>OBLU010000426.1_pt1 | contig 39945 bp, 36 predicted proteins | sample 1518681 | NCBI WGS metagenome assembly OBLU01 (sample SAMEA3539304, study PRJEB22396) | soil metagenome | biome: tundra; feature: field; material: soil | place: USA | collected 2010-05 | depth 0.15 m
AAAGAGCGCGCGAGCCGATATCGAAGAGAACCTCACCCCGCATTGTCGCTTTCAGCCGGGTTTCGAGTTCGCGATGGGCAGCGAATCCCTCATGGTCGAGCGGAGAGTGATTGGAAAGAATGGAGAAAGTGCTCACCGGGGAATGGTATCGCGTCGGTCTCGCCTACCGCGTAGGCCACTCTTCCACGACGATGCCAAGGTCGTTGAGCTGCTGGATTGCGGATTCGACATTGCGGCGGATCCGGGGACGGTCTTTCGCACTGGCTCCCGGGGCCTCGGCAACCGCGATCACCCGCCCATAACGCCACGCACCGGGGGGCAACGCGACTACAGCTTCCACCAACTCAGACGGTCGCAACTGGACTTCCTCACGGCGCGCCGCCGCTGGGCGCAGCATCGTTCCCTCGCCGACTGTGCTGGGATTGGCGTCGGCCAGACTGATGCGAAGGTCGAGTCTGTCGGCTTCGACCGAGAGGAAGGGGTTAGCCCAGGCGCCGGGCTCGTGGATATCCACATACATGCTCTTGGTGGGAAGCGGAATGTGCGCCAGAGTGGCGCGCTGCTGGTCGCGCAGAGTCGCCACGAGCTGGGCCTGGTGCTCGGCATTTTCAGCCGTCCGGGCCACGCCAACTACCGCCTGCTCTTCTTTGTGACAGGCGACAAGGCCCAACACAAAACACAGGGCCACTGCAGAGAATCCCTTCATGCGCACAGCTTGAATCACACTCCAAGAATACCAGCAGGTCGCCCGATGATGCTTGTCCTATTCACCCTTCCAGACCGGGGTGCGCTTGCCGAGAAAGGCCTGTGCGCCCTCGGCCTTGTCGGCCGAGCCGCAAAGATGGCCGAATCTGGCTGCTTCCCGCATCAATGCAAGATCGAGCGGCAGATCAAGGCCTTCATCGACAGCGCGGAGGGTATCTGTGACGGCAAGGGGCGCGTTGGCAGCGATTTCCAGCGCCAAGGCCTCGGCTCGCTCCATCAACTGCGCGGTGGGCACAACTTCGTCGACGAGCCCGATGCGGAAAGCCTCTTGTGCGTCGATCATGGCGCCGGTGAGCAGCAGTTTGAGCGCGGCTCCTCGGCCAACGAGGCGGGGCAGCCTCTGCGTAGCTCCGTAACCGGGAACGATTCCCAGCTTCACCTCCGGCTGCCCGAGGCGAGCGTCTTCCGCAGCCACGCGCAGGGTGCAGGACATGGCCAGTTCGCAACCTCCGCCGAGGGCAAACCCCTGAATGCAGGCGATGACCGGTTTGCCGAGCGTCTCAATACTGCGCAAAACGGCCTGCCCACGTAATGCGAACGCCTGGCCCTCTCCCGACGGAATAGCGGCAAGCTCGCCGATATCGGCGCCCGCAGCAAAAGCGCGGCCTCCCGCCCCGGTGAGGAGGATGACGCGAATCGATGAATCGTCGGCAAGTTCGTCAAACGCGGAGTCGAGCTCGGCCAGTGTCGCCGCATTGAGGGCGTTGAGAACCTTCGGGCGGTCAAGCGTGACGATGGCCAGGGGAGGACGCTTTTCAATACGGATGTTGGTCATTTCCATGCGAAGAAAAGAGTAGCAGAGCGCACCCAAATCAGCACGGAGCCTCGGAAGGCGCGCAACAATTAGGGCCTGTAGAATCCGCGAACCCCTCGCTCGTTATCACTGCGCAGACTGCCCGGCCTGACGTAAACTTCGTGCGCAGCAGACTGGAGGCTCAGGATGGGCAAACGTGTAGTGGCAATAGTGGGCAGCTACCGCAAAGAGGGAACGATCGATGCGGCGGTCGAAGCCATTCTGGCCGGCGCGCGGGAGAAGGGCGCAACCACGCACACCATCTACCTGACCGAGCAGCATATTGAATTCTGCCGGAACTGTCGCACCTGTATGGAGGCTTCAGGGCCTGAACGCGGAAAGTGCCCTCAGCAGGATGATTTGGAATTGATCCTCGAAGAGATCGAGGCGGCCGACGCGGTGGTGTTGGGAAGTCCCGTGAACTGCGGCAATGTCACGGCGATCTTCCGTCGGTTCATGGAGCGCATCGTCGGTTTCGGCTATTGGCCATGGGGGCAGAAGGCGCCGAAGTCGAGAGGCGTGCCTTCCGCGCGGAAGGCCGCGCTGGTGGCTTCTTCCGCGATGCCGGGTTTCTTCATCCCGCTGTTTACGGGAACAGCGACCGCATTGCGGACGACAGCCAAAATGATGGGAGCCAAGCCGGTAGGCACAATGTGGATCGGGCTCGCAGCCGGAGAACCGCATCACGTCATTCCGTCCAGGACCCTGGCCAGGGCGCGGCGGCTGGGCTTGAGACTGGCGTAGAAAAAGAATCAGGTGGCTGTCATGAACAGCCACCTGAAATCACATGCCAGTAAATGTAGAGGCCATCAGGAGACAACATCAGAGTAGAACGGGCCCCGCAGGTTGTCTTGAGCCATTCGAGTGATCCTGAAGTCAACCCATAGATGGAGTCCGGCGCAGCAATGGTGCTGCGGAACTAGACTGCCACTGTGCATTTCTGCGCCGCTCCTATTACTGTGGAGGTGCACAACAATGCACCTTTCAATCTCCAGCGGGAGAGCATTCGTCCGCAACTTTGGCCTACGCTTACTTCAACTCGATCTCGACCTTCGGACGACAAGAGCGGCCGCGTGCGTTTCTCACGAACAGCGTGTGGGTTGTGGTTCTGCTGTTGTGGGGCGCGCTTGCGGCCTTTTCTCTGGAGCCCACCACGCCGTTGGCGGAGTACGGGCGCCAGTCCTGGGTAATGGAGAATGGTCTGCCGCAAAACACGGTGCATGCGCTGCTGCAGACGCGCGACGGATTTGTGTGGCTCGGCACCGAGGCGGGCCTGGTCCGTTTTGACGGGTATACGTTTTCGGTTTTCGATACGAGTTCCACTCCAGCGCTACCCAGCGGCGACATACGTTGTTTACTTGAGTCCCGGGATGGGGCGTTATGGATCGGCACAAGCGAAGGATTGGCGCGTTGGAAGGACGGCGCCATTACCGTCTTCGGCAACCGCAACGGACTGCCCGGCAACTCGATCAGAGAAGTGGCGGAGACCACAGACGGACCTCTGTGGGTCTGGACCGATGCGGGGCCGGCGCGGTTTGGCGGAGACCGATTTGTGGCTGGGGTAGATGGGCCTGCAGGCACAGTGATCCCTGCCATCACTGCGCATGGGCAAACCGGGTTCTGGCTGGAAACAGCGCAGCCGGCATCCGCGAGTATTGAAGGCCCTTGGGCGATGGACGCGGCACAGGCAGGGTTGCCGAAAGAAGCGATCGAGTTTCTTGCGTCCTTGCCCGGCTCTGAAATGGTTGTCGCAAGCAACAGCACGCTGGTGGTGAAACGCTCAGGGAAGCTTTTAGAACGGCTGACGGCGGGAAAGGAAATGCCGGGAAGCCGGATTCAAGTTGTTTTTGCCGACCGTGAGGGCGGTCTATGGATCGGTACAAATGATGGGCTGACACGCTTCATGGACGGCAAGCTTCAACAACTCCCGGTGACGGACCCGCTGGCAACAGCTTCGGTGCTGGCCATGATGGAGGACCGCGAAGGAAACCTGTGGTTGGGGACAGAGACCGGCGGCTTGCACATTCTGCGCGACGAGCATTTCCGCGATATAGGCACACGCGAAGGACTTTCCTCTGATAACACGACGACCGTTGTGGAAGACAGTGCGGGCATACTTTGGGTCGGAACCAACGGCAGCGGGCTCGACAATCTTCCGCGGTCTGCGAACGGGGCGGGCAAAACGCGTCAATACACCGTAAGAGACGGCCTGCTGAGCGATGTGGTTTTATCGCTGGCCGCAGCACCCGATGGGGACATCTGGGTGGGATCGCCTGACGGCCTCAACCTGATCCACCGCGGTAAAGTGAGCTCCTTTACCTCAGCTGATGGTTTGCCAGACGATTTCGTGCGTTCGTTGCTTGTGGATGCGAACGGCTCTCTCTGGATCGGCACACGCCGCGGACTAACGCACTGGATGAATGCGCCGGCTGGAAGGCAGATGGAGACCTTCACGCACGCAACCGGATTGGGCAGCGATCTTGTGGGAGCGATGGCGCGTGACACGCGTGGAAGTTTGTGGGTGGCCACGCTGACTGGTCTGTCACGGCTCGAAGGCGGCCGAATTACGAACTATACAACTGCCAATGGCCTTTCCAGCGACGTGGTCACCGCGCTGCTACCGCGCCGCGAGGGAACACTGTTGATCGGAACGCAGGACCATGGGTGGAATCTCTGGGACGGCGAGAAGTTCTCCACTCCAAAAGACAGCCGTCTCAGCGAAACAAGCATTCGTGCCATCCTTGATGACTTGAGCAATCATCTCTGGTTTGCGACCGGCAATGGGATTGCGCGATGCGATTGCACCATTACCGCCGACTGCGCACACTGGGTAGAGTTTGGTCCCGCCGACGGCCTGCGCAGTCGCGAAACAGCAACCAACAGTCACCCCTCGGCATGGCGCTCGCGCGACGGGCGTCTGTGGTTTGCCACGCCTAAAGGAATGGTGGTGGCAGACCCGGCGCACTTCCCGATCAACACGACTCCACCGCCCGTGGCCGTTGAGCGCTTTGCCGTGGATGATGTTGACCAGCCGCTACGAGGGGCAGACTTCCAGGTCAAGATTCCGGCCGGCCATGGACATTTCGAATTTGACTACGCGGGACTGAGTTTTACCGCGCCTCAAAAAGTCCGCTACCGTTACACGCTCGACGGGTTTGATCACCAGTGGACAGATGCCGCCGCGCGGCGTACCGCCTACTACACCAACATTCCGCCGGGGCAGTACACCTTTCGCGTACAGGCCGCCAACAATGACGGACTATGGAACATGCAAGGTGCGGCGCTTCAGTTTGAACTACGGCCTCATTTCTATCAAACTAGCTGGTTCTTTATTCTTCTGGCGGCTGCAGTGGCAGGATTGGTAGTTCTCCTGTTGAAGCGACGACTTTTGCGGGCCGAGCGGGAATTCAGTGCAGTGCTGGGCGAGCGCAATCGTATTGCGCGCGAGATTCATGACACACTGGCACAGGGCTACGTCGGCATCTCAGTGCAACTCGAAGTGCTGACAGAACTGCTGCGTCACAACAAGGTGGACGCAGCCCAAAAGCAACTGGACGCGACGCGCGGCCATGTGCGCGAGGGCCTGGCTGACGCGCGGCAGTCGATTTGGGCTCTGCGCTCGCAGGACTCCGGCGAAAAAACGCTGCCGGTGACGCTGCGCCGCATCACCGAAAACTCCAATGGGCATGGAATCGAAGCCAGTTTCAGCGTATATGGCGCCTATCGTCCTCTGCCGCCGGGCACAGAACGCGAATTTCTGCGCGTGGCCCAGGAGGCCATCCATAATGTAAAGAAGCATGCCGGAGCGAAGCACCTGTTTGTTCAGTTGGAATATGGGCAGGCAGAAGTCGCACTTGAGGTAAGGGATGACGGGCGCGGGTTTGCGTCGAACGAAGATTTGGATTCTCCGCCCGGTCACTATGGAATCACAGGCATGCGCGAGCGTGCGGCGGCCATCGGGGGCTCGCTCGAGATGACGAGTGAGGCGGGTGTGGGAACCACGGTACGGCTGCGCGCCCCGGCGCTCAAAGAGAAGGAGTCAAATTGAACCAAGAATCGATTCGTGTCCTGGTGGTGGAGGATCATCACGTGGTGCGTCAGGGATTGGTGGCGCTGCTCAATGTGGTCGACGGCATCGAAGTGGTGGGCGAAGCCGCAGACGGCGTTGAGGCGATTACCCAATTTCGCAAGCACCAGCCGAACATCACTTTGATCGACCTGCGCCTGCCCCGAATGGGGGGTGTGGACGTGATCCAGCGCATCCGCATGGAAACCCCAAATGCGCGCTTCATTGTGCTAACCACCTACGATGGCGACGAAGATATCTTTCGCGCACTGCAGGCCGGAGCGCGGGCGTACCTTCTGAAGGGTATGACAACAGAAGAACTGATCGCCACCATCCACGCGGTGCATGCCGGCAAGCAGCACATTCCACCGGCAATTGCGCAACGGCTTGCCGAGCGCATGGGCACTGAAGAGCTGACGCCGCGCGAGTTCGACGTGCTGGAGCAGATTGTTCACGGAAAAAGCAACAAGGAAATCGCGACCGTGTTGGAGATTTCTGAGGCCACCGTGAAGACCCACATCAACAGCCTGCTCGGCAAACTGGGCGTAACCGATCGTACCCAGGCCGCCACCGCAGCCATTCAACGCGGTATTGTCCCACTCGAATCCCTCAGGAACCCCAAACCATGAGAAAAACGACCCTTTGCACATTTTTGCTTTTGCTTATCCCCATAGCGCACGGCGAGAAGGCTACCTGGCGCCAGGCCACGGACGCCGAATTGACGTCTTTGCTGCCGGCTCGCGCGCAGGTGGTCAAGGAACACATTGAAACCGAGATGCGCACCGCGAGCGGCATCGTGAATAGCCGAGGCCGTTACATTGCCGGCGTCGTGCTGATTACCGCAGGCTACTCCGCAGATGGGAAGTATTCACACTACCTCGTGGTGCAGGCGCCGATTCGAATCGGCGGCATTGCGCTGAAGCCCGGCGATTATGTATTCGGATGGGTACGGGATGGCGAAGCGCTCAAGGTGCATTTCAATGCAGCGTCGACGGGCGATCTGGTCGGCGAAACCGATGCGCATCTGATCCCCGGCCATACCCGCGTGGAGAGCCTGCGTATCTGGCCGCCAACTGACAAGGCGCTGATCCAGATCGGCCGCTTTGGGATTCCCTACGAGATCGGAAAAGAATAGAGACCGGACGCGGATGATTCAACGTTCCCGCGGCGCAGATGTCCCTCTGCGCAAATCACGGGAGGATGATGCGCGGTTCAGGGCTTCGCAGCTTCCGGCGTGGCCGATGACTTCCAGTTGATCACGTGATAGACCGCCGGAGTCGAGCCGACATTCTTCAGTCCGTGCAGTTGATTCGACCCGTTCAAGATCACCGAGCCGGGCCCCACACGCTTCCATTCGCCATTGGAAAGGGTTTCCAGCGTGCCCTGCTGAATGATGATCAACTCCTCGTTGGGATGGCGATGCGGCGGGTGCGGCGATTGTCCGGGGTTCAACGTAGTGACGTGGAGTTCGAGATTTTCAAGCGTGGCAGTCGGCGCGGAAAAGAATTGGCGCACTGACCCAACGTTGGTTGCCTTGACAGGGATTGTATTCCAGTCAAAGACCGCCGATCCCATGACCGGCTTCTGATCTGCGATGGCATATATCCCAGCCGTAGCCAAAACGGCGACGAGAGCGACAAACAAATCTCTGCGCGTGATCATCTCTTCTCTCCTCTGTTGCGAGTAAGCATCTCGGGTGCGGCCAGCGAAGACTTCATCGCATCGACGTCTGCGCTTCGCAGTTACTTATAGATTGGTGAGGACGCGTATGGCAAATCCGGACGCCCCGAACGCGCGCGCAGCGATGACGCCAGAGACAGCGAAAGCCCGCGCAATGCGGGCCTTCGCTTGAGAGTCCCGAGTGATCGGAATCTACTTCTTCGCCGTCAATACATTCTTTTGCGTCATCGTCGACGGGTTCACCTGTGCGTTCAGAAAGTCCGTGAGGTCGTCGACATCCTGCCTGGTGCCCACCATCGGCGGCATAAAACGGCGGTAGGGTGAGTCGGCCTTGTAATCGTGCAGCATGACGATAAAGTTGTTGATGCTGGTGCGATCCCGTCCGTCGAGCAATTGTCGCAGCGGGCGATAGCCGTCAAGCGTGTGGCATGAACCGCACTCGCCGCGGAAGATTGCCTCGCCCCGCGAGTAGCTTGACGTTGCAACATTTCCGACTCCACTCCACACCCAGTTGGAGTCAGCCAGATAGCCGCGCTGATTAATGCGATTCACATAGGGGACGCGGACGCCGTTCGAGTACATCCATCGACCGATGACGTAAGGCTTGCGCAGCATTTCGCGCCCGTATTCGCCGGCGCCTGTGGCCATCAGCGCCAGCAGCAGCACGGCGAGTGCGTGGGATAGGTTGAAGTCAGTCGGATTGCGATAAGCCAAGTAATAAGCAACACCAATGATGGTGGCCGAAGTAATGATGATGATGAGCGCGATGCGGGTGACTGTTGAAAATGTGCCGGAGTTAATAGTGTCAATGCCCAAGGTCAGTAGCGCGCGCTGCGGTGCGGGGACCATGAAGAGGTACCACACAAGGAGGAAAGGTGTGGCAACAAACGAAGGAACGAGCCACTTGACGCTCCATTTCACCATGCTGGTTTTAAGCGCAGGGTCCTTGTCACCATCCATGCGGCTCGAAGTGATAAGCGCCCACACGCCGGCCAGCGACGTGCAGACGCCTACTCGCATCAGCAGACTGGGCCAGTAAGTGGGATTAAAGAATGCGTTCCAGAACTTGCTGGCCTCATGCCCGGTGCCTGCGACCGCGAGCCATGTATCACCAGGCGTCAGCATGAAGGCGAGAATGCCGTTGATGATGATGAGCGTCGCAGCCGAGGCTCCTGCATAGACCCAGCCCACCTTGAGGTGCAGCTTGGGATCGACGCGATTCCAAGTGTAGTAATAGACCGCCACGGTCGTGAGTTCAACCAGGAAAAAGACCCACTCCATCGCCCAGCCGAAAACAAAATTATGAATCAGCGTGCTCGTCGCTTCGGGATGAGTGAGTCCGATGGCAAACCAGATGCCCACTCCAGAGACGGTGCCGAAGACGCCGGTGAGAATGAGAAAGAACTTCGAGTGGCTCTCCAATTGCTTCAGCCATCCCGCGCGAAGCACGGGATCGGCCATGCGCATGGCTTTGCGCTCGGCCATGGGGAGATAGAGACCGCCGCCCACGGCAAACTGCGAAATCATGACATGGAATATTGCAATCATGCCGATCACCCAGCCCGAGCCGAGATGCGGAATGTACCAGAAGGGATAATTCATTTCTTACTCCAGTGGAAAGTGAACAGTTGGCAGACAAACAGAGAAATAGAGAAACAGGGAAACAATGCGGCAACGATTCAGCTGCTGGTAATCTTCAGATTTCCAAGCAATGAGAAAAGCATCTTTCCAACCTCGTGCGAAAGGCCCTCTGCCGCTTTCAGAAGCTGAGAATCCCCGAGACCTACGGCTCGCGAGAGTTCCAGTTGAGTTTGTAGCTCACAACTCGAACCACGGGCGATAAGAAGAAAGCGTTTGAATTCGCGCCGGTTTAGTCGTCCATAGCCTTCCGCGATATTGCTCGGAATCGATACGGCCGACCGTCTAAGTTGGCTCGTGAGCCCGAAGACTTCTCCACGTGGGAAGCCCTCCGTCAGCCGATAGACGGCAACGGTCAGTTCCATTGATCTTTGCCATACCTGAAGATCGCGGAAACTCTGGATTGTCGCCTTCATTGCTGGCTTCGTGGTCGTCACAGTTAACCCCTTCGTTCCTCTGTTCTGTTTCGCTGTTTCTCTGTTTCTCCGCTACCGAATGGTCCAATAACCGATTGCGGTGGTGGCCAGCAGCGCAAACACCGCCAGCAGGCCGAAGTAATGGGCGGCACGCCCGCGCTGCCCCGATTCCTTGGTTGAGTCGTAAAAGGGGATCAGGACCCACAACACAATGCCCAGCGTGAACAGCAGAATGCCTGCGATTTCGCCTGCTTCTCCGGGAAGAAATGTTCCGAGTAATTTGAGCATTTCGAACGGGCTCATGAAGTACCACTCGGGATGAATGCCGGCCGGTGCGGGAACCAGCGAATCGGCCTGCCTGCCCAGAGTCCACGGAAAAACCGAAGCCATCAGCGCCAGAACATTGAGTGTGATAAGCCACATGCCCAGATCCTTGCGCATGAAATTTGGGAAGAACGGGATCGTCTTGCGATCTTTTGCCGGCCTGGCTTCTTCGTCCGGCGGGACGGCGTTGCCGTGGCGTTGCACGAGCCAAAGGTGGAAACCAAGCAAGGGCAGGAAGAGAGCCGGCAGCACCACGACATGCAACGCAAAGAAGCGCTGCACCGTGAACTCGTTAACCTCGAGGCCGCCGCGCAGCATGTTGCTGATGATCGGCCCGATCCATGGAATGGCCGTCGGGATTTCCAGACCAACCTTGGTGGCGAAGTAGCTCAGTTCGTCCATGGGCAGCAGGTAGCCGGAGAAGCCGAAGATCGAAGCCAGTCCCAGCAGCGCCATGCCGCTCAGCCAGCCAAACTCGCGCGGCTTGCGGTAAGCCTTCATGAAGAAGACCGAGAACATATGCACCAGGATGGCGAAGATCATCAGGTTGGCCGACCAGGAATGCGCCGAACGAATGAGCCATCCGAAGTGCATCACAAACGTGATCTGGCGAACCGACTCGTAGGCCTCTGCTCCGGGCCGGTAGTACACAAGCAGCAAAACCCCGGTGAAGCATTGGACGAGAAACAGAAACAGCGAAATGCCGCCCCAGTAGTACCAGAAGGATTGGGCGTGAGCGGGAACCGTCTTATGCCGCGCGAAAGCTGCGAGGTCCGACAGGCCCAGGCGCTCATCGACCCAGTCATAAGCCGTACTCGTTATCGATTTTGAGGTCATGCGAAGATCCTTTAACGGTGAAAAGCGGTCAGTGAGCACTCATCATGCGCGAGAAATATCGACGCCGGTCGCGTTGACAGCCACCTTAAAAAGCTTGAGCGGCTTCGGTGGAGGCCCGCTCACGTTGGCGCCGGTGTAGGGGTTGTACACGCCGCCGTGGCAGGCGCAGTGAATGCGGTCAGCCTGCGGCTCGTACTGCACCGTGCAACCCAGGTGTGTGCACACCGCGGTCATGGCCGGCCTAGTACCGAACTTGAACATCAGTACCGATCCCAGGGGAAGCTTCTGCGCATCCTTGAGCGTCACCTCAGTGACCGCGGTTTCGCTCATCTCCATCTCGGTGGGCGAGGCCAGGTAACGGTAAATGGGATAAGCCAGCGCGGCGGTGTAGCACAGGCCTGCCGCGCCGGCAGCTGCCAGAAAGGCCCGTCGCGTTGCCACTTCGCCGGGCTCTTCTACGCCAGCCGCAGCCTTCGTGAGTTTCTCGTCCAGAACAATATGACTGCTCATAGTGAAACAGCCCCCTCCATTGTTTTCTGCGCCCGCGCCACGACGGACACGAGCCATCCAATAACCCCCAGGCCCGCAACGAAGAGCACCAGGAACAGGCCCACGACGCTCCAGTTGGTCACGACCATCCGATCCCACACGTCGTAGCCTTTGCTCAGCAGGGTCACGTCGCGCACGCCATCCCGGTAGACCGTGAACATGATCTCCGTGAGCAGGACGACCACTGCGCCGGACCATCCCAGCCAGCCCGCGGTGATTTTGCCAAATCCGGCAATGCCGCCAAGCAGCACAGCGACCACAACCAGCGCCAGCCAGCCATATCCGGCAAAACCCGCCAGTTTATAGAGCGGATAAGCCGAACCACCTGCAAGCCCGGCCTTCACAACCTGTGGCTGCACGCCTGCCGCCCATAACCCGGCGACCAGATAGACAATCCCAGACACCGCCGCCACCTTGCCGCCGATGCCGACCATGAACTTTTTCTCTTCTGCGGTAAAAGTGCTGCGCCCCGCAAGGTAGACCATCCACAGTCCGCCGACAAACATGCCGCCGGCCATCATTAGCAGCCATCGTGGAGTCAGTGTGGGGTCGCCCGTGGGCAAATACGCGCCGGCCGACGAAGCCGAATACATATCGCGCCAGACTTCGGGACGCAGCATCAGGGTCATGTTGGTTGAAAGCAGTCGACCGATGAAGCCGGCCAGGAGCCATGCGCTCAAGCCCGCCCACCAGGCCGATTTGCCCGCCTCAAGCCGGCTACTGAACTGATAAAGCAACCAATAAGTCAGCATGAGAATGAAGATGATCGAGATCCAATAAAGACCGATCAGGACGCTACTGGTGTAAAGCGCGCGGCCATAGAGCACCTGGGCGAACAGAAGCGGCGGCACGGCAAGGTTAATGACAAATGTCATCACCACCGTGAGCCGGCGCGCCAGTGCCCGCGCGGCAACCAGCGCATGCGGCGAGTTGCGGAAGAGGCTCAGCACCACCGCCAGCAGCAGTCCGCCCAGCAGCATCTCGACCGCAACAAAATGCAAGGCCAGCGTGACGATATGCAACAACTTCAGCAGCCAGAGAGGGGCCGGCAAGGGAATTGGATCTACAGCGGGAAAAGGATGCATAACGGTTTGAAAATTCCTTTCACTGTCCGGATTGCGCGGGTGCGGCAAAATCTAGAGACACGATTGATCGCACAACGACGCTCAGACGTACCGCTGCGCGCAGGCGACGCAGGGAGGGGCTGAGGGGCTTTGGCGGGACATTTTGGACTGTTTCTCTCCAATTTCAGTTGGAAGAGAAAGAATCACCCCTGGCGCAACCCAAGGTCTGTGATGTGGAATACATGCGATTGTGACATCCTCGGCTACTCTGCAGGTTGATCCGGAAGAATCTCCGAGAGCCGCGCAACGACGCCGATAAGGGCTTGCCAGCTTTCTTTTTCCTCCGGTCCCAGGGTCCGCAATCTCCGTTATTCATGGCTATTTCATGAAGAAATGCAATTCTTCGATGCAACTGACGCGCGCCGCCGATTATGGTGTGCGGGTGATGGTTCACCTAGCAACGCTGTCCGCAAATGAGCGCGCGCTGCTCCCTGCCCTTGCCGCCGCCACCGAGGCGCCGGAAAGCTTTCTCTCAAAGGTTTTGCAAGCTTTGTCGCGGGCCGAGCTCATCTCCTCCTGGAGGGGAAAGTCCGGCGGATTTGCGATTTTGCCTCGCGGCCGCCAGGCTTCGATGCTCGAGGTCATTGAGGCCATCGAGGGGCCGATCTCCTTGAACGTCTGCCTGGTTTCCGGAAAAAGCTGCGCGAGGAAATTCCGTTGTCCGGCACACCCCGTCTGGGTGCAGGCCCAGCAAGCCATGGTGGACATTCTTACCGCGACCGCGATCGCTGAATTGGCCTCCCAGTCGCCCGTCCGTCCTGTTCGGGCAATCTGTTGCTCGGCTGATTCAGAAGCCATGATGAGGCGAAGTTCCCCGGCAATCTGGTAGCTCGGCATCGATCAAAGAGAACGGCTACAGGCACGCGATCCGTCTTTTCGCATCCAATGCTCCAGGAGAATGCGAGATGCGTACATCCAGGATTGTGGTCCTTATGCTGGTGGCAGTCATCGGGTTCGGCGCAGGATGCCGAACGAATCAGGTCGACAAAGGCGCTTTCAAGACGGCCATTAATAGCTACTACAACGGCAAGCCCGACTGCCTGTGGTCCGCTCCCGTCAAGTTTCCTGCCCAGGCTGACGCTTCAGACGAGGACCAAACAAAGGGGTTCGACGCCTTGACCGATGGGGGATTGCTGACCCGCACGCCGGTGGAGAAGAAACGGTTCCTGATCGGATCAAAACAGATGAATGACTACGACCTTTCCGACAAGGGCCGCTCGACATGGACAGCCGACCCGACGCAGCCCGGCTATGGTAATTTTTGCTTCGGTCATTTCGAGGTAATTTCCGTCGATGGTTATACGCCTGCTGCCAATACCAACGGAACACAGTACAGCGTGACCTATCACTATTCCGTGACGGGCCTTCCGGACTGGGCGAACTCAGCGGAGATGAAGACGGCGTTTCCAAAGATCGGCTCCGATGCTTCCGGCCAGCAAACGGCAACGGCCAACCTGGCGAAGAGCGACAACGGCTGGCAGGTCCAGAATGCACAGCCTGTGACGCCGGGGCAGTAGCCGCCAGCGCTCCATCTTTCGGTCGATTCCCGTCTCTGCCGTACGCCCCGTATACTGGCTGCCATGCTTGAGGCATTACGCGCAACCACTCTATGCGGCCTGATGGCGGCGGGAATTCCCGCATCTCTTTCTGCACAAGCCACAGCTCCTGACGCAAAGGCGCCAGGGCAGCAACCCGAAACACCCGCTCAATCCGCTCACTCCGGCGGCGACGCTGCCACTTCGCCTCACGCCATGCAACTCGATGCGGAACACCGGCCCATTACCGAGGGCGGATTCGTGAAGACCGGGCCCATCGTCTTTCAAGACGTTTCAGAGAAAGCCGGCCTGACCCACTGGACCCACAAAATGGGAACGCCGGCGAAGACATACATTGTCGAGACCAAAGGTTCGGGCGTAGGGCTGATCGACTACGACAACGACGGCTGGCTCGACATCTACGTGGTGAATGGTTCTACCTTCGATGCATTGGACGGCAAGGAAACCCCGCCCCACGCTGCGCTCTTTCACAACAACCACGACGGAACATTTACCGACGTGGCCGCCAAAGCTGGCGTAACAAACGATCGTTGGGGCACCGGCGTCAGTATCGCCGACTACGACAACGACGGATGGCCCGACATCTACGTGTCGAACTGGGGTAAGAACCGGCTCTATCACAATAATCACAATGGGACGTTTACCGACCTGGCCGATAAGGCCGGCGTAGCGTTGGGCAACTGGTCCACGGGAACCACCTGGGGCGACTACGATGACGATGGAAAGCTGGATTTGTTTGTAGCCGGCTACGTGCATTATGACCGCGACAACCTGCCCGCGAGCGACACAGACGGCACGGTGAACGCATACTGCACTTTCCGCGGCGAGGCAGTGGCATGCGGACCGCGTGGTCTGAAGGGCGAACCCGACCACCTGTTTCACAACAACGGCGACGGGACATTTACGGACGTAAGTGAGAAGGCGGGCGTGGCCGACAAGCCCGGCTACTACGGGCTGGGCGCCGTGTTTGTGGACCTCAACAACGACGGCAAGCCTGATCTGCTGGTGGGCAACGACTCCACGCCCAACTATCTCTACATCAACAAAGGCAACGGGACATTCGAAGACGTCAGCTACGCTTCGGGCTTTGCCGTGAACGGCGTAGGGCAGGAAACCGCGTCGATGGGCATCGCGGTCGGCGACTACGAAAACAACGGCATGGTGGATATCTTCGACACCACTTTCTCCGACAATTACAAGCCCCTTTACCACAACGAGGGCGATGCCAACGTCACCGACGTGAGCTACGACATGGGGCTCGGCGAGATCACGGTTCCCTTCCTCAGTTGGGGCGACGCTTTCATTGACTACGACAATGACGGGTGGAAAGACCTGTTGATGTCGGACGGCCATGTCTACCCCGAGGCGGACAAATACGCATGGGGCACAAGCTGGAAACAGCGGCCCATGCTCTTCCACAACATCGGCGGCAAAAAGTTTGAGCCGGTACCCGCAGTCGAAGGCACAGGACTGGCGGATGTGATTGCTGGACGCGGTATGGCGGTTGGCGATCTGTTCAACGATGGCAAGCTGGACGCGGTGATCAACGTGATGGATGGCCACCCGGTGCTGCTGCGCAACGTGAGCCCGGATCACAATCACTGGCTTGAAATGAAGCTTGTCGGGGGCCCGAAGAGTCCGCGCGACGCTGTGGGTGCGACGGTCTACCTCACCGCGAATGGTATGAAGCAGCGCGAAGATGTGCTGAGCGGCGGCAGCTATCTCTCTTCAAACGACCCGCGGCCGCACTTCGGGCTGGGGCAGGCAACCAAGGTGGATGATGTCGAAATACGTTGGCCCAGCGGCAAGGTGGAACACTTCTCTGTGCCCGGCGTCGACAGGATTGTGACGCTGAAAGAAGGTTCCGGCAAGTAGCAGCCTTGAGGAATTAGAGCGACCTTTACGTTGGTGCACGTTCGCCCGTGATAGTCTGCCGTTGTGCAACCGGACACGACAACCGTTCAGGCCCCGGACACTCTTCCCCAATCAGACTCACAGCCGCGCTTCACGGCCTGGCATGCGACCACGATTGCGCTGCTGGCGCTCGGCTATTCGGGCTACTACTTTTGCCGTTCAAATCTATCTGTAGTCCTGCCCGATCTGATCCATGACCTGGCGCAGCACGGCGTCACGGTCAGCCAGGCGCAGGTGCGGCTCGGCTTCATCGCCTCGGCCGGAACTATGGCCTACGCCGTGGGCAAGTTCATTTCGGGCTCGCTGGCGGACCTGTTCGGCGGGAAACGCAACTTTGTCGGCGGCATGGCTGGCTCCATCCTCTTCACAATTATGTTTGTTCTCAGTGGCGGATTCCCGCTGTTTACGCTGGCCTGGGTGGGCAACCGGCTGTTTCAATCCACGGGCTGGGTGGGACTGGTGAAGGTCTCGTCGCGCTGGTTTTCCTATTCCACCTATGGCACGGTAATGGCCGTTTTGAGCCTCAGCTACCTCTTCGGCGACGCTGCCTGCCGCTGGGTGATGGGCCAACTCATGGCCTTTGGACTTGGCTGGCGCGGCGTATTCCTTGCCGGGGCCGGATCGCTCGCGTTGCTCTTGTTGGCGAACCTGGTCTTTCTGCGCGAGACGCCGGAAGAGCGCGGCCTGCCCACTCCCGAAGCCAATCCCCTGAATGTCTATGCCGAGGACGAGCGCCAAACGGGCGAGGAAACCGTCGGCCTGCGCGCCATCCTGCGCCCACTGTTGAGCAGTTTTCCTTTCTGGATGGTGTGTCTTCTTTCGCTCGGCACAACCCTGCTTCGCGAAACATTCAACTTCTGGACGCCGACCTACTTCGTGCAGTTTGTCGGTCTTTCCGCGAGTGCGGCAGCGGAGCGCAGCGCGCTATTTCCCTTGTTTGGCGGCGTCAGCGTATTGGTGGCTGGAGTGCTGAGCGACAAGCTTGGGCTGAATGGCCGCAGCCTCGTGCTTGTCGGCGGCATGGGAGCAACTACGGCATGCCTGGTAGTCCTGGCGCACACACCCGGCCACGCGAGCCAGTGGACTCCGGTGATTCTGGTTGCGCTCGTCGGTTTTCTGTTACTCGGACCCTATTCCTACCTGGCTGGCGCGATGAGTTTGGACTTTGGCGGCAAACGCGGCGCTGCTACTGCCGCCGGAATTATCGATGGTGTGGGCTACCTTGCGGGCTGGCTCTCCGGCGATACGGTCGCACGCGTGACCGTCGCTTTCGGTTGGAAGAATGCCTTTCTTGCGCTTGCAGGCGCGGCTTTTCTTACCGCCCTTGTCGCGCTGGTTCTAGCAACCTATCAGCGATTCCACAGGCCGCAAGGTGCGGAGGCTTGAAGCTCGATGCAGCTTATCAATTCGGTTGATGAGGTTTTCAAACTGCTGGCAGCCGGAGGCGGCGAGGCTTATTTCGGAGAGCCGGTCACGGTGCTGGAACATAGCTTGCAGGCTGCCTGGTTTGTCCAGCGAAAAGGCGGCGACGAGAGGCTGATCACTGCCGCCCTCTTGCACGACCTTGGCCACCTCATGCACACCGAAGGCGAAGACGCAGCCGCACGCGGACTAGACACGAGGCATGAGGAGTTGGGGGCAGAGGCTCTGGCCGAACACCTGTCCGCTGCAGTCCTCAATCCCATCCGCCTGCATGTGGCCGCCAAGCGGTATCTCTGCTTCGCCGAGCCGCGCTACCTCGCGGCCCTGTCGGCTGCATCGGTGGAGAGCCTTGCGCTCCAGGGCGGTCCCATGAGCGCGGAGGAGGCCGAAGGCTTTCTGGCTCTGCCTCATGCGCGCGATGCCATCACGCTGCGCCACGCCGACGATGCCGCCAAGGTGCGCGGACTTGCAGTTCGAGCGCTTGAAAGTTATCGCCCGCTTGTCGCCTCCCTCTGGCGCTGACAAGAACCCCTCCAATTTACAAACCCATGCCAGAAATGTTTCAATCAGGTATTGAAACAGGGGTGCTCCACAGGGGTGGGGCTGAGAAATACCCTCGAACCCGATCCGGATAATACCGGCGTGGGAAGTTTCCGAATCGAAGCGGCCTTCCTCCAATCGATGCGCGAGTCTCTCCTGTTTCATGCAGTTGAAGCAAGGGGAACCCATGCCCGCATCCGTGGCCAGATTCACGCGCCAACTTCCAATTACAGCTCCGCCGAATAGGCGTCTTTTCCCGTCTGAACGCGGCTGGCTTGTGTTGGGACTGATCCTTCTTTGCTGGTGTGGATCTGGTGAATTCGCGTTTTCGCAGACACAGACATCAGCACCCGCAAATACTGCGCAAGCTCCCGAAACACAAAAGATGCAGCGCCTGACCACGACGGTGTTGGTACACGGCGAAGTTAAGGACGACTATCTTTCCGGCGCCGCAACGGCAGCCGGCCTTGACGGCACCACGCTGGTGGAAACGCCGCTATCGGTCTCGGTCGTCACGCGCGCGGTACTCAGCGATCAGGTGGCGCGCGTGCTCTCTGATGTGGTCAAGAACGATGCCTCCATTGGCGAAGACTACGCGCCCGTCGGCTACTACGGCGACTTTGAAATTCGCGGGTTTCCCATTGATCTTGCCACCGGCCTCCAGATCAACGGCATGGCGATTGCCGGCGAGCAGGACGTGCCGCTTGAAAGCAAGGGGCGCGTCGAGATTGTAAAAGGCATCGCCGGTGTTGAGAGTGGAGTGGCTTCGGCCGGCGGCCTGATCAACTACGTCACCAAGGAGCCCGATTCCGCGCAGCGCCCGGCCATCGACCTCGCCACCGACCATCGCGGCACCGCATTTGGTGCGCTCGATGTGGGCCATGTCTTCCACGCGAAATATCAGCCGGGCATTCGCCTCAACCTGGCAGGCGAAGACATGCACACGTACGTGCAACATGCCGACGGCTGGCGCGGCATGGGCGCGGCCGACAGTGAACTTCGGTTCGGTCCAGCCACTGCTCTCTTTGCCGATTTCGACTATCAGCACAAGGTACAGCGCTCGGAGGCTGGATACCAACTCCTCGGCGGGACCGTGGTGCCGACGCACGTCTTTCCCTCGGAAATGCTGGGCTATCAATCATGGTCCAAACCCAACACCTTCGATACATTCAATGCAGGTTCGCGACTGGAGCACACATTCAATGTCAACTGGACGGCGCGCCTCGCCGGCTCCTACAGCCACTCGCTCATCGACGACAACGTGATTTGGCCCTATGGCCCGGCACTCGACGCAAACGGCAATTCGCTATGCCCAGATTCGCCGTACTACTTCTTCTGCCCTGACGGCAGCTATGAGGTCTACGATTACCGCAGTCCCGGAGAGTTGCGAATCGATGCGGACGGTGATGCGCTGGTGCAAGGCCACTTTGCAACCGGCGCGATATCGCATGACGTGGTTGGTGGGGGATCGCTCTTCCACCGCTCGGTGGAGCTTTCGCCCACCATCGTCTACACCGCCCTTGGCGCCGAAAATATCTACCAGCCCGACGTCTCGTATCCGCCCGAAAATCCATATCAACAGGCAGGCCCAGCCACGCTCGCCGACTTCAATCGTCAGGCTGCAGGTATTGTGCAGGACCGCATGCATCTGCCAGGCGGGGTTGCGCTCCTGGCGGGCGGACGGTATGTGCAGGTGAGCGACTTTAACTACACCAAGCCGCGCTCGCTCTGGCTGCCGCAGTATGCTGCCACCTACGCACCCATCAAAGATCTAACCTTCTATGGCAACTACGGAGTGCTGCTTTCGCTCGGGCCCCAGGCACCTTGGTGGGTAGACAATGCCAACCTGTTTCTGGATCCGTTCTTCACGCGGCAAACTGAGTTGGGCGTGAAGTACGAGCGGCAAATCCTGCTCACCGCCGCATTCTTCCGGATGCGGCAGCCCTTCTTTTACCCGCGCGTGATCCAAGCGGCCGACAGCTTCTGTACGGGCAGCGTGAATCCCGGCGATCTGTGTTTCGAGTCAGCGGGGCACGAAACGCACGATGGCATCGAGTTGAATGCGCAGGGCAAGGCAACCAGTTGGATACAACTGACCGCATCGGCCGAGGCAATACGCGCCATCTCAAGCGACACGGGCACTCCCGCTTTTGACAACCGTCAGGTGATCAACGTGCCACATCTGCACACGGCTTTATTTGCCGACATGCTGCTACCTCACATGCGCGGGCTGCACTTGACGCCCGGATGGAGTTACACGGGCCGCAAGGAGGCCACGCGCGATGACCAGGTCAGCGTTCCCGCCTATAACTTGTTCAACCTGGGCGCCCGTTTCTCACCCGGCGGCGAAAGTGGTCACATGACCCTGCGTCTCTACGCTGACAACATCTTTGACAAGCGCTATTGGAAGGATACGGGCGCCAGTTACGGCGACACGTTTATTCATCAGGGCGCGCCCGCGACGGTGCGGCTCTCCGCACATTACACCTTTTGAGTTTTTTGTTTCCATTGGAACGAATGAAGCTGCTTGATATGAATGCCACTGGAAAAACGCACGGCTTGGATGGCTCGCTGGTGGATCCTGACTGGCCTCCGCTCACAGTGGATGAAGTGTCGGAGCTCCTTCAACAATTTCCCGGCCGGGGTGAGGATATCGAGATTCTGTCGATAAGCCCTCGGCCGTTTTCAGCAGCAAGCTTGGTGGCCACGCGCGGCGGCCAGCTCTTCATCAAGCGTCATCACCGAACCGTGCGCGATCGTGAGGGTTTGCTTGAGGAGCATCGATTCATGGCACACTTGCTCACCCAGGGCTTGAGTGTGCCTCGAGTTGTTGCAACTGACTCCGGAGATACGGCGATCGAGAGCGGCGAGTGGACCTACGAGGCGCATCAAACACCGCCCGGCGTTGATCTCTACGAGGACGCGATCTCGTGGACTCCGTTTCGCTCCCCTTCGCACGCGCACTCAGCGGGTCAGGCGCTGGCCAGGCTTCATCTCGCATCGCAGGGATTCTCCGCTCCTCCACGCAAGCCGCGACCGCTCGTGGCCAGCTTTTCCATCTTTGCGGCGGATGATCCAGGCGCTGGGATGGAGCACTATCTTGCCGCACGGCCTGCTCTGGCTGATCATGCGGAGACACGCAGGAACTGCACTCGTGCCTTGGAACTGCTTGCGCCGTTCCGCGCCGAGTTGCTCCCATTCCTGCCTGCGCTTCCACCTTTGTGGACGCACAACGACCTGCATGCCTCCAATCTTTTCTGGAGCGATCGAAGCAACAATGCGCAGGCTGCGGCAATCATCGACTTCGGCCTCGCCGACCGCACAAACGCCGTCTACGACCTGGCACACGCCATCGAACGCAACATCGTGGAGTGGCTTTCTCTGGCCAGTGCGCAGGCAAATGGCGAAGATGTGCCTGTGCACCTCGATCACCTGCTCGCGCTTTTAGAGGGATACGAGTTGGTGCGCCCGCTTTCTTCCAATGAGGCTGCAGCGCTGGCGCCGATGACGGCCCTCTGCCACGCTGAGTTTGCGCTCACAGAGGCAGACTATTTCTTAAGCGTTCTGCATTCGGAAGAGAAAGCGCGCGTAGCCAGCGATGATTACCTCATAGGACACGCACGATGGTTTCGTGGCGCAGAAGGCTGCAAGCTGCTGGACGCGTTGCACAGATGGGCCGATGCACGCGAGCCGAAGCCACATGGAGCGCTGCCACAATGAGTTGGACGACGATTGCCGACTATTTTGCCTCGAACTGGCTTGAGATCGCAGGACTCGTGACCACCACGCTGGGTATTTGGCTCACGACCCGCCGTACCTTGCTCTGCTGGCCCGTGGTGCTTGCCGCGGACTTGATCTATCTGATTGTGTTTTATCGCGCACAATTGCTCTCCGATGCTCTGCTCCAGATCTTCTTTGTGGCGTTTACCCTCTACGGCTGGTGGCATTGGTGGCGCGGCGTTCGCGAGGAGGGCGAGGTGCGCGTGGTTCCACTCGCGATGGCTAGTCTGCTGATTGGCTTGATCGCGGGAGCAGCGGGCAGCCTTGTTCTGGGCGAGTTGGCGAAGCGCCTGCATGCCGCATTGCCTTACCTCGACGCCACCCTCACAAGTTATAGTCTCGTCGCGAGCTGGTGGCAGGCGCGCAAGCACACCGCGAATTGGTGGCTTTGGATCGTGGTGGACCTGGTGTATATCGGTGAGTATCTCTACAAGGATCTGCGGGCGACTGCTCTTCTCTACGCGGGCCTGGTGGCACTCGCCGCTTTGGGCCTTCGCGACTGGCGCCGTGCGGAAGCCGCCGTTTAGATTGCCGTCTGCACCACGTTACGCAACGGCTCGCCTGCCATGTAACGGCGCAGCTCATCGGCCGCAGTCTTGATCGCGCGCGGCGCAAACTGGGGACTCGATCCGCCCACATGCGGCGTGAGGAGCAGGTTAGGACAACTCCATAAAGCGTGTCCCGCCGGCAGCGGCTCAGGATCTGTTACATCGAGCGCAGCGCGGATCTTCCCCGCATTCAGCGCCTCAACCAGCGCGTCGGTTTGCACCACGGGACCACGCGCGGCATTCACCAGCAAAGTGCCTTGCCGCATCAAGCCGAGTTGCTTGCTGCCGATTAACCCGCGCGACTCCTCCGTCAGCGGCAAAATCAAAATCACTACTTCTGCTAGTGGCAGCAATCGTTCCAACTCGCTGACGGCATGGACCAGCGGCTCGGTACGTGCGCGACGGGCGATGCGGAGCAGATTGACATTGTACGGGAACAGAAACCTCTCAATCTCTTTCCCAATGGAACCGTAGCCCACCAGCAGCACATTTTTGCCGGTGAGTTCTTCCTGCATGACTGGCGGATAATGGGGCCGCGAATCTCCACTGATGGCGGCGTAGTGTGCACTGGCCTCGAAGCGCCGTTTCCACACGCCTGATCGCTGCACATCGAGGAACAGCGGAAAATACTTCAACGTGGCAAGAATCGCAGCCAAGGTCCACTCAGCCGTCGCAATGTTATGCGCGCCGTGGGCGTTGCAGATAGTGACATGTGGGCCCATGGCGCCAGGAATCCACTCCGTTCCGACCATCAGCGACAGTACGAGGCGCACTCCGCGCAGTCGGGGCGCGATGCGTTGGGCTCGCGTAGGATATGGGTCAGGTATCCACACATCGATCTCGACATCATGGTCGAGATGCTCCGATAAGGCAATGAGTTCAACTTCTTCAGGGAAACCGGCAAAGAGCTCCGCAGCAATTGTTGCTGGATATCCAACTCGTAACATAGGCCTCAGATGGCCCGCAGCTCGGGCGTCTCGCCTTTATCCTACACGTATGGTTCCGGCCCTTTTTGGGTTTGAGTGGAGGTCTTCGACGCGCCGGGTGCAGCCCGGGGAGTGAGAGTCGTCACCGTCGGTAAACGCCGTTCTAAGCGATCCTGTATTCAGAACGCCAAATCATCCATGCGCTTTAAGACGAACAAGACGTGGTCGCAACAGCAGCTTGCCGCAAAACTGCGTGTGGACAGCCACCAAGGCCTCCTTAGCTGGGAGCACAGGCGATTGGTAATTCACGCAGCAAAGACCGCCCTGGCCGCTGCATTGTGCTGGTGGCTGGCGATGCGCTTTGGCCTGCACGACGGCTATTGGGGAGCCATCAGCGCCATCATCGTGCTGCAATCCAATTTTGGTTCCACCATCACTGCATCTCGTGACCGTCTGCTGGGAACCCTGATCGGCGCCCTGTTCGGTTTCTCATTCTCGCTGTTTGGCACCCTGCCGTGGAACTACCTCCTGGCCTTATTGGCGGCCATAAGCGTCTGCGGCTTACTCGGATTCCGCAGCAGCTCCCGGCTCGCGGGAGTCACCATCACCATTGTCATGCTCGTTCCACAAACAGGATCGCATCGGACCGTCGCGCTGGACCGTGTGGGCGAGGTCATCCTCGGGATCGTCGTGGCTCTTGCCGTATCCACGTTCGTCTTTCCAGACCGTGCGCGGTTGCGGTTGCGCGATGGCCTGGCCCAGGAATTTCTCATCCTGGGCGCATTCTTCGAGGCCATCCTGCAGGGCTTTCGAGGTGAGCCGGCTGTGAACCTAGCCACACTGCATGAAGATGCTCTCGCTGCACTTCGAGGCAACAACCAGCTCTTGGATGCAGCCCGCAATGAGCCCTCAGGCGGACCAGGCTGGCGCGAGGGACTTGGCATGCTTGCGCAGTTTGGCCGCTCAATTTTTGATTCCCTTGTGGCGCTGGAGCTGGCGGTAAAAGACAGTCATGAGGATGCCTATGCGGCACAACTGGAACCGGCGCTGGGACGCCTGGCTATGGATATTCATTCCGGTTTCCACTACCTGGCCGGCTGCATTCATGGCTGGCGGTTTCATGTTCCTCCTTCGGGATTGAACCTCGAGGAAGACATCGCACAACTTGAAGCTCAAATGGCGGCGGTCCGTCACACCGGCTTCCAATTTTCGCAAGCTGAAATCTTGCGCGCCTACGCTGTGCAGTTGCACTTGAAGCAAATAGCACGCCTGTTGCGGGCATCAAGGGTTGAGACCAGCCGCGCCATCGGCGAAGCCCAGCAATGAAATTTGCTAGGCAAGAAACTTCCGCAGCGCTTCAACGCAGTCTTCAATTTCCTTGATCGTAATCGCGTAGCCAAAGCGCAAGTGCCCTTCACCCTGCGCGCCGAACACAGAGCCGGGGATGGTTGCGATGTGCGCCTTTTCAAGCAGAATCTGCGATGCCGTGCGGCTGTTCTTGTGAATCTTCTCCACGTTCGGGAAAGCGTAAAAGGCCCCCGCGGGAGGCTCGCATGTGAGGCCCACTTCATTCAGCGCTTTTACCAGCAGGTCTCGTCGCCTGCGATACTCTTCGCGACGAGCGGCGATCTCGGTCTCCGGTGTCGTGAGTGCGTGGATCATGGCATACTGCACGGGCGTTGTTACGCCGTTAGTGGAGTAGAGCACGATCTTGCGCAGCGCCGTCATGAAGGGCTCTTTCGCGACCGCATAACCCGCGCGCCAGCCCGTCATGGCATAGGTCTTCGAAAACGTGAAGCACGTAATCGTCCGCTCCGCCATCCCCGGCAGGGATGCGATGGAAACGTGCTGGCCGTCATATACCAGGTCTTCGTACGCTTCGTCGGCGATCACGATAAGGTCGCGTTCAATCGCGAAGGACGCAACCTCTTCTGCCTCTGCGCGCACAAAGACAAGGCCGCTCGGATTTTGCGGCGTGTTGTAGTAGATGGCTCGCGTTCTTGGCGTAGAAAACTGCTCCAACGTCTTCCGGATCCCATTGCGCCGCGCGCTGATGGTGGGCACCAGCATGGGCCGTGCCTGCGCTCCAGTCACGAGGTCTCCGATCGGAGTCCAATAGGGTGAAAATACCAGCGCATCCTCGCCGGGATCGAGCACGGATTGGAAAGCCGCATATAAGCCCTGCGATGCGCCCACTGTGGCGATCACCTCATCGGTGGTCACCTTGATGCCGTTCTTTGCTGCAAGCTTCTCTGCCAGCGCCTTGCGCAGCGGAAGCAGGCCGGAAGACGGGGCATAGTGAGTGTGGTTCTCGATCAGCGCTTTGATGCCGGCGTACTTGATTCCTTCCGGCGTTTCGAAGTACGGTTCGCCGCCGTGCAGCGAGTGCACCTGGACACCCTCGGCACGCATCCCCATCACCTTGTTGCGAATCTGCACAATGTCAGAGAATCCTACTTCGTCCAGCCGCTTTGCCAGCCGGATTCCGCTTTGCTTCGTCGGCATCGATCGGTGTCCTTTCGCATGAAGTGGAGAAATTCAGTTTTTCCAGAATACCCGAACTCGACCTGAGACTCTCTTTCGATATGCCGCCACATCGAAACCATCCGCGCATCACACCGCAAGCAGCTCCGTGTAAACCGCCATGCCCACAACGGCATCGGCGCCAAGCGCATCCAGTTCGTTCACTTCCTGCTGGCTTCGAATCCCCCCGGCCACAATGAGTTGACGGCTTGTGAGCTTGCGCAATCGCGCAGCCGTGGCCACAGGAAAGCCTTGCATCAGCCCTTCGCCGTCGACATGTGTGTAGAGGAATGCGGCAACATAAGGCTCCAGTTGCGGAATGGCCTCGTCGGGCGTCAGTTCGACTTGTGCCTTCCAGCCTTTGACGGCGATACGGCCATTTCTGGTGTCGATCCCGGCCACGATGTGATCCGCGCCGATACTGGCGGCCAGCTTGGCGGCAAAATCCAGGTTGACCGTTCCCTGCTCGCTGAAAAGCGCAGAGCCAATGATGACGCGCTTCGCACCCGCTTCGAGCACTTGCTGCGCGCGTTCAATCGAATGGATGCCGCCCCCCACCTGGCAAGAAAGCCGCCGCGCAATCTGAGCGACCAGCGTCGAGTTCTCGCCCTGTCGCATAGCCGCGTCCAAATCGATCAACTGCACCAATGGGAACCTGGAAAACTTTTCGATCCAATATTCAAAGTCGTCGAAGGCCAGACGCAACTTTTCGCCCTGAACAAGCTGGACGATGCGACCACCCAATAAATCAATCGAAGGAATCAGCATGGCAACCTCATCGAGACACCGCTCCTGGCCAGCTCTTCTTTGAGCAACCGGGCACTGGAAATGCCGAAATGAAAAATGCCCGCAGCGAGCGCCGCATCGGCCTTGCCGCGCGCGAATACGTCCGCAAAATGTGCAACAGTTCCCGCTCCTCCCGAGGCAATCACGGGAATCCTGACAGCCTCGCTCACCGCCGCGGTCAATTCGCAATCAAAACCGGCACGTGTCCCATCTGAATCCATCGAGGTGAGCAGAATCTCGCCCGCACCGCGGTCTTCCGCCTCGCGCGCCCACTCCACTACTCGCCGGCCGGCAGGCTTGCGTCCGCCCTGAACAAACACTTGCGCATCACGCACGGGATCGGAAGCGTCCGGATCGCGTCGGGCATCGATGGCAACCACGACCGCCTGCGCGCCAAAGCTGCGCCCGATGGCGTCAATCAAAGTTGGATCGGCCAGCGCGGCTGAGTTCACGCTCACCTTATCTGCTCCGGCCTCGAATACCTGCGCCGCATCCGCGGCGCTGCGAATACCGCCCCCCACCGCAAACGGCACAAACAGCTCGCGCGCTGTCCGGCGAACCGTATCCAGCAGTGTCTGGCGTCCCTCGTGCGTGGCCGTAATGTCGAGCAGCACAATTTCATCCGCGCCTTCGCGCGCATGGCGCGCGGCAAGCGCAGCTGGATCACCTGCGTCCACGAGGTCCACGAATTGAACACCCTTCACGACGCGTCCGCCGTGCACATCGAGACACGCAATAATGCGTTTGGTCAGCATCGTGGCTCCTGGATTTGCCATTGAAGGAAATTTCGCAGAATCTTCAGTCCTGTCTCTCCGGATTTTTCCGGATGAAATTGAACGCCCATCACGTTTTCCCGTTCCACTGCCGCCGCAAACGGCTCGATGTATTGCGCAATCGCCGCTGTTTCAGCCGTGACCGGAGCTTTGTAGGAATGCGTGAAGTAGACATACTCGCCCCGCTCAACCCCGGCTAACAATCGTGAACCCTCCTGTACCTCAAGTGAATTCCAGCCTACATGCGGAACTTTCTCCGCGCACTCAGGAAAGCGCGTACAGCTTCCTGCAAAATGCGCGAGGCCCGGCTGTCCGGGCGCTTCGCTCGACCCCGAATAGAGCCATTGCATGCCCACGCAGATACCCAAAAAAGGTATGCCCCTAGCAACTGCGGCGCGTATCGCAGGCGTGAGCCCAACCGTGTCAATTCGTTCCGTAGCCGCGAAGTGGCCAACCCCGGGAAGCACAATCCGCTCCGCCGCATCTATCGGTGCAATATCGGCATCCGTTACTGCAACGTCGGCGCCGAGATAACGCAACGTCTTGAGGACTGACGTCAGATTGCCCGCCTTGTAATCGATGACGGTTACACGCATCAGAGCAATCCCTTAGTGGATGGCAGCATCTCCCCGAGTTGCTTGTCGCGCGAGCAGGCTACGCGCAGTGCCCGTGCGAACGCTTTAAAGATCGCTTCAATCTTGTGGTGATTGGACCGGCCGTACATCACCTTCACATGAACGTTAGCGCGCGCGCCGCGGGAAAAGCCCTCAAAGAAATCCGTAACGAGTTCCGTCTGCAGATCACCGACCAATCGCGTGCGCACTTTGGTATCGACCGCAAAAGCCGAACGTCCGCTGAGGTCCACCGCGGCTATCGCCAAGGTTTCGTCCATCGGCATCAGAAAATACCCGGCCCGTAGAATGCCGCGCTTTTCACCCAATGCGCGATCGAATGCTTCGCCCAGCGCGATGCCGACGTCTTCGACCGTGTGGTGCTGATCCACGTCGAGATCGCCGTCGCACTTGAGTTCCAAATCAAAAGCGCCGTGCCGTGTAAACAATTCCAGCATGTGGTCGAAGAACCGGATGCCGGTCCCGACTTTGTATTGGCCGCTTCCTTCGATGGTGAGTTGGAGGGCGATGCGGGTTTCCGCAGTCACGCGTTCAACGATGGAAGTTCGCGCGGTTGCCTTGCGTTTGGATGCAGTTTTCTTTCTGATTGTCATTGCGCTTTCTCTCCGAGGTTCAGGGTCCTGATGGCTTCATTGAGAGCGGCGCCTGCCTTGACCATCTGCTCTCGTGTTCCAATGGTGATCCGCACCCGGCCATCGCATCCGGGATCACTGGAGCGATCGCGCACCAGCACTCCGGCCGCTCGCATTTGCTCGGTAAACTCCACGTGGCGCGCCCCGATTTCCACCAGAACAAAATTGGCTCGGCTGGGCCAGTGACGCACGCGTGCCGCATCCAGAGCAGCCTCGAACTCTGCGCGTGCCTGAAGCACTTCGCCGACATACCAGTCCAGATAAGCTGTGTCTTCGAGCGCCGCCGGCAAACAAGCGAGAGCCAGTGAGTTCACGCTGTACGGTGAAAGCACGCGTCGTACCCAGCGCATTGACTCGACTGAGCCAGCCAGTATGCCAAGCCGGAGTCCGGCCAGTCCGTACGCTTTTGAGAACGTCCGAGCCACAACCAGGTTAGGCAGCACGTCAATCAAATCGACAACAGTCTCGCCGTGAAAGTGAAAGTATGCTTCGTCCACCAGCACGACAGCGTGAGGTGCGCGACGCGTGATCTCGATAATCTGCTCTCGCGTGGCCACGGACCCCGACGGGCTGTTGGGATTGGCGATGGCGATGATTTTGGTCTGTGGCGTGATCGCGGAAATAAGACGCTCGAAGGGAAATTGCAAATCATCCGCGGCCTGCACAGTTACCGACCGCGCGTCGGTCGCCGAGGCATAGACCTCGTACATCGTGTAAGTGGGCACAGGAAGCAATAACTCATCACCTGTCTCGAGAAAAGCCTCAAACAGCACGTGAATGGCTTCGTCCACGCCATTTGTCAGCGCCACCTGCCGTGCTGCGAGAGCGAGATGCGCCGCCACGATTACCTCGATCGGCTCGCGTTCCGGGTAACGCGTGAGATCGCCTGCAGAGATCCGCCCCAATACTTCCCGCACCTTGGGCGAACAGGCCAGGGTGTTCTCGTTGAAATCAAGACGAAGAGCATCGCGGTTCCCGAGCGGGGGGTGATACTCCTTCATCGCCTGCACTCGGGCGCGCGGAGTCGGGATCGCGGTTGTTTCAATTTTGGCCACGAGGCCTCCTTGCAAAGCGCGCGCGAATAGCCTCGGCATGCCCGAACAATCCCTCGGCCTCGGCCAGCAAAATCGCGGGTGGGCCAAGCGAGCGCATTGCCTGCGACGTGTACTCCTGCACCGTAATGAGCTTGACGAAGTCGCTGACGCTCAGGCCGCCGCGAACGCGCGCCATGCCCCCTGTGGGCAAAGTGTGATTGGGTCCCGAGATGTAATCGCCCAGGGGCTGTGCAGACCAGCGCCCAACGAAAACCGAGCCTGCATTCTGCACCCAATCAAGATCACTTACGGCGTCCACCGTCAGGTGCTCGGGCGCGAGCCGATTCGTTATCCGATGCGCTTCATCGACGGTGGATGCCAGAATCACCACTCCATTGCGGTCGAGTGCCTCGCGCGCAACTGCGTTATTCCGGCTGCGCAGTCTGGTCTCGGCCACTACAGCCTTGGCCAGATCGGCGCGCGTCGTGATAAAAATGGCCAGCGCCTCCGGATCGTGCTCCGCCTGCGCTACAAGGTCGGAAGCGATATCGACCGCGTTGCCGCGCTCGCTGGTAACGACAATTTCAGTAGGCCCGGCGAGCATATCGATCGCGCAATCGAAAGCGACGAGCCGCTTGGCCGCGGTGACATAGAGATTACCCGGCCCGACGATCTTATCAACGCGCGCGATACTCGCTGTTCCATACGCCAGAGCAGCCACTGCATGAGTTCCTCCGAGGCGATAGAACTCCGTAATGCCGAGGTGATGTGCGGCGGCGAGCGTCTCAAGCGCGGGCTTGGGCGAGACGACAACGATACGCTGAACGCCCGCGACCTGCGCTGGAATTGCGGTCATCAGCAAAGTGGAAGGCAGCGGATGGCGGCCGCTTGGGACATAGCATCCGACCGAGCTGAGAGGGCGCACGAACTGGCCGGTGGTAAGGCCGGGAATCGAAGATGCGCTCCACGAAGCCGGCATCTGGCGATGGGCAAACGCGCGAATCTGCGCGGCCGCAGTAATCAGTGCCGTTCGAAGCAATGGGGCGATAGCCTTCCAGGCGGCGGCCATCTCATCCGGCGCCACGCGCAGAGATGCTTCGCTTTTCAGGCCGTCGAACTGCGCCGCATAGCGCAACAAGGCACGATCGCCTCGGCTTCGCACCGCGGCCACGATTCGTTTAACGGCGGGCAACACAGCATCGAGAGCCGCACTTCCGCGCCGTTCGAGCGCAGCAATCGCAACAGCCGCTTCTTGTGCACCTTGTCCTTTGATTCGGATCACTTTCATCGTTCGCGTGTCTCGTTTCTGAGATCTACAACACGACCTTGTTCAATGGGTACTCGACGATGCCTGTCGCTCTAGCTGCTTTCAATCGCGGAATCACATCGCGTGCGACGCGCTCCTCGACAATCGTGTTGACCGCCACCCATTCCGAATTGCTCAACTGCGAAACTGTTGGCGAATTGAGAGCGGGCAACACGGCGAGCACATCGTCCAAGTCAGCGCGCTTTACGTTGAGCATCAGCCCCACCTGTGATTGCGCATCAATGGCGCCGCGCAGCATCAGCGCGATCTGATCGATCTTCTCGCGCTTCCAGGCATCGGCTAGAGCGGCCTTGCCGGCGATCAGGTGCGTCTCGCTTTCCATCACGGTATCGATAATCTTCAGGTGATTGGCCTTGAGCGAACTGCCCGTCTCGGTGACTTCCACGATCGCGTCGGCCAGTGTCGGCGGCTTCACTTCCGTCGCGCCCCAACTGAACTCAACCTTGACGTTGACACCCTTATCGGCAAAGTAGCGCTTGCTCACTTCGACAAGTTCGGTGGCGATAATTTTGCCCTCGAGGTCTTCAGCTTTCTCAAAGCCGCTGCCCTCAGGAACAGCCAGCACCCAACGCACTTTACGCCGGCTTTGTTTGGCATAGGTCAGCGAGGTGATACTGGTGACATCAAGTCCGCTCTCGACAACCCAGTCAATGCCCGTGAGCCCTGCGTCCAGCACGCCGTGATCCACATAGCGGGCCATCTCCTGCGCACGAATCAGCATGCATTCGATCTCGCTATCATCCACGGATGGGAAATAGGAGCGGCCGTCGGCGTAGATGTTCCAGCCGGCTCGCTTGAAGAGCGCGATCGTCGCATCTTGCAAGCTGCCCTTGGGAAGTCCGAGACGAAGTTTGTTAGCCACGGGCCGCCTCCTTCTCTGCCACTAGCGGCTTGGTAAAACAACTCACAGTGCCCTCGTGGCAAGCCAGACCGTCGCCTTCCACCGCAACGCGAAACAGCAATGTGTCGTTATCGCAATCGGTTGCGGCCGAAATGACCCGCAGCCGGTTGCCGCTGGTTTCGCCCTTCATCCAAAGCTTCTGGCGAGTGCGGCTCCAGAAGGTAACAAAGCCGCTCTCCAGCGTCTTGGCATAACTGACCGGATTCAGAAAACCCAGCATCAGCACTTCGCCGGTGCGCGCATCTTGCACGATGCCCGGCACCAGGCCATCCATCTTGTCGAAATCAATTGTTGCTGTCGTGTCGCTCATTTCTTTTCTGGCTCTTTCCTGTTCCAGGTTGGAATTCATGCCTATAAACAAGAAGCCCGTCGGCTTACTCGCCGGCGGGCTTTATGATTCTTGATCTCTCTGGCCGTCTACTTCAGGCCATGGCAGTCCGCCGGCATGTGGGTCCCGTGATGGTGGTGACCGTGATGGCGGTGGCTCTGCATCTGTTTCAAAACTAGCGGCAAACCCCTTGCGGTGTCAATCTTAACTTTGGCCGGCCGCTCAGACACCAGCGGTCCTCTATGCTTCTCCAACTGTTTGCGCCTCTGCCGGCACGGGGCTGCCGTGTTCGTGAAGCAAGTCCACTACATCCTGGTACAAGCGGTTGCGCAAATCAAAGCGCTCAGACGCGCGCGCAACATAGCGTACCTGGACCTCGATGCCAGAGGAGGACGGTCGCAGATTCACCACCGGAGTCGCGTTGAACCGGCTCATGCTGTCGCCACGCGTTCCACGCTTCCACTCTTGTTCGGCAATGCGGGAATTCTCTTCTGTCTCTTTCACCACGACCTCGTGGATGCGTTCAACCATCGTGTGGACATCATCGGTCGCCGGTATATTGACGGAGATTTCGTCCCACATCCATTGTCCCGCCGTGGTGAAGTTGAAGTACTGGCCTCGAATCGCAAAACTGTTCATGAACGCGATGCGGCGCCCCGTCGGATGACCCTTGTCAGCAAGGTTCCCCGTTTCAAGCAGCTTTGTGCTGAACAGGCCGACCTCCGTCACTTCTCCGCCCACACCATTAATCTCAACCCAATCACCGACGCGGATGCCATTCCTGCCAACCAGAAGGAACCAGCCGAGAAATGCGAGAATGAAATCCTGCAGTGCGATCGTGAGCGCCGCGGTGGCAAGACCAAGTATTGTGGGCGTCTCTTGCGGCGTTCCAAATATGACCAGAAGAATCAGCACCGCTCCAAAAACCTGAATCGCCAGTTCGATAACGCTGCGCAGGGTATGCAACTGGCGCCGATCCAGCGAAGGATTATCCATCAGCCGTCGCACCAGTTGATCGCCGATCAGCATGCAGATGAGGATGAAAACAATCAGCGCCACAGACTGAAGAATCATGTGCAACACGATTCGATGTTGCAGCAGCACCTGGGCGGACCACTTGCTGTACACCGTCGCAAGCTGTTGTTCCGTCTGGATCCGGTCGTCATAGATGCTTAATATCTGCCGTTCAACGCTCTGGTCTTTGATGCTGGCGAGTCTGACTGCCCGGTCCGATGCATCGCCGGATGAAGCAGCCGTATTTGCATTAGTCTTCGCCTCAAGCGCATTATGCGCGGTCGTCAGACGTAGCACATGCTCCTGGCTTTGTTGTAACGCTTGTTGAATCGATTGATAGCGATCGCGCTGGCTGAACCAGCCCTTCAGCCGTTTCGCCAGGGTTCCGCGCTGCTGGGCGGAAATCACCGCAACCTGGCCGTCGCCGTGCGATTCGCTGTCATACTGGCGCATCGACGCTTCGTGCGCGGCCAATTCCTCTTGGATCTCGGAGCTTTCATCGCCCGATGCACGGTCAAGATCCCTCTGCGCATCGGCAAGTTCGTCGGAGTCAAGCCCGAGTTGAGCCTTTGCAACGTCGAGATCATCGTTGTCGGGTGCAGGTTGCGCACTGCCCTTCGATCGATCAGCCGGCGCACTCGGAGTGAGGCTCGCAACCACCGCCTGATCTTGCTTCACAAGCTGCTGAAGTTGCGCGACCTGCTTCGAGAGTGCAAGAGCTTCTCCCGAAAGGGTCCGATTCTGTGCCTGCAGACCGGCTTGGCGAAGCGCTGCGGCAAAAGCTTGATCCACTTCGTGATCAGCCAAGCGCTCCGCATCCCGGGCATACTCAATTTCCTCTGCCGAGACTGCCAGCGGCGCCAGAGCCTGGGCAGTTTGCCACGGACCCAAATCCACGAGCGTCGTTTTACTGCCGGCACCGGTCTGTTTCTTGAGGAAGGAGAGGTTCTCCATGGCATCGCGCGTGGTCCAGGAAAATACCACGCACAGCAACAGAAGCGCGAGCAACACCAGAAGCAGGATCAGCCGGACGTGACCGAAGACTCGTTCGGCGGCTGCCCCACCGGGGATGGAAGCAATTGGGGGAATTGCCATGGGTCCATTTTTACAGAACTTACGCGCATTGGCTCATGAAAAAGTAGCCGTGTCTGTATCACCCTTGTTTCAATGAGTTTGCGATTTCTTACGTACCAGGCGGAGAATGGACTCATGCGGAACAAAGCGCGAGTTGCGGCGATGGCTGCTGCCATGCTCTGCGCTCTTTTGCCGGGCCTGAAAGAAGCTGCGGCCAACAGGGTGCTCGAACCGCCCAAAGCGCACTCCATCCCCGCGCCGGAAGCGCGTGTAGACATCAATCACGCTTCGCTCGACAAACTGCTGAAGGTGCCTGGAATGACGCGCAGTTGGGCTGCTCGCATCGTGCGCTTCAGGCCCTACCACGCCAAGAATGACCTGCTGGATCGCGGCATCGTGTCCAGCCAGGTCTACGACCGAATCAAGGATTACGTAATCGCCCACCGCGACAGTCAGTGAGCGATCGTATTTATGCTTCCGAGGGCTTTGCGCTTACGTCGTCCCCGCGCCTCAACAACCGGCTCAGAATGACGTAAAGCACCGGGATGAACACCAGGTTCAGCACCGTGGAGAGTAACATGCCGCCGACAATGGTGGTTCCCACAGAACGGCGTCCCAATGCGCCTGCACCGGTAGCAAAGACCAGCGGCATCACTCCGAGAATGAATGCAAACGAAGTCATCAGAATGGGGCGCAGTCGCAGTTCTGCCGCTTCGATTGCCGCTTCGGCGATCGAGCGCCCCTTTCGGCGCATTTGCTCGGCAAACTCCACAATCAAAATCGAGTTCTTCGCCGAAAGGCCGATGAGCATCACCAAGCCGATCTGGCAGTAGACATCGTTGGAGAGTCCGCGCAACGCCACAAGCCCTAATGCGCCCAGCACTGCCATAGGCACTGCAAGCAGAATGATGAAAGGCAGCGCAAAGCTTTCGTACTGCGCGGAGAGCGTGAGATAAACAACGAGAATGCCCAGTCCGAAGATGAGCAGCGCCCTTCCGCTGGACTCGATTTCGTCCAGGGTCAGACCGGTCCATTGGTACTGCATCCCCGGCATCATCACCTTCTTCGCCAAATCCTCCATGCCCGTAATGCCCTGTCCTGAGCTGTAGCCGGCCGCAGGCGATCCATCGATCTCCACCGCGCGGAAAAGATTGTAGTGCGTAATGACGGGCGGTCCGGCACTCTCCGACACTGTCACCAGGTTGTCGAGCGGCACCATCTGCCCGGTGTCGGAACGGACATAGAAGTTATGCAAGTCATTAGCCGTCATCCGAAAGTGCTGGTCCGCCTGCACGAAGACTCGATAAGTGCGGTTGTTGAAGTCGAAGTCATTGATGTACTCCGATCCCATGAAGACGCCCAGCGTCGTGGTGATCTGCGAAAGAGGGATATTCAGGGCCTTCGCCTTTTCGCGGTCGATGGTGACCAGCACCTGGGGGTCGTTTGCCGAGAAAGTAGTCAGCAGGCCCGTGATGTCCTTGCGTGCCCGGGCCCCGTTCACAATCTGGTGAGCGATACGATCCAGGTCGGACAATGTGTTCCCGCCTGTGTCCTGCAGCATGAACTGGAAGCCGCCATAGCTACCCACGCCGTTGACGGCAGGTGGCTGGATGACAGCGACCAGGCCGCCGTTGGGCTGAAACATCAGGCTCATCAGTTTGGGCGAAAGATCGGCCACGATATCTGCAGCGGAGTGGCCTTTCCCACGGCGCTCATCGGCGGGCTTTGTCCTGATGAACATCATGCCTGCATTGGCGGCGCCGCCGCTAAAGCTGAAGCCCATCACAGAAAAGGCTCCCGCGACGTCCTTGTTGGAGTAAATGATGGCTTGTGCGCGATCGGCCAGCGCAGTCGTGTATGCCAGTGAAGATCCCGGAGGCGCTTGCACGATTCCAAACAGGAACCCCTGGTCCTCTTGCGGAATAAATCCCGTGGGAACTCTCTGATAGATCCAAACGGTAGCGCCCAAGCCCGCAAAAAAGACCACGAGGAGAACGTAGCGCAGTTGCAAGGCTACATGAATCACCTTCGCATACGTCCTGGCCAACCAGGTGATGAAGCTGTCAGCCCCATGGATAAAGGCGGCAAAGGCCCGCGACACCGGGCGGATATGTAGAAAGTCCAACTGGCGTGGGCGCGCTTCTTCGCCCCTGAGGAACAATGCCGACAGCGCTGGAGAAAGCGTGAGCGCATTAAACGCCGAGATGGCAATCGAAAACGCGATCGTGAGTGAGAATTGCCGGTAAAGAATTCCCGTGGTGCCGGGGAAAAACGAGACGGGCACAAAGACCGCAATGAGCACCAGCGAAGTTGCAATCACTGCACTGGTCACTTCGCCCATCGCTCGCGAAGTGGCCTCGTGCGGATCTGAGTGCTCCATAGCAATGTGGCGCTGCACGTTTTCAATAACAACAATGGCATCGTCAACCACAAGTCCCGTGGCCAGCGTGATGCCGAAGAGCGTGAGCGAATTGATTGAAAATCCAAAAACCTTGATGAAGGCAAACGTGCCAATCAGCGATACCGGAATGGTCACCGCGGGAATAATCGTCGCGCGCCAGTCGAGGAGGAAGAGGAAGATCACCGCAATGACGATGGCGATGGCCTCAGCGAGAGTAACGAGTACCTCCCGGATGGAATCGCCTATGACAGTTGTCGAGTCAAACGCGATGATATACTCAAGCCCCGGCGGAAAGCTCTTCGCGAGTTGCTGCAGCACGACCTTGGCGCGCGCGTCCACATCCAGCGCGTTCGCATTCGAGAGTTGCTGCACGCCGATGCCTTGTGCTGAAAATCCGTTGTATTCAAGCGAAGAGCTGTAATCTTCGGCTCCCACCTCCGCATGGCCGATATCTTTCAGAAGCACCAGGCCGTTGGCATTGTTCTTAACGATAATGTTGTCAAATTCGACCGGGCTCGTCAGGCGGCCCACCACGCGTACCGGAATCTCAAAAGTCTGCTTCGCATCGGAAGGCGGCTGGCCAAGCTGGCCGGCCGGTATTTCGACGTTCTGCTCGACCATCGCGCTGACTACGTCCGTCGCGGTCAAACCGCGGGCAGAAAGCTTCAACGGATCGAGCCACACGCGCATCGCGTATTTGCGCTCGCCGAAGATTGTTACATCGCCTACACCCGGCACGCGCTTGAGCGCATCCTTGACGTACACATCAAGGTAGTTGGAGACGAATTCGTGGGAGTATCTGCCGTCTCGCGAAAAGAAGCCGGCAGCAAATACAAAATTGTTGTTTGCCTTGCTGATCGTGATTCCAGTGGAATTGACCGCGGCGGGCAGGCGCCCCGTTACGCTGGCCACACGGTTTTGTACGTCTACGGCCGCGATATCCAGGCTATAACCAGTGTTAAACGTAGCGGTGATCGAGCTGGTTCCGCTGTTGGTGCTGGATGAGCTGATGTAACGCATGCCCTCGACGCCGTTGATTGATTCTTCAAGCGGAATGGTGACTGCTTTTTCAACCGTGTCAGCGTTTGCTCCGACATAATTGCACGCCACGTTTACCTGCGGAGGCGACAGCGTGGGGTACATGGCGATCGGAAGGCTCGGAATACAGATGGCTCCGGCCAGAATGATCAACAGTGCGCATACTGTGGCGAATACTGGCCTGTGAATAAAGAAATCAACAAACACTGGAACCCTTTCCTTTGCGCTTCAAGCGGGCAAGACCTTGACAGCGCTCCTCGTACTTTCCCGCGGAGTTTCCCGTCCCGGTGGGATCAGGCCCCCATCGGAAGAACGGGCATGCCGTTCACCAGAAATTGGGTGCTCGACACAACAACGCGGTCACCCGGATTCAACCCCGACGTGACGGAATAGGTGTTCCCGACCGTCTCGCCCAGCGTCACTGGCGTCTCGACTGCCGCGAAGTGGCCGTTCTGCTGCTTCACCACGTAGACAAATGTCTGTCCGCCCAGGCGCGTAACCGCCAATACGGGGACGACCGCTGTCGGAGCTGTACTCCAGACCACCCGCGCCTTGATCATCTGCGCATTGCGAACCACATCAGGCGTGGGATGCACGGACGCCTTCACCAGGATCCCCTGCAGTGTGGGATCCACCTGCGGCGAAACAAAATCGATCCTTGTCTTCTCCAGCAGTTTGCCGCTGGTGTCCGACAGATCCACTTCCAGCCCCATCCGCGCCTGGCTCGAACGCTCAGTCGGCACGTAAATGTAAGCCTCGAGTTCTTTGTTCTCGTCCAGGGTCGTCAGCATCGTGCTCGACGACACGTAGTCTCCAACATGTACGGGAACGTCGCCCACAACTCCCGTATACGGGGCGCGGATCGTGTAGTAATTCAGCTGCTCTTCCTGAGTCTTGCGCAGAGCCGCCGCCGATTCGTAGTCTGCCTTGGAGTTGTCGAAGGCCTGTTGTGCCTGGTCGTAGGCGTCCCGACTGGTCACGCCGGATTCAAACAACTTGTGCTGCCTGTCCAGTTCGATCGTGTTGTAGTCGAACAGCGCCTTCTTCTGCCGCTCGGTCGAGAGCTGTGCCTGCACCGTCGCCAACTGGGGCCGCGAGTCGATCTCCATCATCACCTGGCCTTCGTTGACATGTTGGCCCGATCGAATCTCGATCGCTGTCAGGCGGCCCGATACCTGCGGCTGTATCGTTGCCGAACGCCGTGATTTGATGGTCGCCACATACTCGTTGCTCTGCGGCACTGGAGCAAGGGAAACCGTCGCAATCTGCACTGGCATGGCCTGCATTCCGGCCCCTGCCGCCGGCGCTGCCTGCTTCTTCTGGCAACCGCTCGCCACCAGCGCCAAAACAACTGCACAACCTAAACCAAGAATGCGTTTCAAAACAGTAGTAGTCACTTGCCCCTTCTTCTTCTCGGACCACACAGCCTGGGCCCACCCTGCGCTACTTTGGCTGCGATGTCCGTGCGCCGGGTCACTCTAATCCGGCAGTGTTTCCGTTTGGCGGGTGAGTCTCGCTCGAAGTGATGCCGCCCAAGGCGGCGACAATTTGGATGCTGGATACCTTATTTGACGCTCGTCGTTATCTCATTGTCGCAAAAAACTATGCACCGCGTCGGGCCCCTCTGAAAAAACGATTCATCAGGCATTCTCGCCCTGCCACGCGAAGGGGTTGAAGTTGGTCCGATTGTCAAAAGCGTCCGCCGCCTCGGCCCGTTTGAGCCAACCGACCACCAGGTAGGTAACCGGGGTAGCCACCACCTCGACCGCGACTTTGATCAGATAAGAGGAAAGAACCATCCGCAGCAGCATCCCCGGCGGCTGAATGCCGGCAAAAGCCACCACGATGATCACCGCAGTATCCACTGCCTGCCCGGTCACCGTGGATCCGACTGTGCGCGTCCACAACCAGCGACCGCCCGTAAAAATCTTGAGCTTGGCCAGGGTGTAGCTGTTGGTGAACTCACCCGCCCAGTAGGCCACAAGGCTGGCCGCCGCAAACCGCGGCACAAGGCTGAAGACGGTGGCATAGGCTTCCTGCCCCTTCCACTCCGGCGCCGGCGGCAGCGCGACTGCCAGTTGCCCCATCACCGCCAGCAGTGCCATGGCGAAAAAGCCCAGCCAGATGGCACGCCGCGAGGCGCCGTACCCGTACACCTCGGTGAACACATCACCACATATATAGGTGAGCGGAAACAGGAACTCTGCCGCGCTCGGGCGCAACGGCCCGATCTGGCAAATCTTCGGCCCCACCAGGTTCGAAATCAGCAGCACGACCACAAACCCGATGGTCATCAAGTCGAGATAGCGAAAGCGGCGCATTCCCCTCGAGGATAAATCACCCTCTATGCACCCGACCCGCTGCGGATTAGATCCACCACATCCAAAAAGCGCAGGATCCGCTCTATCGAGCGCATTGTCCCACCCCATGTTCAGGCGCACGACACGGTCAGCCGTCGTTGCTACAACTCGCGGCTTTTGACACACCTCGAGCGAGTTGATAGCCTTCATAAGGGCGCATCCGGACATTTCGACCCGTACCTGCCTCCCAGCGTCCCCGTCGTCTAGCCCGGCCTAGGACACCGCCCTTTCACGGCGATAACAC
>OBLU010000428.1_pt1 | contig 39919 bp, 38 predicted proteins | sample 1518681 | NCBI WGS metagenome assembly OBLU01 (sample SAMEA3539304, study PRJEB22396) | soil metagenome | biome: tundra; feature: field; material: soil | place: USA | collected 2010-05 | depth 0.15 m
TGGTGGAGGCGGCGGGAATTGAACCCGCGTCCGCAAGCCCTAGACTTCAGGATCTACGCGCGTAGCCCATTCTTTGTTTCTCATCCGGCGCTACCCGAAGGGCAGGGAAGACGTCAGACCAGCAGACGGTAACTCTTAACGCTGCAACCCGTCGCACACGGCAGCGCGATCCTATGAGCGCGTCCCCTGGTTCAGTCGCATAGGCACGAACTGGTCAGAGGTCAGCTGCGTTTAGGCAGCTAGAGCGTAGTTGTCGTCGTTGGCAACTAAGTTTTGCAGCAGTTATTAACGAGGGCCACTGCGCCTCGGCACGCCCCTGAAGGTTCGTAACCCACGTCGAAACCGGTCGCCCCCTTCAGGCAGTCGCAAACATATTAACTCGAATGCCCCGGTCGCGCGAATCTTGTGCGCTGCGTCTTAACCCCTACGCATCAAACGGGCCCGATCGCGCTGCCAGTCGCGCTCTTTGTCGGTGGCGCGCTTGTCGTGCTGCTTCTTGCCCTTGGCGAGACCAACCTGCAGTTTGGCGCGGCCGTGCTTCCAGTACAGCTCGAGCGGCACGATCGTATAGCCGCGGCGTTCGGTGGCGCCAATGAGCTTGTCGATCTCATTCCGGTGCAGCAGCAATTTGCGTGTGCGCACCGGATCGGCCACCTTGTGGGTCGAGGCCGTTCGCAGCGGCGAGAGGTGGGCACCAATCAGAAACGCTTCGCCGTTGCGCACATAGACGTAGGCTTCGGCGAGCTGCGCGCGACCCGCCCGCATGGACTTGACTTCCCAGCCCTCGAGCACGAGACCGGCCTCGAGCCGTTCTTCGATGAAGTAGTCATAACGCGCGCGCCGGTTCTCGGCGATCACGCGCTCGGTGGTTTCGGGCTTGGCCATGACGCATTGTACAGAGCCCGCGCAGTGGCCTGCGTCGCAAGCCGCGCTGTTCGGCTTGAGCCACGGACGGGGGTCGGCCACACTTGAAAGCGCGCCGAACCTCGTCCTTCAGAGCTGGGAAGGATAGCGCGGACGAAGTAGCAGTCCTTTGCGGCCGTTAAGGGGTGCAGACGAATCATTCGACTGGACACGCCCGTGAGACTGTTCACCAGCGCGGAGACGGGGCACTTTTTGCGGGTAGTTCACCAACAGGTGAACGTGGTCGTGCTTCTCGTCGAACTCCACCAATTCCGCCTCGAGGTCCGCAAGCCTTGCGCGTCGATATTTGGTCGCAAAGATCAAAAATGCGAGTGCGTCATCGCTAATGGACCAATATATCATTAAGGCATGCAACGGCTTCAGGCCTACAAGTACGCATTCATGCCAAATGGCGAACAGCAGCGACAGATGCGCCGCTTTGCCGGCTCGTGTCGCTTCGTTTTCAACAAGGCGCTGGCGCTGCAAAAGGCCCACTACGAGGCAGGCGGGAAATTCATCAGCTGCATGGCGATGGCGAAGCACCTGACCGAGTGGCGTAACAGCACCGAGACACCGTGGCTCAAGGGTGCGCCCGTTCATCCCCTGCAACACGCGCTCAAGGACTTGGACAGGGCGTACCAGAAGTGTTTCGCCCGGCGAGCGAGCTTCCCACGCTTCAGGCGCAAGGGGCACGGTGAGAGCTTTCGCTATCCCGATGCCAAAATGTCCGGCGCGACTACCTGCACAAGACCACGACCACGATCAGCCAAAACCACGCGATAGTGTGTATCGAGGACTTGCAAGTGAGGAATATGTCCAAGTCGGCGGCAGGGACAACCGAGGCACCGGGTAGAAACGTTCGGGCCAAGTCGCGCCTGAACAAATCCATCCTCGATCAGGGCTGGTTCGAGTTCCGTCGCCAGTTGGACTACAAGCTCAATTGGCGTGGCGGAATTCTTATTGCCGTGCCACCGCACCACACGAGCCGCACTGGTCGTGGTCGTAAGGCCAAGACGAAACCAGCCGCCGCGAAGCAGGAACCCATCGACGCGACTATGTGTGAGGTAACTTAATGCATAGCCACCGTAGGAATCCGCTGCCTTTAGGCAGCGGCGGATGTCAACTATGCGAGAAATGAGCCGCACTTCGCTGGTTGCGCGGTCGCCGACCGTCATGTACCGATTGGTCGATGACATCGAGCGCTATCCCGAGTTCGTGCCGGGCTGCAGCTCGGCCGAGGTGCTCGAGCGCAGCGAGCAGGAAGTGGTGGCGCGCCTGGCGGTGCGCCGCGGTCCACTGCGCACGCAGTTCACGACGCGCAACCGACTCGATCCGGGACGCAGCGTGCACATGCAGCTGGTCGAGGGTCCGTTCAAGGTGCTCGAAGGGTCCTGGAACTTCACGCCCGTCGCGAGCAATGGTTGCCGTATCGAATTCAAACTGCGCTTTCAGTTCTCCAACACTTTGAAGTCGGCCTTGTTTGAGCCACTGTTCGAGGAGGCGCAGGCCGAGTTGGTGCGCGCGTTCGTCGCGCGCGCGCAAAGCCTGCCGGCTTGAACGGTGCGATCGCGTATGTCGAAATGCTGCCGCGTCGTGTGCGACACCCAAAATGGGATACGCGAGTGCGTGCTGCAACTGCCCGAGGCGGCCACGATTGCCGCGGTGCTCGAAGCCGCCCGGCCGGTGCTCGGCGAATGGGCAGCGGATTGGGACTCGGCGGTCACGGGGATCTATGGGCGAATTTATACGCGCCAGCACGTGCCGGCCGACGGTGATCGGATCGAGCTGTATCGCGCGCTCCACGTCGATCCGCGCTGCAGCCGCAGGGCTCGAGCCGCCAAAGCGTCCGCGTCGCGAGCGCGGCGGGGTTCAGGCGAGGCTTGATCGCGGGCGATTCAGTGTCCGCCGCCTGAGCGCGGTTCCGGCGCTGTGGCTCCGCGGGTGCTGATGGGTGCAAACGGCGCGCTCTTGACGTCGCTGTCGACCCGGGCGACCAGATTGTTGGTGAAATAGATCGCGACGTGGCCGCGCCCGGGCCCCTGCAGGCGACGGGTCTTGAGATAATAGTCGTAGTCCCAGCGCGCGTTGTCGAAGCCGCCCGGGACCATGGGCGTGCCGAGCAGATAGCGCACCTGGCTGTGGGTCATGCCGGGCTTGACCTGGGCGATGACCGCCGGATCGAGATAATTGCCCTGCTGTATCGGCATGCGATAGACGCAGGCGCTCAACGCGCAGAGCGAGGCCAGCAGCGCCAGCGCTCGGGAAATCTCCCGGACGGCTTGCACGCGATGGCTGTCACGGCTCATTCTCATGCGACAATCATACCGTATCGTCCGCTCGAAGCGGGACCGCATCGAGGTGCATCGTGGAAGGAAAAGACCTGCGCAAAGTGGGGCTCAAGGTCACATTGCCGAGGCTCAAGATCCTTGAGATCCTCGAGAACAGCCCAACGCGGCATATGTCGGCCGAGGAGATTTATAAGAAGCTCCTGGACTTGAGCGAGGACATTGGTCTTGCGACCGTCTACCGCGTGCTCACGCAGTTCGAGGGCGCGGGCCTGGTGTCCCGTCATCATTTCGAAGACGGGATGGCGGTGTTCGAGATCAATCACGGGATGCACCACGATCATATCGTGTGTATGGACTGCGGGCTGGTCGAGGAGTTCGTCGACCCTGAGATCGAAACGCGGCAAAATTCGATCGCGAAACGGCTCGGCTTCAAGATCGAAGAGCACTCGCTGGTGCTCTATGGCCGCTGCCAGCGGCCCGATTGTCCCTCGCGCAAACCGGCACGGAACCGGTTACCGAGTTAGCTGCGCGCCTTGCGGCTGCGCGGCGCCGCGGGTGCGGCCTGGGCAGAGAGCATCTCCAGGGCATGCGCGCGCGCGCGCTGAGTGATCTCCACGCCGCCGAGCATACGCGCGAGCTCCTGGACCCGCTCCTCGCCGGTCAGAGCAGTCAGTCGTATGCGCGTGCTGCTGCCGTCGCTGAGTTTCGTGACGCGCAGGTGCTGATGGCCCTGGGCCGCTACCTGCGGCAGATGCGTCACGCACAGCACCTGGCCGGCCGCTCCCAGGGCGCGCAACTCCCGTCCGACGATTTCCGCGACCGCCCCGCCGATGCCTGCATCCACTTCATCGAAGACCATGCAGCACGCCGCATCGGCCGCGCACGAGACCTGCACGGCCAGCGACAGGCGCGCCAGCTCGCCGCCGGAGGCGACCTTCGCCACCGCTCGCGGTGCCTGTCCGACGTTGGTACTGACGCGGAACTCGACCCGATCGATGCCGTGCGCGGCGGGTTCGGCGGTCTCGAGCGGGGAGACATCGATCAGAAAGCGCCCACCGCCCATGCCGAGTTCCTGCATGCGCGCGGAGATATCCTTGGCGAGCGCGCGCGCGGCGGTGCCGCGCCGCGCCGAGAGCTGTCGCGCCGACTCCTGGTAGCTCGCGAGCGCGGCGGCGAGCTGCGTGCGCAGCGCGCCGCGATCTGCGGCCGCAGCCTCAAGGCTCGCCAGCTCGGCGCCGAGCGCCTCGCGCCGTTCAGGCAGCGCTTCGCCGGCGACGCGGTGCTTGCGTGCCAGTTCCTCGACCGCCGCCAGGCGGTGCTCGATCGCGTCGGCGCGCTGCGGATCCATCTCGAGCGCATCGAGATATTGTTGCAGGCTGTGGCTCGCATCTTTGACGCGCAGCTCGGCTTCCTCGAGCAGCGGGGTCAGTGATGCGAGCTGTGCATCGAGCGCACTGGCCGAGCGCACGGCCGTGAGCGATTTGGCCAGCAGCGCATGCGCCGTGGGCCCTTCGGATTCGTAGAGACATTCGAGGGCGCCGCGCACGGCGTCGAGCAGCCGGCCGCGGTTCGCGAGCCGTGCGTGCTCGGCGTGCAGCTCGGCGATCTCGCCGGGTCGCAGCGCCAGGACGTCGATCTCGCGCACCTGGTGGCGCAGCAGATCGAGCCGGGAGCCGCGCTCATCGGCGGCGCTCTCGACTTCCAGGCTGCGATTGAGCAGCGCCAGCCAAAAGCTGTGGCCGGCACGCACCTGGCCGGCCAGCGCCTCGAGCCGCCCGTAGCTGTCGACGTGCGTGCGTTGCGTGGCCGGGCGCACCAGCGATTGAAATTCGTGTTGACCGTGAATGTCGATCAGCAGCTCGGCCGCCCGGCTGAGCACCTGCAGCGGTACCGACTGACCGCCCAGCCAGGCACGGCTGCGCCCATCGCTGCCGATCACGCGCCGTATCAGCAGTTCGCCGTCATTGGCGATGGACTGCTCAGCGAGCAGGTGGCGCAGCTCACCGCCAGTGCCGGAAATATCGATGGTCGCGGCGATTTCGGCCCGCTCGGCACCGGTGCGTACCACATCGGCGCCGGCGCGGCCGCCGGCCAGCAACTCCAGGGCATCGACAATGATGGACTTGCCGGCGCCGGTCTCGCCGGTCAGCACGGTCAAGCCACCGCTGAATTCGATTTCAACGCTGTCGATGATCGCGAAATCGCGGATCTGTAGGTAGCGCAGCATCGCGTCTAGCGCTCGTGACCCCAGCCCCCCAAGCCCCAGTGGAGCTTGGAGCGCAGCAGCCGGAAGTAGTCATAGCCGGGCGGATGCAGCAGCGTGACGGCGCGGCCAGCGGGCGCGATCTCCAGACGGCCCCCGAGCTTGAGCTCCCCGAGCATGCTCGCATCGCAGGTCACCTGCGCGGCGACATCGTGCGGACCGATGAGCTCGATATCGATGCGCGAATCCCCGGGCACCAGAATCGGACGGTCCGAGAGGGTATGCGGACAAATGGGCGCCACCACCAACACGTTCAGCCGCGGCTCGACGATCGGACCGCCGCAGGAGAGCGCGTAGGCGGTCGAGCCGGTGGCGGTGGCGACGACCAGACCGTCGCCGGCATGCGAGTTGACGTAGCGGCCGTCGATGCGCGTCTGGAAAGCCAGCATGCGGCCGGTCTCGAGCCGATTGAACACCACGTCGTTCAACGCAAAACGGGACACTTCGGCGCCCTGAGGCGAAATCAGTCGCGCCTGCAGCAGCGGGCGCCGATCGGGCTCGGATTCGCCGGCCAGCACGGCATCCAGAGAGCTGACCATGTCCTGCGGCAGCACGTCCGTCAGAAACCCCAGGCGCCCGCGATTGATGCCGAGCAGTGGAATGTCGTGCTCGGCGACCAGACCGGCGGCGTACAGCAGGGTGCCGTCCCCGCCGATGGCGATCATGAGATCGGCCCGTTCGATGAACTCGGCCAACGGCATGACGCGCACGCCGCTCGGCACGTTCGCGGCCGCGGAGTCCTCCGGCGCCAGCACTTCGAGGTGCCGCGACAGCAACTCCGGCACCAGCGCCTGGGCGCATTCGGCAACCCGCGGGTCCTGGAACTTGCCGACGAGGACGCAGGTGCGTATCGGCATGTGCATGGGGCGTGTGGGCCTTGGGATGTGCGGCGGAGCGCCGTTTTCATACTGAGCGCTGTTGTAGCATGGCTCAAGCTGTGCGGCCACGCGCGAACTTGCCATATTGTGGGTTCCCATCCCTGGCCTGCAGTGCTTGACGAGGCCTCGCGGCGCTGGTTAGCTCGGCTCTAAAACATGGCAGCAGACAACAAAGACGAGGGACTGAACGAACGCGCTCAACGCTTGCTGCGCGTGCTGGTGCAAAGCTATATCCGCGATGGCGCCCCGGTCGGTTCGCGCACGCTGTCGCGTGATTCGGGGCTGTCGCTGAGCTCGGCGACCGTGCGCAATGTCATGGCCGACCTGGAGGGCCTGGGTTTCGTGACTTCGCCCCACACCTCGGCCGGGCGCGTGCCCACCGATAAGGCATACCGCTTCTTCGTCGATTCGCTGCTGCGCGCGCAGATGCCAGCCGACGATTTGAGCCTGGAGGAGATCCGCCGCCATTTGGATCTGCCGGCCGACAGCTCCAAGTCGCTGGTCGCAACCGCCTCGCAACTGCTGTCCAATATCACGCATTTGGCGGGGGTTGTGACGCTGCCGCTGACGCAGGCCGCCTCGCTGACGCAGATCGAATTCCTGGCGCTATCGGACAACCGGGTGCTCGTAGTGCTGGTGCTCAACGACCGCGAGGTCCAGAACCGCATCATCCAGCTCGAGCGGCATTACTCATCCGAGGAGCTGCGACGCGCCGCAAACTTTCTCAACGAGCACTGCGCCGGACGCACGCTGTCGCAGATTCATAAAGAGCTGGTGCAGCAACTCAAGGACACGCACGAGCACCTGAACCAGGTCATGCTCGATGCGATCGCGATGGCGCAGCGGCTGTTCGAGCAGGGTAGCGCCTCGGAGGACATCGAGTACATGATTGCTGGGGAGACCAATTTGATGGAATTGGGCGAGCTGGCCAGCGTCGATAAGCTCAAGCGCCTGTTCGAAGCCTTCAATGAGAAGCGCGATATTCTGCATCTGCTCGACCAGAGCCTGAAGGCCGAGGGCATTCAGATATTCATCGGCCAGGAATCGGGCTACCGGATCTTTGATGACTACAGCGTTGTGACGGCACCTTACAGCTCCGACCAAGGCGTGGTCGGTGTCATCGGCGTGATCGGTCCGACGCGCATGGCCTACGAGCGGGTCATCCCGATCGTTGATTTGACTGCTAAAGTTCTAAGCTCGGCCTTGAATTTGCGGCGCTGAGCGCCATGTAAGCGTTAGCAACGGCTTCGAGTTGCTCGAAGTGCATTTAGATATTATTTGTAGGTATTTGATATTTCAGGGTTATTAACGATGGGCGAAGCGATGGGCGAAGCGATGGAAAACAGCACGGCGGCCAAAGGCGCGCCTGCGCCGCAGGATGATGCGGCGGCGGGCAGTGCGGCCGCGGCCGGCGAGAGCACAGAGAGCGATGGGCTCCGGGCGAGCCTCGCACAGGCCGAGGAGAACCTGCGAACGCAGCGCGAACAGCATCTGCGCGCCGCGGCAGAGCTCGACAATGTGCGCAAGCGCGCCCAGCGCGACATCGAAAGCGCGCACCGCTACGCGCTCGAGCGGTTTGCCGCAGAACTGCTGCCGGTGCGTGACAGCCTGGAACTTGGCGTGCGCAACGGCGTGCAAACCGATCCGCAGAGCGTGCTCGCGGGGCAGCAAGCCACGCTACAGCTGCTCGAGCGCGCCTTCGAGAAGTTCTCGATCAAGCAGATCGAGGCGAGCGGGCAGCGTTTCGATCCGAGTTTGCACGAGGCCGTGCTGATGCAGGAAGCGCCCAATGCCGCGCCCAATTCGGTGCTGCAGGTGGTGCAGTCCGGCTATGAGCTCAATGGCCGATTGCTGCGTCCAGCGCGCGTGGTGGTTGCGACGGCACCGGGGGCAAAGGCATAACGGCTCGAGTACAGTTAACGGGTGGGCGGGCGAGGGCTAACGACTTGAAACCAAAGCCCCGAGCCCAATTTAGAACGGTCACAGCGCAGAAGTTATTTGGAGTTTGACCCATGAGCAAGGTAATCGGCATCGATCTGGGCACGACGAACTCGTGCGTGGCGATCATGGAGGGCGGTAAGCCGCGCGTGATCGAGAACAGCGAGGGCGATCGCACCACCCCCTCAATCGTCGCCTTCAGCAAGGACGACGAGGTGCTGGTCGGGCAGTCGGCCAAGCGTCAGGCGGTCACCAATCCGCAGAACACGCTGTTCGCGGTCAAGCGCCTGATCGGACGCAAGTTCGACGACGATGTCGTGCAGAAAGACATCGGGATGGTGCCCTACAAGATCGTCAAGGCCGACAACGGCGACGCCTGGGTCGATGTGCACGGCAAGAAGATGGCTCCGCCGGAGATCTCCGCGCGCGTACTCATGAAGATGAAGAAGACCGCCGAAGACTATCTCGGCGAGACCGTGACCGAGGCGGTCATCACGGTGCCGGCATATTTCAACGACTCGCAGCGCCAGGCGACCAAGGACGCCGGTCGCATCGCGGGTCTGAACGTAAAGCGCATCATCAACGAGCCGACGGCGGCCGCGCTGGCCTATGGGTTGGACAAGCAGGGCGCGGACCGAAAGATCGCGGTCTACGACTTGGGCGGGGGCACCTTTGATGTCTCGATCATCGAGATCGCCGAGGTCGATGGGGAGCGCCAGTTCGAAGTGCTCTCGACCAACGGCGATACCTTTCTCGGCGGTGAAGATTTCGACCTGCGTGTGATCAACTTTCTCGCCGATGAGTTCCTGAAAGAGTCCGGCGTCGATGTACGGCGCGACCCGCTGGCCATGCAGCGCCTCAAGGAGGCTGCGGAGAAGGCGAAGATCGAGCTGTCTTCGAGTCAGCAGACCGATGTGAATCTGCCCTACATCACGGCGGATGCCAGCGGTCCGAAGCATCTGAACGTCAAGCTCACGCGCGCCAAGCTCGAGTCGCTGGTCGAGGATCTGCTGCAACGGACCATTGGTCCGTGCCGCGTGGCGCTCAAGGATGCCGGGCTGGAAGCCAAGGATGTCGCCGAGGTCATTCTGGTCGGCGGTCAGACCCGCATGCCGCTGACGCAGAAATACGTGCGCGATTTCTTCGGCCAGGAGCCACGCAAGGACGTCAACCCCGATGAGGCCGTGGCGGTGGGCGCTGCGGTCCAGGCCGGCGTGCTCTCGGGCGAGGTCAAGGATGTGCTGCTGCTGGATGTGACACCGCTCTCGCTCGGCATCGAGACGCTCGGCGGGGTCATGACCAAGCTGATCGAGAAGAACACGACGATTCCGACTAAGGCCGCGAACGTGTTCTCGACCGCGGACGACAACCAGACTGCGGTGACCATCCATGTATTGCAGGGCGAGCGTGAGCGCTCGCAGGACAACAAGTCGCTCGGCAAGTTCGATCTGACCGACATTCCGCCGGCCCCGCGCGGCATGCCGCAGGTCGAGGTCACCTTCGACATCGATGCCAATGGCATTCTGAACGTGTCGGCCAAGGACAAGGCGACCGGTAAGGAGCAGCGCATCGTGATTCGCGCCTCGAGCGGCCTGAACGAGGACGAGATCAAGCGCATGGTCAAGGACGCCGAGGCGCATGCGGCCGAGGATCGCAAGTTTCGCGAGCTGGTCGAGACCCGCAATCGCGCCGATGCGATGGTGCATGGGGTCGAGAAGGCGCTCAAGGATCTGGGCGATAAGGTCACGGGCGATGAGCGGGCCAAGGCCGAGTCCGCGCTCGGCGATCTCAGAGCAGTGCTCAAGTCGGACGATAAAGAGGCGATTGAGAAAAAGACCGAGGCTCTGGGGCAGGCCTCTGCCAGCATCGCGCAGCGTGCCTATGCCGCGAGCCAGCCACCCGGTGGTGGCGGCGGCGCGGGGCCCGGTGGACCGAGCGGTCATGCGGACGGCGAGGGTGCCGCTGGTGCCTCCTCCTCCGGGGCTGGCGCGAAGCCGCAGGAAAACGTGGTCGATGCGGAGTTCGAGGAAGTGCGAGACAAGGGCCGACGGGCCTCCTGAGGCGCGTGAGATCATGTGAGACAGCCGCCGGGCACTGCGAAGTGCCCGGCGGCTGTCGCGTCTGCGGATAAATCGACGGGATTGACAGGGTCTCATGCCGAAGCGTGATTACTACAGGGTGCTGGATCTGGCTCGCAACGCGAGCGAGGCGGAAATCAAGAAGGCCTATCGCCGCCTGGCCATGAAGTTCCACCCCGATCGCAATCCAGGCGATCACGAAGCCGAAGAGAAGTTCAAGGAGGCCAAGGAAGCCTACGAGGTGCTCTCGGAGACGCAAAAGCGTGCGGTCTACGACCAGTACGGCCATGCCGGCGTCGAGGCGAGTCGCAACGCGCATTCGGGCGCATCGGGCTTTACCGGCGCCGAAGCTTTCAGTGACATCTTCGGCGATGTGTTCGGCGACATTTTCGGCGGTGCGCGGCGCGGGGGCAGCGGCCCGCAGGTCTTTCGCGGCGCCGATCTGCGCTACGAGGTCGAATTGGACCTTGGCGAGGCGGTCTTCGGTCGCACGATCGAGATCGACGTCAATAAATTCATCGAGTGTGAGCTCTGCCGCGGCACGGGCGCTGCCAAAGGCTCCGCACCGAGCACCTGCGAGACCTGCAGCGGTACCGGGCAGGTGCGTATCTCGCAGGGATTCTTCACCTTGCAGCAGACCTGCCCGCATTGCCGCGGGTCCGGCCGCATCGTGCGCAATCCGTGCGATCAGTGCCTGGGTCAGGGTCGCATCCGCCGCTCCAAGAAACTGTCGGTGAAGATTCCACCTGGCGTGGACACCGGCGATCGCGTGCGGCTGGCGGGCGAGGGTGAGGCAGGCCGCAACGGCGGGCCGGCCGGGGATCTGTATGCCGAGGTCCGCGTGCGCGATCACGCGATTTTCGAGCGCGATGGGATTCACCTGAGCTGTGAAGTGCCCATTGGCTTCACGACCGCAACGCTCGGCGGCAGTGTCGAGGTACCCACGCTCGATGGCCATGTCGTACTCAAGATTCCGGCCGAGACCCAGTCGGGGCGGGTATTCCGGCTGCGCGAGAAGGGCGTGAAGTCGGTGCGCGGTCCGACGCGTGGGGATCTGTTCTGCCGGGTCGTGGTCGAGACGCCGGTGCACCTGTCGCACGAGCAGCGCGCGCTGCTGCGCGAGCTGGATGATTCGCTCAAGTGCGATGGCGGCAAGCACACGCCGCGACAGAAAACTTTCCTGGAGGGCGTGAAGCAGTTCTTCTCCGGCGGCGCGACGTGAGCGCTGCTGGCACCCTCGCACCCATCCGTACCGTGCTGATCGGCGCCAACGGCCGCATGGGCTTGAACATTCTGCGGCTGCTGCCGCATTTCCCGGCGCTACAGCTGTGCGGCGCGGTGGCCTCCGAAAGCAGTACCGCGATTGGCGAGGATGCCTTAGAGCGCGTCGGCGCCCCGAGCGGCGGCGTGAAGCTGTCCGCGGCGCTGCCGCCGCTGCTGCGCGATGCCGACCTCGCGATCGATTTCTCGAGTGCGCGGGCCGCGGCGGCCAACCTGGCGGCTTGCGTCGCCGCTCGTGTGCCTTTGCTGCTCGGCACGACCGGCCTGCCGCGCGAGTTGCAGGCGCCGCTTGCCGCCGCGGCGGACAGCATCGCGTTGCTGGTCGCGCCGAACACGAGTCCGGGACTGAACCTGCTGCTCGACCTGGTTCGCACCGCCGCTCGCGCGCTGCCGCTTGGCTACGACATCGAGATCCTCGAGACCCACCACCGCGACAAGGCCGATGCGCCGTCGGGTACGGCGCTGGCGCTGGGCCAAGCGGCCGCCCAAGGGCGCGGCGTGGTACTCGATGAGCAGGCCATTTATGCGCGACAGGGCGCCACGGGCGCGCGCGCGGCGGGGCAGATCGGCTTCGCGGCTGTGCGCGGCGGCGACGTGGTCGGCGAGCACGAGGTCATGTTCCTGGGCGACGGCGAGCGCCTCGTGCTGCGTCACGGCGTCACCGATCGCTCGGTGTTCGCGCGCGGGGCCTTGATCGCCGGGCAATGGCTCGCGCGCAAGCCCCCGGGACGGTATGGGATGAGCGATGTATTTTTTAGTGAAAACAATTAAATACGACGTATACCTGCGATCGTGCTTAGTATTCGGGTACTGAGGTTGGGTTTAGCTTGCGGGAAGCAGAAGTCCCAGATTGGCGTGGACACGGACGGTAGGGGTCTTTACACTTTTACCCGTAATCCGAGTATCGGGTTAGTCCGCACAAGGCGGGAGGATGTTCCACAAGAACTCCTCCCGCTTTGTGCATGTGCAGATCGTAAAGTGACCCTGGAACCGCTAAGCCGAAGTTCCGGGGCACTGGAAGGAGAGGCATGAAGTGACTGCACCGGCGGTGCTGGCTCTGGCAGACGGGTCCATCTTCAAAGGCCAATCCATTGGCGCCGCCGGCAATACCACAGGTGAGGTCGTTTTCAATACCGCCATCACCGGCTATCAGGAAATCCTTACTGATCCGTCCTACGCGCGCCAGATCGTCACGCTGACCACTCCGCATATAGGTAACACCGGAGTCACGCCGGAAGACATGGAGTCGGCGCAGATCTACGCCTCAGGTCTCGTGGTGCGTGATCTGTCGCTGATCCCGAGCAGTTGGCGCGCCTCGGGTTCACTGAGCGAGTTCCTGCAACGCGGGCGTATCGTCGCGATCGCCGGCATCGATACGCGCCGCTTGACGCGCTTGCTGCGCGAAAAAGGCGCCCAATCCGGCTGCATCATGACCGGCGAGCGCCTCGATGAGAGCGCGGCGGTGCGTGCCGCGCGCGCCTTCCCGGGCCTCAAGGGCATGGATCTGGCCAAGGTCGTCAGCACCCGCCAACAGTATCAGTGGAACGATGGCAGCATCGGCCGCGATGCCTCGTCACTGCGCGCGGCACAACGGCTGCACGTGGTCGCATATGACTACGGGATCAAGCGCAATATCCTGCGTCTGATCGCCGATCAGGGCTGTCGTATCACGGTGGTGCCGGCGCAGACCCACGCTGCCGAGGTGCAGGCAATGAATCCCGATGGCGTGTTCTTATCCAACGGGCCCGGCGATCCGGAGCCCTGCGAGTACGCCATCAAAGCCATTTCCGAGCTACTCGAGACCGACATGCCGATCTTCGGCATCTGCCTCGGTCACCAGCTGCTCGGGCTCGCGAGCGGCGCGAGCACCGTGAAGATGAAATTCGGACACCACGGAGCAAACCACCCGGTACAGGAACTCTCCAGCGGCCGTGTCCTGATCACGAGCCAGAATCACGGTTTTGCAGTCGATGAAGCGACGCTGCCCGCGCATCTGATTCCAACGCATCGTTCGCTGTTCGACGGCACGCTGCAGGGCATGGCGCGCATCGACCGGCCGGCCTTCAGCTTCCAGGGTCACCCCGAAGCCAGTCCTGGTCCACACGATCTCAAACCGCTGTTCGATGGATTCGTGCAGGCGATGGTGCGGCGCCTGCAACTGCAGCTGCGGGCATTGCGGATCAACCCGCGCAAACAAAGCGCCGAACGTTAGCTCCCCGTGCCCAAACGTACCGACATCCAGAGCATCCTGATCATCGGCGCGGGCCCGATCGTGATCGGCCAGGCGTGTGAGTTCGACTACTCCGGGGCGCAGGCGTGCAAGGCGTTGCGCGAGGAGGGCTACCGCGTGATCCTGGTCAATTCCAATCCGGCCACGATCATGACCGACCCCGAAACCGCCGATGTCGTCTACATCGAGCCGGTGAACTGGCGCACCGTGGCGCGCATTATCGAGCGCGAGCGGCCCGATGCGCTGCTGCCGACCATGGGCGGGCAGACCGCGCTCAACACCGCACTCGACCTGGTGCGCGAGGGCGTGCTCAAGCAGTACAACGTCGAGCTCATCGCCGCCTCGCGCGAAGCGATCGATATGGCGGAGGACCGCGAGCGTTTTCGCAATGCCATGCGCGAGATCGGTCTGGAGGTTCCGCACTCCCAGATCGCACGCAGCCTGCAGGAGGCGCTCGCGGTACAAGGCAGCATCGGCTTTCCGATCGTGATCCGGCCGTCCTTCACCCTTGGCGGCAGCGGTGGGGGTATCGCCTACAACCGTGAGGAATTCGAGGCCATGGTGCAGCGCGGTCTGGACGCATCGCCCACGCGCGAGTTGCTGCTCGAGGAGGCCGTGCTCGGCTGGAAGGAATTTGAGATGGAGGTGGTGCGCGATCGCAAGGATAACTGCATCATCGTCTGCTCGATCGAGAACTTCGATCCGATGGGGGTGCATACCGGGGATTCGATCACCGTCGCCCCGGCTCAGACCCTGACCGACAAGGAATACCAGCGCATGCGCGATGCCTCGATCGCCGTGCTGCGCAAGATCGGCGTCGAGACGGGCGGATCGAACGTGCAGTTCGCGGTCAATCCCAAGGACGGGCGGCTGCTCGTGATCGAGATGAACCCGCGGGTTTCACGCTCCTCGGCCCTGGCGTCCAAGGCCACGGGCTTTCCGATCGCCAAGGTCGCGGCGAAGCTCGCGGTCGGCTACACGCTCGATGAGCTCAAGAACGAGATCACCGGCGGGGCGACGCCGGCATCGTTCGAGCCCTCGATCGATTACGTGGTCACGAAGATCCCGCGCTTTACGTTCGAGAAATTCCCGGCCGCCAACAACCGCCTGACCACGCAGATGAAGTCGGTCGGCGAGGTCATGGCGATCGGACGCACGTTTCAGGAATCGCTGCACAAGGCGTTGCGCGGGCTGGAGACCGGGCTCGACGGCTTGGATCCGGTGCTGAGCCTGCCATTGTCGGAGGAGTCCGAGAAAGAGCTGGTCTACGAACTGCGCTCGCCGGGTGCGGATCGGCTGCTGTATGTGGCCGATGCATTTCGGGCGGGATGGGATATCGAGCGTGTCGCCGAGCTCACGGCCATCGACCCGTGGTTCCTGGCGCAGATTGCCGATCTGATCGCCGAGGAGGGGCGGGTGCGGCGCGAAGGCGAGGGTGCGCTCGGCATCGAGCGCCTGCGCGCGCTCAAGCGCAAGGGGTTCTCCGATCGGCGGCTCGCCTCGCTGACACGCTCGAGCGAGGCGGCGATCCGCGGCAAGCGGCGCGAGTTCGCGATCGCGCCCGTCTACAAGCGTGTCGACACTTGCGCGGCGGAGTTTTCCACTTCGACCGCGTATCTGTACTCGACCTACGAGGAGGAGTGCGAGGCCGAACCGAGCAAGCGCGGGAAGATCATGATCCTGGGCGGCGGTCCGAACCGCATCGGCCAGGGCATCGAGTTCGATTATTGCTGCGTGCACGCGGCCATGGCGCTGCGCGAGGAGGGTTTCGAGACCATCATGGTCAACTGCAATCCCGAGACGGTCTCGACCGACTACGACACCTCGGATCGGCTGTATTTCGAACCGCTGACGCTCGAGGACGTGCTCGAGGTAATAGCGAAGGAAAAGCCTGACGGCGTGATCGTGCAGTTCGGCGGCCAAACCCCGCTCAAGCTCTCGCGGGCGCTTGAAGCCGCTGGCGCGCCGATCATCGGCACCTCGCCGGATTCGATCGATGTCGCCGAGGATCGCGAGCGCTTTCAGCAGCTGGTGCGTCGACTGGGGCTCAAGCAGCCCGCCAATGCCACGGCGCGTAACGAGGAGCAGGCGGCGATGCTGGCGCGCGAAGTCGGCTATCCGCTGGTGGTGCGACCCTCCTACGTGCTGGGTGGCCGCGCGATGGAAATCGTGTTCAACGAGGATGATCTGCGCGTCTACATGGGGCATGCCGTGCACGTCTCCAATGACAGTCCGGTGCTGCTCGACCGCTTTCTCGATGTCGCGATCGAGGTCGATGTCGATGCGGTGTGCGACGGTGAGGACGTGCTGATCGGCGGCATCATGGAGCACGTCGAACAGGCCGGCGTGCATTCGGGGGATTCGAGCTGCTCGCTGCCGCCCAACAGTCTGTCGGCCGAGCTGCAGGATGAGCTGCGCGCGCAAACGCGCAAACTCGCTCGGGCACTGAATGTGATCGGGCTCATGAACGTCCAGTTTGCGATCCAGAATGGCACGGTCTACGTGCTCGAAGTCAATCCTCGCGCCTCGCGCACCGTACCCTTCGTGTCCAAGGCCACCGGCGTGCCGATCGCCAAGATCGCCGCCCGGGTCATGACCGGCCGCAAGCTGCGCGATCTCGGGGTATTGTCCGAGCGCGTGCCGAAGTACTATTCGGTCAAGGAAGCAGTGTTCCCGTTCATCAAGTTTCCCGAGGCCGATCCAATCCTGGGCCCGGAAATGAAATCCACCGGCGAGGTCATGGGCACCGGACGCACCTTTGGCGAGGCCTATGCGAAGTCGCAGAGCGCCTCCGGCGTAGTACTGCCGCGGCTCGGTTGCTGCCTGATCAGCGTGCGTGAGCGCGATAAGAATGGCGCGGTGCCGCTGGCGCGCCGCCTGATTGCGCACGGGTTCACGATCGTCGCCACCACCGGCACGGCGCTGACGCTCACGGCCGCCGGCATCGAGTGTCGCCGCGTGAACAAGGTACGCGAAGGGCGTCCGCACATCGTCGATATGATCAAGAACGATGAGATCGATCTGATCGTCAATACCACCGAAGGCAAGCAGGCCATTCTCGAGTCCAACTCCATCCGCCGCGAGGCGGTTCACCGACGCGTCACCTACTACACGACGCTGGCCGCCGCGCTCGCGACCTGCGAGGCGCTGGATCATCTCGATGAGGTCGACGTCAACCGGCTGCAGGATCTGCATCAGCAGGTCACCGCCCGCGAAGCGAGCCCGCCGCGCGCTGCAGCCCCGCAGCGCGAGGTCGGCACATGAAGCGCTCGCCGATGACGCTGCGCGGTGCCGAACTGCTGCGTGTGGAGCTCAAGCGGTTGAAGTCCGGAGATCGCCCGCGCGTGATCAAATCGATCGCTGAGGCCCGCAGCCATGGGGACCTGTCTGAAAACGCGGAGTACCACGCTGCGCGCGAGCAACAGGGCTTCATCGAGGGGCGCATCATGGAGATCGAATCGCGGCTGGCGGCGGCTGAGATCATCGATGTGGCGAGCCTGCCGGTCACGGGCCGTGTGGTGTTCGGCGCGACCGTCGAACTCGAGGATCAGGACGAAGGCGCGGCCGTCACGTACCAGATCGTCGGCGAGGATGAGGCCGATATCCGCTCCGGGCGCATCTCCGTGACCTCCCCGATCGCGCGCGCGTTAATCGGCAAGAAGTCCGGCGAGGTCGTCGATGTGGCCGCGCCCGGCAAGACCAGCAGCTACGAGATCCTCTCGGTCAAATACCTCTAGCGGCTTGACTTCGCTTCCGGAACATACATACTGGTCGGTATGTTAAGTTCGGCCGCGACGCAACCCCCAAGTCGTATTACGCGGCGCAATTCGCAGCGCACGCGCGAGCGCTTGCTGCAGGCCGCGTTCCGTGAGATCCACAAGTCGGGCTACCGCGGCACGGATCTTAAGACGCTGCTGGAACAGGCGGGCGTGACCAAAGGGGCCATGTACCACCATTTTGCGAGCAAGGAGGCCTTGGGGTACGCGGTCGTGGATGATGTGATTGCGCTCATCACGCGCGAGAAGTGGCTGCGGCCGTTGCAGCAGACTGCCAATCCTGTTGACACGCTGATCGACATTGTGCAGTCCACGTCCTTGAGAGCCGAGGATGTGCGCTGCGGTTGCCCGCTCAACAATCTGTCGCACGAGATGGCGCCCCTTGATGAGGGCTTCAGGCGCAGGACGGCGAAGGTCTTTGCCGACTGGCACGGGGGCATCGTCGTGGCCCTGCAACGGGGAAAGCAGCGCGGCCTGGTGCGCGCACAGGTCGATCCATTCGAAACCGCAAACTTTCTGATCGCCCTCTACGAGGGTTACCTGTCCCTGGCGAAGAACGCGCAGGACGTGTATGTGCTGCAATCGGGACAGCGCAGCATGATTCATTACCTGGAATCTCTGCGCGCGCCGCATGCGGCGCAGAGTGAGACATGAACTACACCCCGTTTGCACCGCTCGAGACGCCGCGCTTTGCCCACCGCAAGCCGCTGCTGATTGCGGGCTTGCGCCGACACTTCAGCACCGGTGCGTTGCACGAGATTCCGCTGCTGTGGCGGGATTTCGCACAGCGTCGTGCCAGGATCCCTGGCGCAGTGGGCCACACGGCCTACGGCCTCGTGATCCACAGCGCGCACGCAGCCGGCAGTGTCGAGTACCTGGCGGCGGTGGAGGTTGCGAGCCTCGCGGCGCTGCCCGATGAATTCAATTCAAAGAGCATTCCGGCGCATCAGTACGCGATTTTCCCGCATCGCGGACACGTCTCGACACTCAAGCACACCATGAATGCCATTTGGAATGAGTGGCTGCCCACCTCAGGGCGGGTCGTGGCGCACCCCGACGCCGACTCACCCAGCATGATCGAGTACTACGGCGAGGATTTCGATCCCGAGGCCGGACTGGGAGCCATCGAAGTGTGGCTGCCAATCAAGATTTGAGGCAGAAGTGCGGTGACGAGCAAAGCCTCGCGACCTACATGCTGCGCAACGCTAGCCTTCCGGCAGCGGGATGCGCGAGAGCGGTGCGCGCGGCTTGAACAACACCGCGGTGTGGCCGATGCGGGTGACCAGGGCACTGGCGGTCTGCCGCACCAGCTCGGCAATCACGGCATCGCGCGCGGCGCGGTCCGCCGCCTGCACCCGCACCTTGATCAGCTCGTGATCGGCTAGCGCGCGCATGGTTTCGGTGCAGACCCCGGCGGTCAGGCCGTTCTGACCGACCTGGATCACCGGTTTGAGCGGGTGGGCGCGGCCGCGCAGATAGCGTAGCTGTTTTTCGCTTAAGCTCATGCCTGCAATTATGACGCGCCGATCCAAGAGCAGTGACCGTTGGCTGCGTGAACATTTTACCGACCCCTATGTCAAACGGGCCAAGGCGGAAGGCTGGCGCTCGCGGGCGGTCTTCAAACTCGAGGAGATCGATCGCGGCGTGCGCCTGCTCAAGCCGGGCATGGTGGTGCTCGATCTGGGTGCGGCGCCCGGCGCCTGGAGCCAGTACGCGCGCCGGCAGGTCGGCAAGACCGGACGGGTCCTGGCGAGCGATATTTTGCCGATGGATGATCTGGCCGGCGTTGAGTTCCTGCAGGGCGACTTCCGTGAGCAGGCGGTGCTCGAGCAGCTCAAGCTCGCGCTGGGGGATACCGGCGTCGATGTACTGCTGTCCGATATGGCACCGAATTTGAGCGGAATGGATGCGATCGACGCTCCGCGCAGTCTGTATTTGGCGGAATTGGCCCTGGATGTGGCGGCACTGCTCTTGAAACCGGGCGGCCTCGCCCTGATCAAATTGCTGCAGGGTGCCGGCTTTCAGGAATTTGTCGCTGCGGCGCGACGCGAATTCAAGCAGATCAAGCTCCTGAAGCCGGATGCGTCACGCCCTCGCAGTCCTGAAACGTACTTGCTGGCCTCCGGCAGGCGGATGGTGTAGCGTCGTAATGCAAGGCTCCGTCTCCGGTGTGCGCTATCTCTTCAACATGGTGAATCGAGTTGAATGATCTGACCAAAAATATCCTGCTCTGGGTCGTCATCGTCCTGGTCATGCTGGCGGTATTCAGCCGTTATATGCCCAGCGGCCCGCAGCGCGAACAGATTCGTTATTCGGACTTCATCGCGGATGTCCGTGACAATCGCGTCGACAGCGTCGTCCTGCAGGGTGACACGATTCGCGGGGTGCTCAAGGACAAGCAGCAGTTCGAAACCTATAACCCTGAGACCAATTACACGGTGCTGATCGGCGATCTGCTCAAGGCCAATGTGACGATCGAGGGCCAGCCGCCGAAACAGCCGAACTTCCTCGCGCAGCTGCTGCTGCAACTGGCCCCGGCGCTGCTGTTGATGCTGGTGTTCGTGTATCTGCTGCGTCAGATGCAGGGCGCGGCGGGCGGTCGCGGCGCTATGTCCTTCGGCAAGAGCCGCGCGCGGCTGCTGGGTGAGGATCAGGTCAATGTGACTTTCGCCGATGTCGCCGGCGTAGATGAGGCCAAGCAGGAGGTTGGCGAGATCGTCGATTTCCTCAAAGACCCCGGCAAATTCCAGAAGCTCGGCGGCAAGATCCCCAAGGGCGTGTTGATGGTCGGCTCGCCCGGCACCGGCAAGACGCTGCTGGCGCGCGCGATCGCCGGCGAGGCCAAGGTGCCGTTCTTCACGATCTCCGGTTCGGACTTCGTCGAGATGTTCGTCGGCGTGGGCGCCTCGCGCGTACGCGACATGTTCGAGCAGGCCAAGAAGCACGCGCCCTGCATCATCTTCATCGATGAAATCGACGCGGTGGGCCGCCATCGCGGCGCGGGCCTGGGCGGCGGCCACGATGAGCGTGAGCAGACCTTGAACCAGCTGCTGGTCGAGATGGATGGCTTCGAGGGCAACGAAGGCATCATCGTCATCGCCGCGACCAATCGACCCGATGTGCTCGATCCGGCGCTGCTGCGTCCAGGCCGTTTCGACCGCCAGGTCGTGGTGCCATTGCCGGACGTGCGCGGACGCGAGCAGATCCTGCGCGTACACATGCGCCGCGTGCCTTTGTCGGACGATGTCAAACCGTCGCTGATTGCGCGCGGTACCCCGGGCTTCTCAGGCGCCGATCTGGCCAATCTCGTGAACGAGGCCGCGTTGTTCGCGGCCCGTGCCAATCAGCGGATGGTAGCGATGGAGCAGTTCGAGCGCGCCAAGGACAAGATCCTGATGGGCGCCGAGCGGCGCTCGATGGTCATGTCCGACGCCGAGAAGCGCATGACCGCCTATCACGAATCCGGTCACGCCATCGTCGGCATCACGGTGCCGGAGCACGATCCGGTTTACAAGGTCACGATCATTCCGCGCGGCCGCGCGCTGGGCGTCACGCAGTTCCTGCCCGAACAGGATCGCTATTCGATGAGCCGCCGACGGCTCGAGAGCTCGATCGCGACGCTGTTCGGCGGCCGCATCGCCGAGGAGATCATCTTCGGTAACGATGCGGTCACGACCGGCGCCTCGAACGACATCGAGCGGGCCACGGAACTCGCGCGCAACATGGTCACCAAGTGGGGCCTGTCCGATCGACTCGGACCGCTGACCTACACGGAAGAGGCCGGTGAGGTATTCCTCGGGCGCAGCGTCACGCAGCACAAACAGGTTTCGGACGAGACCGCACACGCCATCGACGAGGAAGTACGGCGCGTGATCGAGACCAATTACAAGCGTGCCAAGGGGATTCTCGAGACCAATCTCGACAAGCTGCACGCGATGGCCGAGGCGCTCATCAAATACGAGACCATCGCCGACGATCAGATCAAGGACATCATGGCTGGACGCGCGCCGAGGCCGCCCGACGGCTGGGACGATTCCACGCCCAGCACCGGCGCGGGCGGCGGCAAGGCCGCGGTGACACCCGTCGGCGCTCCCGCCGAAGCCCCGATCGCAAGACCTGCCGGGCAGCATTGAATGGCGGCGCCGATCGTCACTGCACCGCCCGGTGCGGCTGACGGCCAGCGCTGAGTATCGGTGGCGGCGCCGGCCCCACGGCCGCACATGGTGGCCGCCGCCATGCAGCTGCGCTGCGCCGGTCGTATCCTCGATCTCGATACCGCCGTGGTCATGGGCGTGCTCAATGTCACGCCCGACTCATTCTCTGACGGCGGCCTGTTCCTCGACCCCGATGCGGCGCTCGAGCGCGCCGAGCGCATGGCCGAGGAGGGCGCGGCCATCCTCGATATCGGCGGGGAGTCGACCCGGCCGGGTGCACGAGGGGTCGAGAGTGAGGAGGAACTGCGGCGGGTGCTGCCGATCGTCGAGCGGGTGGCCGCGCGATTGCCGGTCCTGATCTCGGTCGATACCTCCAATCCCGAGCTCATGCGACGCGCCGGGGCAGCCGGTGCGCACATGATCAACGATGTGCGCGCGCTGCGCTTGCCGGGGGCGCTCGAGGCCGTGGCAGCCGGCAACCTTGCCGTCTGCCTCATGCACATGCGCGGTGAGCCGGCCGATATGCAGCGCGATCCGCAGTATCGGCACGTCGTGGCCGAGGTGCGCAGCTACCTGGACGATCGGGCTCGGACCTGCGCCGCGGCGGGCATCGAGCGCGAGCGGTTGTGCCTCGATCCGGGCTTCGGCTTCGGCAAATCCACGGTACATAATCTTGAGCTGCTAGCGCATCTGGAAGAGTTCGCGGACCTGGGGCTGCCGCTTAGCGTAGGCCTGTCGCGTAAATCGCTGGTCGCGGCATTGACCGGCCGAGCTTTGACTGAGCGACTGGCCGGAAGCCTCGCGCTGGCGACCATCGCGGTGCTGCACGGCGCTCGTATCGTGCGCGCCCATGACGTCGCCGCGAGCGTAGATGCCGTGCGCGTCGCCAATGCATTGCGCAACATAAGGAATCTAAAGAGTGGGTAGAGTCTATTTCGGTACCGATGGAATTCGCGGCCGCGTGGGCACCGATCCGATGACGGTCGATTTTGCCCTGCGGCTGGCCAGTGCGGCCGCGCGGGTGCTGATTCCCGATGGCGGCACGGTCCTGATCGGCAAGGACACGCGTGTCTCGGGTTACATGTTTGAATCGGCGCTGGAGGCTGGCTTCGTCGCCGCCGGCGTCAACGTGCTGCTGACCGGACCCTTGCCGACGCCCGCGGTCGCGCACATGACCCGCCATCTGCATTGCGAGCTCGGTGTCGTGATCAGTGCCTCGCACAATCTCTACGAGGACAATGGCATCAAGTTCTTCGACGGCGAGGGCGCGAAGCTCTCGGACGAGCTCGAGGAGCGCATCGAGGCACAGCTCTCGGCCGTGCCGTTGACCTGCGCTTCGCGCGAGCTCGGCCGCGCGCGTCGGGCCGAGACCTCGCAGCTGCACTACCAGGAGTTCTGCGCCGGCGTTCTGCCGCCCGGCATGGATTTGTCGGGCCTCAAGATCGTGATCGATTGCGCCAATGGCGCGGCCTATAAGGTCGCGCCGCGCATCCTGGCCGATCTGGAGGCGGACATCGTGCCGATCGGCTGTTCGCCCAACGGGCGCAATATCAACGACGGCTGCGGCTCAACCTCGCCGGAGCTGTTGCAGCTCACGGTGCCTGGCGTTCGGGCGCAGGTGGGCATTGCCGTCGACGGTGACGGGGATCGTGTGGTGATGGTCGATCAACTGGGCCGGCTCGTGGATGGCGACCAGCTGCTGTACGTGATCGCCGCTGCGGCGAAGGCCGCGGGCCGGTTGCGCGGTCCTGTGGTCGGGACCGTGATGAGCAACTTCGGGCTGGAGCTGGCGTTGCGACGGCTCGGCATCGACTTTATTCGCGCGCCGGTCGGTGACCGGCACGTGCTCGCCAAGCTTTTGGAGAGCGGTGGCATGCTGGGGGGGGAAACCTCCGGCCACATCCTGAGCCTCGACCGCACCACCACCGGCGACGGCCTGATCACGGCGCTGCAGATCCTGAGCATCATGAAAACGACCCGCCGCTCGCTGGCCGAGCTGGCCGCTGGCATGGACAAGCTGCCGCAGGTGCTGCTCAACGTCGAGGTCGAACGTCGCTTCGATCCGGCCAACGTACCGGCCATCCTGGCCGCTCAGCATCGCATTGAGCAGCACCTGGCCGGGGAAGGCCGGGTGGTATTGCGCGCCTCGGGCACCGAGCCGGTCATCCGCGTCATGGTCGAGGGGCGCGATGAGGCGGAAGTCCGGGTCTGCGCCGATGAGTTGGCGCAAGCCGTGCGGGCGGCTGTGCCGTGCAGGCCGGCATCGATTTAGGGGTTTTCTACATTGCGGAGCCGTGGTTGCGCCGATATGATCCGCGCGCCCAACGTGGGGGCAGATAGCAGGGGCAACTGATGCGGCGCAAGCTCGTAGCCGGCAATTGGAAAATGCACGGGTCGCGTGCCGACAATGCGGCGCTGGTGGAGGCGATCCTGGCCTCGCCGCAACTCGAGCGTGCCGACTGTGTGATTTGCCCGCCGTTCGTGTACCTGTCTGAGATCGCGCGGCTGCTACGCGGCACGGCGGCGAAACTCGGCGCCCAGGACGTGTGCGCCGAGGCGCACGGTGCCTATACCGGCGAGGTGTCGGCGGCGATGCTCAAGGATGTGGGCTGCGGCTACGTGATCGTGGGCCATTCGGAGCGACGCGGCCTGTACGGCGAAGACGATGTACTCGTGGCGCGCAAATTTGCCGCCACGCTCTCGCAGGGGCTGACGCCGATTCTATGCCTGGGCGAGGTGCTCGCCGAGCGCGAGGCAGGCCGTACTCAGGACGTGGTGGGCCGGCAACTCGAGGCGGTGGTGGCGCTGACCGGGATCGCGGGCTTCGCTCAGGCCGTGATTGCTTATGAGCCGGTGTGGGCGATCGGCACCGGGCGCACGGCCTCGCCGGAGCAGGCGCAGGAGGTCCACGGCTTCATCCGCCAACGACTGGCGCAGCAGGATGCTAAAATCGCGGCCGCATTGCCGATCCTCTACGGCGGCAGCGTCAAGACGGGAAATGCGCGCGAGCTGTTCGCGCAGCGCGACGTCGATGGGGGCCTGATCGGCGGTGCGTCGCTCAAAGCCGAGGAATTCTTGAGCATTGTGGCCGCCGCGCGCGGCTGAGAATGGGATTGTAGATGTTGCACACGGTGTTGCTGAGCATTCATTTTATTTGCGCCTTCTCCATCGTGGGCCTGGTGCTGCTTCAGCGCGGCAAGGGCGCCGAGGCGGGCGCGGGCTTTGGCGCGGGCGCGTCCGGCACGGTATTCGGCGCTCGAGGGGCGAGCACCGCGCTGTCGCGAGCCACTGCGATCCTGGCGGCGCTGTTCATGGTGACGAGTCTGTCGCTCGCCTATGTAGGCACGCGCAAGAGCGCGCCCTCCAGCAGCATCCTGGACCAGCTGTCCCAGCGACCCGCGAACGCACCGTCGGCGGCGCCTTCGGTGCCGGCCCCGAACGCCGCGGTGAGCGTAACGCTCGGCGATGCCCCGACCAGCGGCACGCCGCCCGGCGCGGCGGCGCCCGCCAACGGGGCGCCGCCCGCCAACAAATAGCGCTGCAACTTAGGCCGACGTGGTGGAACTGGTAGACACACTAGCTTGAGGGGCTAGCGCCGCAAGGTGTGGGAGTTCGAATCTCCCCGTCGGCACCAAATTCTAGTCATCGCCTGTTACACTACGGTGATAATGGGACGTAGAAATGTTCGCACCAGCGAACCATTCCGCCCCTTATTACTTGCCGGTGTGGGAATGCTTGCGAATTACCTGCCGATACTGATTTTTTTAGGTATAGCGACCGCATTGTCGGGCGTACTGCTCGGACTGGGAGCGGTTCTCGGGCGCCTGGGCGTCAAGCATCCCGGCGATGCCGAGAAGCTTTCGGCCTACGAATGCGGCTTCGAGCCGTTCGAAGACACGCGCGTGAAGTTCGATGTGCGCTACTACCTGGTCGCGATCCTGTTCATCATTTTCGATCTGGAAATCGCATTCCTGTTTCCGTGGGCGGTCTCCCTAGCCCGGATCGGCGGCTACGGGCTCGCGGCCATGGGGGTGTTTCTGTTCATACTCGTGATCGGCTTCGCCTACGAGTGGAAGAAAGGAGCGCTCGAGTGGGATTAGTCGCCGCTGACACCGAGGGCTTCGCGCAGCGCGGGTTCCTGACCACGCAGGTGGACAGTCTGGTGAGCTGGGCTCGCACGGGCTCGCTCTGGCCGATGACCTTCGGCCTGGCCTGCTGTGCCGTGGAAATGATGCACGCCGGGGCTGCACGCTACGATCTGGATCGTTTCGGCGTCGTGTTTCGGCCCAGTCCCCGCCAGTCGGACGTCATGATCGTCGCCGGCACGCTGGTCAACAAGATGGCCCCGGCCCTGCGCAAGGTCTACGACCAGATGCCCGAGCCGCGCTGGGTCATCTCGATGGGCTCGTGCGCCAACGGCGGGGGCTACTACCATTATTCGTACGCCGTGGTGCGCGGCTGCGATCGCATCGTCCCGGTCGACGTGTACGTGCCGGGCTGTCCGCCGACCGCCGAAGCGCTGCTCTATGGCATCATCCAACTGCAGCGCAAGATCGAGCGGCGCCTCGCCGCGACCGCCTGAGTCAGCGCAGGGAATAGCACCCCGTGCCCGCATACATCGATGAGCTTGCCGCGCGGATCGAACTCGCATTGGGCCAGCGGGTGCGCCGCTATACCTCGTTGGCCGATGAGTTCGCGATCGAAGTTGCCGCAAGCGACCTGCTCGAGATCGCGCGCACGCTGCACGATGATCCGCAGCTGCGCTTCGAGATGCTCATCGATCTGGCCGGTGTGGACTATCTCGACTACGGCCGCGCCGAGTGGCGCACCTTTTCGGCGACCGTGACCGGATTCAGCCGCGGCGTCAATTGCGCCGCGCCCCATACCCTGGCGGGCAACAAGCGCTTCGCGGTGGTCTCGCAGCTGCTATCGATCACGCACAATCAGCGGCTGCGGCTGCGGGTGTGGTGCGATGAGATCGAGGATCCGCTGGTCGATTCGCTGACCGGCATCTGGGCCAGCGCCGACTGGTTCGAGCGCGAGGCCTTTGATCTGTTCGGCATCCTATTCCGCGGCCATCCGGATCTGCGCCGCATCCTGACCGACTACGGTTTCATCGGCCATCCGTTCCGCAAGGACTTCCCGCTGATCGGCAACGTCGAGGTGCACTACGACCCGCAGCTCAAGCGCGTGGTGTACGCGCCAGTCAGCATCGAGGCGCGCACGCTGGTGCCGCGCGTGATCCGCCACGACAACCGCTACGACCCGGCGCTGCACGATCTGGCGGGCAAGTCCGAGTGATGGCCGAGATCCGCAATCTGACGCTCAATTTCGGGCCGCAACATCCGGCAGCGCACGGCGTATTGCGCCTGGTGCTCGAGATGGATGGCGAGGTGATTCAGAAGGCCGATCCGCACATCGGACTATTGCATCGCGCGACCGAAAAACTCGCCGAGTCCAAGCCTTTCAACCAGTCGATCGGCTACATGGACCGCCTCGACTACGTATCGATGATGTGCAATGAGCACGCCTATGTCATGGCCATCGAGCGGCTGCTCGGCATCCAGGCGCCGCCGCGCGCGCAGTACATCCGCGTGATGTTCGATGAGATCACGCGCATCCTGAATCACCTGATGTGGCTCGGCGCGCACGGGCTGGACATCGGCGCCATGACCGTGTTCCTGTTCTGCTTTCGTGAGCGCGAAGACCTCATGGACTGCTATGAGGCGGTGTCGGGCACGCGCATGCACGCGACCTACTATCGCCCGGGCGGGGTTTATCGGGATCTGCCCGAGGCGATGCCAAAATATATTGCTTCGCGCTGGCGCAGCCAGAAGAACGTGGATCGTTTGAATGAGTCGCGCGTCGGCTCGCTGCTGGATTTCATCGAGGCCTTCACCGTCAAGTTCCCGGCCTGCGTCGATGAGTACGAGACGCTGCTGACCGACAACCGGATCTGGAAGCAGCGCACCGTGAACATCGGTGTGGTCGGGCCCGAGCGCGCAATGCAGCTGGGCTTTTCCGGCCCGATGCTGCGCGGTTCGGGAGTGGCCTGGGACCTGCGCAAGAAGCAGCCCTATGCGGTGTATTCGCAGCTCGATTTCGATGTCCCCGTAGGCGTGAACGGGGACTGTTACGACCGCTACCTGGTACGCATCGAGGAGATGCGCCAGTCCAATCGGCTCGTCAAGCAGTGCGTGGACTGGCTGCGCGCCCATCCGGGCCCGGTCATGGTCGATGATCGCAAGGTGCGAGCGCCGAGCCGCGAGCACATGAAGGGCGACATGGAGTCGCTGATTCATCATTTCAAATTCATGACCGAGGGCTACTGCGTGCCCGAAGGGGAGACCTACGCATGCGTTGAGGCGCCCAAGGGCGAGTTCGGCGTGTTCCTGGTCTCCGACGGCGCCAACAAGCCCTACCGCCTCAAGTGCCGGGCTCCGGGATTCGCGCACCTGGCCTCGCTCGGTGAGATGGTCAAGGGCCACATGCTCGCCGACGTCGTGGCGATCATCGGTACGCAGGATATTGTCTTCGGGGAGGTCGATCGCTGATGAGCACGGAGTTGGGCAAGGCGGCGCTGTTGTCCGATCACACGCGCCATGAGATCGACCATTGGGTTGCCAAATTTCCCCCGGGCCGGCAGCGCTCGGCCGTGATCTCGGCGCTGCACGCGGCGCAGGAGCAGAACCATGGCTATCTGACCCCGGAGCTCATGGATGCGATCGCGGAGTATCTGCAGCTGCCGCCGATCCAGGTGTACGAGGTTGCAAGCTTTTACTCGATGTTCGAGACCCATCCGTGCGGCCGGCATCACGTCAGCGTCTGTACCAATATTTCCTGCATGCTGCGCGGCGGTGAAGACATCACCGCCTATGTCGAGAAAAAGCTCGGTATCCGAGTCGGTCAGAGCACGCCCGACGGGCGGATCTTCCTCAAGCGCGAGGAGGAGTGCCTGGCCGCCTGCACCGGTGCGCCGATGATGATGGTCGATCACGTCTACCATGAATATCTGACGCCCGAGAAGGTCGATCAGATTTTGGCGGAGCTCAAATGAGTGCCTGGGACGACAAGCTAAATCTGACCTGCTTCGAACCGCTGCAGTACGAGCGGCCCTGGACGCTCGAGACCTATGGGCGCATCGGCGGCTATGAGGCCTGGAAGAAGATCCTGGCCGAGATGACCCCGCGCGAGAAAATCATCGAGCAGGTCAAGGACTCCGGACTGCGTGGCCGAGGTGGCGCGGCCTTTCCGGTCGGTGTGAAATGGAGCTTCATGCCGCGCACTGCGCCGATGCAGAAGTACGCGGTTTGCAATTCCGATGAGAGCGAGCCGGGCACCTGCCACGACCGCGACATCCTGCGCTACAACCCGCATTCACTGATCGAGGGTCTGGCGATCGGCGGCTATTGCATGAACGCCACGGTCGGCTACAACTACATCCGCGGCGAATTTCTCGACGAGCCGGTGCCGCGTTTCGAGGCTGCACTCGCGGAAGCCTACGCCGCGGGGCTGCTGGGCAAGAACATTCTGGGTTCGGGGGTGGACTTCGATCTCTACACCTTTGTCGGCGCCGGGGCCTATATCTGCGGCGAGGAGACGGCTTTGCTCGACTCGCTCGAAGGCAAGCCCGGCAGGCCGCGCTTCAAACCGCCGTTCCCGGCGGCCTTCGGCCTGTATGGCATGCCTACCACGATCAACAACACGCAGAGCTTTGCCTCGGTGCCGACGATCCTGCGCAAGGGAGCGCAGTGGTTTTCCGATCTGGGGCCGAAGAATTCGGGCGGCACCGCGATCTTTTCGGTATCCGGTCATGTCAATAAGCCCGGCAATTTCGAAGTGCCGATGGGCATTGCGTTCACCGATCTGCTCGAGCTTGCCGGCGGCGTGCTCGAGGGACGAGCGCTCAAGGCAGTGATCCCGGGCGGCTCCTCGGTGCCGGTGGTGCCGGCCGAGACCATGCTCAAGATCAACATGGACTTCGACTCGCTCAAAGCCGCGGGCTCAGGTATAGGCTCGGCCGCGGTCATCGTGATGGATGAAACCACCTGCATGGTGCGCGTGCTCGAGCGCCTCTCGCGCTTCTACATGTCCGAATCCTGCGGCCAGTGCACCCCCTGTCGCGAGGGCACCGGCTGGCTCAATCGCACCTTGAAGCGCATTCTCGCCGGCCAGGCGCGGCGCGAGGATCTGAATCTGCTGCTCGACGTCGCCAACCGTATCGAGGGTCATACGATCTGCGGTCTGGGCGATGCGGCCGCATGGCCGGTGCAGAGCTTCCTGAAACATTTTCGTCCCGAGTTTGAATACATGGTCGATCACGGCGGGCGCAGCATCGTCAATGCGGAGCGCGCAGCGGCATGAGCGAACAGCAGGTCAATATCGAGGTCAATGGCGTCGCGATCAAGGCGCGCAAGAATGAGACCATCATGCGTGTGACCGATCGCCAGGGCATTTACATCCCGCGATTCTGCTATCACGACAAGCTGCCGATTGTGGCCAACTGCCGCATGTGCCTGGTCGAAGTCGAGAAAGCGCCCAAACCGCTGCCGGCTTGCGCGACGCCGGTGGCCGAGGGCATGAAGATCTTCACGCACTCGGTCAAGGCCATCGGTGCGCAGCGCGCGACGATGGAATTTTTGCTCATCAACCACCCGCTCGACTGCCCGATCTGCGATCAGGGCGGGGAGTGCGAGCTGCAGGACCTGGCCTTGGGTTTCGGCCGCGACGTCTCGCGCTTCGCCGAGCGCAAGCGCGTGGTCAAGGACAAGAACCTGGGTCCGCTGGTCTCCACGGACATGACGCGCTGCATTCATTGCACGCGCTGCGTGCGCTTCGGGCTCGATGTGGCCGGGATCCAGGAAATGGGGGCGACCGGTCGCGGCGAGCACATGGAAATCGGCACCTACATCGAACGCAGCGTCGATCATGAGCTCTCGGGCAACATCATCGATCTATGCCCGGTCGGTGCGCTCAACAGCAAGCCGTTTCGCTATCGCGGCCGCGGTTGGGAGATGACGCAGTATCCGCTGATCTCCCCGCACGATGGCGTCGGCACGCAGCTCTACGGCCACGTGTTGCGCGGACGGCTCATGCGCGTGGTGCCTCGAGAGTGCGAGGAGATCAACGAGACCTGGATCGCCGATCGCGACCGCTTCAGCTATGAAGGTCTTTACAGCGACGATCGTCTGCTCAACCCGCAGCTGCGCCACAGCGATGGCAGCTGGCGCGAGGTGGAGTGGGATCAGGCGCTCGAAGCCGCGGTCAACGCTCTCAAGGGCGCCGCCGCTGGGCCGGACGGACTCGGGCTGCTGGCCCATCCCTCGAGCACGCTCGAGGAACTCTATTTGCTCGCGCGCCTGGCCGATGGTCTCGGCAGCGCGCACATCGATCACCGGCTGCGCCAGCGCGACTTCCGCGATCAGGCCGCTGACGCGCGCGCGCCCGGACTCGGGCTCGCGATCGCGGCGATCGATCAACTCGATGCGCTGCTGGTGGTCGGCTCGAACCTGCGCCACGAAGTGCCGATCCTCGCGCATCGGGTCCGCAAGGCGAGTCTGCGCGGGGCGAAGATCCATTTCATCAATCCGGCGCGCTTTGAGTATCTGTTCCCGGTGGCGCGCTACCTGGTTACACCGAACGCGGGCGAAGTGACGGCTTTGGCCGCGGTACTGCTGGCCGCGCTCGGCGATGCGCCAGCTCCGGCCGCAATGGCAACGCTGCTCGCGGGCGTCGCGGTCGCCGATGAGCACCGCGCGATCGCCGAGGCGCTCAAGAACGGCGCGCGGCGGGCGATCTGGCTCGGCGCCTTGAGCGTGCGCAGCGGCCGCTACAGCGAGCTGCGTGCGTTGGCGCGCGCGCTGGCCGCGGCTACGGGCGCGTCGTTCGGTGAACTCGCCGAAGGCGGCAACGCCGCGGGCGCGTATCTGGCCGGCGTGCTGCCGCATCGAGGCGCTGCGGGCGCGGCGCGGGCAAGCAGCGGCTGGGATGCGCGCGCGATGCTCGAGCAAACCCTGTCCGGTTACCTGCTATTGCACTGTGAGCCGTGGGCCGATGCAGCGCTGCCCGGCGCGCTCGAGACGCTAGCGAAATCGCGCGGCGTGGTGGCCGTGACGCCTTATGCGAGCGATGAGATGAAGCGCATCGCGCAGGTGTTGCTGCCGGCCGGCGCCTTCGCCGAGAGCTCGGGGACCTACGTGAATCTGGAAGGGCGTTGGCAGAGCCAGGCCGGAGCCGTGAAGCCGCTGGGCGCCGCGCGACCGGCCTGGAAGATCCTGCGTGTGCTCGGTAACCTGCTGAATCTGCCCGCGTTCGACTACCAGTCCTCCGAGCAGATACGCGATGAGCTCAAGGCGCAGATCGATGCCGCGCAGCCATCGCCCGAGCCCTCGACCGGCGCGCCCTGGGCTGCCTCACGCGCCGAGCCCGTGATCGATCTGGCGATGTATCAGATTGATCCGGTGCTGCGCCGTTCGGGCTCGCTGGCTCGCACGGCCGATGGCCGCGCCGCGAGCCAGGTGTATGCCGGAGCGGCCACGTGAGCGCGCTGAGCGCAACTTGGTCGGCGCTGCCGTCCTACGTGCATTCTACCGCGATCACGCTCGTGCTGACCGTGGTGCTGATCCTGTCGGTGGCGTATCTGACGCTTTGGGAGCGCAAGCTCATCGGCTGGATGCAGATGCGCATCGGGCCCAATCGCGTGACGCTGTTCGGCTTCGCGGGCGGCTTTGGCCAGCCCTTCGCCGACGTCATCAAGCTCCTGATCAAGGAAGTCGTGGTGCCCGCGCGGGCCGACAAGGTGCTGTTCATCCTGGCTCCAGCCATTACGCTGATTCCCGCCTTCGCGACCTGGGCCGTGGTGCCGATCGCGCCCAACTACGCGATCGCGAACGTCGATGCGGGTCTGCTGTACTACTTGTCGCTGACTTCCATGGGCGTCTATGGCGTGATTCTCGCCGGCTGGGCGTCGAACTCCAAGTACGCCTTCCTCGGCGCCATACGCTCGGCCGCACAGATGGTGGCCTACGAGATAGCGATGGGCTTCGCCCTGGTCGGCGTACTGATGGCCTCGGGCAGTTTGAATCTCGGCACCATCGTCGCGCGCCAGCACGGCGGCGCGCTGACCTGGAACTGGTTCTGGCTGTTTCCGCTGCTGCTCGTGTACTTCATCTCCGGTCTCGCCGAGACCAATCGCTCGCCCTTTGATGTGGCCGAAGGCGAGTCCGAGATCGTGGCGGGTTTCCACGTCGAATACTCAGGCATCGCCTTCGCGCTGTTCTTCCTGGCCGAATACGCCAACATGATCCTGATTTCCGGACTCACGGCGGTGTTTTTCCTCGGCGGCTGGATCAGTCCGTTCGAAGGCTATCCGCTTATCGGCCGCAGCGTGCTGGCCGTGCCAGGTACGCACTGGCTGGTGCTCAAGATCTTTCTGCTGCTGTGCGTGTTCCTCTGGCTGCGCGCGACCTTTCCACGCTACCGCTATGACCAGATCATGCGGCTCGGTTGGAAGGTGTTGATCCCGGTGACGCTGGTCTGGATCGCGGTCGAAGCGGTCATGGTCAGCTTGAAGATCGGCCCCTGGAACAGGTAGCCCGGGTAACCTTAAGAGAAGCATCATGGCTATCGCCAATCCGATCAAGACCTTCCTGCTGACTGAACTGCTGCAGGGCCTTTCGGTGACCGCCCGTTCGCTGTTCCGGCGCAATGTGACCGTGCAGTACCCGGAGGAGAAGACACCGCAGTCGGTGCGCTTCCGCGGCCTGCATGCGCTGCGCCGCTATCCGAACGGCGAGGAGCGCTGTATCGCCTGCAAGCTGTGCGAGGCGGTGTGCCCGGCGCTGGCGATCACGATCGACTCGGACGTGGCCGCCGACGGTACACGTCGCACCACGCGCTACGACATCGATCTGTTCAAGTGCATTTACTGCGGCTTCTGCGAAGAGGCCTGCCCGGTGGATGCCATCGTCGAGACGCGGATCCACGAATACCACATGGAGCATCGGGGTGAGAACATCATGAGCAAAGACAAGTTGCTAGCGATCGGCGAGCGCTACGAGGCCATGATCAGCGCCGATAAGAGCGCGGATGCACGTTACCGCTGAGCAACCGCCTTGCTGCCGCTGATCCTGTTCTACCTGTTTGCGACCATCCTGGTCGCCTCTGCCCTGGGCGTGATCATCTCACGCAATCCGGTGTACGCGGCTCTGAGCCTGGTGCTGTGCTTTTTCACCAGCGCGGTGCTGTGGCTGCTGATCGAGGCGGAGTTCCTCGCGATCGTGCTGGTGCTGGTGTACGTGGGCGCGGTCATGGTGCTGTTCCTGTTCGTGATCATGATGCTCGACATCGATCTGGAGGAGCTGCGCGGCGGCTTCACGCGTTATGCGTGGTTCGGCTGGATCACTGCGGGGATCGTCGTGATCGAGGTGGCGGGCGTGGTTCTGACCAGGAAACTCGGTATCGATGTGACGCGCGGGGCTGCACCGCTGCCCGCCGACTACAGCAATACCCGCGAGCTCGGTGCGCTGCTGTACGGCAAGTACGCCTACCCGCTGGAGATCGCGGCGATGCTGCTGCTGGTGGCGATGGTCGCGGCGATCACGCTCACGCTGCGCCACCGGCCGGGACTGAAGGTGCAGAACATCGGCAAGCAGGTCGCGGCGCGGGCCAGCGAGCGTGTGCGGATCATCAAGATGGATTCGGAGCAGCGCAAATGATCACGCTCGGCCACATGCTGACGCTCTCGGCGATACTGTTCGCGCTGTCGGTGGCCGGCGTATTCCTCAACCGCAAGAATGTCATACTTTTGCTCATGTGCATCGAGCTGCTGCTGCTGGCCGCAAACTTCAATTTCGTCGCCTTCTCGCGCTACCTGGGCCAGCTGGACGGGCAGATCTTCGTGTTCTTCGTGCTGACCGTGGCGGCCGCGGAATCTGCCATCGGGCTCGCGATCCTCGTGGTGCTGTTCCGCGAGCGGCGCACCATCAGCGTCGAAGAACTCAACCGCCTGAAGGGCTGATATGAACCCGACGCTGTTGCTTGCGATTCCAATGCTGCCGCTGATCGCCGCGCTGCTCGCGGGGCTGGCCGGCAAGCAGATCGGCCGGGCAGGGGCGGCGCTGGTCACGATCGCGGCGGTAGCTATCTCCTGCCTGCTGTCCTTGTTCGTGCTCAAGCAGCTGCTGATCGATCACGTGCCGAACTACCAGGGCACGGTCTATACCTGGCTCGTCAGCGACGGCGTGCACATGCAGGTCGGATTCCTCATCGATCGCCTGACCGCGCTCATGATGGCGGTGGTCACCTTCGTTTCGCTGTGCGTACATGTCTACACCGTCGGCTACATGGACGACGATCCGGGGTACCAGCGCTTCTTCGCCTACATCTCGCTGTTCACGTTTTCGATGCTGATGCTGGTCATGGCGAACAATTTCATGCAGTTGTTCTTCGGCTGGGAAGCGGTCGGCGTGGTCTCGTATCTGCTGATCGGCTTCTGGTACACGCGGCCGAGTGCGATCTTCGCCAATCTCAAGGCCTTCCTGGTCAACCGTATCGGCGACTTCGGCTTCCTGCTCGGCATTGCAGCGGTCCTGTACTACACCGGCTCATTGGACTACAACGACGCGTTCGCGGCGGCGCCTGCGATCGCCGGCAAGTCGCTGACGCTGTTTCAGGGCCATCCGTGGTCGGCGCTGACATTGATCTGCATCTGCCTGTTCATCGGCGCCATGGGTAAGTCGGCGCAGATGCCATTGCACGTGTGGCTGCCCGATTCGATGGAAGGTCCGACGCCGATCTCGGCCCTGATCCATGCAGCCACCATGGTCACCGCCGGTATATTCATGGTTGCGCGCATGTCGCCGCTGTTCGAATACTCGGACACCGCGCTGTCGTTCGTGCTCGTGATCGGCGCCACGACGGCGCTGTTCATGGGCTTTCTCGGCATCGTCAACAATGACATCAAGCGCGTGATCGCCTATTCGACGCTCTCGCAGCTCGGCTACATGACCGCCGCGCTCGGCGTCTCGGCCTACAGCGTGGCCATTTTTCACCTCATGACGCACGCCTTTTTCAAGGCGCTGCTATTCCTTGCGGCCGGCGCGGTGATCATCGCGATGCATCATGAGCAGGACATGCGCAAGATGGGCGGCCTGCGCCGCCGCATGCCCGTGACCTACTGGACCGCATTGATCGGTGCGCTGGCGCTGATCGGCACGCCGTTCTTCTCCGGCTTCTACTCCAAGGACGCACTGATCGATGTGGTGCATGCCTCGCATCGCTTTGGCGCCGGTTATGCCTATTGGTGCGTGCTGCTGGGCGTGTTCGTGACCGCGCTCTACACCTTCCGCATGATGTTCATGACCTTCCACGGTCCGGAGCGGCTCGATCATCACGCGCAGGAGCACTTCCACGACGTCGGCTGGGACATGAAGGGGCCGCTCGTGGCGCTCGCGGTTCCCTCGCTGCTGATCGGCTATTTTACCGTGCAGCCGATCCTGTTCGGCGGCTATTTTGGCGATGCGATCCGCGTGCTCGAGAACCACGACGTGGTTGCTGAGCTCAAGGCGGAATGGACCGGAGCACTGGCGTTCGCGCTGCGCAGCGTGCTGTCGGCGCCGGCCTGGCTCGCCGGCCTTGGGGTGCTCACGGCCTGGGTATTCGTGCTGCGCCAGCCGCAATGGGGCGATGTCCTGCGCGAGCGTCTGGCATGGCTCAACCGGCTGCTGATCAACAAATACTATTTCGACTGGTTCAACGAGAACGTGCTCGCGCGGCTGACGCGCGGACTCGGCATTGCCATGTGGCGCGGTGGGGATCAAGCTGTGATTGACGGCGTCATGGTCAATGGCACGGCCGGCATGGTGGGGCGGCTCGCGGGCCTGACACGGCAGCTGCAAAGCGGCTTTCTGTACTCGTATGCCTTCTGGATGATCATCAGTCTGGCGGTATTGCTGGGCTGGTTCCTGATCGGGGTCTAAGGCTAAACGCATGCGGGAACTTGGTTTGCTGTCGGTCGTGATCTGGCTGCCCATCGCCGGTGGCATCGTGACCTTAGGTTTAGGGGATGCGCGCGCCCACCTGGCGCGCTGGGCGGCTCTGCTGAGCTCTTTGCTCACGCTGGCGGCATGCGTGCCGTTGTATATGGGCTTTGCCAATGGCACGGCAAAGTTTCAGTTCATCGAGCGTACAGAGTGGATCCCGGCACTGCATGCGCAGTACTACCTCGGCGTCGATGGTATCTCGCTGCCGCTGATCGTGCTGACCGCCTTCATGACCGTGCCGGTGATCATCGCGGGCTGGTCGGTGGTGGAAAAGCGCCCCGCCCAGTACTTCGCGGCATTCCTGATCATGGAAGGGCTCATGATCGGGGTGTTCGCGGCGCTCGATTCGCTGCTGTTCTATTTCTTCTGGGAAGCGATGCTGATTCCGATGTTCGTGATCATCGGCATCTGGGGCGGCCCGAGGCGCGTGTACGCGACGCTCAAGTTCTTCCTGTATACCTTCCTGGGTTCGGTGCTGATGCTCGTGGCACTGGTCTACCTGTATCTGAAGGCCGGCAACTACAGCATCGCGAGCATGCAGCAGCTGCCCCTGACGCTCATCGAACAGCGCTGGCTGTTTCTCGCGTTTCTGGTCGCCTTCGCGGTCAAGGTACCGATGTGGCCCGTGCACACCTGGCTGCCCGACGCGCACGTCGAGGCACCGACCGGCGGCTCGGTGATTCTGGCGGCGATCATGCTCAAGATGGGCGGCTACGGCTTGCTGCGCTTCAGTCTGCCCATTACACCGGATGCGAGCCACGAGCTCGATTGGCTCATGGTCGCTCTGTCGCTGATAGCGATCGTGTATATCGCCTTTGTCGCCCTGGTGCAGCAGGACATGAAGAAACTGGTGGCGTATTCCTCGATCGCACACATGGGATTTGTGACCCTGGGCGCGTTCCTGGTGTTCTTCATCCTATCGGCCACCGGTACGACCAAAGGCGCGATCAACGGACTGGACGGCGCGGTGGTGCAGATGATCTCGCACGGCTTGATCTCCGGCGCGCTGTTTCTTTGTATCGGCGTGCTCTACGATCGCATGCATACGCGCGAGATCAGTGCCTACGGTGGTGTGATCAATGTGATGCCGAAGTTTGGGGCCTTCATGGTGCTGTTTGCGCTCGCCAATTCGGGTCTGCCCGGCACTTCCGGTTTCATCGGCGAGTTTCTGGTCATCCTGGCGAGCTTCAAGGCGAGTTTCTGGTTCGCGCTGCTCGCGGGCACGATACTGGTACTCGGTGCGGCCTATAACCTCTGGCTGGTCAAGCGCGTGATCTTCGGGCCCGTGGCCAACGACAAGGTGGCAGCGCTGAAGGATCTGGACGCACGCGAATTCCTGGTGCTGGGCGTGCTGGCCCTGACGGTGGTGCTGATCGGCATCTGGCCGGCACCGCTGCTGAACATGATGGAAGCCTCGGTAACGCATCTGCTGCAGCAAGTCGTGACCAGCAAGATTGCAGTGGGCCTGCGATGAACCTGTTCGGACTCACGGCGAACTCGTGGCCCGCGGTTCCGGAAATCTGGTTGGCGCTGTCGGCCTGCCTGATCCTGATGGTGGATGTCTACGGCGGCGATAAGCGCCGCGGCTTGACCGCCACGGTCACGATGCTGGCATTGCTGGTTGGCGTGGTGTTGTCCAGCAGCTTTGGGATGGTCCTGCAGCGCACTGTGCTGTTCAACGGTATGTACGTGGCCGACGGTCTGGGCACGTTTCTCAAGCTGGCGGGTTTCGTGACCATGGCCACTGCCATATTTTATTCGCAGGACTACCTGGAACAGCGCGGGATGTTCGGCGGGGAGTACTACGTTCTGTGCCTGAACGGCCTGCTCGGCGTGTTCGTGCTGATCTCGGCCAACAGCCTGCTGACGGTGTACCTGGGCATCGAACTGCTGTCGCTGTCGCTGTACGCGCTGGTGGCCTTCGACCGTGACTCCGGCATTGCGGCCGAAGCGGCGATCAAGTATTTCGTGCTCGGCGCCATTGCCTCGGGCACGCTGCTGTACGGCATGTCGATGCTCTATGGCATAACCGGCACGCTCGATCTCGACACCCTCAGCGGGATCGTGCGCCATGGGCCGGACGGGGGCGTGATCATCGGCATCGCGTTCGTAGTGGCCGCCATCGCCTTCAAGTTCGGCGCCGTGCCGTTTCACATGTGGGTTCCGGACGTCTATCAGGGTGCGCCGACCAGTGTGACGCTGTTTATCGCGACGGTCTCAACCCTGGGCTCGTTCGCGCTGATCGCGCGGCTGCTATCCCACGGCTTGGCGGGGCTGCCCGAACTCTGGACACAGATGCTCATGGCCGTGGCGGTGCTGTCGCTGTTGCTCGGCAACGTCGCGGCCATCGCGCAGACCAACCTCAAGCGCATGCTGGCCTATTCGGCCATCGCCAATGCCGGCTTCGTACTGCTGGGCTTTGCGACCGGACAGAGCATCGGCTATCAGGCGGCGCTGAATTTCACGATCGCCTATGTGCTCACGACCCTGCCGTCGTTCGGGCTGATCCTGATACTGAGCCGCAGCGGCTTCGAACACGATGAGATTGCGGACTTCAAGGGACTGTCGGCGCGCGATCCGCTGCTCGCGGCGCTGATGCTGGTGCTGATGTTCTCGACCGCCGGCGTGCCGCCATTCATCGGCTTCTGGGCCAAGCTCTGGATCATCCAGGCGCTGCTGGGCAGCGGCCACCTCTGGTTAGCGATCTTTGCCGTCGTGATATCCGTGGTGGGTGCGTTCTACTACCTGCGCGTGGTCTGGTACATGTACTTCGAGGCGGCCGGGGATCGACCTCCGGCCGAGCCCAGGCCGCGGATGCGCTTGATTCTGCTACTCAATACACTGGCGGTCGCGGCGCTGGGGCTGCTTCCGAACGCGCTGCTGGACATCTGCCAGCGCCTGTTTCCCTAAGCTCCGGCACCCATGGCGCAGTTGCGGCGGGTTTAATCGCGCCCCAGCAGCACAAACGCCTGTACAGGCGGCGGCCCTGGTGTAGAATTCGCGCCCTCCTGGTGCGGGGTGGAGCAGTCTGGCAGCTCGTCGGGCTCATAACCCGAAGGTCGCAGGTTCAAATCCTGCCCCCGCTACCA
>OBLU010000429.1_pt1 | contig 39914 bp, 32 predicted proteins | sample 1518681 | NCBI WGS metagenome assembly OBLU01 (sample SAMEA3539304, study PRJEB22396) | soil metagenome | biome: tundra; feature: field; material: soil | place: USA | collected 2010-05 | depth 0.15 m
GGCGGCGTGCGATCAGCCACCCGGCCACGGTGGCGAGGGCAGCCGCGCCGCCGATCAGGACGACTGCGGCGATCGCCACCGCGACGGCCGGGGTGTGCGGCCAGGCACGGTCGGTGCGGCCGTGCAGGACATCACTGGCGAATTTTGTCCCCAACGGTTCCACCGTGCCGCCGGTGATGATGGCGGCAATCTTGGCAGCGGCCCAGATCAGCCCGGACAGCGCGACCGTGCCCCAGCAGCCGGCGAGCACAGCCCAGCTGGCGGCGGTCCCGCCCGGTGCCGCCGATGGCCGTGGCCCCAGCGCCCGGCTCACCGCAGCCCCCAGTCCCGCTCGCCCTGGTACCCCTGGTCCTCATCGGCGCGAACCGCCTGGTCAGTGTCGTACAGTTCGCGCTCCGGGCCGACCAGGCTGAGCTGGACGGGGATGCCAAGGCGTTCCCCGGTTTTGATGAGGTACTTGCCGCGGCCGGGATGGCGGGCTCCCGGCTGCCAGGACTCCGGCGCTGACCAGGAGGCGACGAGGGCGCGTTCGGGGCCGGTGAGGGGGGTGATCTCGGTGACGCGGGCGAGTTCGCGGGGTGGCAGGCCGGCCAGGATGGTGATCGCGGATCGGTCCATGAACCCGCGTGCCTTGGCCCGGTCTTCCTCGGTGGCCAGGGCGTCAAGGTCGGCGAGGGAGTGGGTGATCATGATGCTCGCCATGCCCTTGGACCGGTTGAGGCGGGTGAGAGAGTCGGCGTGCTCGACCAGACCGGGCGCGCCGCGCAGGGCCCGCCATAGCTCGTCCATCACGCCGAGGTAGGACCGCCTCGGCCCGGCACCGAGGTCGGCGAGGGCGCTGGCGGCGTCGACGCAGCCGAAGCCGTAGCTCCAGGTGCACAGCATCGCGGCGGTGAGCAGCTTGTCCCCGGCCGCTTTCACGGCGGAGATGTCGACGCTGACGGCGGGCGCGTCCAGGTCGATCGGCTGGGAGGTACGCCCGTCGAACACCCCGGCCAGCGAGCCGGTGCACAGCAGGTCGAGAGTGAACACCAGGTCGGCGACCCGCTCCTGGTACCGGTCGGGGGTGCCGGCGCGGGCGGCGGACCGCAGCGTGTCGGGGCCTTCCTCGATCACCCGCAGGACGTCAGCGACCGTCGGTTCGGCTTGCCCCTGGTTGCGGTCGTCGAGCAGGTCGATAACCCGGCCGAGGATGACTTCCTCGGCATTGGTGATCCGCGTCTCCCGGATCAAGGTGGCCAGGGCCATCAGCAGCGACAGTCGGCGGGACCGCACCTCCAGTCGTAGTTGCTGCGCGTCGGTGCCGGTCATCTGGCGAAGCGCGGCGCCGAGCGGGCCGGAGTCGAGGGGGTTGATGGTGTCCAGGCCGCGGCCGATGCGGATGACTTGGCCGCCGAGGTGACGGATGAGCGCCGTGTAGTCGGGTTTGGTGTCGCCGAGGATCAGCGGCCGGGTGCCGAACGCCACCGCGCCGGTGACCAGCCGCTTGACGAGGGCGGATTTGCCGGTGCCGGGCTGGCCGAGGACGAACATCCCGGGGTTGGTGACCAGCCCCGCACGCAGCCACGCGAGCGGGTCCAGGCAGACCACCTCACCCCACAGCTGATGCCGCCCGACCGGGGTGCCCGCGACAGGTGTGCCGCTGCCGGCGACGAATGGGAACAGGCCGCAGAGCTGGGTGGTCGTGGCCTGGTACTCCAGGCCCGGTGCGACGTGCACCGCCCGGCCGCCGTCGCGGATCTTCCACCCCCACGCCGGAGCCAGCGGCACTGGATCGTCGGCGGGTGGCAACGTTGCTTGTGGCCGCTGGGCAGGAGCCAACCCTGCCGCCCGCAGCCCGGCGGAAGGCTGCCCTGGCGAGGGTGGCCCAGAGGCCCCGAACTCGGCGGGAGGCCTGGACGCAGCCGGCCTGCCCGGAGCCCCGTCGGCAGTCGGTCCGCTGGGAGGCCTGGACGCCACATGCCCTCCAGGAGAGTGCCCTGCTGAAGCGTGTCCGGCAGGAATCCGTCCGGCGGGAGGTGGAGCCGCGCAAGCGTCATCGGCCGGGGCATACGCGCCGGTGTAGAGGCCGCACGGTTCGTGGTGCAGTTCCGGAGAGCCTGCGTTGCCGCGCAGGCCGTCGGCCGACGGCGGGAGCGGGTGGCTGGGGTGACTGTTCATCAGCGGTGTCCCTGGGTCAGTGCCGGATGCGGCGGGCGAGTTCGGGCAGGCAGATGCCGCACGGCAAGGTCGCGGTGAACCCGGCGGCCTGGCTCCGGTACAGGCGCTGCAGCCGGATCTTCGACGACTCGGCCGAGGCCTCCGTGTCGGCGGTCGCGCGGGGCAGTTGAGCTGGATCCGTGACGGTGACCGTCACGTACAGGCCGAGCAGGCTGACCCCGGCGCCGCGGGCTTCCTCGTCGGCGGCCTGCCGGGCGCGGGCGTGGTCGTGGGAGTCGCGGGCGGTGACATCGCGGCGGGTGCGGCGCGAGTACTCGTGGCGGAACTCCGCCGCCCGGACCTCGCTGTCCAGCGCGCTGGCTGCGGCTGAGGCGGGGAACGGCCGGTATTGCAGGCTGACCCGCTTGGGGTAGGGGCCCGGGGCCACCAGGCGGGCCAGCACATCGGAGTGGACGTTCTGGCGGGGTGCCTCCCGCCAGGCGTAGCTGACCGAGGTGCCGCTGTCGTGCTGGTAGCAGTCCCACTGTTCCTGCGCGCCAGCCGGGCCTGCGCTGGCCCAGTTCAACTGCTGCTCCACCGCGGGACTGATCCCGGTGGCGAGCAGCCGGTTGATGTGGCCGCGGACTGCGGGGTCGAACGCGGTGCGGACGATCCCGGCGATGTCGGCGGCGCGGGCACGGCCCAGCACCGTGACCCCACAGGAGCCCAGTGCCGCTTCCAGGCCGAGGAGGGTCTGCCCGGCTTCGGTGACCGCCTCGCCGACGGTCTTCGGCGCGGCCGGAGACGCCGCCGGGTCGAACGTCACGCTGACCCGGGTGTCCACGTCGGCCGCCGCCGCTGGCGCGGTCGCGACGAGCTGGTCCATGATTTCCAGGGCGGCGCGGGGCGCGGAGGTGTCGATCGCTCTGGCCACCTGGTCGGTGAGGGTCGTGCCGGGGTCGGGGGCGGTGTCCACGGTGACGGTGACCCACCGCACCGCCGGGATGTGCCCGAGCGAAGCGAGCCACGCACCCCAGTTCGCGACCCACCCGTCGGCGTCGGCGGTGTCCGCGAGCCAGGTGGAGGTCGGCACGACTCGCAGGGTGGCGGTCAGGTAGCCGGTGTGCCGGTCGCGGACCAGCCCGTACCGTCCGCCGTAGCCATCCTCCGCGGATAGCAGCTCGGTCGCCGCGAGGGTGCCTGGCAGTTGCAGGACCCCGGCGTGGTGCAGCACGACCTCGGCGCGGTAGCTGGTGTGACCGGCGGAGGTGCCGTACCGCCAGCGCATCCGCTGCACGGCTAGCTGGGCGACCGGTACCCCGCCGACCCGGACCATCCCGGCTGCCCCGGCTAGCACGGCCGGCGGTGCCACATAGAGCGCTGCCTTCAGGGAGAACGCGGCGAGCAGCACCAGGGCAACGAATCCGCCGAGCAAGATAAAGGTGGCGGCTGGGCCCAGGCCGAGCAGGCCGATGCCGCGGCTGCGCCGCCACCCGCCGTAGGTGCGGACCTGATCGTGTGTCATGCCTTGTCCTCCGGTTCCATCGCGCCGCTGGCCAGGTGGGCTGAGGCTGATCCGGCCTGCGCGGCCCCGGCGGCCACAGCTCCGGTAGGCCCACCGCCCGCTCCGGCCCCGGCGGCCGATCCAGGTGAGCCGGCTGCAGCACCGCCTGATGCGCCGGTCGCCGGGGTCTCCGTGGCGCCTGTGGGAGCTCCTGTCCCGCCCGTGGGCCTCGCGGTGCTCGCGGGGCCGCCCGAAGCGGCTGCTGGGGCACCCGACGGGCGTCCGCTGCCGGGACCGGCAGCGCCCGCACCGCTCGGGGTTGATGGCCCGCTTGGGCTCGGCGGGCCTCCCGGCGGTCCGCCGGATGGGCCAGGTGAACCGCCGCCAGTGGCGCTGCCGGGTGGGGGACCGAGCCGGGAGTTCATGAAGGAGGCCTGGTCCTGTGCCGCGCCATCGGAGGAGGAGCGCATCGACCCGACCGCGATAGCGCCGACTGCGGCGGCGCCGAGCAACTGGCCGCTGCCACCCGACCCGGCTATCGCGCCGGTGGTCCAGGTGAAGAACTTCATCAGGGCCGGCAGCATGACCACTGAGAGCAGCAGCATGACGAAGCCCATCAGCACGGTCTGGAAGCTCCCGCCGGACCCGATCATGGTGAAGGCCGTGGCGTACACCGCTGCGGCGGCGGGCTTGTAGAAGATCAGCGCGAGCATCCAGGAGCTGACCTTGCGGATCCAGGTGCGGGTCATCGGCGTGATCGACCCGGCCGCGGCGAGCGGCAGGACTCCGGCGAGGATGATCAGGGCGGCCTGGCGGAACAGCATCAGTGCCGCTTGCACGATCGACAAGGCGATCGCGACCACGCCGAAGATCAGCACCACAGCCGGCGCGGCGGCACCGCCCAGGGTCAGCGTGGTGGTCAGCCGCTGAGTGAACTGCCCGCCGGTGGAGACCTGGAGCACCCACGCCGACCAGGCGTCGCCGGCTTTGAGCAACAGCGCGGGGATCACCGTGCCGAGAGCCATGGCGGCCGCGAGAGTGAGCAGGCCGCCGGTCACATCCAGCAGCGGGTTCGCCTTGCGCTGGATCGCCATCCGGGCGCCGGCCGCGATCACCCCGGCCACGGCGACGGCGGCGGTGACCGGGAGGAGCCACTGCTGGAGGTGCGCCACCGCGGGTTCGGCGGCCAGGTTCGGGGAGGGGATCCGGACCCACCAGGTGGCCGTGTTCGCCACGATCCAGGTGACCCCGGTACTGATCGCTTGCGCTATGCCGCTGAGGACGTCCCCAGCCGCTGAGGTGGCGACCGACTGGACCACGTGCCCAACGGCGCAGGCCGGGTCAGTCAAGGTGTTGCAAGGCATGCTGTTACCCCTCGCCTGGGAAGGTCGTGTAGCCGGTCAGGGAAGAAATCGAGGCCGCTGCGTTGGCCCAGTCGCCACCGGGCGGGGCCACCAGGCGCCAGTCGCCGTGCTGCCAGAGCACTTCGACCCTGGTCACGGCGAGCAGGGTTGTGCCGCTGCTGCCGGGGCCCTCGGTGACCACGTCGACCGTCGCGGCGCTCGGGCTCCACGTGGTGAACCGGTAGGCGGCTTCGACCGCGTATCCGCGCCCCGCCGGCTGCCCGGCCGGGACGTTCGCGGCCGCCCGCAGCGCGGCGTAGCCGCTGCTGTCGGCTTTCAGCAGGGCAGCTGCGTCCGGGCCGGTCACCTCGTAGGTGACCGTCGGCTGGTAGATGTCCGGGCCCCACAGGGCGGCGGTCCGGACTCCGATGTTGATGGCCGCCAGCAGCGCACCGCGCGGGGTGTCAGTGAACCCCCATGCCAGCCCGCCACGAGTGCCATGCGGGCCGTCCTGGGCGGAGACCGGTAGCTGGATGCCGTGGAAGTTCACCCAGGCCAGGTCCTGCCCGGCGTCACCCGGTGAGCCGGATATCCCGGCCTGTGGCGCACGGCCGGCCGGCGGCGCCGCGTGGGACGGGACGGTTGCGTTGCCGCCGCTGCGCGGCCCGGCCTGGGTGTACAGGAGGACGAGGATCACGCCGGTGAGCGTGAGGAGAGCTGTGAGCATCAGAGTGCGCCTGCGGTGACGGCGCCTGCGGCGGCGTGCCGATCTGGTGAGCATCGCGGGCTCACACGAAGACGCCGACGATGCCCGAGGACAGGGCGATCAGCGTCAGGCCGGCGAGCACCCAGGGGATGCCGGTGGCTCCGTCGGCGGCGAGGTTGGAGCGGTTGCGGCGGCCGATCGCCATCATCGCGCCGCAGCCGACCAAGCCGAACACTCCGGCGATCATCGCCAGCCATTTCCACCAGGCCAGCAGGGTGTTCACCGTGTTCGACAGGCCTGGCGGGGCGGCCGGGGCGGGGTTCGGCACGCTTGCGGCGAGGGCCTGTGGGTGAGCTGCTGCCAGGTCGGCGAGGGCTAGTGCGTGGATGGGCAGGGACATCGTTGAGGCTCCTGTTGGTTTTCAGCGGGCGGGTGAGGGGCGGCCGGTGATGGTGCGGATCTGGTCGAGGGCGCGGCGGGCCTGGCGGGGCAGCGGCACATCAGCGGGGTCGTCGGCGAGGCGCAGGCCGGGGATGAACGGGATGCGGATCACGGCTGCGGTCTGGGGGTGCAGGAGCCGGAACCGGCTGGTCGCGGTGGCGGGTTCGGGCCAGCCGTCGCTGACCACGACCAGGACGGCGACATGGCCGCCCTGGCGGGTGACGGCGGCGACCGCGGTGGTGGCCTGGCTGGCAGCGATGGCGGTGTTGCGGCAGGCGACCAGCAGGGCACGTCCTCGCGCGACGGCGTCCGGGTACGGCGGGTCGGGTTCGGGGCGCATCGCGCCCATGTCCCACGCGGGCTGCAGCCAGGTCGCCAGGGTGGTGGTCCCGGCGCCACCGTGCGCGCCCCAGATCACCAGCTCGGGACGCTGCCACTCCTGGCTTGGCACCCAGGCCGGGACGGTGCCCGCGTCACGGGCGCTGGCGGGCCGCCGGGGCAGGCGCATCACGGCCTCATCCGGTTGCGCTGGCCAGGCGCACTGATGGCGGCGGACGGTGCGGGGTGATGGGTGAAAACCGCTGGGCTGCGGGGTTCCTCGGCAGTCACGCCCAGAAGCTCGAGGAGTCCGGCGGTGGGGATGCGGTAATGCTCGCCGATGCGGATCACCCGGCAGGGAAACTGCTCACGTTTGGCGAGCTCGTAGGCCTTGGTGCGGCCCAGGCCCAGCGCACGGGCGGCGGTCATCAGGTCAACGGTCGCGCTGGCGCGCAGCTGGCTGATCGTGACGGGCATCATCGCGTCCTCCCTGGGCAGGTCAGGCATGGTGGGGAAGGTCTGCGGGACGGGTGGCGACAACGACCCCGGACACGTTCAGCGGGTCGATCTGGACGTCCTCGCCGGTCTGCGGGGCCTGGATGACCTGGCCGCCGCCGAGGTACATCACGACGTGACCCGGGTTGGACGGAGTGCCGTCGGAGCCTGCGGAGAACAGCAGGTCCCCGGCCTCGATCTGCGGCAGCGGGACCTGGGGGCCGTCCTGGCGCCACTCGTACGTGGTGCGGGCGACGTGGATGCCCGCGGCCGCGTAAGCGGCGTAGACCAGGCCCGAGCAGTCGTAGGCGTCCGGGCCGGTCGCGCCCCATTGGTAGGGCTTGCCGAGCTGGCGGAGTGCGAACGTGATCGCGGTCGCGGCGGTGCCGGCAGGGGCGGGGACGGTGTAGCGGACCACCCAGGACATGACGTTGGTGACGTAGGCGTGGGAGTGGTCGTAGGCGAAGATGGCTTGCGTGATCCCGGCCGGGGTGCCGCTCGCGGCGCCGTTCGCGCACAGCATCGCCGCCGCCGTGTAGATCGCGTCAGCCGGGTCGAAGATGTTCAGCGTGCCGTCGTGGTCGCCGTCGACTGCGTACTGCGCGAAGGTGGCGGGCTTGAGCTGCATCGGGCCCTCGGCTCCGGCGTAGTTCGCGCCGGAGTGGACGCCGGGGGCGGTTGAGCGGCCGTGGTCGCTTTCGACCTTGCCGATACCGGCCAGCACGCCCCACGGCAGGCCGGGGCAGGTCTGCGCGGCGCCCATGTACAGGGCCAGGTAGGCGGGCGGGATGTCCGCCAGCGCCAGCGTGCTCGGCCCACCGGCCACGCTGGTGCTCACCTCGCTGGCCGAGTTGCTCGCGGTGACGAGAAACACCAGGCCGAGGGGGAGGACGACGGCGGCCAGGGCGGTGGCGGCGAGCCATTTGAACACGGGCTGCTCCGAGGGGCACGTTGCGGGGAGTGCCACCAGGCGCTGTACTCACCTGGTGTGCAGCCCATGCAAACGGCACCCGCGATCAGCCGGTAGACGTCAAAAACCGCCAATGGCGACTTGTTGCCACTTGTTGAAGCCGCTGTTAGCGCTGCTCAGGCTGGGGAAGCGGGCAGTAGGGCGGCCAGCAGCCAGAACGCGATGGCGCAGGGCGTGTGCGCGCCCCAGCCGGGCACGTGGTCAATAGTCGTCACGTGACGAGAAGCAATCACCCAGGCTGCCGGCCGCAGCGGGGAAGTGCGCGGTGCAGCACGGCCGCTGGGTCGGCTGCGCAGTCCAGGGCTTGCCGGATCACGGCGGCGAGATGATCTTCACGGGTAATGCGCGCCTCATACCACCAGGCCCGCGGATGTCCCTCCCGCAGATTCTTGGCCCGCGCGAGAAGCCCTTTTCGCCAAAGAATGGCCAGAACTGTCATTACCGTCGTATACGCAGGCACGTCACCGCCACTGGTGCGGTAGTCCAGACCGTCGCGCGCGTCACCGACGGTCAGCGGCCGCCCGGCATTCCAGACGGTAGTCATGATCGCGGACTCCAGCGGTCCCAGGCCGGGCACTGTCACCGATACGCCCTCACCCGGCGCGGCGGCCGTGGCCCGCTACCGGTGCATCAGTAGCCGTCCGGTGGTCCGGCTCGGGGGCGGTGATGGCGGCGGCCTGTTCGGCGAGCGCGGTGGCGAGGCGGCCCAGGGTGTAGCCGCGGCAGGATGCCCGGGATTGGCGTTCGAGCCTGGCCACGGTGGTGATGCTAATCCCGGCCTGGTAGGCGAGCTTTTCCTGGGAGAGTCCGTAGTGGCGGCGCCACCGCCGTAACTGTCGGCCGTCGATGATAATGGCCGGGGCTGCCAGTTCGCTCCGGCTGGTTTCGAGGAGGATGCCGGGCGGTAGCCCACGAAGCACGGGCCGGCTGCCGGCGGGTCCGGAGGGAGGCTCGGGTTCAGCTATTTCCATGGGCGCCGCGTTTGGGAGCCCAGGTGCGGTGCGCGTCTTTTTGATGTCGATCATCACAATTCTTTCCGTCGATGTGCGTACGGCTTTGCTGCAGGCTGCCCTGGGTGGCCAGGGGGGTCGGCGCGTCGATTACGTTCATGGCATTTCGTATTAGGTCTTTTCTCGGTCATCCAGATGAATGCGATCATCGCGGGCACAGGAATTGTCGGCATTCCTTCGGAGGCGTCATGGGCCACCATTGCGGATGAGGGGGCCATTCCCAGTCTGGCCAGAGCTTGCAGCAGTCGGTGAAGCTCCATCGCGCCGCCGTCCTTCTCGGCCGACATGACGGTCTCATCGGTGCTATCCGGGAGCTTGCCCGACGGCGACGATGAACGGCTAGGCGCTTGGACTTGGTCAAATAGGTGGGGCGGGATATCGAAAGCCTTGCAGTAATGCAGCATGTAACGCTCAGAAACGCCACCCTTGGCACCTTCCCAGCGACGTATATTGCGGCATATTGATTCCGTGCCGGGTACACTGTTGTCGCCATTCGCCTTGGCGGATTCGCAAAGCCGGCGACTCATCTCCATCACGGACCAGCCGCGCGCCTGGCGCTCCCGGCGTAACCACGCTGCGAGTTCAGAAGCGATCACAGCCTCCCTTCGTGTCGTGCCGGTTACTCGCGCCTGCCTGGCCGCTGCCGTGGTGCGGCCGGTCATCACGGTCGCGGGAACCTATGCAAGCTCAGTAGCGCTCGTGTCGGATGGCCCGATCGGTACCTCCGACAACGTGCTGACAGATCAGCGGCCTGCTGTCGCGCTGGGCACGTGACCGGCTGTGTCGCCTGGCGGTACAGCGGCGCGGGACTTGACCGGGCGGCGTCGTGCGAACCGGGAAGTGCGGGGTGGCATGCCTGCCGGAGAGTAGCGGTCGAGTTGGGTTCCTCGGCCTGACCGAGGGTCGCGTGCGCGAATGGGGCCACGGCCGGCATGACGCACCCGCACCCCTCCATACCCAGCAGCCAAGGCTGTCAGCGCGTTGTCGCGATCCCGGTCAATGCTGCCCGACACCGGTGACGGCCAGCTTCTATGGCCTCACATCCTGCTTCTGGAACGAGGAGATCGAGGCGGTAGGTAATGACGGCTGACCCTGAGGGATCTAGCACAGTTCGAGCCTGGCCCGGCGTGGTGGACCCTCTGCGCGGGGCGACATCATTGACCGCGAGCGGCTGGCGCGGACCTGGGTGGCGTGTGTTCAGCGCATCCCCGGGCCACGGCAGGCATGTCCGCGACTGGATCACCCGTGTCGTCAGCAGGCGCGGCTGTTCTGCTGACCCGGATGACGCGGCATTACTGGTCAGCGAATTGTTTGTCAACGCGCTGATGCACGGCCCGGCAGGTGGCCGGGTGCTGGTGGGCTACTGCCTGTGGTCCGGCGGCGCGCGGATCATCGTCTGCGACGCTGGGGGCGCCACCACCCCCCGGTTGCGTGACCCCGGCGAGATGGAGGAGGGCGGGCGGGGATTGCAGGTCGTGGAAGCGGTCGCCGCGGCATGGGGCAGCTTCCGCACCGGGCGCACCCAGGCTGTCTGGTTCGACCTGGGGAAGCCGCTCGATGCGTGCGCCAGCAATGAGGCACTGGCATGGTTGCGTGCCGCGCTTGCGGCCGGCGTCCTCGCCGCACCCGCGGGCGGGGTCCTGGGATCTTCATCCGTTCCTGACGCTGACGGGCCAGTCACGATCCACCGTCAGGAAGCGACGGGCGCGACGCGTGCGGGCGCACCAGCCGTGGCCGGACCTGGCGGCGCGCGGTGCGCTGGCGGTCAGCCGAGCCGGCTCGCCAGGCCCGGCCGCCTTGGGCACGCCTCCCGTGGTGTCAGCACATTGTCGGAATCGACGGCTTGCACTGTCCGACAACTAGCGCAGTGAGCTTGCATGGATGCGCGTGATCCTGTGCGCGACGGCATGGATCCTCATTGCGTGTGGAACCGCGTTGGATGGGTGACACTGGAGTTGCCCGGGCTGTACCCAGTGGGAGGCGGAGCGTGGCTGACGCGGAGCACATCGCACAGGCGTGGCGTTCCCTTGGCCGGCAGCTCGCGGCAAGCCGCCAGGCGCTCGGGTTCAGCCAGGAGGAGCTGGCGCGGCTGATCAACTTCAGCCGGAGCACAGTCGCCAACGTGGAGACGGGCCGGCAGCACGTGCCTCTCCGCTTCTGGATGAACTGCGATGAAGCCCTGCAGACCACCGGGGAGGCGCTCGCCCGCTGCTACGGCGAGGTGGAGGCCGCCGCGCGACGGGAGCACTGGCAGGCCGCCGCCGGCGCGCGGGACACCAGCATGGCCATGGCCCGGCAGCAGTTGGACTCCACGGGCTCGCCCCGTTTCCTGCCGGGGCCCGACGAGGAGGCAGACGAAGAGCTGATCGTCACCGCACTGGCGGCGGAAGCGATCGACCTGGCGACGTGGGCGGAGCAGACGAACGTGGGCAATGCGACGATCGACGCTCTGGCCGATGCCTCCGCGCGGCTGTCCCGCGACTACCTGCGGAAACCGCCTGTGCCTGTGCTGCGGGACGCGGCGGCCCTCTACCGGCGCGTCTCGGGCTTGCTCCGCGGCGGTCACCAGTCCCTGCGCCAGGCCCGTGATCTGTACGTGATCGCCGGGCAGTTGCTGGCGTTCTTGTCGTGGGTGTCCTCGGATCTGGGCCAGCCATCGGCGGCCGAAGCACACGCACGGGCGGGCTGGGTCATGGCCGAGCACGCTGATCACGATCCGCTGCGCGCGATGGTACTGATTGCCCAGGGTAAGAACGCCTACTGGGAGGGCCGCTTCCGCGATGCGGCTGACTACGCCAGGCGCGGGCTTGAGCATGCTCCGCGGACATCGGCGCGGGTGCTTTTAGCGTGCCAGCTGGGCGATGCGCGGCAAGCCGAAGGAGACATCGCCGGCGCGCTGGAAGCCCAGAACCACGCGAAACGTGCCCGTGATGAGATCACCACCACGCACGAGCCGGTCGGGCTGTGGGCATGCGGGTACGCGAGGCAGGCCAACTACGCGATGGGCGTCCACCTGCGGGCGGGTGATCCGGCGGCGGCGCTGGCCGAGGCAGAAACGGCCCGGGACGCGTATGCCCGGGGGGAGCCCTGGGCATACGGCACCTGGGCGCAGATCCGCATCGGCGCAGGTATCGCTCACCTGCTTGCCGGACGGGTGGACGGCGCTGCGAGCGAGCTTGCACCCATCCTCGCGATGCCGCCGGAGCAGCGCCTGGCAACACTCACCACCAGGCTCGGAGAGGTCGATGCGCGGCTCACCCAGCGCCAGTACGCAAGGAGTACCGAGGTGGCCGCATTGAGGCAGCACATCGCCGGCTACCGGGCGCAGGCGATCACCACGCGGGCGCTGCCGGCCGGGCCATCATGACCCCGGACCCGGAGCGTATGCGAGATCACTGGTGGTGGCGTCCTGGCTGGCACCCCGGCCGGCGCATGTACACCTGGCATTTCACGTTCGGCAACCAGGCCGACCTGCACGCGCTCATTGACGCCTACCAGGCACGGCTGACCGGCCTACCGGGCATGGACCTGATCCCCCGCCGGTGGCTGCACCTCACCACGCAAGGGGTCGGGTTCACCGACGAGGTCCCGGACACCGAACTCGAAGCGATCATCGACGCTGCCCGCGAACGGCTCGCGGTGGTTCGCTGTGTGACGGTAAGCATGGGCCCCGCGATCATCGATCCCGAGGTGCTCCGGCTGGAAGTCCACCCAGCCGATGCCCTGACACCGGTCCGCAGGGTCCTCCGTGACGCCATAGCCGCGGCACGCGGACCAGAGCATCTCACCGAGTCCGACGGCTGGACCCCCCATGTCAGCGTCGCCTACAGCAACTCCGACGGCCCGATGGAGCCCTACATCAAAACGCTTGACCCGCCGCTAGCGCCGGTCAGCGTCGAGATTGCTGATGTGCAGCTGATCGTCTTGGGCCGTGACGAGCACCTCTACGAATGGCAGACCCGCGCCGACATCCCCCTCGCCTGAAGATCCCGCGACGCGGCCACCTACGGAGAAAGCCGATCGTCTTCGCTTGCCCGGGACCGGCGCCGCTGCATCAAGCCCATGATGGCGTTGTCGATGACCTTCGCCTCTCCGGTGGCCATGAAGCCGCCCCGGCTGATTGCTTCATGGATCGGCTTCCGGCAGCGTGCCCCGATGTCCGTCAGCTTCGGGAACCAGTCCAGGAAGGCGGCCTGGTCGCTGGTCACCATCTTCTGGCCGGTGAAGAAATTGAAGGTGTACTGGCGGTCGATGGGAGGGACGAGGTCGGGAAGGATGTGGTGGAGGAACTTGCTGCCCGCGACGATCTGCGTTCGTGACGTACTTACCTTGGCGTGTGCGATGACCTCCCAGGCGATTGCAGCGGCCTCGCGTGCTGCCGGCGGGCCGAGCGTCGTGATGCGGAGCGGCCACAGTTGTTCCAGCGCTGGTGCTTTTTCCCTGAGGGCGGTGGTGATCTGCGTGAAGTCGCCGACCTTTGCCGGCATCGGGCCCATCCTGTGCATGCCCCAGGCGGGCAGGACCGCGTAGACGTATTCGAGGAACAGGTTGTCGTCGAGCAGGGAGCTGACTGTCTGGTGCCCTCGCCGCCGTTCGATGGCCCGCAGGTGGAAGTACAGGCTCGGGCCGGGGAAGGCCTGGTTGGCTTCGAACGTCGTGACACAGTCGGCAAAGCTGGTGATGAGTTCCTGAATCCGCTCAGCTTGCCGGTCTGCCGCCCGTTGGCGTGACTGCGGCCGCCGCCGGGGAGCCCCATCTTCTGGCCAGTTGTCCGTCATCAGCCCCAGGTCTGCGAGCTGGTCCTGGTCGGCCGCGACATTCACCAGCTTGCCCTCGGTGCCGTGGCTGCGGGTGATGAGCTTGTCCGTGGCCAGTTGTCGGCAGATCATGTTGACGTAGACGCGGTTCATCTGTGCCGCGTCGGCTATCTGGTCGTCATCCAGTGGCACGCGGCTTCGCCGAAGGATTCCCAGCACCTGCTCTCGTCGACCATCAGGCGCCATCACGCTTTCAGTATGGTCGCCAAACTCACATATCTGCCGGCCGGAGTGCTGGTCCGTTCATGAAAGAAGCCTCTCGGGTCGGGTCGTTGCTTCGGATAGCGCGCAGGCCGACCGTTCCGGCTGTCAGGGTTTGTCGGCAAATTGTCGGAGATCCGAGCGGACGCTGTGCGACACCGGTGATGGCCGGCTTGCATGGATCCACGTGATGCGCGACGTGAAGGTGTGAATCACCTCCGGCGCCGGGCAGGCGGAGCGCCCGGGAGGGGCTGACCGGGATCCCGGCGCGCGCCGCCATGAGCGAGAAGGGACAGGGACCTGCGCTGCTCAACTTGGCTGTCCACAGCTTCCCGAGCCGCCTTGCCGACGGTCTGCATGTTCGGAGAAGGGCACGGGAACGTTGCTCCCCTGAGCACCGCGACGTCGACCCTTTATGCAGTGCTGAACCATGGTCCGTGGCTGACCTCAGCTCTGCATGGCATGCCCGTCGCCCCGTCAGGGGGGCCGACTGGTGGTAGCCGGCACTGCCCGTTCCAGTATCAAGGGCTTGTTCGAGGGGCTAGTGCCTGCCGAGGTCATCAAGGCCTATGACCGGCTCCTCGCCCAGAACGGGTGCTCCAAAGACCAGGCCGAGTCCCTCGTCGGCGACGCCGTGCTGGTGGAGACGCTTACCAGCTGGGGCATGGCGCACGTCCAGCCGCACACGCCGGCCGATCCGGCGTGGTTGCGGCCCGCGTCCCCGGACCTGGCGCTGCAAGGGGTCCTGGCTGGTCACCAAAGTCAGCTCGCCCGCGACCAGGAACTCCTTCTCGACGGGCAGCGGCGGCTCGCCGATGCGCAGGCAAGGTTCGGCGTCGGCATGAATGACCGATTCCCCGAGCATCTGGTGGCTGTCGTCTCTGACCGGGCCGAGATCAGCGAGTTGTCGGCGTCGCTGGTTAACACTGCGCGGAAGGACTGGATGACGCTGGAGAACCTGCATACCGAGATGCCGCTGACCGAGGACTTCGCCCAGCCGCCGCTGCCCGCGTTCGGCGGCCGGGTGCGGTGCCGGTCCATCTACGACGCGGCTGCCATGGAGGATCCGGTCGCCCGGCGGGTCATCAGGACGTGCGCCGAGGCGGGGGAAGAAGCGCGGCTACTGCCGGTGGTTCCGATGAAGATGAAGCTCGCGGACCAGACCACCGCCATGCTCCCGATAACCCCGACCGGCACGGCCGGGGCGTTGGTGGTACGGGCCCCGGTCATCATCGCCGCGTTGCGGGAGTACTTCGAGATGCTCTGGGACCGGGCGACCCCGCTCAAAGCACAGCGCCCCGTAACGCCGGCGGACCGGCTGACACCGGCCCACCAGGCGGTCCTTGAGTTGATGGCTGCGGGCCTGACCGATGCCAAGATCGGCCGGCAGACAGGGATGAGTACCACTACCGTCCGCCGGCACATCACCGCCATCATGAACCGGCTCGGCGTCTCAAGCCGATTCGCCGCCGGGGCGGCGGCCCAGCGCAAGGGATGGATCGGGTAAATCTCGTTGTGCATCGAGTGAGGTGTGGCCGCTGGGCCGCTGGGTTGGCAAAGCTTGCGCTCCACGGCGCAGGCGGGTCTGTTGGGCGGCCATGAGAACTGCCCGGAGAGGGCCATCCTGGTCACGAAATGTGACTGAATGGCAGAGCTGCTAGCGGCCGCCGTCCTGATCCGCCGCTCGGTGCGCCGAACGGATGTAGATTCCTCGTGAACGTGATCCAACATAACGGTTCGATCTGGACCGGTCGTTTACTGGCTGCTCCTGGGCAGCGCAGTAACGAGTCTCCCTGGCCTGTGTGAGCACGTCGCCACCCGGACCTGTGCAACACCGGCATTGGAAGGCGTAGGTCATCGCCCGTGACACCCGACAGCAGGCAGGTCGGTGTGCCGTTGACGCCCAGGGAGCAAAGCCATCTCTTGTAGAGCCGCCTCGTGCCCGACGGTATCGTCGCAATATTCGGCCTCCAGCGGGGGGCCTCCTTCGATCGTTCCTGCGAGCCCAGCGCCGCCCGTGCGCCGTGAGCAAGGGGTACTCAGATGAGTGACGACGCAGACACCGCAGCCGGCGACGTTGATGCAAGGCAGGCCAGGCAAGGACTTGCTTACGTGTGCGCGCACCTGGATGAGATCAACGCACTCTTAGCCGACGACACCGCTGACACTAAGGTCCCCGACGCCCTGGAACGCCTGCGATCGGCTCTACGCGACAACGGGGACATTACCGGCCCACTGCACGACATACACGACGCGCTGCTCCGCGCCGGCGACGCGCTCGGCGTCTACGGGCATGCGCGGAGATCGGGCGGCATGACCCTGGCTGGAATCGAGGAAAGCGGGCCGCTCGAAATCGTCTACCGGTGCCCGGCCGGGCGGTGTCCGCGCAACGTTCCCGGTCCGGCCGTCACCCCTCCCCGGTGCGGGATGTCCGGCGAGGCGCTCCGTTGGGGACAGCTGTGACATGAGCGGCCTGCTGGACGAGCTGGGCAAGAGGCTCGCGGACCGGTGGCTGCCGCTTTTGGTGCTGCCCGGCGCTTTCTACCTTGCTGTAGCGATCGCCGCCCACACGCTTGGCCAGTCTCATCCTTTCGACCTGCACCTGCTGACCACCCGGGTCATCGCATGGGCCAAAGCCCCGGCGGCGACCAGCATCGGAGGGCAAGTGCTGCTCCTCGCCGCAGTGCTGGCCGGATCAGCTGCCGTGGGGCTGGCCGCACAGGCCCTCGGAACGCTGGCCGAACGGCTCACCCTCGCCGTCGGCTGGAAAACCTGGATACCCCCGCTGCGACAGATCGCTCAAGGCCGGGTCAAGAGCCGCCAAAGCCGCTGGGATGCAGAGCACGCCACGTACTCGCGCCTTTATCAGCTCGCTCGGCAAGACAACGACTCCAGTCCTGCGGAACGGGCGGAACGGGCGGAACGGTATGCGGCCTACCGGGCACGAACCCGCATCGCGCCCGAACGGCCCGCACGGCCTACCTGGAGTGGGGATCGCATCAACGCCGTGGATGCCCGGCTCAGGCGCGACCTCCACCTGGACCTGCGCACAATCTGGCCTGGCCTGTGGCTAACGCTGCCTGGCACCGCCCGCAGCGAGATCACTGCCGCCCGGCAGGCACTGGCCAGCGCCACCACCCTGTCCGCCTGGGCTGTGCTATATGCTCCCCTGGTCGGCTGGTGGTGGCCCGCCTCACTGATCGCCATTGCCGTAGCCGTCTCTGGCTGGCACCGAACCCGCACTAGCGCCGACGCCTACGCAACTCTCCTTGAAGCCAGCAGTCGCCTGTACGCCCGCGACCTAGCCCACCACCTCGGCGTCGACCACAGCCAGCCGCTTGGCCAGCAGACCGGCGACAGCCTTACCGCCGCCTTGCATACCCAGCCACCTCTCGCGCCCGGCTCGTGAGAAGTGAGGAATCAACGATGTGCCGTCGGCACCGGAGGGTGGACGGTCGTTCTACTGCGACATTGGCAACTGGTTACGGTGATCCCCAATGGCTGATCGAATCGGGCAGCCCTCTCTCACACGCGCTTGCTATCTAGGCTCTTTTACATCCAGGCGGCCGATCGTTATGCCCAATTCCAGCGGACCGGTGCAGTGGCCAGCCTGGCCGCCGTACCGAGGTCGGCTTCGTCGTGGTAACCACCGCCTCCGCCTCGCTATCCAAGCGGCGCGCTCTGCCTGTCGAATCGGGGGCCGCGCGCCGCTGACAGGAGGAACTCTTGGCTTGGCGCCCGGGGTCGGGGATCAGCCCGTCGAGGACCGCCTTTCAGGCGCCCGCATGTATAAAGCCCGCCCACAGCGAAGGAGCCTGAGTATATTCGTCGCGTAGCCTTCGCCAAGCCTGCTGGAGGGCGCGGGCTGATCGTTTCGGGTCAACGGCATTTCCGGAGAGAAGCCCAGCATAGAACTCATCTGCTACACGAGCAGCAATCCCATCATCGATCTCCCACAGTGTGGCAATGACGTGAGGAAAGCCGACGAGCTGAAAAGCACCTGCCATATGGATTGCCTCATCGATCAAGCCCACGTCGAAATTGATCGTGGTTCGGCAAGCTGAGAGGTAGGCGAGCCGCGCTTTATCCAGTTTCACTGGTGCCAGGCTTAGGACAGTGAGTGGATCGGACCTATGATCAAACAATAGAAGGCGACTCTGTGACGGATCTTTAAGATTCGTCTCGCCATGACAGGCAAAGTGTGAAATCGAGTGCGATGGAAGATGCTTAAGAACTGACTTCTTGGTAGCCTGGCTTTCCGTCAGGAGAGTTGCCCTAAGGACGCGCTGTGCGAGCGACGTCACCTCTCTCAACGAATTGGGGAGGGGTTCCAATCCCGGCGTCGTGGGCATGGAGACAATTAGTGCGCTTGTCTCCATGCTTGGGAGCGAATCTCGCTCGCGCGCATGTGCAAGCGCTCTTACCGTCGGAGTGTATGAAGAGATTGCGCGGTCGACCACAGTACGGCAGTCGCCGACCGGTCCGGCGCGGTGGTGACCTGCAGCGTGAATGGGGAGCAATCCTAGTGCTCCTCCAGGGGCCCACCACACCCGGGGCCATGGCGCACCAGGATCTGGGGGGCCTTGGTAACCGAGTTTGTCGAGGACAGGTTCGGCGGCCACATCCCAAAGCCAACCGAGAATCCCACTTACGACTTGCTGCGCATCCTTTCGCGCTGTCGCAGTTAACCCTAGATCAGCGCAATCGCGCAAAGCTTGATGGAAGATATTAATTTTGTCCATCAAGTCATCAAGCGTCAGGTTGGGAAGGCGAACATTTGTAATACCCGCCGGATGAATCAAAAGCGCATCGCAGCGGTAACGAGTCACGTTAAATGCTACTATTGGCCCATCCGAGGCTTGGTGTATCAAGTCTGATGGGTCAGGTGGCAACATAAAATGCCTGAAATCCTCGAGCTGGCGGATTTCGGCGACTATCGCATCGAATTCAGCAGCCACTGTATACCGGTCCCGGAAGTCTACCGCAACTGCTTTAGCAACGGCTAGCGGGCTAATGGGCGACGCCAGCGAAGGTGCGTGCTCTGGTTCTTCCATATCGAGTTCATCTCGCAAGGCTATGTAGCGCCTTGCCAAGTGCGGATGTTGGGTTCGCAGATCAGTCAGATCACTGCGAGTAGCCAAAGCTTGACTGAGCAAAACAGCGCGTCCGAACTCTAGCGATGCCAAAGCAGTAGCAGGCGACGGCACCTCACCTGGTCCTTGTATCCCAGCATCATGCGCGTCCAGGCTGAACGCTGCGGCTTCACCCGCAAGTGCGGAGAACTTTTCTAGGAAGTGCTGCTGGTCTTGGCGAGCTAGCTCTCGGGAGACGGTATCCGGGAGTAGCCGGACTGCCTTCTGGAAGAGCGCCGCAGCAGCCCCGAGATCTGACGTGTGGCAGCGTTGTGCACCCGCAACCGCCACCTGGACTCGAAGAGAAGGCGCTGCAGTCTCACAATCTGCCGCATCCAGGAAGGCAGAGACAGCCGCGGTGAGGTCCGCTCTGCTGCTCGTCTGCTCATATCGTGCATGAAGAAAGGTGCCGAGGTTGAGCAGAACCATTGTCCTGACTGGATGGTTAGGAGGGATGGCATCGACTGCTTCGCGCTGAGCCGTGATCATTTCATCAAGGTCGGCCAGGTTCCCGTTCAGCTCATACCGCTTATAAAGCGCCACGCCGAGATTGGACAGGTACGCAGCCCTAAGTGGATGGTTAGCAGGGGTAGCATCGACTGCTTCGCGCTGAGCCGCGATCATTTCATCAAGGTCGGCCAGGTTCCCGTTCAGCTCATACCGGTCATGAAGCGTCACGCCGAGATTGGACAGGTACGCCGCCCTATGTGGGTGACCGCCTAGAGTTCTAGCAACGGAGTTGCGCAGCACTACAATGGCTTCGTCGAGATCGGCCACGCTACCAGTCCGCTTATAGCGCTTCATGAGGCTGGTTCCGAGGTTGGACAAACAAGCAGGCAGGTTCAAGTCATCGTCGGCGACTGCACTGCGTGCTAGGTCAACGGCCTCATTGAGATCCTGTATCCCCCCTGTCTGCTCATACCGAGCGGAGAGTGCTGCAGCGAGAATCGTCAAGCTTATGCTCCGGTCGAGATCATCGGCAGTCCTAGCCGCGACCGCCTTGCGTCCCAGATTGACTGCATCGTTGAGGTCTCTTATTGTCCCAGTCTGCCTGAAGCGGATTCGGAGTGCGTTGCTAAGATTGGTCAAGCTCTGAGCTCTGTCGGGATGTCCCCGTGGGGTAATGGCAACCGCGTCACGCCCGAAAGTTATTGCTTCCTCTATGTCGGACGCATTACCGGATTGCTCGTATCGGGTTCTGAGAGCGGCGCAGAGAATCGATAGCCAGCCTGCCTCAACGCGATGCGGAGCAGATCCCACCGCTTCGCGCCCGAGTGAGATGGCCTCATCTAGATCTTCAGCACGGCCTGTGAGGTCGAATCTCACGACCAAGACAGCGCTGAGGTGTGCCAGGTGGCTACCTCGTTCAGGGTCGGCATCGAGAACGGCGCCGATCACTTGACGTTTGGCTTCGATGGCCTTCTCGAGATCATCGAAGGAACCGGCTTGTCTATATCGTGTGAGAAGGAATACAGAGAGGTTGACCAAACATTGGACTCTGTCCGGATGGTCCATTGGCGCCACCCTGACCGCGGTACGTCCCAGGGTGACTGCTTCGTCGAGGTCTTCATCGCTTGCGGATTCCCGGAATCGGACCAACAGCGCGCATGCGAGGTTCGACAAAAACCCAGCCCGGTCAGGATGGTTAGGAGCCATCCCTGCCGCAGTGCCGCGCATAGCGGAAATCGCATCATTAAGGTCTGGCTCCGCTGCCTTATCAGAGAAAAGTGTTGAGAGCGTGGAAACCGGGTCGCCACGCTTGGCAAGAATAGCTAGCATATTGCCGCGATTTGGGTAGGCCGTGGGGGCAGCGATTATCTTCTTGTGCTGGGGAGCCAGCCATGAGTGCCACCGGTCTTGGCGAGATCGCTCAAAATCCTTCCTGCCCTCCGGCGGGTATGACACATGCAGTGGGCCTATGCCGGACGGTGTCTTTCTCAGAGCCCCGATCCTGATAAGCTCGGCCTCGCTATGCCTACCTAGAGCATCGAGCGTGTTCTCAACAAGCTGGTAGGCGTGTGCCAAATGTGAGCCATATGAGACAGGCTGGGTATTAGAAGCACGTTCTAGGATCGCTAACGCCTCTTTAGCCGCAACGAGAGCTGCATCCAGGTCCTCTGGGCTGGCCAACTGCTGCGCAAATCCCAGCAACGCTATTCCTAGATGTCCACTGTACGATTTGGCGAAAGGAGTTCCTGACAGGCCCCGGTAGAGGCTAATAGCTTCGCTGTAGGCCGCCGCAGATCTTTCAACCAGGCCGAGGTTAGACAAGCACGACCCCCAGTTAAGCAGAACCTCTGCTAGCACCGGGTTGTACTTGAAGGGCACCTCTGCTGCTAAGACCCGCCTGATCTCGAGAGCCTCGGCTAGAAACGCACGAGCGTCCTTATAATTACCCAATACGATCAGGGCGCCACCAACATTTGAGGACGCCCCGGCAAGGCCTTCCAAAGCCTTAGTGGACCGGCTCCGCATCAGTGCCCGCCTGTAGACATCTATGGCCTCCCGTCCAAGCTTCAACGCCTCTTTCGATCGGCGTAGCGCAGACAGACGCGCGCCTGTGTCCCAGAGAGACTCCCCCAACGGCATCCAATATTGACCTCCATACTCCGATACAAGAGTCCGCCGTATTTGCAAGCCTGCATAACTCGACTCTAGTGAAAGCTCCAGCTGTTCCATCCGAGCAAGTATGAGCCCGCGTATATTAAGCGAATCCCCGAGCAGAGCAAAGCCTTCAGTCTCGCCTCGCTCAGAGATCTCCCGTCCGATCTCGATAGCACGAGAGATTTGAGTAAGCGCTTCCTCAAGCTTGTTTTGAACCAAGAGGCAATCGCTTAGAATGTTCAAGCCCCTTGCCAGAGAAGACCGACAATCGACGTTAGCCTTTTCCTGTAGTCTACGGCATACCCCAATGGACTCACGTACCATCCGTATTGCGTCGGTTGTTTCGTTCCAAGCCATAAGGAATGAAGCGTAGGATAGCAGAGACTTATTGAGTGCCAGCTCGTCATCATTACTGCGCCTGCGCGTCAAATGCCTCCGTAGCTTCATCGCTTCCTTGAACGCCTGATGCGCTTTTACATTCCAGTCATCCTGCAACAACCATGCCGTGTGCTCCAGCAAATCCGCGAGCATATGCATTTCATCAGCGCCGGCTGTATGCGCTTTCTTCCGTAGTATCTCCACAGTGCCCACAAGGACCTCCAGGGCATCCTCATTCCGCCCAAGCTCAGAGTATGACACAGCAAGTGCCAGCGCGGCCATCAACCCATTGGCGCCAGCGCTGACGGCGCTTTTTACTCGCTGAATTACTTGCGCGCTGAAATCAAAAGGGTCATCACGCATGGTCAGCACAGTTTCTTGGGGACACTCCGAACCTCCATTATCTTGGCCAGGCAGACATTCTGGGGAAGCCCAACCTCGTATCATTCAACTCGACAGTGCCTTCCAAGGACGATCGCACGGTCACTTTGAGCCCAGACGTAGGGTGCCAGACCATGAGGCTTCCTGTACAGAGACCCCACACACCCGGGCGATCACCCATCAGGTACGCGGCAACGAGAGCCGACAGCATCCACCGCGATGCTCCCAGGTAGGCCAGCACTGTTAACCCTGCGGGGCATCACTTTCGTGTACATCTGTCCCACTATCTGACGAACTGTTGCCGGGCACGGCAGAATCGGTGCTCGGCGCGGTGACGAGACAGGGCGGCGTGGTTTCGGGTGCGGTTGCGTTGGCGGCAGGTCCGCAGGCTCGTGCGGTGGAATTGGGTGCTGTTCCCGTTGCTGGCCGCGGTTGCGGCGGGCGTCGTGACGGTACTGCTGTCTACGAACCGCGGGAACCTGTGGTGCGCCGGCAGCGCGTTCTCCTGCTCGATGGATACGAACGTGCTCGCGGTAGTGCTGGTCGGCGGGGTGACGAGCTACTGGTACTACGGGTTCCGCCGGGCGTTGCTGCTGGCCCGGCACCGGCGTGCTGTGCTGGCCCGTCTTGGCCACGCGGACCCGCCGGGTGATGAGGCGGCTGTCGGTTTCGAGGCGCGCGACGTGGTCGTGGCCGCGGTGCTGTCGCGTTACCGGGACTGGCGAAGCCAGCCGCCGGTGACCGTCGTGGCCGGTCCGGCGGGATCTGGCAAGACCGTGTTCCTGGCCGAGGTGGTCAGGCGGTTAGCGGGATCGCATAGCTGGTATGTGCCCGTGCCGCTGGACGATGTCGCAGGCGGCGGCGAGCAAGACATCCTGGACGCCGCGCAGCAGCAACTCGACGTGATCCTGCACGACGCGAGTATTAACCCGGGCCTCATCGAATCGCTGTCGCGCAGCCTGACCCGGTCCAGGCGGCTGATGATCGTGATCGATGACATTGACCGGATCGGCCCCTCGCTGTCGTCGTATGAACGGGCGCTGGTGGTGCAGCGGCTGATGTCGTCGGCGCAGCAGCTGGACGTGCCGCTGCTCGCGACGGCCCAGTCGGGCACCGTCGAGTCGATCGCTGGGACGGTGATCGAGCTCCCGCCCCCGTCGCCGGAGTTCATCACAGATCGCCTGGAGCGCGCGCACGCAGTCCCGGCGGCCCCGAAACGCCTGGTGATGCCTGCGCTGACCGGCCCGCTGGCAACACCCTCGATGGTCGACCGGGTCATAACGCTGATCCGAAGAGACGGAGATCGGCTCGCTGCCGCGTTACGGCGCAGCGGGGAAGAGGTCGCCGATCTCGTGGTCTGGCGTCACCTGCTGGAGGCCTGCGAGGTGCCTGGCGCCGTCCTCACAGCCGAGGGGCTTGAGCTCATCGCCTACGTACTGCTGATAACCGGGCAGCGCGAGATCAAGATTGGCGCCGGGCCGGAGTGGCAGCACGCACTGCGGCTCGGTGCCGAGGCAGGCGTGGTCCTGCCTGCACACCACGCGGGCCTGGACGAGATCGCCGCCTACGTCGACGGAGGGTTCCTGGACGCGGATTCATCGCCGGTCATGCTCCAGTTCCCGTCACCGGACATCCAGGCGATCCTGGCAGGACAGTTCCTGGTTCGCGAACCCTCCCGGGTCGGCGGGATTGTCCCGCAACTGGGGACGGCAGCATCGGCCCGGCAGGCCGTTGGTGCCGCATTGCGTTCAGACCGTGCGGCTGGATCCGAGCGCGTGCACACCTGCCTGCTTTCTAGCCTCAACGGCGGTGCGCCCCTTACTGCCGCAGCGCACACTGCCGGGCTCAGCCTGGCGATCCGCTACCCTCCGCCTGGCTGGGACGCGGCCGAGATGGATGACCTGGCAGGCAGGCTTGCGCTGGTCCTCGCGGACAGGGTCACTGCGGCGAATGGGCCCGCGCTCGGTGTTCTTGGGTTGCGCGACGCGGTGCAGGCACTGGCGGCCGCGGACCGTCCCGGCCGGGAACAGCATCTGCTCACCGCGCTGCACAGCTCGAGTTTCCAGGTCCGGCTCAGTGTCGCCTTGGCGCTGATGAGGCGCGGCACGTGGGAGCTGATCGCGCGCAGCGTGGATGCCTGGATCAGCGAGGCCGAGTCTCCGGAACGGACGGGAGTCCAGCACCAGCTCGGGCTGGCCCTATGGTTCTGCCCGCACCTGGCTACTGCCGACCCGTCCGGCACGGGCGACGACCTTTACGCTCGCGGCCTGCGGCTGGCGGTCCGTGACGATCACAATCCGCTGATGTTCGAGATCTCCCTGGCCCGCGGCTTCAAGCTCGCCGCCTGGGCGCGTCCGGATCTGGCGGTGGACGAACGGGCGATCACTTTGCTTCAGGGTCGGCCACGGTTCTGGTACTCGCGCATCTGCCTGGTCCACGCCATCGGGATCCGGCTCGCGTCGGCAGCGGGCTCGGAGGCGACCGCTGGCTCTTGGCTGCTGTCCGAAGCCGAGCAGGCGATTAAGACGACCGCAATCAACGATCCGCATCCGCTGGTCCGGGAAGCGGCCCGCATTACCCGTGAAAGCCTCTCGAAAGGCGCGGAGGCAGCCAGGTTCTCCTGGCTCGCGGAATCTGACATGGGCCGGTCGAACTACCAGCTCGACGATGAGGCAATGCGGCTGCTCGGCGACGTGAGCCTCCTGCTCAACCTCATCTACTGCGCCGAACCCTGGTCGGAGCACGAGTGGCACCTGCTGGGCACCACCAGCCAGACACCAGCCTGCATCCATCGAACGCCGCGACGGCAGCAGTACATGGCGAACGGCTGCCCGCCCGATTGCGCGTTCGGGCTGTGCCCCTACCCCAGCCCGTCGCGGCGGCCGCGCGGCCGAGGCGAGCTGTCGGCTGCCTTCTGCCAGGCGCAGCACGATGTCGCCGAACGGCTCGGCCCCGCACCGTGGCACGAAGGCCGATCGACGCAGCCCCAGGTAGATTTCTGGTTGTACGCGGAGCAGAGCCTGGCGAACCGGGACGGATGGGAAATCAACCTGTGACCACACGGATGCTGTTGCGCGGTGGCCTCGTCGCCGACGGGATAGGCACCACCACGCAGCGCGCCGACGTGCTGATCGACGGTGGAGTGATCGCCTCAGTTGGTCTCGATGGTGCGCCCCCGGCGGATTGCGAAGTGATCGACCTGGCCCCGGGCAGCGTGATCTGCCCGGGCTTCATCGACGCGCACGTCCACGCCGAGGGCCCGCTGCTGGCCACCGGGCGCGTCGACGGGGCCCTGGCCCAGGGGGTGACGACCCTTGTCGTCGGCCAGGACGGGGAATCGTGGATCGGCGCTACCGCCGATACCGCGCGCTACCTGAACCAGTACTTCGCGCCGGTCAACGGCTCCCTCGAACCCGCCCGTGACTTCAGCGTCGCCGCCTTCCGGGACGCGGTGTCCGGGAGGCTGACGCAGAACGTCGCTGTCCTTGCCTCGCAGGGCACGATCCGGCACAACATCATCGGCCTTGCGACTGGACCGCTCGGGCCCGATGAACGGGCTGCTGCGCGGCGGGAGGTAGAGAACGCGCTGGCGGACGGGGCGGTTGGGCTGTCCAGTGGCATGGATTACCTGCCGAGCAGGTTCGGCGAGATTGAGGAAGTCGCCGATATTGCCCGGCCGCTTGCGGCGGCCGGGCGGCCGTATGTGTCGCACCTGCGTGCCTATGGGCCGGAGGTCAAGGCCGGCCTAGACGAGCTGGTGGCCGTTGGGCACCGGGCTGGCATCCGGGTCCATGCGAGTCATCTGTGGGGGGCACCTGCCGACATCCAGTCGGCGTTCAAGTCGGCTGACGCCGCAGGCGTGGCCGTGACGTACGACATGTACCCCTACCGCAAGTCCAGCACGATCCTGGCCGTGCTCCTGCTCCCTGCCGAGTTGCAGACCCGAGGCCCAGAGCACACGCTGGCGGCGCTTACCGATCCCCGACAGCGCGCGGAACTGCTCGGCGGGAAGAAGCTCACCGACGAGTTCCTGCAGGACCTCTACCTGGGCTGCCTGCCCGCCGACGCTGCGCAGTTCGCCGGGCAATCGGTTACCCGGGCGGCGGAAGGTAGCTCGCTGTCGGCGGGGGAGTGGGTCCTCGACCTGCTGGTCTCTACCGGGCTCAATGTTGGAGCGCACCTCGACCGGCCGTCCCTCACCGACGAGCATCTGGCGTGGCTGGCGGCCGACGACCGGCAGTGCGCTGGTTCGGATGGCATCTACCAAGGCCAGCACCCGCACCCCCGCGGATACGGTGCCTTCGCCCGTCTTGCGAAGTACTACCTCGTAGACGACCCCGCCGTCGGGTACCAGCGGCTTGCCCGCCACCTGTCTACTAACGCAGCTGACGCTTACGGCCTGCGCAAACGCGGGCGGCTGGCAGCCGGGATGGCCGCCGACGTCTGCGTGATCGGGCCGGAGGGGATCACCGACTGCGCCATCTACGGTGCTCCGCAGGTGCAGGCGACCGGAGTGGACCTGGTGATCGTGAACGGCGTCATCACCTGGCGCAACGGCGAGCCCCTGACTGACCGCTTCCCTGGCCAGTTGGTCAGCTAGCCATATGGCAAGTGTGCGCACTTGCGGCGGCCGGGACGGCGCACGGCTGTCCGCCGGGCGACTGGCTGCTACGCGACCGCGGCTTCTATCGTCACCGTGCATAGCCGGGGCACCTTCGTCGCCGGCAGCGTGAGTTGACACGCTCAGGGTGTTATCGGGGAACACGAAGCCTTCTGGATCATCACGCGAACCGTCCGTACACCACTTGCCCGCCAAGGACGTTTTCGCCGAGGTTGGCGCGCTCGCATCAGCGCAGGTCAAGACCTATCGAGCTAGCCAAGCGACGTCGGTCACAGCGTTCGTAAGCACCTGTCACGGGCGGTTGGCGGAACGGACACCAAACCCGCAGGTCACTGGTACCGTCAGGGGCGATCCGTCGCAAAGCCCCGCCCGACACCGAGGGCATAGAAACTACCAGATGTGCGATCTTTCCTTGATGAGGGCGACGGTCGCAAAGCCCCGCCCGACACCGAGGGCATAGAAACGGATTCGCCTTGACGTCACCGCTCGGCAGTACAGGCCCGTCGCAAAGCCCCGCCCGACACCGAGGGCATAGAAACTCGAGCAGGTAGGCCCGGTCGATGTCGGTCAACTTCCACGGCTGTCGCAAAGCCCCGCCCGGCACCGAGGGCATAGAAACAGACCGAACTCCAGGGGGACGTCGGTGGTGTTGAAGGTCGCAAAGCCCCGCCCGGCACTCGGTTGTAGATCGTCGCAAGGCCCGCCCGACACCGAGGGCATAGAAACGCAGTAGGTACCGGCTATCGAGCGCACCGTGACCGAGTCGCAAAGCCCCGCCCGACACCGAGGGCATAGAAACCGTAGTCGTCGTCAGGCTCCCAGTAGTCGTCAACATGTCGCAGAGCCCCGCCCGACACCGAAGGCATAGAAACCTTGACGCATTCAGGGAGCCGTAGCCTTTGCCAGGTCGCAAAGCCCCGCCCGACACCGAGGCATCGAAACGCTCTGGCTCCGCGCCGCCCGTATCTTGGTATTGGCGCCACCCTTGTCGCAAAGACCAGCCCGACACCGAGGCATAGAAACGACAGACCGTTCAGGTGGTTGGCCAAGGTGGTGGATCATTGACTGCTCCACGGCCAGCCGCAAAGCCCCGCCCGACGCCGAGGGCATAGAAACCTGCCGGTTGTAGGTGTTCAGCTGGTTGTTTGACTGATCCTGGTCGCAAAGTGGCCGCCCGACACCGAGGGCATAGAAACCGATAATGTAGCCGACCACAGAGGCAACGAGGGCAAGTCGCAAAGCCCCGCCCCACAACACCGAGGGCATAGAAACCCTCGCAGTCCGATTCCCTGTCTGGGCTTCTGAGCGGTGGCAAAGCCCGGCCCGACATCGAGGGCCTGGAAGCGCGGAGAGCTGGAGGAAGCCGAAGGCCTCGTTGAGTCGCAGAGCCCGGGCCGACATCGAGGGCCTGGAAGCGCGGACGTCGGTGCGCCCGTCGCGTCTCGGCGAACGCGTGTCGATCGCTAGCCATGACCGGGCGTTGCTGGGCCGTTGGCTGTCAAGTGGACTGTCCCGTTGACGGAGTGCGTCCTGACAGGTGTCGGCGATGCGCAGGGCGCTGATCTGGGCGCTGGCGGGACAGTCGGAGCTGACAACGAGGCGCGTGCGCCGGTTTGGAGTGTTTCGGTCGCGACACGGCCGTTGCCCGCGCTAGAGTCTGCGCTTGCTTGGACCAAGCGGGGGGAGCCGGGGTTGGATGAGTCAGTCTTAGGCTCCGCAGTGGGTCATGACCTGCTGGAGGTTGCCCTGCCAGGTCCTCAGCGTTTCGTTACCGGGCTGCGCTCTACGGCCGACGTGTTCTCCCACTTCCGGGCTGGATTGCGGTCGGTGCTGCCGGCAGCCCGCAGGAGAGTTTCAGACGGTCCTGGGGGCATTGAATGCAAGGTCACCGTTCCGTGAAAGATATTTCCGGCGTTGCTGAGCCCGGTGCTGATCTAGTGATTGTAGCGATTTCGGGTGTCCAGCGTTTCATTGCCGAGGCCCGGTCGGCGGCAGATCTTCGGGCTGGCAGTGTCTTAATGTCTGAGCTGGCTACGGTAATGCGTGACGTGGTCAGGGCACCGGCTGAGGTAATCATTCCGGCGGCGGACACGGGACTGGGGGCACCAAACAGGGTCGCGGCCATGGTTCCCGCTGGCGAGGGCCCAGTACTGGCCGAGGCAATGGCTCAAGCCGTGGGGCTGGCCTGGGAGAGGCAGTTGGCGGAGGCATTCCGCGGCGTAGGTGCGGCGCCGCGGCAGACTCTAGGCTTCCCCGCGGTGCAATGGGTCGTGGCACATGCAGACGCGGATGGCTACCGCGGCCAGTGGCAGCGGGCGCAGGATGCGCTAGTAGCCCGTAAGCGCGTCCGTGATTTCCCTGCTCACGATGAAGCTCAGGCCAAGGTTTGCTCGCTGACAGGCCGATGGGCTGCCCTGTCAGGGGAAGGCGCACCCATATCGGCGTACAACGTCCGGCGTAGTGAGGCCCTGTCGGCAGTGGGGCATGTTAAGCGCTGGCATGGACGTCGTCGAGGCAGTGGGTTCCCGTCGACGTTGTCAGTCGCTTCTGCGCCCTTCCGCGATGCGATCATCCGGCAGGGTGAGGAAGATGCGGCGCTGTGGGACGGCGTCGCGAGTATCAACGGCGCGTTCGAGGCCTTGTACGGGAGCTGCGAAGGTGCGGCACAGGCGGCGCTGCGACGAGGTTCCGGAATATTGCCGGGAATGTCCTCCAGCAGTGATGAGGCGCTGACATGGCTGCGTGAGACCGAGGGTGCCTGGTGTGCTGCGGAGACGTGGGATCCGGATGCGCTGCGACGTGATTATGATCTGGCCGCCGCCCCCGGCAGAAAACTGTGCGAGAACGGCCGGGCTGCGGCAGTGAGGCTGGCTCACGCAGCGGGGGATGCGGGCATTTCGCCGGTGACTCCCTACCTGACGGTGCTCGCCCAGGACGCCGACCACATGGGAGAGAAGCTCAGCGACTTCAGGCACGCCGGCACCGAGCCGCGTGGCTGGCACCGGCGGATCTCGCAAGCGCTGGGTGCTATCGCCAGCAGGCAAAGAACGGAGATCGAGTCTTCTGCCCATCTGGGCCAGGTGGTGTATGCCGGCGGCGATGACCTACTCGCCCTGGTTCCTGCTGGCAGCGCGCTGGCTGCCGCGCGCCGAGTCAATCAGATGTTCGCCAAAGACGAGGAACTGGCTGCTGTGCTAGGAGGCCCACCATCGGCCAGCACAGTTGCCGTCTTCTTCCATGCATCCTGGCCGCTTCAGTCGGCGATCACCGCTGCCCAGCGCCTGCTTAAGGATGCTAAGGAGCGTTCCCGGCCTGGCCTCGGCGTCGCAGTGCTCAACCGCGGGGGGCAGCGTGCGCGGGTTGTACTGCCCTGGCATGACTCCGGGGCCGTAACCGGAAAACTGATGATCGGCCACCTGGAGACGCTTGCTGCGGCTATCTCGGGTCCGCTATCGGGACGGCTAGCGGCTGGCCTCGAAACCGACCGGGTGGCCCTCGCGGAGCTGAGCCGGGACTGGCTGGTGCGCGAGCTGACCCGGCGGGCGAGCCGCCAGGGGATCATCGCGGAGCGGGCACCGGCGGTGGGAGCAGTACTCGCCGCACTCTGCGGCGCCGAACCGGGCGAACGCGGCTTCATCGACTGCGCAGACAGCGTCGTGATCGCGCGCTTCCTCGCGGCCCACACGCGGGTGCCGTCATGACGGCCGAGCGGTGGGTGGTCCTGGAGCCGCTGGACACCATCACGGTGCGGGACGGCCGGCCCTTTGACGCCGGACAGCAGTCGGCGGCCCGGATGGCTCTGCCGAATCCAGGCACCCTAGCGGGGGCGATCGGCGCCGCCTACGGGGCGCTACCAGGCGCCGGCCTTGACCCGGCCGCCAGGGGGCGCGATGTCCCCGCCCAGGTAATCGGCCCGCTGGTGGTGCGCCGCCACCGCGATGAGTGGAGGGTCCGCTGGCCGGTGCCCTGCGACGTTGTCCGAGAGGACGACTCGTCGGCTCCGTTCCGCCTGGTACTCAGCGAATCCGCTGCCGGCAGCGGCTCTGTGGCTGAGGGCGTCGAGCACGACCTCGGCAGCCAGGTGACCGCGCTGCTGACTGGCCAGGGCGACCCGGCTGGCGGCTGGTGGGATACCGACGAACTCGCCGACTACCTGATCAGCGGCGAGACATCGGGGGACACCGTTGACCCGCCATGGGAGATTGAACGGCGCGTCGGGCTCGCGCTAGAGGAACCGCGAGCTGCCGCGGAGAGCATGCTGTACTCGGCCGAGCATCTGCGCCCGCTGGACGGCGTCGGATGGGCAGCATGCTGTATCGGCGGCCCGCAGACCCAGCTGCCCGGCACCGTGCAGCTGGGTGGCCGCGGCCGTACCGCGCAGGTCCACGATGCAGTGGCTGTTCCCGAGTTTCCGGCAGCCCCAACGACGGCCCCACACGGACGGCTCGTACTTTACCTGGCCACCCCAGCGGTTTTTGCCAACGGCTGGCGGCCCGATCTATCTGCCTGGCCGGGCACTGAGCTAGTGGCCGCCGCACTGGGCGATCCCCAGGTGATCGCCTCGGCCACTCCGGACCGAGCCACCGGCAGCGTCGGGCGCGGCCGAATGATGTGGGCCGTGCCCGCAGGCAGCGTCTACTACCTGCAGTTCGTCAACGAACAGGCAGCCCTGGCCGCCGCAGCTGAGCTTCGCCGCTTGCCTCTGCGGCAGGCCAGGGAATCGCTCGCAACAGCGGGCTTCGGATTCGCGCTGACAGGAAACTGGTGAGTTGATGACTGCGAGCATGGACCGAGCACTGCTGTTCCTTTACGCTGAGACGCCCGTCCACGCCGGCGGGGACACCGGGCTGGGGGCGCTGGACCTGCCGATCCAGCGAGAGGTGAGCACGGGCTTGCCGATCATCAAGGGTGAGAGCCTGAAGGGTGCGCTGCGCGAACATTTCAAACCCCTGGTCGACTGGGACCTGTGGGTCGCCATGTTCGGAGCCGAGCCTCCGAAGTCGGGCACGGCAGCCGGATCGCTGAGGCCAGGGTCACTGCGGGTGCACGAGGCGCAACTGCTGGCGTTTCCCGCCCCTGCGCTGGCCGGCAGCTTCGCCTGGGTGACCTGCCCGCTGGCACGCGCCAGGCTGGACCGGCGGGCTCACCTGGCAGGGATCACCTTCATACCGGGCGCGCCGAAGGCCGACGACTCGGCCGAGCCCGACGATGCCGGCTGTCTCATGGCAGACACCAGGACAAAGGGTGGTAGCAAGCCGCGCAGGACGCAAGTTGTGCTGGGCCCATATGCTCTGACGGCCGTCGGTGACGCCGAACTAAAGGCCTGGGCTGCAGCACTGTCCGAAATTGCCCTTCCGGATGGCCCGGAGCACCAGTTCTTCCGTGCGAAACTCACCCGTGACTTCTATCTGGCCTCTGATGAGCTGCTGCAAGCAATCGCCCGTGAGTGCGCCCCGATTGTGTCCCGGGTGCAGCTCGGCGCGGAAGACGCTCAAGGCAGCCCGACCAAGACGGTAAAGCACGGTCCCTTCTACAGCGAGTACCTTCCTGCGGAGACTCTGCTCGTGGCGATTCTGGAGTCAGATCAGCCCGGGCACCTGGATACGCTTACCAGCCTGCTTGACGGCAAAATCACGCAGGTCGGCGGGGACGAGACAATCGGCAAAGGCCTGATGTGGTGCCGGATCGTCCGGCCTGGCGACACGCCCGGCGAGCCGGTCACCGCAGGCGAGGTTGTGGCCGGAGCGCGACCATGACGCTGGTACGGCTTGACACCGGCCTGGCACGCAAGGCGTCGGTGATCCTGGACGGCATCCGCCGTGACGGAGAAGGGTCGCTGTCCCCTGAGATCATCACCCGCCTCAAAGGCTTGCCCGCATTGCTTCTCACTAGCGGACTGCCCGCCACTATGGCCTTCTTCTACGCCGAGGCGGGTACCACAGATCCGCTTTCCAGGGCCTATGAGGCGGTGCGCGTTGCGCTCGTCGACGAGATCGCCGGGGAACTGGGCTGGGACGATCGGCCAGACGCTCTGGGTTTTTTCGAGCGGATCGGCGACCCGGAAAGGACCGCCGCCGCCGACCTGGCCCGGGTTACCGGCAGACTTGAAAAATTCGCCGAATGGCTGCGCCGCCTCACCGAGGCGCTAGACCACTCGGCGCCTCGGCCAGTAGGCGACGGTGTGCCGGATCCGGGTCCCGGAGGCGGCGATGGTTGAGCTGAACCGGTCCTGGCAGGTCACCGGCCCGCTATCAGGCCGCGTCGTAGTAACTGACGAGGACGGCCGTCCGCGACTGCGCCGGTCCGGGCACGCTGCCGCCCGCGATACCCGCACCGGCCTGGAAACCGCCAACGCCCGCCTCATACTGCATCGCACCGCCGTCTTCGAGACTACGGCAGTCCCGCCAGCTTACCGGGAGCAGTTCACAGACCTCGATGATGCGCCAGTCCGGACCTGGGCAGTCGACACTGATCTTGGCCAGGCTCAGACATCCGATCTGCGCCGCGCAGTCATTGGCCGGCGCCATGCTGCGCTGGCCGTGCTCGCTGAGGTCACCGGGATGCAGGTCGTCACGATTGAATTCGAGCCGGAGGGCGCGCTGATCACCGGAACCGGCGCTGGCGGAATCCGCGATGTTGGCATTGAACTGCACGGTACCTATGGCTGGCCAGTGCTTACCGCGAGCACCATCAAGGGAGTTGCCCATGCATATGCCCGCGACGTGCGAGCCATGCCCAGCACCGCCCTGGAGCACTTCTTCGGCGCGCCGCGCCCCGGCGTGCCGGGTACCGCCGCCCAGGGATCAGTCATGTTCTATGACGCACTGCCCGGCGCCGACGGGGTAACCATCGCCGAGCACGTACTAACCCCGCACGCCCGGGACTACCACACCGGTCATGGCACCCAGGACCAGCGCCCGCCTCCTGCTGAATACCTCAATCCGGTTCCCATCCCGTTCCTGGCGATCGAGAAGGGTACATTCGTGGTGCATCTGCTTGCCCTGCAGGCCGATACCAACGAGGTCGCTGATCTGGTAACGGCCGCCGTCGGCGACATAGGTGTGGGCGCGAAAACCGCAGCCGGGTACGGCTACCTCATTGCCGCTCCCTCCGGAATTCGCCAGCGATCAGCCCAGCAGCAGGAACAGTCGCGATGACCTGTTGCGTAGTCCCCTGCGGAATATCGGTCCTCGACGGCCTGACCGCCAAGAAGAAGCAAGGCCCGTCCGATGCCCGGCCTAAGCGGCTGGAGTCTGCGGCCGTCGCAAACGGTCGCGGCATGCTCGCGCGCGGTGTGCCCGATGCGCAGGTCCTCGGTTGGTGGTCCAGTCAGGTCGCGCATGAAGCCGACGCCGCCCGGCTCACCGACTGGGATCCGCGTGTGCTGTGCGCTGAGACCAGCACTCTGGCTGCGGCTGGCCACAGCCCGCAGCGCGGCCTGCTCGACAGGGGCGATCGCGTGATGCTGCTCGCCTCTGACACCGGCCCGGGCGTGGCCGCCGCACTGTGCGTCGGGCAGTACATCGCCGGGCTGGCCCTCGCCGACACCACCTATGTGAGCACGCCCGAGGGCCTGCCGAACGAACCGGTCACCGCCCCAGCGGGCGGGCAGTTGACCATAGTAAGGCTGCGTGGCCTTAACCCTGCTCATGCAGCTGGCGGGTTCATCGACGCAGTCGCCGGCATCGGGCGGGTCCTGCGTGCTGCCTTCGACACTGGTGAACGTATTGAAGTGCACCTGACCGGGGGATACAAGGCCACCCTGCTACATACGCTGGCGATGACCGAGGTGCTGTACTCCCAGGACCCCGATCGGGTTACCGCGCTGTACGTCTTCGAGGGAGCCGACGATCCTGGATCCCCAGCGGTGTCGATCGGGCTGCGGCGGTTCCCGCCCGAATACATCGACGACATGGCTGCTGAGCTGAGTGCGGTACGAGACGGCCGCAGGGAACCCGGTGCGCAGACTTTCAAGGGCATGGCCTGGACTGAGGCCGGCGGCCTCACTGCCTTCGGATATGGCTACCTCGCCGTCCTCGGCCACAAGCTGTCATCCGCGCGGCCAGGACCCACAGGCTGATGGCCCCGGGACGCGGTCAGTGCGAAGATGACGGCTGGCTCGCCGGAGCGGCGAAGCTGGCCGCCCTTCCGCATAGCGCCAGCAGACCCGATCTCGCCGCCGAGACAGTCGGCGCCTTGCTCGACGGTAGACACCGCGATGCCGTTCTTGACCTCATGGCCAAGGCTCCGTCCGCCGGCCGGATTACCGCCTGGAAAGCGCTGTTCCGGGGCATCGGGGACGCTGACATCTTCCTGTTCTTCGCCTACTGCCCCCACGATGTGATCAGCCAATTCGCCCAGCGGATATCGCCGATGCGGCGGTGGAGCACGCTGATAGAGATCTACGAGGCATGTTATGCCCTGGCCACCAGCGAGCCAGGCGACATACTGCCCGCCTACGGCTGGCGCGTGGGCGCCGGACATCTGGCGCGGACCCGCTGGGCTCTGCTGTCGCTGCCGTTCACGCCGGGCATCACACGGCCTGGCAATCTCGATCTCTGGCGGGTCAATGACAGCCCGGGTCGGCTCGTCGCGCTGGCCCAGCAGGCTCGCGACGACTGGCTCCCCGTCCTGGCCGCTATTGATGATCACCCGCAGCTCGCCGGCCGCATCGCCGACATCGAATCTGACGTGGCCCACGTCGCTATCACCGAAGTGACGCGCAGTCGGCTAGGGCTTGACCGGCTCGACGAGCAAGCCAGGACTGATGACCTCGCTGACCGGCCAGGGCGGGAAGCGACACGATTCGCCGTGACCCGGCTCCTGTTGCCTCGGTTCGCGTGGCGGGCATCGGCGGTGGCATCCGCGCGGCTGGCGAACTCATGGTCCCGGTCGCTGAGCTGCCTGGCTCTTACCGCGATGCTGGCCTCCCTGGCGCTGTTCTTGGCCGCCGCTTTCATCCCGCGCTCGAGCTGGGCGTTTACCGCCGCATCAGCGGCAGCGGCGACCGGCTACCTGTTGATCGCCGCGGCGTCAGCGGCGGAACCGTCCGCCGCATGGCCCTGGCTACTGCGCCAGCCCGCCGGAGCCGCAGTCGGGGTCCTCTCGCTCGCGGCTTTGGCCCCCGACTGGTGGCATGTCAGCGCGGACGCCTCCGCTAGGACCAGCACGGCGATCTGGGCGGCGGCCGGGCTGGCCGGAGCCGGTCTGGGATATCTCTATATAGAAGCTGCGGGTCACGGCATACGCGGCCGGCGGCTCCTGCTGCGGCCGTTCGCTGTTGGTGTGGGCGGTCTGTTGCACAGCCTGCTGGTCACTCTGGTGAGCTTGCGGTTCCTGCTGCCCGCATTCGCTGCGACGCCCGCCGGCGGGCCCGCGATGTCTTGCTGGTATGCGATCGGCTCCTGCGGACGGCACGCGCTGCCGGTCCTGACGCTGGTAGCCCTGGCCGCCAGCTGGAGCTTCGCTGCATGCGTCTTCCTGCAGATCATCTGGGACGACCAGCCAGTAACCGCGCCCCTCGCGCACGTGAGGTGGCGGCAAGGAGGATGATCACGCGATGACGGCAGCGCCCTGGCACGACGTTGGCCTGCGGACGGTTACTCCCGCCTTTCTGGGCCGCTTCGACACCTTCTCTCCTGAGCCGGCACGGATGCCATTTCCGGTACCGACTCTTCGGGGCGTGCTTGCCTACTGGCTGCGGGCACTCGCCGGAGCGCATATCGGCAACCGGACCGGCGTCCTGCACGACGTGGAATCGGCCGTTTTCGGCGCAGCCCGCCAGCGTGACTCTGGCGGCCCGTCGGCAATACTGCTCCGCGCCGGGACAGTCCTGGTCCAGGAGTACATCCCCCGGCCCGGGGACCACGGTGTGCGGTATTTGCTGGGACCCGGCCTGACCAACGTCAAGGAACCGCCTGCCCGCTGCCTGCTTCCCGGCCCGCTCGTGCTCCGGGTGAAGAACGCTGGCACGCCCGCCCATGCCGACCTATTCCTCGCCGCGCTATGGGGTCTGCGGACTTTCGGCGGTATCGGCGCCCGCACTCGTCGTGGTGTCGGCACCATCGCCATCGACGATGTCCCCAGCCTGGGGGGAAACTTTGACCGCGCATGGCTCACCCGTGACACAGTCAGCGATCTCGATCCGGTCCTCAGCTGCGTCAAGACGGCGATAAGCGAGCTGAGCCTGACGCTCAGCGGAGGCCCAGCAGATGGAGAGACGCCGCGCTATCCGTGCTTCGCGCCGGGTCGCTACCAGCTGAGCGCCGACGACGAGGACGAGCTCACGCGCGCAACAAATCCCACCGCTGCACTTGATCTCGCAGGAACTTGGCTACGGGACTTCCGCCACGGCGCGAACCGGCGGCTGGCAGGCTCGGGCCCCGCGCATCACTCACAGACTTACACTAACGTCGCGCAGCCTTTCCTCGACCACCATCCCCAGACGGGGCCGCTGACGGCAGGAGCGCTCGGCCTACCTATTCCTTACAGCGACCACCAAGGCCCTCCGCGCCAGGACGATCCGGCCAGACATGCCCAACGCACCGCAATGGTCGACGTCATGATCAGCGGCAAGCCTGCCCGGCGCGCATCCCCTCTATGGCTACGGGTACGCCAGGACGGCCCAGGCTGGCGGCTACGCTCACTCGCGTTCCACGCCGAATGGCTGCCCTCTGACGCGAAACTGCGCATCACCGCAGGACACCGCACCGAACCTGTCGCCATCAGGCCTACCGATGACGAGATACAAGCCGAGCTGACGCGCTGGTTCGTTCCGTGAATTCCCGCCCCAACCTACTGGCATCTACCTGTGGCACAACGGCGCGAGAGGCAAGCATTTGCAGGCCACAAACGACGGACGTTGTCGAGCTATCTGGTCAGTGGATCAATGCTCCGCGAGATGACAGGTCATTCATCGACGAGATCAGCCGCTCCTAGCGGCGGACCAGGAGCGCCATGCCAGTCATCGTTGAACTGCGGCTGAAGGCGCCGCGGCCGGTGCGTCCCGACACCCGCCAGCTTCATGGCCTAGCATGCGCCCTGTTCGAAGGTCAGGACGCCGCTCACCTGAGCCAAGACAAGCCGTTCGCGATGTGGCCGCTCAGTCCTGCGCCGGGAACCGCGGGCCAGGAATGGCTGCTGCATGCCGCATGGCTACCCGACGGGCAGCCACCCACTAGCGTCGCCGGACCAGACGCACTGCGCCTTGGCGCAGTGACCTGCGCTATTACCGAGACTGTGCACCGGGCCGCCACGCATGCTCAGCTTGCAGCCGGCACCCCATGCGGCAGCGCTCGGCTGACATTCCGGTCAGCCACTTATTTTTCCCAGAATGGGGCGGACACCGTACTGCCGGACCCACGGCTGATCGTCGGTTCTTGGCGGAGACGCTGGAACGCCTCGCTGCCGGAAGGTCACGCGCTCGCCGTCACCGACGATGCCTGGCGGGAGATCCACCGCGCTGCCCGTTTGGCATCCTTTGCACTTCGCACCGAATCCATGGACTCCGGGCGAGCGCGGGCTCGTGAAGGATTTGCCGGCACCGCGATGATCCGGCTGGCGGGAACGGAATCAGCGGCCGCCCGGTGCACGTTCGGGACACTGGCCAGGTTCGCGGAGTTCTGCGGGACGGGTGCCCAGACCACGCACGGGTTTGGTGCCACCAGCGTCATCACCCGGGCCCGCGGTTCGTGATGGGTGAGCTGCTGGCCCGGGCTTTCACCGAACAGGCCCTCCTCGACGCGTGGGACGAGGTGCGGGACGCGGCGCTGGAAGACGGCGAAGCCGGTGCCGAGGTGGAGCAATTCGAGGTGGCAGCAGCTCGCAAGATCAGCCACCTCGCCGAGAGCCTCGCAGACCGCACGTTCAGCCCGCATCCCGTCCACCGCGCCGAGATCGCCAAGCGGGGCGGAGGAACCCGGCGGCTCGCCGTGCCGACCTTGGTCGACCGGATCGTCGAACGTGCGCTGCTCGCCGAGCTGGATGCCGTCATCGACCCGCTGCTGCTGCCATGGAGTTTCGCCTACCGCCGCGGAATGGGGGTCCGGGACGCGCTGGCCTGCCTGGTGGAAGCCCGCGAGTCTGGGTCCGCCTGGGTGGCGCGGGCCGACATCGACGATTGCTTCGACTGCATCCCGCGCTGGGAGGTATTGCGGCGGCTTCGCGAGGTGGTGGCCGATCCGCAGGCCGTTGACTTGGTGCGACGTCTGATGGACCGCCCTGTGGTCGGCGAGCGGACGCCACGTCCTGATCGCGGTCTGGGCCTTCACCAGGGCAGTGTTCTTTCTCCGCTCCTCTCCAACCTGTATCTCGACGTGTTTGACCGGGCCATGCTCGCCGCGGGTTACAGGGTGATCAGGTACTCCGACGACATGGCGATCCCGATGCCCGACCGTGCGGCAGCGGAGTCCGCGCTCGCTGTCGCCGCCGAGACCCTGGCCGGACTGCGGCTTGATCTGGATCCCGTCAAGAGCCACGTCGTTTCTTTCGATGACGGCGTTCCCCTTCCTCGGATCCATCGTGACCTCGACAACCAGCCCAGGGGCGCAAGCGCTGTCCCACCCGCTGGAGACCGTCGTATACGTGGACAAGCCGGGCAGCCTAATCCGCAGCCGCGGAGACCGGCTCGTGGTCGAGCATCAGGACCAGGCGGTGTTCCGGCTCAACCTGCGGCGCGTCCGCCAGGTCGTGTGTGTGGGCCGGGTAGGGATGACGACTCCGTTCCTGCACCGCGCCCTGCGGAGCGGGATCGACGTTGTGCTGCTGGATGAGCACGGCGGCCCCGGGGGCAGGCTGACCTCACTAGGGCGTGTTTAAGAAGTGAGGGGTCGGAGCCATTCGCTGATGGCGGCGAT
>OBLU010000430.1_pt1 | contig 39848 bp, 30 predicted proteins | sample 1518681 | NCBI WGS metagenome assembly OBLU01 (sample SAMEA3539304, study PRJEB22396) | soil metagenome | biome: tundra; feature: field; material: soil | place: USA | collected 2010-05 | depth 0.15 m
CGCTTTCCAGAAAGCCGCGTAATATGCACACTTCTCCACTTTCTTGCGCAGAACCGAAAAAACAAAGCCCGCTCCCGCCCCGTATTCCAAGTAAGGCGTGTTTCAAAAAGTCCGCTTTGTGTCAGGGCACGACTTCAGTCGTGCTGCAAAAGCCGCAGAAAAAGGGGGCGGGCTTTCCACGCTGCAGAACAACTTACCCGGATGGAAGGCCAGGGATTTATCCCTGGCACAAGACCAGCAATACAACGCGGGCTTTAGCCCCTGAGGTTTGCTTTTTTGCCGATCCTCCCAGGAGCAGGCCTTCTTCCGCAGCTGTAAAGCCCCTGAGGGATCGAATCAGCGCCGGCTCAGCCATCTTTGAAACACGCTCGAGCAAACCGGGACAAACCTAAATAAGAAGCACCGCGATCACAGAGCAACAATCAACGTCCCGCGTATACTCATTCGCGAGGAAAGGCACGCAATGGACCTGTCCAATCTCTTCGCTCCCAACTCCCTGCAAGGCGCCGCCGTTCTCACCGTTGTTCTTGCATTCGCCGGTTACCTGGTCACCTTCCTCAGCACGCGCATGATGGCCCAGCGAGCAGACAAGCTTCGCCTCGTCGACAAGCGGCTCAATGAGTTTTACGGTCCCCTCTATGTTGCCTCGCAAGCCGGCCACATCGCCTATCAGTCCATGCTCAAGAAGCAAGGCAAAGAGAAGAATATTATCGTCACTGAAGAGGAGCTGAAGGATTGGATCTTATGGCTGAATACGATCTTTATGCCCCTGAATAATATTCGAGAAAAAATCATCATTGAGAAAGCCTATCTCATCGTCGAGCAGGAGATGCCCCAGTGTCTGCTCGAGTTTGTCACCCACGTCGTGGGATACAAAGCAGTCCTGGCCAAGTGGGCCAAGGGAGATTACTCTGAGCGCCGCTCACTCATCGACTTTCCACCCGGGTTCGATGACTACGTCCAGCGTTCCTACACCGCCCTCAAAGCCGAGCAGCAACGCCTGTTGCACAGCACTGTCTGGAATCTTTACTACCGGCTATTCCTAGGCAAACGGCGGTAGCGGGTCGTTCTTCTATTCTTCTGGGCATAAATGCGGATTCCCAGGCCTCAACTCTGAAACCTGGGAATCCACAAAAGGAACACACACAGTGGTCAATGTCCACTAACCACTGCTCACTGCTTCTAGTACCTGTAGTTCTCTGCCTTGTAAGGCCCTTCCACTGGCACGCCGAGATAGTCCGCCTGCTTTGGCGAAAGCGTCGTCAGCTTCACCCCGATCTTCTCCAGGTGCAGCCGCGCCACTTCCTCGTCCAGCCTTTTCGGCAGCACGTACACGCCGATCTTGTAGCTGTCCTTCTTCTCCCAAAGGTCCAGTTGCGCCAGCGTCTGGTTGGCAAAGCTGTTGCTCATCACAAAGCTCGGGTGTCCAGTCGCGCAGCCCAGGTTCACCAACCGCCCTTCCGCCAGCACAAAGATGCTGTGCCCGTCGGGGAATGTATATTGATCCACCTGCGGTTTGATATTCAACTTCGTGACGCCAGGCTCGGCGTTCAGCGGATCCATCTGAATCTCGTTGTCGAAGTGCCCAATGTTGCAGACGATCGCCTGGTCCTTCATCTTTTTCATGTGCTCGAGCGTGATGATGTCCACGTTGCCCGTGCAGGTCACGTAGATATCGCCAGTTCCCAGCGTCTCTTCGACGGTCGTAACCTCGAAGCCTTCCATTGCCGCCTGCAGCGCATTGATCGGGTCCACTTCCGTCACAATGACGCGCGCTCCCATTCCCCGCAGCGAGTGCGAAGAGCCCTTGCCCACATCGCCGTACCCGCAGATCACTGCAACCTTGCCGGCAACCATCACATCGGTCGCCCGCTTGATCCCATCGGCCAGCGATTCCCGGCAGCCGTACAAGTTATCGAACTTGCTCTTGGTCACGGAGTCGTTCACATTGATCGCCGGCACCAGCAGCTTGCCCTGCTCCAGCATCTTGTACAGCCGGTGCACGCCGGTCGTCGTCTCTTCTGAAACGCCGCGCCAATCCTTCACAACCCTGTGCCAGTGCTGCGAATCTTCCGCAAACACCTTCTTCAGCAGATCCTTGATCACTTTTTCTTCGTGACTGCCTGAAGGCCCATCAACCCACTTGTCGCCGTTTTCCAGCTCATAGCCCTTGTGGATCAGCAGGGTCACGTCGCCGCCGTCGTCCACAACCAGCTCCGGGCCCTTGCCGCCCTTGTGGTTCAGTGCCTGGTACGTGCACCACCAGTACTCTTCAAGCGACTCGCCCTTCCAGGCAAACACCGGGACGCCGGTCGCCGCAATCGCCGCCGCCGCATGATCCTGCGTCGAAAAAATGTTGCAGCTCGCCCAGCGAACATCCGCGCCCAGGCTCGCCAGCGTCTCAATCAGCACCGCCGTCTGAATTGTCATGTGCAGCGAGCCCGTGATCCGCACGCCAGCCAGCGGTTTCGCCGCCGCATACTTGTTCCGGATCGACACCAATCCCGGCATCTCCTGCTCGGCGATTGCAATTTCCTTCCGGCCCCAGTCCGCCAGGGCCATGTCGGCTACTTTGTATCCGAGTTCTGCGATTTCGAGGGTTGAACTAGCCATTCAAATTCTCCTTATATCGTCACATCGTGATATGTTGATATGTATCAGAAAGGCGCCTATGCCGTCAATCGTAAAAATTCTCCGCGTCGTCGCCGACCCTAACCGCCTGCGCATCCTTCTCCTTCTGCGCAGCGAAGAACTCTCCGTCGCCGAACTGCAGGAGATCCTGGTCATGGGGCAGAGCACCATATCTACCCATCTCTCCCAGTTGAAACAAGCTGGTCTGGTTGAGGATCGACGGACTGGCAAGAGCAATCTTTACCGCCTCATCATTCCTGACGGAAATCTGGCTGGGCTGCTCGACCAGGCACAAAAGGAAATTCCTGAAGCCGGCACGGATCGTGCAGCGATGCGCCGCGTCGTAAAGAAACGCCAGGACAAGATGCGCAGCTTCTTTGACAGCGTGGCCGGGCGCCTCGGCAAGGACTATGTTCCTGGCCAATCATGGAAGGGCGTTGCCGAAGCGCTGCTTCGTCTCATGCCGCCCATGGTCATCGCCGATCTCGGCGCAGGCGAGGGAACCTTCGCTTTGCTGCTTGCCCAGCGCGCAAAGAAAGTCATCGCGGTCGACACCTCCGCAAGAATGATCGAGGTCAGCCGCGAACTAGCCCTCCGCCATGGAGTCAAGAATGTCGAATACCGGCTGGGCGATATGGAGGAGGTACCTATCGACGATTCCCATGTTGACCTGGTCTTTTTCTCTCAATCCCTGCATCACGCGCTGCACCCGGAACGCGCACTCCAGGAAGCCGGTCGCATCTTGCGGCCCGGCGGGCGCATTGTCATCCTCGACCTGGTCAAGCACCGCTTTGAAGAAGCCCGCGAGTTATACGCCGACGAGTGGCTCGGGTTCGGCGAGTCGGAGCTTGAAGCCATGCTTGAAAAAGCAGGCTTCCAGCAGGTGGAGACCTCGGTAGTCCACAAAGAACCCGAAACTCCCCAATTCCAGACCCTGCTCGCAGTCGGGGATAAACAGCGTTAGCATCCGCGTTGGTATACTTCCGATTGCGCTGGCAGTGCACTGACACCGCGCCTCTCACAGAAAGGCCTATGAAAGCGTCCGCAGAATTGATACTCGAAAAGTCACTTCCAGCTCAATCGCCGCGCCTCTCACGCGCTCGCCGCACATCGATTCTGAAAGCGCTGGCCGATCCCAATCGTCTTCAACTCCTTGAGCGAATCGCCTGCTCCGCATTTCCCTTGGGCTGCGCGGAAGCACGCGCAGCCCTTGCCATCTCTCCCGCCACTCTTTCCCACCACATCAAAGAGCTCGAAGCTGCCGGCCTTATCCATGTCGAGCGCGCTGGCAAATTCATCCATCTCAGTCTGCGCTCAGACGTCTGGTCGTCGCTTCTCGCGAGTCTTTCCTCCCTCGGCCAGGCAAGCTCATCCAAATCCTAGACTCCCCTGCGAAAAGATTTTCATAATACTCCTGAATCCATTTGCTCTCTCACTAATCAATTCGATAGTTGTCGAAATGTCGAAACGATGACATCTCGCGAATGGAGAATCAAAATGAGCAGTCTTAAAGGAAAGGTTGCGCTGGTCACAGGCGCATCCAAGGGCATCGGCGCTGCCATCGCCCGCGAGTTGGCATCGAATGGCGCAGCTGTTGCAGTCAACTATTCCGGCAGCAAGGCTGCTGCTGAAAAGGTAGTTGCTGAAATAAAGGCAAATGGCGGCAAAGCAATTGCTGTCCAGGCAGATCTCACTGATCCTGACTCGATAGGCCCTCTGGTGGAAAAGGTGGCGAGCGAGTTCGGACCGATCGATACGCTTGTCAACAACGCCGGAGTCTATGAGTTCAGCCCCATCGAAGGCGTCACGCCGGAGCACTTTCACAAACAGTTCAACCTGAACGTTTTGGGACTTATCCTGACCATTCAGGCCGCCCTGCGCCACTTCCAGCCAAAGGGTGGTAGCATCATCAACATTGGATCGGTCGCGGCCAAAGGTGTCGGCGCCGCTTCGGTCTACAGTGCCACCAAAGGCGCTGTGGATTCGGTCACTCTTGCGTTGTCAAAGGAGCTTGGCCCCAAGCAAATTCGAGTGAATTCCTTGAATCCGGGCATGGTTGAGACTGAAGGGGTGCACGCGGCAGGATTCATAGGCAGCGAGTTCCAAAAAAAGGCTGAAACAGAAACCCCGCTGGGACGCATAGGTCAGCCCCGGGACATTGCTGAAGTCGTCGCGTTTCTAGCCTCGGACGAATCCTTTTGGCTCACCGGACAAACCATCCAGGCATCGGGCGGTGCTCGCCTTTAACTTGCATCAATGATCGGGTACCCCATTCTTGCAACGTCTTTGGTCCTGTGGCAAGGGTGGGATACACCAAACAGAATCGCTAGAAAGACCGGGCTCCCTCGGCCTCCAGCAGTTGCCGCTTCCGCTCAACACCCCAGCGATACCCGGTAAGCGCGCCGCTCGCCCCTACAACCCGATGGCATGGAACTACGAGCGCCACGCGATTGGTCGCGCACGCACGGGCCACAGCCCGCGTAGCTTTCGGATCGCCCAACTCCCGCGCTAGTTGGCTGTAGCTACGCGTCTCTCCACGCGGAATACGCCGCAGCGCCTGCCACACCCGCAATTGAAACGCCGTCCCGCGCAGGTCCAAAGCCAAGGCCTTTCCTCGCCCTGTCCCCGCCCGTACCACTTGCCCAACAGCCGCATCCACCAGGCCAGCAAGCGACGGATCGCGTCGCAACGTAGCCGACGGAAACTCGGCCCGCAGACTAGCCTCAGCATCGGCCGACGTTTCACAAAGAGCAAGCCAGCACAGCCCGCGACCCGTTGCACCCACCACCAGCCAACCAAACGGCGACCGCGCCGTCGTATAGCCGATAGCCTCGCCTCGTCCACCCTGCGCGAACTTCGCCGGCGTCATGCCCAGCCCCGATCCCTCGTACCCTCGGCTCGACGAACCGAACCCCGCCTCATAAATCGCATCGGTCACGGTATCTCCTTGCTTGAGCGCACCGCGCAACCGCCCCGCCCGCAGCGCTCGCTGATACTGCAGCGGACTCACACCCAACTCCTGCTTGAACAGCCGCTGCACCGTGAACGGGCTCAGCCCCGCCACCCGCCCCAATTCCTTCAGCGGCACAGCCCGATCAAGATGCGCTTCAACATGAGCACGAATTTTGCTCAGAGGGCTGGCAGCCGCAGTTGCCGATGGCTTGCACCGCTCGCACGCCCGAAACCCGGCAGCCTGCGCCTCTTCCGCCAGCTGAAAGAACCGCACGTTGCGCTGCAGCGGCCGCCGGCTTGTGCAACCAGGCCTGCAGAACACGCCCGTCGTCGTCACCGCATATAAGAACGCCGCCGCCGGATCGCGCGCGAGAACCTGCTTCCACGCAGCCTCAGCATCGATCCCAACACGCTCTGTGGAAGCTCGCCCGTTTAATGCTTCGGGCCCGCTTGTCATTTGAGATTTTTCCGTCATGGGAACCATCGTCGCCGATCATCAATCCGCGCCGCTATCCGATTCTTGCGCGCAATTCAGATTCTCTGACCGCTCACCATAAAAGCGGGTGCCCCAGGTTTCGCTTTTGAGACCTGGGAAACGAAACTTCTCAACCTGCCCAGCAGGAGCCATGAACTAGAAGCTAAAAGCTAGCATTTAGCCTTGAGCACCTTTTCCGCCCGCGCCAGATCCGCCTCCGTGTCCACTCCAATCGTGTCCCCTGGAGCCTCTGCCACATACAACCCAATTCCGTTTTCCAGTAGCCGCAGTTGCTCCAACCGCTCCGTCTGCTCCAGCGGCGATGGCTCCAGCGCCGCAAACCGCTCCAGCGCTGCCTTTCGATACGCATAAATCCCCAGGTGCTTCCTGTACCCGCCAAACCCAACCCCGTCCCGGTCAAACGGGATCGCCGCACGCGAAAAGTAAAGTGCCCGGCCATCCAGCGCCGTCACCACTTTCACAGCATTCGGATCCTCAATCTCCTCGGCCGAGCATGGAACCGCCAGCGTCGCAACCTCCACCTCGGCGCGCGCAAACAGGCCCAGCAGCGGTGGGAAAAACTCCGCCGTCAGCGTCGGTTCGTCTCCCTGGATGTTTACGTAGATATCGGCATCGATCTGCCGCGCCACCTGGCGCACCCTATCCGAACCGCTTGGGCAATTCACATGCGTCATCACCACCAGGATCCCGCGCGCCAAGCAAGCCGAAGCCACTTCCTCTGAATCCGTCGCCACGACCACCGGGTCCATCAGCCCGCTGGCCACGGCCGCACGCCACACCCACTCCACCATCGGCCGCCCTGCAATCACGCGCAGCACCTTGCGGCTCAGGCGTGTCGAACTCAGCCGCGCCGGAATCACACCGGCGATTCGCAACGTACTCATGGAGGCGAGTTTACAGCAGCCGACGCTCGGCCCTCATCTCCGCCGCTTCCCCAACCCAAAAGTCACAGCCGCACGGTTTGACCTCTAATCCACCCGCCCGTATCATCAACAGTGGGTCGTCTGCACGGATTCAGGTCCGTCCCGTCCCAGTGGGCCCTGGTGCCCTCGCCTTACAGGCGCCCCCCCCCGGCGGAGTAGCTCAGATGGTTAGAGCGACGGATTCATAACCCGTAGGTCGGCAGTTCGATCCTGCCCTCCGCCACCAATGACTTCAACAACATAGACCAGGCTGCAGCCCCAACCGGCCCCATCCCATCATTCGGTCGACCTCTGGAATTCCGCGCCCATTCCCCTACGGCACCAGCAAAATCGGCGCGCGCCAGAAAGTAGCCTTCCCCGTTTCAGGATCGAGCACGGTCACCTGGCAGGCATACTCTCCCGGCGGCAACCCATTCACGCCAAGGTTGAAGCTCATCGGCATGGTTCCGAGCCGGCTCGCCGTGTTGGGCGCCATCGCCGTAGGCGGCGTCTCGAAGACTTTGTTTCCGCCCAGATAAAGACTCACGAAGGCAAATATCGGACCGCCCGCGACCTTGCTCTCGGGTACAGGAGGCTTGTAAGCCTGGAAGTATACGAACAGCTCTCGCGTTGTGCTGAAAACCCGCGTCACGCTCGGCACCAGCTTCTTCCCATCCTGAACCAGTGGGTTGACCGCGGCCTCCTTCTCTTTGTCCTTCGCTTTGGCGGCATCGAACAGCACTTCCTTCAGATCGACCCGCTGGCTGCTCAGCACAACCGAACTGATGGGAATATGTTTTTCTTCCTTGTTCAGGTTCGGGATGACGAAGTTGGTCTGATACGTGCCGATCCTGCCCGTCTCGTCGTCACGCGCCAGGAACTTGATCATGTATTTCCCGGGCAAGAGCGTAAAGCCAGTGTCGTATTCGATAGGCCGCTTGGCCAATTCAGCCGCGGTTGCGTCGGAGAGCTTGATGTTCACGTTATCGCGAACATTGCTCACCGTCGAGCCGCCAACCAGGTCCTTGATCTCGCCCACAAAATCGATCAGCGTATGCTCGGCGCCTCCTCGTTTCGCCAGCGCCAGCTCCCGGCCTGGAATCTTGACGACGATGGGAACAAAGTACTCCGCGCGGTTCAACTGAAAGTGATCGACCTCCATGGCGATAGAAAGCTCGGTCACCGGATCCTCAAGCATCAATGCATCTTCAAGTTGGCGCTCTTTGTCCACCGTCGTAAATTTGCTGAACTCCTTGTCGGCGTAGTACCCCTGGCGATAATCAAGCTTGGCCGTTGCATCTTGGGTGAGCGAGACCTTGATCCGCCTAAAGTGCCCGTTCTTGGCCGTGTTGGTGGCGTAATAGCCGATCATGTAGTAATCGGAGATGGCTTCCTGGGCCTCGACTATGCCGCGTGTCAGATCGTTGTTGTCCAGGAGAGCTTTGCCGCCAGTGTCGCCCGCCAGAGCGAACAGCGTGTCCTGCGACTGCTGAAAGTTATTGGTGGTGGCCTGTGCCGCGCTGCCGGAGTAAATGCCGGAGTTGCCTGCGGAGCCCTGCGTTGCGTCCCCGAGCGGCGCCTGTGCCACCAGCCCGCGAGCATCGATGGGCCAGAACGACACTCCGGCTTTGATCGCCGCGTCAACCGTGGCGTGCAACTGCGCCTGGTTATCAATCCCGTTGAGCCGCAGCCCGCTGGCGAAGTAGATCAGCGATTTCTTCTCGTTCAACTGGCCCAGCATCTTGGCCGCAGTCTGCAGCGCTGAGAGCTGCCGATCGGTGTTGAACACGTTGAATTCGCTGTCGTCCTGCCCGAAGGCCGCCCCCGTGTCCGCGCTGCTGGCGTCGTCCACGCTCTCCACTGAATCCGGATTCTCGCCAACGATCATCGTTTCAAGAATGCTGAGCAGCTTGTTTCTATCGGCCGTGAAGTCCTGCAAGATATCCACGGTCCCGCCCTGGTAGCGGAGTATCGAAACCATATCCACCGTTGTCATCTGCGTGCGGATAAACTTTTCCGCCGCAGAGAGTGCGCGCAATTGATCGGCCGGGTACATCGCAGACATATCGAAGTAAAGCGCCAGCAGCCGGCGATTCTTGTAGCGCCCGTTCTCAACGGTTTCTGGCGCTAGCTGTGTACGCGTCAGCTTTTTGTAGACTTTGATGTCTTCGCTGACCGGCTTTGCCACTGGCAACGGCGCAGCATTAGCAGCCAGTGCCTGGTGCTCGCAGAAGCTGACCGACTGCGGAACCCCGTCCTCGGTCAGCGCAAAGTCCTTGGCGGTCAGCCTTTGGATGGGTTTTCCATCTTTGTCCCTGGCCACCACCGCTTCCACCACCAATTGCACTTTCACCGAGAGAGTAAAGCTACCCCCTGTGCCCGCCGGCTTGTTCTGCCCAATCTGTTGCGCGCCGGCCAGCGCGGCGGCGACAAGCACAACGACGAGGCTGTTTAGAATGCGCATCTCAGAATCTCAGCCTTATCGTGGTCTGCAAGCTGCGCATGGGATTCGCGGCAGCAGGCAATCCGAATTGCGTGCTGTTGACCGTCGTAAACCACCCCGTAAAGACGCCATGGTTCAGCAGGTTCGTTGCGTCAACGCGTGCAACCAGATAGAGCTTCGTGTTTGGGCGGAACGTGCGTTCGAGCGAAGAGTCGAGGCTGAACTGGCTCGGTCCGGTAATCGAGTCTCTTCCCGCTGTTCCCCATTGGCCTGCAAGTGGCGCCGTGTAGGCTGCGGCGCTCAAGCGCGCGCTCGCGCCGGAAACGTAGATAGGCGCCCCGGTAAGCGTGGGGCGAATGGTGCCCGTGAATCCCGTGCCGGGAACGGCAGCCGCATAACTCGGCGTCTCCGGCATTCCCGTCCCCGCCGTAATTTGCGTCAGCATCGTCCACTCTTTCAGCAGCCTCCCCGTCCAGCCGGTCAGCAGGGTTCCTCCCCGCAGGCCCTGCCCGGTGGTGTATTGAGCCTGCACGTTGAATAGGTGACGTTGATCGAAGGTGGAGAGCGCTCGCTCCGCACGAGGGTCCAGCCAGTTCTGCGCAATTGAGGCTGTCTGCGGGCCGGAGTCGCCTGCTCCCTGGCCTTGTGCGCTTGCCGTCACGTGCCCCTGGCCGCCCAGCACTCCGTCATCGTCAATCGACTTTGAATACGTGTAGAGCAGCGATGCCGTAATGCCGCTGCGCAGCCTGCGCCGCAGTTGTATCTGCCCCGATTCGCGCGTCGAGTTACCGCCGGAAGTTCGATATTCAAAGTCCAGCGGGCAGCTAGGACACCGGCTGACCGCGCCGATCGGATAAGTGTTCGGTAGCAGCTCCTGGACCCCTCGCGTACCTTTCACACCAAGGTAAGTCGCGGTCATCTGCAGTGCCCATGGCAGGTCCCGCTGCACGGCCAGATTCCAGGTCTGTGCGTAGCCCACGCGAAAGTTTGGATCGACAGCAAAGTTGTCTGGGTTTGCAGAAGCGCAAGGATTGAACCCGCTTGCTAGTGTAAGCGGACAAGCGGCGCTGTTCTGCGCCAACAGGCTCGTTGAAAGCGGGGCCTGCTGCGCCAGTTGCAGTGCTAGAGCCAGGTACACCGACGTGTCGTCATAGATGCCATATCCCGCGCGCACCACTACGGTCGAAGCTGGAATGGGCCGCCATGAAATGCCGATACGTGGTTCAAACCCAAGCCTGTCGGGCCGGATCAGCGAACCAGGATAGTGCGTGCCGGTGACAGCCCCCACAGGATCACTGCCCAGAACCGGCGCGGCTGCGGTAAAGTTTGGCGCGAGATCGAGATTCACCAGCCGTCCATGAATCTCCGTCATTGGCTCGCCAAACTCCCAGCGCATCCCCGCGTTGATGGTCAACACAGACAGAACGCGCCAGTCGTCCGTTGCATATGCATCCGTCACTGGTTGGCGAAAATACTTGTCCGCGTTCCCGTACGCAATCGAGCTCGTATCGGGTACGCCCAGCAGAAAATCGGCAAAGTCTGAGCCGCTCGTCGCCGTGCTTCCTGCCGTGCCTTGCGTAGCCGCGCCTGTAAAGGTAAACATGCCTCTCGGATTTTGTTGAAAGAAATCGTTGTACTGCTGCTCGCGGAAATCCACGCCCACCGTAATGTTGTGGTGCCCGCGATAAATGGCCGCCGACCCTGAAAATGCATCGGTCCGGTTGCGATTAAATGAGCTGTTCACATCGCTGAGCCCGGCAATGCCGCTTGAAAAATTGAGAGCCGGAGGACCCCAGTCAGCCGGATCCTGGTCGTCACCACCGATCCCTGCTGCACCCGCAACATTTTCGTGATTTTCAAACTCCGGCACGATTCGCGTGCTCAGCCGGCTGAATTTGTAACTCGCATTCAAAAACAGATGCTGGCTGAATCGGTGCATCCAGTTGATGTTTGTATTGATGCCCAGCGTGTCGGTCGTGTCCACAAAGCCGAATAGGTTCTCGTTCCCCGCCCTTATGCTCTGCAGGTTGAAGCTCCCTGAGAGTTGGTCTTTGCGGGCGATCGCCTTGTCCATGTGCGTTTGAAACACGTCCTGGTGGCTGCTGTTCAGCACCAGCACCTGGTAGTTGTAGCCCGACGCGCCCGTAATATTCGGCATCGGGTAAAGCGCAAGCAGCGCCTGCGCCTGCGTGCTCACCGGAACAGTGTTGCTTGCAAACGGCAATCCTGTCGCAGGATTGTAGATAGTCACCGGCTGCCCCAGCGCGTTCAACAATCCTGACAAATTCCCCGCACGCTCCGCGACGGTTGGCACAAGGCCCGGCATAATTGCTGCCGTGTGGTCGCGTGTCCACTGGTAGCCGACAAAAAAGTTCGGCCCGCGCGGCAGCACGTGCGGAATCTTGATCGGTCCGCCCAGCGATACGATGCCGGTGATGCGGTCGTACATGGCCTTCGCCGTGTCGAAGCCGCTTAGCGAATACGGCCGCGCATCGAGAGCGGAGTTATTCAGAATCGCCGCAAACCCACCCGTGTAAAGACTCTTGCTATTCGGTCTTCTATTTCCGAAAGCCTGGTCGAGCGAGTATTGGCTCGTCGCCGCATTGTTCACGCTGCCGTTGACCAAGAACCCGTCTGAGGACTGCTGGTTCTGTTCCTCCGTCGCTTTTGGCACCTCAGGCCCAGCCGTGGCAGGAGACCTGTCAGCCTTCTTCGCCGGCGCCGGCGGTATCAAAGTCAGCGGCAAACTCGGCGGCGCTTGCGTCAGCTTGGTGCGCGCCATCAGTAGATTCAGCGGAAGCAGCACAAGCTCCCACTTGCCCGGTGCCGTCTGCGGCGCGATTGTTACATCTGCCTCGATCGTCGTAAAGCACTGCATCTCAATCGTGATCTTCCACGGCCCATCCGCAAGGTCCGGGAAATCGTAGAGCCCTCCCAGATCGGAAACAACGCTGACCTTCTTCTCGCCTTGCGTCGCTGTAATCGTAGCCCCCGGAACAGGCAGCCCGCCGAACGTAACTTGCCCGTGATACTCCGAAGCCGTGGCCATGCGGGAAGCGCAGAGGCTCAGCAGAACACACAAGAGAAAGACTGTGGCAAACTGCCGCGCCATCCCGTGACTCCAGCTTGAAATTAGTTCTCTGAAGGTCTCTCAACATGATCGATGACAAGAGCCTCTACCTTGGCCTTTGTCGATTCCAGTTTCAACCCAAGCTGCTCCTGAATTGCCGTCAAGATCGAAGTTCCCGCAGACTCCTGTGCCACGCTGCTGCCCGGCCCCTGGCTCGCACTGCTCGCGCTCGACATCGCTGCGCGAGTTGAGTCCGGCGTCCAGTTCAAAGTAAAGTCATAACTCCCCGCCAGCCCGGTTTCGTCGACAACCACACGCCCGCCAATGTCGTCTCTTCCCGACAACCAATTCGTAAACAGCGCCATCGACACTGCCCGCGCCACCAGTGCACCTCTCGATCCCCCACTCAGAGTCGGCATGTGTTGCATCTGTGGCTCGAGCGAAACATCCACCCGCGTCAACTTTGGACCGTTCTTTGCCACAACCAATGCAAAAACCGGAATCTCCTTCATCTGCCGGCTGCTTTGAAGCTTGAATCGATCCGCAAGCAGCGATTGCACCATCATTCGATATTGTTCGAACCTCTGGTCGGGAAGCATTGTCTTCATTGCCTCCACCTGCGAGTCCGCGATCTTGGCGTCAATGTCGAAGCGCTCCGTGCCGATCCAGCCACGCTCTCTCGGAAGCTGGTCGTCCGACTTGATGTTGTAGGCAAACCGGATCAACGCGGAGACCGTGCCGTTCTCCACTTTGAATCTTGTGGGAGAGATCATGAAATTGAGTAACGTGCTATCGGAATTGCTGGGCCTGATTGAGGCAACTTCGAACGCAGGCTGTTGAGTCACGGCAACTTGTGCCTGACGCTCCGCCGCGCTCGCTTGACCCAATGCGCTTTGCGCGATGAGAGCCGCCAATCCAGCCGCATTCAACAACGCCCTTTTGCCGCGCTTCAGTCTATTCATGACCTCTCAAGACCATTCACTGGAGCTGCGGTTAGTTATCCGATGGCTTCTCGATCTGGTCGATGACCATGACATCCGCCTGCGCCTTTGTGGCTTCAAGCTTCAGCCCCACCTGCTCTTGAATCGCCGTATAAAGATTCGGCGGTGCAGTCGCGCCATCGGCTGGAGGAGGAATGCGCGCCCCAAAGCCGCTGAATTGGGAGTCGTCTGGTGTCCACTTGAGAGTAAAGTCCCATCTGCCCACAATCCCCGTTTGATCGAGCACCGGGCGGTCGAGCACGGCACTTTGCATCAGGCCGCCGAAGTCGGCCATATTCGCGTTGCGCACATTCAGGTTGCCCAGTTGCTGAAACCACAATCCAGGCAGCCCATTAGGATCGCCCTCGCTCTTGGTCATCTTCTGCCCGGCCTTGCTCACGCTGAGCACATAGACCGAAAGCTCCCTCTTATCCTGATGAGACTTGAGCTTGAAACGTTCCACGATCAGCTTCTTCATCATGCTCTTCCATTGCTTGTCGTTGGGCGCGCCTTCGCCATCGGGCTCCGCATCAATGTCGAATTTGTCGGTATCGGCCCAGGCCGGTGCGCCGATCACCTGTTTGGAATGGACCCCATAGGCGAACGAAATCAGATCATTCAGTGTTGTATTGACCGTCTTGAAGCGGCGTCCCTGGACGCGAAACATCTTTCCCGGCGTGTCCGGTTTGCTGGGCTTGATCGTGGCCACCTCAAATGTCGGGTCGGCATTCGCAGCCATCGGAGGCAGCCTGGGCGTTGGCGGCGGAATGGTCCATTCCGTTGCAGGCGTGGCACGCTCAAGGTTCAGAGCCAGCGGATTGGGCCCCTGAGTCCACGTACCTGTAATCGTCTTGCCATCCGCGCCCAGTTTGCCCTCATACGTCCCGCCGATGGCCGTGACCGACATGCTCACAGCCGTGCCTTCGAGTGTGATCTTGGCAACTGGAATCGGGTCTCCGCCCTGGTCGATGCTGTAGGAGACTGCCTTGTAACCGCCGCCGTCCCCATTGGAAATCTTCATCACGAGGCGCAAGTCCCGGCCCGCGTGCAGCGTACCCTGCCAGGTACCAACGATGCCCTGCGCCTGATTTTCTGCCGCAGCTTGGGCGCTCCCCTGGCTGGCAGATAAAAGGCCGAAAACCGGCAGCGCAGCAAGCGCAACCGTTCCGGCCAGGTTCAACAACCATTTCCTGCTGAAATTCAACCTGCGCAGTCCTTCAGTCAACATCCAGACAATCCTCTTCTGTGGTTCGAACCTCAAAACTCCAGTCAAACGAACCAGCATTCATTCTTCTACACTTGATGAGAATACATCGATAAGACGCTTCTACGTCCCATTTGGTTCATAGATTCCACACCTTTGTTGCCGCTTTTTATCCGCTGTGATCGCCGCACTTTTCAGCCATTGCCCCCTGCGCTACACTTGCTGATGAATTCACCTGGGCCGCCAGACAGCGGGTCAACAAGCTAATCCCCTTCTCGCGGAGGATCTCAGTGTCCACGCAAGACAAGGACCACTCGGCGCCACACAGAGACCAGCATGAGTTGCAGGCCGCGCAGTTCGCCATGCGCCTCTCGCTCATCGTTGGCTTTGCCATGCTCATTGGCAAGCTTGCGGCCTATTTCATGACCCATTCCGCGGCCATCTTCTCTGACGCCGCCGAGTCCGTCATTCACGTCTTCGCCGTGGGCTTTGCAAGCTTCAGCCTTCGCCTCAGCACCAGGCCGGCCTCCCATCATTTCCTCTACGGTTACGAGCGAATCACCTTCTTTTCCGCCGGCTTTGAAGGCGCCTTGATCGTCGTGGCCGCTATCGCCATTCTCTTCGAGTCCATTCACGAATGGATGGCAGGGCTCCAACTCCAGCGCCTCGGTTCGGGCTTCGTGCTCATCCTGGTCGCTGGAATCATTAACGCGGCTCTTGGCTACTACCTCATCCGCACCGGCCGCCGCACCAATTCCCTCATTCTTGAAGCCAACGGCAAGCACGTCCTGACCGACAGTTGGACCAGTTTCGGCGTTGTCGCGGGATTGGGCCTGGTCCTGCTCACACACTGGAAGCCCTTCGATCCCATCGTAGCCATCGTTGTTGCCGTGAACATTCTCTGGTCGGGCAGCCGCCTCGTCTGGCAATCCGCGGTCGGCCTGCTCGACTACTCCGATCCTGAAGCAGGCCGCCAGATTCGCGAGCGCCTCGACGCCCTCTGCGATGAACTCAATATTCAGTACCACGGTGTCCGCTTCAGAACCACCGGCTATCGCCAGATCATCGAGGTTCACCTTCTGTTCCCGCGCCTCACATCGGTCAGCGATGCCCATGCCCTCGCCACCATTCTCGAAGAGCGCCTGCCCGCCGATTTGGGAATGCCTGCCGAAGTCATCACCCATCTCGAAGCATTGGAAGACCACGCCGAAGTCCACCACCACGAGCACTACACAGGCAAGCCCGGCTGAGTCGCCCCTTCCCCCGCCCCAGAAAAAGAACTATCATGGCTCCGGTTTCGTGTAGCCGTCAGTCGACATCGCAAGAAGGGATCCTGTCTTTATGAGCACTACCCAGCCAACTCTCAAACACTATGAAATGCTGATCGATGGTGAGTTTGTCCCATCGTCGAAGACGCTAGAAGTCGTCAACCCCGCCACCGAAGAAGTCGTCTCAGAGTTTCCCAGCGGCACCGTCGAAGACGTGAACCGCGCCGTGCTTGCCGCTGAAGCGGCACAGAAGCCCTGGGCCGCACTCCCCGCCATCCGCCGCGCCGCCCATCTCCGCGAAATCGCCGCCCTCATTCGCGCCAACCGCGAGTCCCTTGCCCACGTCATCACCGAGGAGCAAGGCAAGATCATCGCACTCGCCCAGATTGAAGTCGACTTCTCGGCCGACTATCTAGACTACATGGCCGAATTCGCCCGCCGCTACGAAGGCGAGATCATCCAGAGCGATCGCCCCGGAGAAAACATACTCCTCTACAAAGCGCCCATCGGTGTCATCGCTGGCATCCTGCCCTGGAACTTCCCCTTCTTCCTCATCGTCCGCAAAATGGCGCCCGCCCTGGTCACCGGCAACACCATCGTCATCAAGCCCAGCAGCGAGACCCCCAACAACGCATTCGAGTTTGCCCGCCTCGTCGCCCAGTCCACGTTGCCCAAAGGCGTCTTCAATCTCGTCTCCGGTCCCGGTGCGCTCATTGGCAACGCTCTGGCCAGCCATCCTAAAGTCGGAATGGTCTCGCTCACCGGCAGCGTCGATGGCGGTGTCGCCGTCATGCGTGCCGCCGCTCAAAACATCACCAAGGTCTCCCTTGAGCTCGGCGGAAAAGCCCCAGCCATCGTCGCCGCCGACGCCGATCTCGACCTCGCCGTCCGCGCCATTCGCGCCTCCCGCATCATCAACACCGGCCAGGTTTGCAACTGCGCGGAGCGTGTCTATGTCCACGAGTCCGTCGCCGCGGAGTTCACTGAAAAAGTCACCGCCGCCATGGACCAGACCGTCGTCGGCGACCCATTGAACCCTGCCACTGAAATGGGCCCCCTGGTCAGCAAGCGCCAGCGCGAACTCGTCGGCGCGGCCGTCGAGCAGGCCCTCCGCGACGGCGCCAAACTCAAGTGCGGCGGCGGCAATCATCCCAGCAGCGCCGGATACTACTTCCAGCCCACCGTCCTGACCAACTGCCGCCAGGAAACCAGCATCATGCAGCAGGAAACCTTCGGCCCCGTCCTGCCCATCACTTCCTTCGAGACTCTCGACGAAGCCATCTCCTACGCCAACGACTGCGAGTACGGCCTCACCTCATCCATCTACACTGGCTCGCTCGACACTGCCATGCGCGCCTCCAACGAGCTCAAGTTCGGTGAGACCTATGTCAACCGCGAAAACTTTGAGGCCATGCAAGGCTTCCATGCAGGATGGCGCAAGTCCGGCATCGGCGGCGCCGACGGCAAGCACGGTCTCGAAGAGTACCTTCAGACCCACGTCGTCTACATGAACTACGACCTCAACAAGCAATGAGCAAGCCTGCATGCCCTGGCCCCCATTGCCGCTCCGAAGGAACCCGGGAATCCATCTCCACCTGACCTCAGGCCGACCCCTGGCACCCGGGTCTTGTTACCCCTGTTCCCTAGTCCCTGGTCCCTGATCCCTGTGTCTGATCCCAGTTTTGCTATCATTACGTCTATTAGAGTGAGAGCCCCGTTTCCCGAAGGGCCCTCCCGGTGGTGTATGTGTCTCGATTCTTCCAGCGACTCGTCTTCGTCCTTTCCGTGGCGATCTTCGCCGCCCTTGGCCTTGGCTTTGCCCTCGGCGAGTTCGGCCTCTTCGGCGTGCACGCTGGAGGCGAGCAGGACGGCGCCTACCGCCCCATGCGGGTCTACTCTGAAGTCCTCAAGAAGGTCCAGACCGACTACGTCACCGACCCTAAGATCAATGACGTCACCGCCGGCGCCCTCCACGGCCTGCTCGAATCCCTCGATGCCGACTCCAGCTACCTGACCCCGACCGAGTACAAAATCTACAAAGACCGTCCCACCACGGGCGTTGCCCAAGTCGGCATCACGGTCTCCAAGCGTTTCGGATATGCCACCATCGTCAGCGTCCTGCCCGGTTCGCCTGCTGACAAGGAACACCTCACCGACGGCGACGTCATCGAGTCCATCGGCGACCAATCCACCCGCGAGCTGTCGTTGGCCGTGATCCGCCTCATACTTGAAGGCAAACCCGGAACCAGCCTCACACTTTCGGTGATCCGCCCACGCAAGCCAGATCCAGACAAGCTCACGCTCACCCGCACCGTCGCGGCCCCGCCGCCCCTCGCCGAACAGCAATACGAAGCCTCCACCATCCTCTACCTCAAGCCCAGCGTGCTCACCGCCTCCCGCGTGGACGAAATCGCCGGCAAGCTCAAGGCAGCCGGCAGGAACCGCAAAATCCTTCTCGACCTCCGTGACGCCTCCGGCGACGATCCCCAGCAGGGCCTCCGTCTGGCCAACTTCTTTCTCAAGCAGGGCACACTGGCAACGCTTCAGGGCCAGAAGTTTCCGGTGCAGACATTCACCGCCGATCCCGCAAAATTCCTCACCGCTGCGCCGCTCGCTATCCTCATCAATCGCGGCACCTACGGCGCTGCTGAACTCACTGCCGCCGCCATTCTGGACGCAAAACGAGGCGACCTGGTTGGTGAGCGCACCTTCGGCGAAGGCTCGGTCCAGAAGAACATCGAACTCCCCGACGGCTCCGCCCTCTTGCTGACCGTCGCCAAATTCCAGAGCCCCTCCGGCAAGAAGATCCAGGATGACGCCGTCACCCCTTCCCTTGCAGTTGGCCCGTCGAACGAAGACGCGGATGATGAAACGCCTCCCGCAAAGGGCGACGAGCCCCTCAATAAGGCCCTCGAACTCCTAAAAACGAAAACCGCCTGGATCGGCTAAGGAATCTCCTGGCGTTCTCTCGCGGGGTCGAACCCGCCCGCGTAACTCTGACTATCAATCCCCACCCAGCGCCAAAGCCTATTTCCCGCTCTTGCATCCCATGGTGCATCCCGCCAATTCTGCACAGCCTTTCACACCGTTAGAATGCTAGCCTTGAAATGCAGCATTCTCTCTACTCGGCTTCGAGAAATGCTCACGAGGCATCAACCTCTTGGCGACACTCCCCCCAGAGCGCCTGGACTCGCAACCGCTCGCGCGCCCTCGCCGCCTGCGGCAAATGTCGGTTGCGCCCACACGACGGCGCAAGATCGCCGGCAAATTTGCGCTCGCCACACTCCTCTTGCTGGCCGTCATTACCGGCTCCCTGGCCGGCCTCACCCTCGTCTATTCTTTTGATCTGCCCCAGATCAACGACCTCGAGAGTTACCGCCCCTCCACCAAAACCGAACTTTATGACCAGAAGGGGCGCATCATCGGGTCCTTCGCGCTCGAGCGCCGTGTGGTGGTCGGCTATGACGGCTTTGCCCCCGTCCTGCGCCAGGCCGTCATTTCCATTGAAGACAAGAGCTTCGAATCGCACTGGGGCATCAATGTCTTCCGTGTCGTAGGAGCCGTCTGGTACGACATCCGTTACCACGGTCGTGCCCAAGGTGCCTCCACTCTCACCATGCAACTGGCCCGCAACCTCTTCCTATCTTCTGAACGCACCGCCTCGCGCAAAGTCCAGGAAGCCTACCTGGCCATTCAGATTGAGCGCTCCTTCACCAAGGAGCAGATCTTCACCCTCTATGGCAACCAGATATACCTCGGCTCTGGAATGTACGGATTCGAGGCCGCCTCGGAGTTCTTCTTCTCCAAACACGCCAAGGACCTCAACCTGCCGGAGGCCGCTCTCCTCGCCGGTTTGCCCAAAGGTCCCGTGGCCTTTTCACCCTTGATCAATCCTGAAAAAGCGCTGCGCCGCCGCAACCTCGTCCTCACTGAAATGGAGCTCGATAAAGCCATTTCCCACCAGGAGGCAGAGCAGGCCCGCCAGGCTCCCCTCGGCCTGCACGCAGCCCAACCGGAAATGTCCGTTGCCCCATGGTTCCAGGAAGAGATTCGCCGCGAGCTCGAAAAGCGCTTTGGCTCCGAGCAGGTGCATGAAGCCGGCCTCAAGGTGCAAACCACCCTCGACCTCGACCTACAGCAGACCGCCAACCGTGCCGTAGGCGATGGCCTGGCGACCTACGAGCGCCGCCACGGCTGGAAGGCAAAGCTCGAAAACGTCCTCGCCAGTGGCGCAACGCTTGGGGAATACAGGCATCCCGACTGGGCCATGAAGTCCCGCCCCGGCGACTATGTCCACGCCCTCGTCACCAGTGTCCTGCCTTTGGAGATTCGCGCCCGCATCGGGCCAACCAGCAACGAATCTGGCGGCCAGCAAAGCGACAAGATCGTCCTGCTGCCAGAAGACTGGAAGTGGACCGGCCAGGCCCACGCCGACGCCCTCGTCAAACCTGGCGAAATCATTTACGTCCACCTGACCGACACCATGGAGGGAACTGCCCGCCGTGCCACCCTCGAGCAGGATTCCGGCGCGCAGGGCTCTCTCATGGCCATGGACAACACCACCGGCGATGTCCTCGCCATGGTGGGCGGCCGCGATTACGCCCTATCCGTGTTCAACCGCGCCACCCAGTCCGAGCGCCAGACCGGCTCCAGCTTCAAGCCCTACGTCTACACCGCTGCAATTGAAGACGGCGCTAAACCCGACGACATCATCGTCGACGGCCCCGTCCATTTCGGCAGCTACACTCCCCACAACTACGAGGGCGACTACAAGGGCGCAATGACCCTCACCAACGCCTTCGCCGAGTCGCGCAACATCCCTGCCCTCAAGCTCGCCGCCCGCGTCGGCATTCACAAGGTCATCGATGTGACCCACCGCTTCGGCGTCACCACCAACATTCCCGCTTATCTGCCCATCGCCATCGGCGCAGTCGAAATCACGCTTCAGGAGCAGGTCGCCTCCTACGCAGTCTTTCCCAACGACGGCCTCCGTGTCACGCCGCGCCTCATCCGCAAGGTCTCCAACGCCGACGGCATCACCCTATGGGAAGACAACCCTGAAGTCACTGAGGTCATCGACCAGCAGACGGCCCGCACCATGATGATCCTGCTTCGCGCCGTCACCCAGCACGGCACCGGCGCCGCCGCCGCCCAGCTCAACCACCCTCTCGGCGGCAAGACTGGCACCACCAGCGACTACACCGACGCATGGTTCATCGGCTTCTCGCCCTCAATCACCTGCGGCGTGTGGGTAGGCTTTGACGACCGCCAAACCCTCGGCGAAAAGGAGACCGGCGCCAAAGCCGCGCTCCCCATCTGGATGACCGTCATGCGCCAGGCCATCGCCGGCAAGGATGACGAACAGTTCCTCGGTGATCAAAACACCCAACAAGCTCCGCCGCTGCAAGCAGACGGACACACACCCGCCGTTCCACTTGTTGGCTCCGCAACCCTAAGCACTGCTGCCAAACCAAATTCACTTATCAAGTCGCCCACGCCCTTGTCGCCCGCAGTCTCGCTCGCGAAGCCTCCGACTCAACCCGCCTCGAAGCCGCCAGCAAAGCTAACTGAAGCCGCGTTTCCCGGCAACCCCCAGGTCAAACCCGCCTTGCACCCGCAACTCGCCAAGGCCAAGCCAAAAGGCACCGTTAAACCCGCACTAGACAACACACGACCATGACGATCTGAATACCGAGCCGGTGCCTCAAGTTGCGCAGCGGAAAAGAGCTGTCTGATTCGCTTGGCTGAGTGCTATAACTGTGCGATACACTCATCTTCCCCCTCGTTCGTCCTAACAGGAACGGAAGCAGGCATCCATGAAACTCTTGCTGAAGTTCAATCTCATATTGCTCGTCATCTTTGGCGCGGGTGGTCTGTTGATCTCGCAGCTTGCCTACTCCTTCCTGATCGGCAACGCACGCCGCGAAGTCCTCAACGAAGCGCAGCTCATGATGGCAAGCGCCAATTCGGTGCGCGACTACACCGCCGACGATCTGTCGCCGCTTCTCCAGCAGAACCCCAGGCACCGCATCCGCTTCCTTCCCGAGACCATCCCCTTCTTCGGAGCCACAACCACCTTCAACAACCTCCGCAGGGACTACCCCGACTACACCTATAAGGAAGCCGCTCTCAATCCAACCAATCCTGAAGACCGCGCTTCCGATTGGGAATCCGATATTATCCACGAGCTTCGCGACCATCCCGGCCAGGTGCAGGCCATCGGCGACCGCAGCACCCCTACTGGCCCCGCGCTCTATATTGCCAAGCCCATCAAGGCGGCCGAGGAGTGTCTTGAGTGCCATAGCCTTCCGTCTGCGGCGCCCCCGGCCATGCTTGCCGCTTACGGATCTGCCAACGGATTCGGTTGGAAGAAGAATGAGATCGTCGGCGCGCAGATCATCTCAGTGCCGCTGTCGGTGCCTGTGTCCATCGCCGACCGCGCCTCTCATCGGCTGCTCCTCTTCCTGTTCCTCATCACGCTCCTTGCCATTCTGGCCCTCGATGCGGGCGTCTACTGGTTCGTCATCCGTCCGCTCAGAATCGTCTCCGACACCGCCGACCGCGTCAGCCGTGGCGAAAAGAACGTGCCTCCGGTCCAGATCAATGGCAAAGACGAGATTGCCTCCGTAGCCTCATCCTTCAATCGGATGCAGCTCAGCCTCGCAAAAGCCTTGAAGATGTTTGAAGAGGAATAGATCTAGCTCCGGCACGATCTCAGAAACTTCGCCCGGTCCACCTCGGCTTCGATCTCCAGCGCAACCATCCCGCAAAGCTCCTCAACCGAAGCGCACCGCCTGGCCGCCCGTTTGACCACAACCTCTGAGATCGGGCCTATAAACGCCGCCAGTTCCTTTCTGATATGCTCCATCGTCTGCGCGTCAACCGTCGAGGCAAGCGCAGCGACGTCACGCCCATCCGGCTGCCTCCTGGAGATTTCTCCACCCGGCCGAGCCGTCTCTTTCGCTCCTGCCGAGCAATCCGCAAACGGCACGTCCATATGCGGCCGCAGCGCCTGAATCAGCACTTGCACATCCGACTTCCAGCGCACATGAGTCAACTCAAGCGCGTTCCTGTAAGCCAGGTCCTTCAAATCGTCGGGAAGCTGGTCAGCCTGCGGCATCTTCGCCCCCTGCACCAGCACCGGAACAACCGGGATATCGCGCAGCAGCGCCGAAGCCAGCTCGATTCGCACAAAGTCGTTCCCATCATCCAGGCGCCGATGCCCAACAGCATCCCTCGCTTCCAGCCAATTCTTCCCAATTACCGCCAGCAGAATGCTGCAGGTAGCCACGCTTTCGTCGATTGCCTTCCTGAAGTCGCGCCCCGGCTCGATCCCCGACACGTCCATAAAGATTGATTCGGGACTGAAGTGCGATGTCAGGTCGTCGAACAGGCGGCCTGCTTCACCTTCCGAATCGTTCCTGCGATAGTTGACGAAGATCGAGCGCAGAGCAGACCCTCCAAAGGCGGTGCCGCAGGTTCAAGTGATGATGACCAGATATCATCTCTGAGACTTGCCATTGTCGATATTGTTCTTGGCAAGAATCATAATCCATCAGCAATGCGGACTGGAACAGCAGGACCTATCTCGCCAATCGAAAAGACCGCTTCGCCTTCGCCACGTCTTTGAATATCTGGATCGTCAGGGCGCCTTACGGAGGGTCGCTCCCCATTCCGCTGGGTCCGCATCCCTTGCATGTTGCGAAAACAGCCACTTATGCCCTTCGATATCCTCAACCCCGTACTGGCGCTCGCCATAAACGGTCTCGTGCAATTCCTCCACAATCCTGGCGCCCGCTTCAACCGATCTCTTGTAATGCGCGTCCACGTCTTTCACCAGAATCGTGAGCATCTGCGTCCTGTACCCAAGTTCCGCCGGGTTCAAACAACCCTCGCGCGCGCGATGCAGCATCAGGAACACCGGTCCCAGGTGCATCATGACACCGCTCACCGGGTCGCCATGGCGATAGGTCTCCCTGAAGCCGAACACCCTGCTCAGCCAGTCACAAGCCTCAGATATGTTTTGATAACTAACGTGCGGCAGCACGATATCGGTAGGCACGGAGCGGTTTTTTATGCCTCTGATGATACAAAAAATCACTGCTCCGAATGCCGGAAAGGCCATGCAAAACATCGCTGGCCTTCCCGCATTCGAGGTTATTCGCCGAAATGTTGTGTTTCGCTTATCGATGATCTTCGATCATTGAATCAAATTCGATTCATCTGATCGCATCGTCATCGGTCTCACCAAACATCGAAGCCTGACTCAAATGTGCCTGTGTGGTAAGTTGCTGAGCTCCACGGCACGGACACTGCAAAGTGCGTGAAGCGGTCGCAACCAGCAAATTTGATGGTGAACGCCGCGCTGGCCGACCCGCCTGTTGCAATGTCGCCCAGCACAACCGGGAAGCCGCTCGGCGCCGTAACCACCGGCGTGCAGGGTTTGCCTCTTTCCTGCTTGAGCGTGAATCCGTTGATCTGAGTCGTGTATGCCGGACCCGCGTCGCCGTTGGTCGCGGTCACAGTCCACACGCGCGCATTCTGGGGCCCGGTCTTGCTGGTGACGGCGAACCTCAGGCCGTAACCGGGCAACTGCGTTGGATCCACAATGCCCCAGTACGCCGGCTTGGCCTGCAGTTGCATGTTGAACGGCAGCGGATAATCCGTGCGCGAAACCGGGAAGCTGTCCAGCCACGTATCATCATCCGCCATGCCCCAGATCGTGACAGCGCTGATCTTGTTCCGCAAGCGCTTGAACACGTCGAAGTACTTCTTGTAGAGCCAGCCCTGCTCCGCAAGAACCGCAGACGGAATGCTGTTGCCGTAATTCGATATGGTGTCGCCGGCGTTGTACACGCTCATATCCAGCTCCGTCACTTGCTGTTCGAGATCCGGAAAATGATCGTGCACAGTCTCAATCGCATCCGCCATCGACTCAGGCGTCGGGTAGTTGATCTGGTTATGCATCTCGTGCCCGATTGCATTCACTGGAACGCCACGTTCGCGAAGTTCGCGCACCACCTTCACCAGGCATGCCAGCCGGTTTGGATCGGTGGTGCTGTATTCGTTGATGAACAGCTTCGTTCCTGGGGGCGCATACTGTTTGGCCGCCTTGAATGCGATATCAAGGTAGTTCGCGCCCAGCACCTGGTAGAACGGGCCATGTTGCAGGCAATCCGCTTGCGATGGATCGAGCGGTTCGTTCACCACGTCGCACGCGTACACCTGCGAGCTGTAGTGCTGCACCTCGTTCTGGATGTGCTCTTGGATGTTGGCGGTCACCACGGCCTGGTTGGCAGTCGAGTTTGTCCCGTCGCCGAACGCATATGACGGAGTCTGTTCGCCGGTCGACCACACCAGGTTCTGCCCGCGTACTTTCATCTCGGCGCACACCGCCTCGCCAACCAGGGCATCACCGTTCGCGTAGCTGAATGTTCCCTTCGTAGCCTCCACCGAACTCCACTTCAGGTCGTTCCCCGGCGTCATGCTGTCGAAGTGCTTGGTCAACAACTGCGCATGGGGTCCCGAAAGATCAGTCGAATCTACGGCCGCACCGATCGGGAAGAAATTGGAGTACGTCTGGTAGATCGAAGGGATATTCGTCTGAATCGTCGGTGGCGAAACGTAACGGAGCTGGAAGTCGCCAAGATAGAACGACACAAAGTCATTGCCCGACGGCGGAACGGTCTGGAAGTACAGATAAGCCGCCCCCTGGTCATAGGCGCTCGACATCGTGTACCCGGTAACGCTGATCTGGTGCCAACTACCGTCTGAAGGGACAGTAATGCCAGGGTAGCTGCTCACACCTGGGTAACTCGTGACTCCGTCCAGCGTAGTCTGCAGGCTCATGTTAATCACGTGATTCGATCCATCGGCCGGCGTCAACCGGATCCAGCCGCTGATGTTGTATTCCGAACCGACGTACATCTTGTTACTCACGCTGATCTGCGGCCCATCCCAGTTGCCGATGCGTCCCGTGGTCAGCAAGCTATGTGTGTCGCCGTTCGGATCGAGGACAGGTGGAGTGGCATTCGTCAGCGCTGAAGCTCCTGAGCGCGAACTCCAGCCGTCCAGCCCACCATCCGAGAAATTAGTCGTGATTCCCGAGTTATCCTGCTGGCTTGGGTTCAGTGGCGGAGGCGCTAACTCACCGATGGTCACATCGTCGATGTAGAACGAGTCCGTCGCGCTGCTCGACTGAATATAGAGAATCAAACTCGCCGGCGGACCAGGTAGATTGCTGAAGGTGAATGTGCCGGTAATCTTTGTCCAGGCCGCACTTGACAGCGCCCCGGAAGTCGCAACGTTCCCGTACGCCCCTCCAGTGGCGCAGTCTGCTGTCTTAGTCGAGATCGTCGCCGTTGGGTTCGTGCTATCGGGCGCGGCAAGCAAGACGTAAGCACTAATCTGATACGTCGCTCCCGCCACTACGTTGGGCACGCTCAGCAGATTAAGGCTCGGCCCCATGTAAGTGGCCGTGCGATTCGTCACCAGCAAGCTCAGTGCGTCGCCATTTGGATCCGCTATCGGCGGCGCCGCGTTCGTCAACTTGGGAGACCCGAAAGGCGTCCAGCCATCCAGACCGCCATCTGCGAAGGTATAGGCCGCAATAGGCGTTCCGCCTGGGGGCGGCGCTGTCTCCGTAATCACCACGTCGTCCAGATAGAACGATTGCGCGCTGGTGGCTCCCACTAACTGAGCGTAAAGGGTTAACCCTGTCTCCGTAGTGCTGACCGTGTAACTTCCGCCGATCTGCGCCCATCCCGATGATGACACAAGCACTTGATAGGGGCCGACGGTGTCGTAGCAGGTGCCGCCGGAACAACCGGGATCGCTGCGTTTGACGCTGAAGTTGGCATTAGCAGCGCTTTCACCGGAAGTGAGCATTACGTAGCCGGTGATCGTATACTTCGCGCCGGCCTGAAGCACGGAGTTCAGCGAAAGTGATGGTCCGCCCGTTCCAGTCGAGCTCGTCGAGGTCAGCAGGCTATACGACCCCGCATAGGCCGCGGCGTTGGTAGCCGCAGGCGTGCTTGCGCCGAAGAACGAAGTCCAGCCGTCGGCCGTTCCATCTTCGAAGCTGTACGTCGCAACCGTTTGAGCGCCCAGGTAGTTGGAACAGAGGAAAACGAGAACCGGAATCACCCATGAAAAATGACCGATCCGATTCCGTGCCAGGCCTTCCGTGTGGTTTTTAGATGAGCGGAACATGGTAGTTTCTCCTTTGCCTTCAGGCTGTTGCCCAACGCAATGGGACGTGGGTTGGGCATTGGGGGGTCAGCGTCCGTGCGGGGAGTAATTCGATTTACTTCGCGGGCAAAATAGACACCCGCCGTATGCTGCTTTGTCAATATGCTTTATTGAATAGCCAGAAAAATTAACGAAACACTACCGCGCCAAACGAAAGAATCTCTTCGCCTTCGCCACATCCTTAAATATTTGCTGCTTCAGCGCTTCCGGCGAAGGCCACGTCATCTCCCCGCGTAGCCGCAGCAGAAACTCAAGCTCCACCGGAGTCTGTTCATCCATCTCAATCGGCTCGAAATCCAGAATGTGCGACTCCACGGCAAACGACGCCTCGCCAAACGTAGGCCGGTTGCCCACATTCGTCACCGACTGAATGCACCGCCCGCCCGCCGAACCCAAAACCGTCAGCCGCGTCACATAAACACCAAACTCCGGCAGCAATCCGTCATAGGCCGCCAGGTTCACCGTCGGCACCAGCTGCTTGGTCCCGATCCCGCGTCCCCGTGCCTGCGTCGAGCGCACAGCAAATGGCCGTCCCAGCATCCACCGCGCGCGCCGCATATCGCCCGCCGCCACCAGTGTCCGAATCGCCGAGCTAGAAACCTCAAGCCCATGCACCTGCACCGCCGAATGCACGTGCACGGCAAATCCAAACCCGGCGCCAAACTCCCTGAGTTCTTCAACCCCAGCCTCAGCCTGGTGGCCGAAGTGAAAGTTCCCACCCTCGTGCAACGACCTGACGCCCAACGCCCCCACAAGGATCCGCAGCACAAACTCCCTCGCCGGCAAGCCCGCCAGCGCCTCATCAAACTTCAGCACAACCACCGCATCGATGCCCGTCTCCGCCAGCAGCCGTGAGCGCTCGTCCATGGGTGTCAGCAGCTTCGGCGCCGTCGCTGGTCGCAAATACTGCTCCGGATGCGGATCGAATGTAATTGCAACTGAGCGCGCCCTCAAATCCCGCGCTTCCTCCACCACCGCACGCAGAATCTCTCGGTGCCCAAGATGCACTCCATCGAAGTTCCCGATCACGGCCACCGATGGCCCGAATCCGGCAGGAATCTCCTCGAAGCTCCGGTAAATCGGAATCACGCGCTCCACTCCCGTTTCCGTGGTTTTCTTTCTCTCGCTCATAAGCTCACAGTCAGCTCAAGTCCGTCGTAAGCCAGCGCCACTCCAGCCGGCAGCGTCCGGTTGGTCTCTTCGTGGCCCAACTCATGCGCAATGTGCGTCAGCCACGTCTGCCCAGCCCCAATGCGTCGCGACCAGCCAATTGCCTGGTCCACTGTCGCATGGTTGGGGTGGGGTTTGTAGCGCAATGCAGACAGCACAAGGTGGTCGAGACCATTCAGCAGCGCAAAACTCTTCTCAGGAATATCACTGACATCGGTCAGGTAAGCCGTCCGCCCAAACCGGAAGCCGGCAATCTTCATCTGCCCGTGCATCACAGGGACGCGAATGAACTCCACACCATGAACCGGATTGCGCTCACCCAGCGGCTCCAGCCGAACTCTCGCTCGGTTCGGGTACGTGGCTTGCGGTGAAAACGTGTATTCGTAGATGTGTTCCAGCACAGCCGCAGTCTCCGCCGAAGCATAAAGCGGAATCGGCCCGCCCTCTTTGAACGCGGTAAAACTCAACGGCCGCAGATCGTCCAGCCCCAGAATATGGTCCGCATGCGAGTGCGTATAGAACACCGCGTCCACGCGCGTCAGCCCGCTTCGCAAAGCCTGTTCACGGAAGTCCGGGCCGGTGTCGATCACCACCACCCGCTCCGCCCCGCTCGCCTCGCGCCAGCGCACCAGCGCCGAAGGCCGCAGCCGCCGGTCGTGCGGGTCCGCCGAGGTGCATACCGCACATCTGCACCCCAGCGTCGGAACCCCCATCGAGGTCCCCGTCCCCAGAAAAGTCAGCCGCCCGTCCATACTCTCTCGAAGAACGCTTCCCCGCCCACCGCTCCGGCCTGAAAAGCGACCAGTGGCCCAAGATCTAAACCTCGACTAGGAGCTAGCAGCTAGTAGCTTTCACTGTCCACTGTCCACTGTTCACTGCTCACCGTCGCTACCTTTTCCCCGGCGGCGGAGGCTGCGGCGGCTGCATACCCTGCAATGTGATCATGCTGGTCAGCTCCATAAAAGCCATCCGTGCCTCAAACAGAACCGCCTGCAATGTGCGATCTTCCGTTTCGCTCAGGTTCCCCTTCGTCTTTTCTGCCAGAACACCAAGCAGGTCGATGGTGTTCCGCGCGCCAAGAATGTCCACCCGGGGCCTCTGCCCCTCCTGCGCCCCCGCCCCCATCTGGATCATGGCGGAAACGTAGAACTGCTGCACCAGGTGCTCAAACCCAATGGTCGGCTGTGCCCCCATGCTTGGATTCTGCGCCCGTACCAGCTCTTCAACCCTCAGTGCTGAAGCATCGTAGGCCGTCTTTTGCTCCACGCTCTCCGCGGCCGTCGGCGCAGGCGGAAACTCCGCCGGCATTTCTGACTCTGCAGCCTTCGCCGCTGTCTCTGCCTTGGCCTCGTGCCTACCCTCGTTCACTACGAGCCGAGGGCCGCCGCTTGTCTCCGCGGGCTCAACCGGTGCAGCGTTCTTCTCGGCTCCGGCTTCGCCCGCCTGACGGTGAGCTTCTTCTTCGTCCGCCTTGAACTTCCGGCGATCAATCACTTCAAACTTCGGGGTTTCGCTCATAAATTCATTTTTCCAATCCGTTTGGGTGTTTCGCCTGCTTGGTGACACACTGGGTGCCCCACCTGGGCGCCCTCTGGGCACCGCGTCTTTGTATTTGCGGCTAGGGTGGGAAGCCAAGCCGCCAATCCTTGCTGAACCCTGATCCGTCTATTTTCTAAACCCCCGGCGCCGCGCCTAGAATCCGCGCCGTCCCCTTGCCGGTTCCAGCAGTGTAGTGCAAGGGTTGGTTGCGCGTCTCTGCGCCGCCGCGAATCATGCCTAGCGCAAGCACTCGGCTCCCGGTCGGCAGGGCCAAAGAAGCGGCGCTGGTGATATGCCCCGCAGCCGTTTCCCCATCCTTTGGCCCGTCCTCGAAGTGGAGTTCCGTTCCCCCCGCCGGCACTGGCCCAAAAAGCTCCAGCTGCCGCAGATGCTTGTGCACGTTTCCCCGCGAGCGAATCCGCTCCACAACTTCCTGCCCCAGGTAGCACCCCTTGCTAAAGTGCAGTGCACGCATCTGCGAAGTCTCCTGCGCCAGGTCCCGTTCCACAATGTCCACACCGTATTCCGGAATCCCTTCCGCAATCCGAAACGCTTCCACTGCAGCCGTCCCCACCGGGGTCGCCGCCGCCGTCCGCAGCCCAAGCCAAAGCTTTGCCAGTCCGGCCAGTGGGACCCAAACCTCATAGTGTTTCGCCAGAACTCCATATCCGCGCAAAATCCGCAGATCCAGTCCGTTCCACTCCACGCGCGTCCCTGTCAGCGGCTCGGCGAGGGTAGGCATGCTCAGCCTTTCCAGCACCTCATCCGCCGTCGGCCCGGTCAACCCAATCGCCGTCTCCCCGCTCAGCGGAATTAGTTCAACATCATCCATGATGATGAAACGCTCAAGGTGGGCCATCAGCTTCTCATATTGATTGGCCGCGATATCGACTTCGAGCTCCTCGCCTTCACGCCAGACCATCAGGTCGCCCTGAACCCGCCCCTGCGCATTCAGCACCAGGTTCCAGGCGCCGCCATGGGCCTCCAGGTCGTCCACTGTGTTGGTAACCATGCCGCTGAGCCAGCGGAACCGGTCTTCTCCGTGGACGGCCACGCGTTTCAGCCAGCCCAGGTCATGGACCGCCGCCCCTTGAGCCAGCGCCTCTATTTCCCGCTCTGGCGCGTCCAACAAAACGGGGCTAAGCACGCCGCGATAGGCCCCAGGCTCATGATGTGCAGCAGCGGATTCAAGATGAACAGCCAAAGCCGTGGGCTGTATGGTTGCGGAGAGTTCTATTTCAGTCAAGCCAGTTTCAGTCATAGGGAAGCATTTCCTCGGCCTTGCGCGCAGATTTCCAGCCGAAACCTCGCGCCAAACCGCTTCTTGATTATAGCCTTGGATGAGGATGAGGCGGCCCCGGCGCCATAGCTCCAGGCTTTAAGTCCGGAGCCCCCCACGGCAGAGTGGAGAGTCGATGACCAAGAAGCACCGAGCAGCGGCAAGGGCCTGGCAAACAATTGCCCTGACGGCAGCAGTCTGCCTTGTGGGGTCAGTCGTATCCTCAGCTCAGGATCAAACCGCTCCCCAATCCATTCCCTCCCAGCCCTCCAGCCATCAAGAAGCCCACATCACCCCGGACCAGGCCAAGCAACTCTTCGCCCTCGTGGATGAGCTCATCAAGTTCTCCTCGGATGAGACCGGCCTGCCCATCAAATCCACCGTCAAGCGCCAGCTCACCACCCGCGCCGTAGTTGAAAGCTACCTGAAAGAAAAGTTCGACGAGGACCAGGGCGCCAAGCGTCTCCAGAAGGGCGAAATCGTCCTTAAGAAATTCGGCCTCCTCGACCGCGACTTCGTCCTCAAACCCTTTCTCCTCGCCCTGCTCAATGAACAGATCGAAGCCTACTACGACTCAAAGACAAAGACCGTCAACATGCTCGACTGGGTGAGCATCGACGAGCAAAAACCCGTCCTCGCCCATGAGCTCACCCACGCCCTCCAGGACCAGCACTCCGACCTCGAAAAGTGGAACGACCAAACACCCGACGAGGTCTCTGTCGACTCCCAGGGCGACACCGATCACCTCGCGAAAGATGAACTCGACACCGCTCGCGACGCCGTTGCCGAAGGCCAGGCCACGGCCGTCATGATGGACTACATCCTCAAGCCCATGGGCAAGAGCCTCGTCAAAGACCCCGAGGTCATGGACTCGGTCAAGCAGCAAATGGCCGCGTCTGACAGCTCCCCGATCCTCTCCCGCGCCCCGCTCCTGCTCACTGAGTCGCTCCTCTTCCCCTATCGCGAAGGGCTCAGCTTTGAGCAGGACGTATGGATGGACCAGGGACAGGCCGCTGCTTTTGCCGGGGCTCTCGACCGTCCGCCCACCTCCAGCTGGGAGATCATCAACCCCCGCGAATACGAGCATCGGCACACCCCCGCCGTGCCCCTGATGCCCGACATTCATCCCCTCGTCGACAAGACCTATAAGCCCTACGACATCGGTCAGGTCGGCCAGCTCGATCTCCACATTCTTGCCGAACTCTTCGGTGGCGACGCGGCAGCCGGAGACCTTACCCCTGCCTGGGATGGCGGCATCTACTGGGCTGGCCAACGCCTCTCCGCCAATACTCCAGAGGAGCAGGCCAGCACAAAATCACTCGCCCTCTTCTACCTCTCTGTCTGGAAAAACGCCGCTTCTGCCCAGGCATTCGCACAGCTCTACGCCAATAGCCTTGGCCGCAAGTACTCAGGCCTCAAGCCTGACCTCGCCGCCCAGCGTGCCAACTCCGCAGCTCTCCTGGCGGGAGAAACTGAAGAGGTCTACACCACCAGCGAAGGCCCCGTGGTCATCACCACGCGCGGCAAACTCGTCTTCGTCTCCGAGAGCTTTGACCTCAACCTTGCCCGCAACCTCACCAGCCTGATCCTCGATGCCCAGGGCGCAGGCGAATTAAAAATAGCTCTGCTCTCTCCGGGTGCCCCATCACTGGCAGGTGCCCCAGGTCTCGATTCTGAGGCTTGGGAGCCCCTCACCGCCAACCTGATCCATTTCATCGCCAACTGCGGTGTCATGAAGGCCGCGGTGCACGCCACCCTCGCCGTCAGGTAACCTGCCCGCTGCGCCGGGTGCCCCTGGCCTCGATTCTGAGACCTGGGAACCATTGCAGGCGATGGCTCCCTGCATCAGCTATGGCGCGCTTTCTTTCACAACAAGGTACTCGTCCACCAGTTCCGCCACCAACACCGCCGTCGGCACAGAAACCAGGGCTCCCGGAACACCCTCCAACGCCGACCCCAGCAGCAGTGCCAGCAAGATCGCTAAAGCGGGCAGTCCCACGCTGTTCCTCATAATCCGCGGAGTTAGAAATGAATTCTCAACCTGCAAATAGATCACGTAGAAGACAGCGATGCCAATCACGCGGCCCCATGAATCGATGGCGGCCACCAGGATTGCCAGTGCCACACAGATTGCCGCGCCCACCACAGGGATGATGTTCAGGAAGCCGGTCAGCACCCCCAGTGCATACGCGTAGCGAACGTGAAGCGACAGATACACGAGTGTGCTGGTAATTCCAAGAATGAGCATCAGGCTTCCCTGGCCAACCAGCCATTTCCCCATGCGCACCTCCGCCCGCCGCAGCGTCTGGTCGAGACGCGCGCGTTGTCCCGGCGGAAAGAAGGAAAGGAACCAGCTATACGTATGTTCGCCTTCAAGAATGAAGTAGACAGTAAGGACGAATCCCATTGCAATATCGAAGATCTTGCCGGCCCAATCCCCGATGGACAACAGCAGATATGTTGCAGCCTGGCTGGCGAATCCTTGAATGCGCGAGGCAATATCGTCCGTATTCATCTGGTCCGCGAATGGAATATCATTGAGCTTTTGCAACAGGCCAGGCAGTCGCGTCGGCATCTCCCTGCCAAATTCGCGCAAGTCGCGGAGCACCGGCGGCAGCGCAAGAAAGCCGAAGGCAGTAATCGCCGCAACCACACCCAGCAGAAGGGCAAATATCGCGATTGACCCCTTGAATGGCCGCCAGCGCACAATCCGCAGACGCGAAGTAAAGTGCACCACCGGCGTTAGCACCACGGCAAACAGCGCGCTCACATACACCAGCATCAACACATCGCGAACAAGCCATGCCAGGTAACAAGCGAAGGCGAGGATGAAAGCAAAGAGAATGTCACTGCGAAGATTCCGTGCACTTCCTGACGACCCCGCCATCCGTAGAGCCTCACTTCCCAAAAACAAATGCGCTGGAGTGCCCCAGATTTCGCCCTTGAGACTTGGGAGCGAGCTCCGCTAACAACGCCAACTCCGCTGCCTAACTGATCCCTGATCCTTGATGCCTAGTCCCTATTCCCTATTCCCTGCCTTACTGATCCCCGCTCAAGATCGAACCCACAATCCCGCCCAGCAGCGCTCCACCCGCCGCCGACCCCGTCTGCCGCGACTCGCCCCGTGGCAAATATTCTCCAATCTGGTGCGCCAGCCGCGAAATCGGCAGCGTCTGCAGCCACACCGTTCCCGGCCCCTGCAGCACCGCAAGAAAAATCCCGTCCCCGCCGAAGACCGCATTCTTGATTCCCGGAACCGTGGTGATATTGAACCCAACCGAACTCTGAAACGCCCCAACGTGTCCTGGATGCACGCGCAGCACTTCGCCCGGGGCCAGGTTCTTCAAGATCAGCTCGCCAGAAAGCTCCAGCCACGCCGTTCCCTGGCCGCCCACCTTCTGCAGCATGAACCCGCTCCCGCCAAAAATCCCCGCGCCCAGCGATTGCTGGAAGCCAACACCGATGGTCACCATCGGCGTAGCGCACAAAAATCCGTGCCGATGAACCATATACTCGTTCCCCGGCCCCACGGGAATCGGCACAATGTGTCCCGGCACCTTGGTCGCAAACGAAACCTCTCCCGGGTATTGATAGGCCCGGTATTCGGTCATGAAAAGGCTGCCGCCTCCGGCCACGCGCTTCAGCACGCCCAACAGGCCGCCGCCTCCACCCATTTGCGTATGCGTCGTCATCTGGATTGAGCTCGTCATCCATGAGAGCTCGCCGCTTTCTGAAAACACGCTCTCGTTCGGTTCGAGCAGCACATCGAGCACGGGCATGGTCGTGCCCTGAATCTTCGTTTGCATCGGGACACCTCCTATTGCTCGTCAGTGTACCTGACCCAGGCGAAAGCAGAGTCAGGAATTCTCCCGGAACGATCCAATTTCCGACCCTCCTTAAGTAACAACCGCAAGCCACCTCAACCCGCCGGCATGATGTCTCACGGTCTCCAGCGAACATGACCTAGAATGCTTCCTGATGAAGAAAGCGCCATTCTTCCGCTCTTTACTGTTGGTCCTTACAATTCTTGTCCTGTCTCCATCCGGCTGCCGCCAACAGCCACAGCCCCAGCCAGATCACCCACGCCTCGACCCCGGAGTCACCATGCAGGACGTCACCTTTTTCAGCGCTGCTTTGAATCGCCAATCGACCTACCGCGTCTTCCTCCCCGCCACGCTCCCGCCCGGTCAAAAGTTCCCCGTCGTCTATCTCATCCACGGCCAGGGCGACAACTTCACCTCGTGGTCAAACAACACTGACGTTGCCCGCTACGTCGCAGCGCAAGGCTCCACCGGCCTGATTCTCGTCATGCCCGACTGCGCCTCCTCCTATTGCATGAACTCCGCCTCCAGGCCCCAGGATAAGTACGAAGACTTCATGGTCCACGACCTCATCGCCGACGTGGAAACTCGTTTTCCCGCCGCCGCCAACCGCGACAATCGCGCCATCATTGGAATCTCCATGGGCGGATTCGCCGCCGTCAAATTCGCCCTGAGCCATCCCGACCTATTCGTCTTTGCCGGCTCACTCAGCGGCGCAATCGATGTCCCCAGTCGCCGCTCCTCCTTCCGCCAGTTCGCGCAGTGGTGGAGATTCCGCGGCATCTTCGGCCCGTCAGCGAGCAAGACCCGTCTCTCCAGCGACCCCTTCCTGCTCATCCAGACAGCCGACCCCCAGCGCACGCCCCACCTTTATCTGACTATCGGACAAAACGAGCCTCTCCTCGAACCCAACCAGCGATTCGCTGAGCGCGCTCGCGCCCTCCATTTCTCCTCGGAGTTCCACACCGTATCCGGCACCCACACCTGGACCACATGGAATTCCCAGATCCCCGACTGTTTCCAGTCCCTGCTCCAACACCTCAAGCCCGCGCAGTGAAGCCATTTCCCCTTCCCCAGCCTCATCATGCAAAATGGTTGAGCAATTCGGAGACCCGCACAATGAATGCCCTGCTGAGAATCACCACCCTCGCCCTCCTGCTCCCATCTGCCGCAACCGCCTCCCTCGCCCAGACGGATTACTTCGCCAACTGGCCGGCCGGCACATCTCCGCAGGAAGTCGGCAAGCGTCTCGCCGAGCACTTCGTCCCCGCCCCGCATCAGGGCAACGGCACCATCTTCTACGGCGAATGCGCCAGCTGGTACGGCGCCCTCACGGTTGCTCAGCTCACCCACGACGACGCGCTTCGCCAGCGCCTGATCGACAAGTTTGCCCCGCTCATGCCCGGAGGAGCCGAGGCCACCCGCATCCCCGTCCGCCATCATGTGGACGACTCCATCTTCGGCATCGTCCCTCTCGAAATAGGCATGCAAACCGAGGACCCAAAGTATCTCGCGTATGGTCAGTCGTGGGCCGACCGCCAATGGGAGAACCCGCAGCCCGACGGCCTCTCCGCCGAGACCCGCTATTGGATCGACGACATGTATATGTTGACCATCTTGCAGCTCCAGGCCTACCGCGCCACCGGCGACCACAAATATCTCGATCGCGACGCTCTCGAAATGGTCGCCTATCTTGACAAGCTCCAGCAGCCCAACGGCCTCTTCTACCACGCCCCCGATGTCCCCTTCTTCTGGGGCCGCGGCGACGGATGGATTGCCGCCGGCATGGCCGAGATGCTCCGCGATCTCCCCGCCAACCATCCCCAGCACGCCCGCATCTTGCAGGGCTACAAGACCATGATGGCCGCGCTGCTAAAGTACCAGTCCAAGGACGGCAGTTGGCGTCAGCTCATTGACCACGACGAATCCTGGCCAGAGACGTCCAGCTCCGCCATGTTTACCTTTGCCATGATCACCGGAGTAAAGGACGGCTGGCTCGACGGCCCCACCTATGGCCCCGCCGCCCGCAAAGCCTGGCTCGCCGTCATCGGATACATCGACCAGCACGACGACACCACCAACGTCTGCGAAGGCACCAACAAGCTCAACAGCCTTGACTATTATCTCGAGCGCCGCCGCAAGACCGGCGACTTCCACGGCCAGGCCCCCGTCTTATGGGCCGCCTCAGCCCTCTTGCGCTAACCCGGAGCACGAGCACCGCTACAAATGCCCGCGCATTGACGTGTTCAAAAGCCCCGCCTTCACCCGGCGAGGCTCTCCATCCATCGCGCCGCCCGTCCATGCTTCCGATACACCAGCGCTGATCGAGGTACTTGAGCACCATTCTGTGTGCGAAAGGAATTCAAGCTTCACATTCTTTACTTTCTGTTTATACTGAAATTACAGTTATGAGGGAACAGACATGACCCTATCGAAGGCGGCGGGTGAGTTCATAGTTCATTGGGGCGAGATGGGCAACCGATGGGGCGTGAACCGAACCGTGGCGCAGGTGCATGCGCTGCTGTATCTGGCGGCAGGGCCGCTCACGGCCGAGGAAATCGCGGAGACGCTCGCCGTAGCGCGCTCCAACGTGAGCACCAGCCTGCACGAGTTGCAGAACTGGCACCTGGTGCGGGCGACGCACCTGTTGGGTGACCGCCGCGACTTCTTCTCGACCTCGCACGATGTGTGGCAGCTCTTTTTCACCGTGCTGCAGCAGCGCGTGGAGCGCGAGATTGAACCTACAATCGCCGCACTCGGTCGCCTTGCAACGGAAGCACGCGCGGAGAAGCAGCCCGAGGTGACCGCCCGCATCGCTAGCATGCATGCCCTTTTGCAGGAGATGCATGGCTGGTACGAACAGATGGCAAAGTTGCCGCCAAGCACGCTGCGCAGCCTGGTGAGCTTGGGAGCAGGTATAACAAAGTGGCTGCCGAGTCGCCGCAAAGCGAAGGGGGAGAAATGATTGCAGCAGACGTCAACGTGACTGAAGCAGCCGTAGTTCAACCACTCGCCGCTCCGCGCGTCGCGCCGCAGATCGGACTGGAGCAGTATTACAGCGAGGCCGGCCCGGATTACGCAGCATGGAGCCCCGAGTTCAATATGCACTTCGGTTTCTACCGTGCCGGTGCGAATCCGCTGGACCGCGAAGCCATGCTGGAGCAAATGAATGCGGAGGTGCTCGCGCGGCTGCAGTTGGATGGCATCGCGGAGCCGCGACTGCTCGACCTTGGCTGCGGCCTTGGCGCCACGCTGCGCAGCTTTTCGCGCCGCCTGCCACATGCGCGCCTGGTGGGGTTAACGCGCGTGAGGTGGCGGGTGGAGCATGCACGTAGTCTCAATGAGGTCGCTGGCTGCGCCGGGCGCGTGAGAGTCATCGAGGGCGACTACGAAAACTCTGTTTTGCCGCCCGTAAGCTACGACGGAGCGTACGCGTTGGAGAGCAGTTGCCACGCGCACGGCGCGGACAAGGGCGCGTTGCAGGCAGAGGCGCACCGCCTGCTGCGGCCTGGCGGACGCCTCGTTGTTGCAGACGGGTTTCTCGCAAGCAGTCGGTTTATCAGTGCACTGCAGCAGCGCATCTACAGCAGGCTCTGCGAGTGCTGGGTTATCGAAGAGTTGGCGCAGCTTCAACAGTTCACGGCGAGGCTTGAGCCGCTTGGCTTCAAGGACATCTCCGTTGAGCCCCTGCAGATGCGTGTGGCGCCTTCGGTCGCGCACATCCCCTGGGTCACTCTGAAGTTCCTGCTTACGGATGTGGTGTTCGGCAATCGAGGGATGACCCGCGCCCGCTGGAACAACGTCGTGGCGCCTCTATTGCTGCCGCTGGTCAGCGCGCCGCTCGGGCCAATGACCTACTGCATGATTACGGCGACGAAACGCTAGATGTAGCTTATTTCGCGTAGCGCCGAGTTTTCGACGATGCCGAAAACTCCCGATTCCGTTCCCCCGTTCCCTAATCCCTGGTCCCTTTTCCCTACTCCACAGTCTTCACTTCCGTCTCCGCCGTAGCCAGCGAGCTCCCTCCAACCCAGATCTTGTAGGTCGTCGGTTCCACCGTCCGCTGCATCTCCACGTTATAAAAATTCAGCTCGTCGAACCCCAGCGGAAACTCCACGTGTTTCGTCTCCCCCGGCGCAAGTTGCACGCGCGCAAACCCCTTCAGCTCGCGCACCGGCTGCTCCACGCTCGCCGCCGTGTTCCGTATGTAGAGTTGAACCACCTCGGTCCCGGACACGCTCCCGGTGTTTTTCACGTCCACGCCGATCTTGGTCACCGGCCCCTTCCGCGACGCCAGAATCTCCCCCACCGGGACCTCCGCGCGGCTGATCGTCGGCTCCGCGTAGCTGAACCGCGTATAGCTTAGTCCCCATCCAAACGGAAACAGCGCCGAATTCTCCTCGTCCAAATAGCGCGAAACAAACTTCTCTTCCGCATTGGTCGGCATATGGCTCAAATCTCCATGCGCCGGCCGCCCCGTCGGAAGCTGCGCATAGTAGAGCGGCTCCTGTCCAACAACCCGGGGGAAACTCGACGGCAGCTTGCCCGAGGGATTCACCTCGCCAAACAGCACATTCGCCACTGCATGCCCAGCTTCCACGCCCGGGCTCCACGCCTCAAGAATCGCCGGCACATGTCCGGCAGCCCACTTCAGTTCCAGCGGACGCCCCGCCAGAACCACCAGGATCACTGGTTTGCCGGTAGCCGCCACAGCTTCCAAGAGCCTTTCCTGCGCGCCGGTAAAGCCCAGCTCAACCCTGCTTGATGCCTCGCCCTCCATCCAGTTGGTCGGCTCGCCCAGCGCCAGAATCGCCACGTCGGCCTGCTTCGCCGTCTCCACCGC
>OBLU010000431.1_pt1 | contig 39844 bp, 33 predicted proteins | sample 1518681 | NCBI WGS metagenome assembly OBLU01 (sample SAMEA3539304, study PRJEB22396) | soil metagenome | biome: tundra; feature: field; material: soil | place: USA | collected 2010-05 | depth 0.15 m
GTCGAGACCGAGATCAAGTTCGCTGGCTACCTCGAACAGCAGAAAAAATCGATTGAGAAGCTCAAGGCCGCAGAAGCTGTCGCCATTCCCGAGTGGATGGAGTACAGCACCATCAGCGGGCTTTCCCGGGAGATGCTCGAAACGCTGGATCGGGTGCGCCCCGCCACCATCGGCCAGGCCAGCCGCATCCCTGGTGTCACGCCCGCCGCGCTCAGTCTTGTGCATGTCTCCATCCGACTGCAGGCGACACGGCGCGCCAGCTAGAGGAAACAATCTTCATCGGAACACGCCTTGGGATAAAGTGGGGCATGCGCTCATATTTTGCCCCAGCGATTCTTGTCTTGCTCACACTTGCGTCTGCCTCGGCGATTGGGCAAGCCAGTGGTTCAACAGTTCGCGCGCGCGATCTGGGCGTACCGTTCGATGGCGCTCCCGGACCACTGAATGCAATTACGGATGTGGCCGGGGTGGAGGTTGGCACCACCACTCTCATTCGAGGCGAGGGCGCACTGAAAGTGGGTGAAGGTCCTGTACGCACTGGGGTCACCGTGATCGCCCCCCGCGGTACGAAGAACTCCGATCCTGTGTACGCCGGTTGGTTCAGCTTGAACGGCAATGGCGAAATGACCGGCACCACATGGGTGGAAGAGTCAGGATTTCTTGAGGGCCCGGTGGCCATTACGAATACCCACAGCGTGGGCACGGTACGCGATTCCGTGATTGCCTGGGGCCTCAAGCACGGCACGCTCCATCATGATTGGTCGCTGCCGGTGGTTGCTGAGACATGGGACGGCTGGCTCAATGACATCAGTGGTTTCCATGTTAAGGCGGAGGACGTCTTCGCCGCTCTGGAGTCAGCCAAGGGTGGCCCCGTGCCTGAGGGAAACACCGGCGGCGGCACAGGCATGGTCTGCTACGGGTTCAAGGGCGGCACAGGCACCGCCTCGCGCGTGCTTTCAAAAGGCGAGGGCGGCTACATGGTGGGAGTTCTTGTGCAGTGCAACTGCGGGCGACGCCCCCAGTTGACCATCGCCGGCGTCCCGGTGGGCAAAGAGATTCCCGGGGGCGTTCCGTATGCAGGCCTCGCGCCCTTTGCCTTGCCTCCCGGCAGTGAGATCCGAGGCGATGTGGGCTCCATCATCATTGTGGTAGCTACCGACGCGCCGCTTTTGCCGCACCAGTTGAAGCGGATTGCCCGCAGAGCTGCGCTTGGGGTGGCGCGTACGGGATCCATCTCGGGCAATGGCTCCGGCGATATATTTCTGGCCTTCTCTACCGCCAACCCGCACGCCGATGCCGACCCCGGCCCTAATACGGTGCAAACCGTGTCCAATGAACGCATCAGCCCGCTTTTTGCGGCCACGGTTGAGGCGACGGAAGAGGCGATTGTGAACGCGATGGTCGGCGCGAAGACCATGACCGGCATCGACGGGCACACCGTGATTGCCCTGCCTCATCAGCAGCTTCAGCAGGTGCTGAAGAAGTACAACCGGTGAGCGTCGGAGGAGACTGCGTGGCTACAGCAGTTCTCCTATTTCTGGTGGGGAAAACCACGACCCTTGAGTGACGTTTTCCTCAAGAAAATGCCACCTTGCACGCCCCTCGATGCGCCACGCAAATAGGAGAACTGCTCTAATCCTTCTTCTCGCTTTTTGTGAAGAGCGGGATATGGAAGGGCAACTCGGCGTTGGACTGCTTCTTGTGTTTGGTGTTGGAGTCCTCGCGGAGCGATGTGCGCTGCGAATTAATGCAGTGCCACCCGCCATGCGCGCGCTCAAAGACGTGAGTGAACACGCCTTTCTCGTCCATCTGCGCCGAGCCGACCTTGTGATGCAGGATGTAGGTGCCGTTGGCGACGGCGATGTCGCCCAGCATGCGCACCGTGATGACCTTCTGTTCGAGATGTATGGTCTTGTCATCCCCGGAGATCAGATCGGCCACCTGCTGATTGCGGGTGCTGATGTCTCCCGAGGCAGAGACATCCATGAACAACGGCGCCAGCACAAGTTCAAGGCCGTACTGGTCGCGCATGTTCACGGAGTTCGCCCAGGCATCCTCGATCTTCTGAAACTCGACAATTTCCGGGGATGAGGTTGTGGTGATAGCCGCTTGAGGAGACGCCGCTGCCGGCTCCAGAGTTTGTGCATTCGCAGCAGAGGAAAGAAGCAAAACAGAGAGACATACCGCAATTCGAATCATACGAGCCATAAACTCCCACACTTGATGATATCTCTTGGACTCGGGAGACCGGCCTAGCGGGAGCGGCAAAGGGCAGGGTGGAATTCAGACCAGCATCTGGAGCAGTTCGGGATGGTGGATCGTAACGAGCGAGTCCTCGATCGATATCCACCCGTCTTTGCGGAACTGGCCCAAAGTGCGGGTGACGGTCTCGCGTGTGGTACAGGCCATCGATGCCATCTCTTCGTGGGTCAGAAGCAGCGGAAAACGGAATCCGCCGGTTTCCAGATGGTCGCCGATCTGGTGTGCCAGTTCAAGCAGAAGCCGCCCCAGTCTTGCCGCCACAGTTTCTGCAAGGGCAATACGGCAGGCATCCTGAAGAGCGAAGCGGTATTCCTGGCAGATGCATTGCACAGCGCGCATTTGGGCTTCCTTGTGGCTGCGCAGGAAAATATGGAACCTCTCACGCTCCACAGGCCGAAGTTGCGCCGGCGTCAGGGACTCAGCCGAGACTTCATAGACGCCATGCGAGAGAACAGCGTAGAGGCCCAGCATTGAGCCGGGACCCGCGACGCGGACGATCATTTGGCGATCTTTAGCTCGTCCCGCGGTCAGCTTGAGATACCCGCCGCAGATCAGGTAAAGGCAGCGAGCCTCTTCACCCTGGTTAAAAAGGGAGGCTTGCGCCGGGAGCGAGATGGTGCTGGTGGCTAATTCAAGGTCGGCCAGGACAGCGCTGCCCAGCGAGCAGAACCACCCGGGACGCCGGTTGGCACAAGCTGCGCAACCGACCGGTGCCTGACGTGCCATGTGCCTTTGCCGTCTCTGCACTCCCACCGCAATCGCGTTGTCTGCCATGATGTTGCCCCATTTTCGCCGATTTAGGGCCTTGGACCTGCTTCGGAGCCACCCCTTCTATGGGCGCGTCCGAAGTGAAATCGCTGCGGTCCCCGGAACGGAGACCTTCGCTTCTTCGAAGTTTCCCGCAGACCTCGCTTTCCTGGATGTGATGGGCCTCACGTCTCTTGATCATTTCGTACGTGATTCGTGCTCAGTTTGATTCCTTGACACATCTGGTGCGGGTTCACGCTGACGATCAAAATGCAAGTTCGCCAGGAAACTGAACACGCACCTTGCTGAAGAATGCTCCTGTGTTTTAATTCTGAGATTGTTCAGTTTTGTACAGCGTTCAGATGATCTTTACTGTTTTGTTCTTTAGAGGAGTGCGCGCTTTTTCTGCGATTTCCAAGCCAAGGGAAGCTTCACGGTAAGAGCTGCGAAACATCCAGTGACTCAACGAAAGATGAGTGTTTTTGAGAGTGGAAGAGCGGAAATCGAAAGCTGCAGACTCACTCCATGTGACGAACATCACCGTGTACCAAAACCAAAGGACGTAGCATTTTGGGCGTAAGGTGATGCCCCGCACAAAAAGAGCATCCTCACAAACGGAAGGGCCAATGAACCGGCCAGAGTCTTCTCCATTCAATGGAAATGACACGCAAGGCTGGACGCGGGTCCGACTGATTCACAGAGCTGTGCACAGCCCAAGAGGTGTTACTTGATGCATAGAGATGGGCCAGTAAAAAGATTGCCAAGCGTTGCGGCTCCCGGGAAGCACAGGGGACTGCGAGTGTGTCTGATGCTGCTGCTGGGCTCGACACTGTTGTATACGTCGGCAATGGCCGCTCCTGCGAGGAACGACAAGGCGGCCGGCGCTCAGGCCGCAAAAGCAGTTCAGGGCGACTTCGTTGGCGCAGATGTTTGCGCAACCTGCCACCAGGAAGTTGCGAAAGGCTTCGCCAACAATCCGCATGCCAGGCTTGCTGAAATGCATGGCGGTGCCGGCGTGACCTGCGAAGGCTGCCATGGTGCCGGCAAGGCGCACGTTGAGGGCGGCGGCGACATATCCAAGATCTTCAACCCCGCCAAAGCCACCGCAAAGGAAGTCGACGAGAAATGCCTCGGCTGCCACCAGGGCAAGCACGCTAATTTTGAGCGCTCGGCCCATGGCGAAGGCAACGTGAGCTGCCTCGGTTGCCACAGCGTTCACGCCAGCACAACTCCCGAGCATCTGCTAAAAGCCGAAGAGCCACAGCTCTGTTTCCAGTGCCACACCGACGTGAAGCCGCAGTTCTCCATGCCTTTCCATCACAAAGTGGAAGAGGGACTGGTAAAGTGCTCCGATTGCCACGACCCGCATGGCACGTTTGGCGAGAAGGGATTGCGGTCTTCGACGCAGCAGGATGCGGTTTGCACCAAGTGCCACACCGAGACGGCCGGGCCGTTTGTGTATGAGCACGCGGTGGTCAAGACCGAAGGGTGTACCGCATGCCACACGCCGCACGGCGGACCGAATCCACGGCTGTTGAACCGCGCCAACGTGAACACGATCTGCCTGCAGTGCCACTCGCCGTCGCCTAATTTTACGACCAACCTGCCCATCGGGCCGGCGCACAACCAGGCTACGCAATATCAATCGTGCACCATCTGTCACACCAGCGTTCATGGCTCCAACGTGAGTGCGGTTTTCTTCAATTCCAACTAGTAAGGGGCGAGCGATGACGAATCAGACAAGATCTTCGAGATGTCTGGGTGGGTCGCCGGCCGGGGCCAGCATTTCCCGGTTGTGCACCCTTACCCTGGTAGCGGCGATGGCGTCCGGCCCAGCCATGATTGGCTTTGCCCAGACTGCGCCCGATGCGGCCAAACCCGCAAAACAAGTCACAGAGACGAAACCTCCCGCAGCGCCTGCGCCCAAGGTCATCGGCGGCTACGAGGTGCACCAGGCGATCGAATTGGGCGGCCGCATCACTGCCAACAAAAGCGGCAGCGACGCCATGTGGGCCACGATGGTGAATCAGGGCACAGGAATGCGCGTCCTGAGTCACTCTCTCGAGATGCATTCACTCGATCCTTCCAAGACGCCGTTCTTCAATACATTGACCAGTTCCAGCTTCGGATACGGCGGCGATCCGAATGACGTCTCTTACTTGAATCTTTCCAAGGGCAGGATCTACGACTTCGCGGGCAGCTTCCGGCGGGACCGCAATTACTTCGACTACAACCTGCTGGCCAACTCGTTGTTGTCGACTGCCACCCCGGCAACGCCGGCACTTGTTCCTGAGCCGGATTCGTTGCACTTGTTCAACACGGTGCGGCGCAATACCGACACATTGTTGACGGTCCTACCGCTGTCGCGAATCAGCTTCCGCGCCGGGTTCAATCACGGCACACATGAAGGGCCTACGTTCTCGACGCTCCATGGCGGCGGTGACGTGCAGCTGTCACAGTGGTTCCGCAACGCACTCGACACTTACACCGGTGGGGTAGACGTAAAACTGGCGAAGCGCACGACCCTCAGCTATGACCAGTTCTATGCCTTCTACAAGGGAGACACGTTCTTTCAATTGGCGCCCACGCCTTTCAAGCTTTCCGATGGAACGCCGGTCTCGCTAGGAGTCGATGTTCTGACTGGGCCAACGGTCACATGCGGCACGGGTGCCAACAAGACGGAAAACGTCGTCAACGGCATTGCCAATCCGTTCTGCAGTGGAACGACCACGGAGAGCGAAACGGCGCCTACGCGCACCTCGTTTCCGACCGAGCAATTGCGCTTCGCATCGCGCTACTGGGATGCGGTTTCGATGAACGGGCGCTTAACCTATAGCGGCGCAACAGCCAACGTAAACAGCTTCAACGAGACCTTTGTCGGCGACGGCCGCGCTTCAAGCCCCCCGTTTCCTTCCGGATCTGTCCTGCGGGAAGAGATCGAAACAGGCGCCGGCCCTAATGGGCAGTTTGCCCACAACAAGCGCATCAATGTGAATGCTGACTACGGCATCGAGGCTGAGCTGAATAAGTATGTGTCCGTCACGGACGCCTTCACGTTCTGGGACTTCCGGATTCCGAGCCAGAGTAACTACTCTGAGACCGAGATCGGCGGCCCAAGCGCCACGACGTCGATGCTCACCCCGCTTACAGCCAGCAATCAGCTCACGTTCACGACGCCCGGCACGTTCTCAGATTTCCTGGGTCAGAAAAATACCGGTAACACGGTGATGGGCATCGTGACGGTTACGCCCGAGGTAAAGATATCGGGAGGCTGGCGCTTCAATGACCGGACAATCACGTTCAATGGGGACCCAACCTTCGATTGGCACCAGAACTGGCTCCTCCTGGGTGGAGTGGTGCAACCGTCGCACGCCTTCCGTCTCAATGTGAACTACGACACGATGCATTCGAAGAGCGCCAACGCGGCCACAACCAGTAATACATATACCCGCGAAGCGCCGGACATGATCATTCATCTGCGTCTGCGCATGACGGTCATCCCCGCCAAGTGGATCAACTTTGCTGTCACAGGGAACGATTACTCGGCCAAAAATGACGACCCGCTGGTGAATCATCTCGAGCACAATCACGACTTCAGCTTTGCTGCGCAGATCATTCCCACCCAGACGTTGAGCCTGGACTTCAACTACGCTCACGACGATGTCTTTTCAACCACGGACCTGTGCTACGTCTATGTTGCCACGGCGACCGCACCACTTCCGCCGGGAGCGACGAATGCTGGAACCTGCGTGCCAAGCGCGAACAATCCAGGCGCGACCAGCAACCTGTACTTGGGCAGCGGCTATTATGACGCGCCCGAAACCTACTTCTCGGGTGCGCTGAGCTATACGCCGGCGAAGTATTTCCGATTCAACGGCGGCGCATCGCTCAACAGCCAAAGCGGGCAGGCCGAGCAATTAAATCCGCTGATGGTTCCGGGAGCTCTGAATTCGAAGGTTGTGACGCCATTCACCGATCTGCTGGTCAACATCGCGCCGCAGTGGGCATGGCATGGCAACTGGATTCACCATTCATATACCGAGGCCGGCGGACCTGGACCTGCGCCTCGCAACTTCCACGGTGACGTAATCACTCTGGGCGTGCAGTACGCATTTTAACCACTGGGACAGGCGGCAAGAACCTTTGCTTGTCTATCCTTCACTCATTCGCATTTTTCACAGCGTTATGTCGCAGATTTCCTCAGTCCGGTGCAATAGGGAACGGCGCGGCTCATGTTGAAGAGGCGTCTTTTTCGACAGCGATTTTCCCCACGTACGGGACGGGGAGCTCTCGAAGGGGTAGGAATATGACCAAGACGATTCGAATTTTTGTGACGTTGGCGGCGGTTCTGTCGTTGGCCGGCGCCGTGGGCTTCGCCCAGTCTTCCGGCGAAGCTCTCTACAAGTCAAAGTGCCTGATGTGCCACGGCGCAGCAGGCCTGGCTGACTCAGGAGCGGGTAAGGCGATGAAAGTAAAGCCGGTCACCGATCCTGAAGTGAGCAAACTTACCGAAGCCCAGATGATCGATGCCGTTCATAATGGCATGGGTAAGATGCAGCCGTACAAAGATAAGCTCACTGACGCCCAGATCAAGGACGCGGTTACTTACTTCCGTACGTTTTTGAAATAAGAAGCTGAAATGCCGGCGCGGATTCCTTGATTGAAGGAGCTGCGCCGGGCTTGCAGGAATGGTCACTTGTATCCGAATGAGAACTTCGGCGACTTCCTTTTAGTGGCGGGGTTCTAAGTTGCAACAACCCACAAAGCAGGCGTGGTCTAGGCCGGCGCACTGTGCGTGCAATACTCAAGGAGTTTCACAATGACAAAGACGATCCGATCTCTGGCGGTGCTGGCCGCTGCAGTCTGTATGGCCAGCTCTATGAGCTTCGCCCAATCTGAGGGTGCGGCGACCTACAAAGCCAAGTGCCAAATGTGCCATGGCGCCGACGGCAACCCCAATCCCTCGATGGCCAAGATGATGGGCATCAAGCCAGCCTCCGACCCAGACATCAAGAAACTGAGCGAGGCCGATATGATTGCCGCTGTCAAGAACGGCAAGGGCAAGATGAAGCCGATCGCCGGACTCACCGATCCGCAGATCAAGGAAGTCGTTGTCTACTTCCGCTCGTTGAAGTAGTGCGCACCATGCGGCCCGCCTTTACTGGCGGGCCATTCATTCTCACGCTGGGGGCAACGTGCCATTGTTTCAAAAATTTCGTGAACACTGGGTAAGGCCGGCGCTGTTCTTCGGCAACAATCCCATCAGCCTGGCGGGCGGCGCCGTCACCACCGCTGCCGGCATCACTATGATCGGCTATTGGCTGGAGCAGATGTTCGTCCGGCCCAACGACAATCCCTATCTCGGGATCATCTTCTTTCTGATCCTGCCCGGCTTGTTTATTCTTGGGCTGGCGCTCATACCGGTGGGCATTGTTGTGCGCCGCAAAAAGCTGCAGAAAGCCGGGCACATTCCTGCGGCATATCCCAAGGTCGATTTCAACGATCGCATCTTTCGCCACGGCGTCGATATCGTGCTGGCGGCCACCATTATCAACTTCCTCGTAGTTTCCGTGGCGAGTTATCGTGGCGCAGCCTACATGGATTCTCCACAATTCTGCGGGCAATCGTGCCACGTCATGCATCCGGAGTACACGGCCTACAAGATTTCCGCGCACTCGCACGTAGCTTGCGTCGACTGCCATATCGGATCCGGCGCTGACGCGTACTTCGCCGCCAAAGTAAATGGCACAAAGCAACTGCTCGAAGTATCGACACACCGCTACCCCACGCCGATTCCGTCGCCAGTGCGAAACCTGCGCCCAGCACGGGTGATCTGCGAAGGATGCCACACGCCGGCGCGGTTCGTTGGCGAGAAGCTTTTGGTCAAGTCCAGCTTTGCCGACGATGAACAGAATACTGAAACGCAGACGGTGCTTGTTCTCCACCTGGGCGGAGAGGATTCCCTCTCTCATCTGACCGGAATTCACGGCGTGCACTTGGGGCATATCGAATACATCGCCACCGACTCGACTCGGACTGCGATTCCCTGGGTGCAGAAGCGCAACGACGATGGTTCGGAGACCGTGTTCGCATCGTCTGCTTTGAAAGGCTCTGAGCCGCAGGGCGAACGGCGCGTGATGGATTGCATTGACTGTCATAATCGGGCATCTCACACCTTTCTGACTGCAGAGGACGCTCTGAATCGCGCCATGGCGGATGGCGCTGTGAGTCCAGCGTTGCCCTGGGTTCACAAAGAAGGATTGGCGCTGCTCAAGGCTGACTACGCCAGTCAAGATGAGGCGCGCAATAAAATTCCTGCGCAACTTGAGGCCTTCTATCGCAGTGGACATCCCGAGGTGCTCGCCGCCAAAGCAAGCCTCGTCAAAGCCGCTGGCGACCAGCTGGTGACTCTCTACAGTCAAAACGTGTTCCCGGACATGAAGGTGACCTGGGGAACGCATCCCAATCACATCGGGCACATGAGCTATCCCGGTTGCTTCCGGTGCCACGACGGCGATCACACCGCCAAGAACGGCACCGCGATCACTCAGGACTGCGCGGCCTGCCACAACCTGCTGGCGGTCGATGAGTCCAAGCCCAAGGTACTGGCCGACCTGGGCATCCAGTGAATCTAAGTTCAAAATAAGGGGACACGAGGGGCGACCGGTTTTCTGGCCGCCCTTTGTGCATTTATCTGACCCCTGCCCCTGCGTGATAGGCTGGCTCTTCGCTTACAAGGAGCTTCCTACACGTGCACAACAGCTCTCCTTTGCATTTTGACCTTGTGGTAGCGGCTCATGCCGCGATGATCGAACACGGTTTTCAGCCCGATTTTCCAAACGGAACCCAGGCCGAACTGACCGCCATTCAGGCGCACCCCGACATGCCCGCAGCCCCGGGCGCGAAGGATTTGCGTAACCTGCTGTGGTCGTCGATCGACAACGACACCTCCAAGGATCTTGATCAGATCGAGTGGGCCGAGCAGTTGCCGGATGGCCGCATCCGCGTGCTGATCGGTGTGGCCGATGTGGATGCGCGCGTGAACGCGGGCACCGTCATTGACGGACATGCACGCAGCGAAACCACATCGGTTTACACCGGCGTAAAGGTCTTTCCCATGCTTCCATCGGAGCTTTCCGAAGGCATTACTTCACTGAACGAGAATCAGGACCGTGTGGCATTGGTGATCGAATACGCCGTCGATCCGGCTGGCGCCGCATCCGACGCCAAAGCCTATCGCACCCTGGTGCGCAACCGGGCCCAATTGGCCTATAACAGCGTTGGCGCGTGGCTCGAAGGCAAAGGGCCAGCACCGGCCAAGGTCGCAGCCAGCGCCGACCTGGCCGCGCAACTCAAACTGCAGGACGTCGCTGCGCAACGGATGCAGGGCAACCGCTTTCAGCACGGCGCTCTCGATCTGGAGACGATTGAGACCCGGCCTATCATGCTGGCCGATCAGGCGGTCGACATTGCTCCGCTCGAAAAGAATCGCGCCACCTCTCTCATTGAGGAATTCATGGTGGCGGCCAATGGCGTCATCGCCAGGACCTTCGAGGATGCCGGCGTCGCCTCCATCCGACGCATCGTGCGCACTCCGAAACGCTGGGACCGCATTGTCGAAGTGGCTGCTGGGTTAGGGACCACGCTGCCCGCCGAGCCCGACTCCAAAGCGCTGAACGATTTTCTGCTGGCTCAAAAGCAAAAAGATCCTGACCACTTTCCCGATCTCTCGCTCACCGTCATCAAGTTGATGGGGCCCGGCGAATATGTGCTGGTCAAGCCGAATGAGGTTTCACCGGGACACTTTGGCCTGGCCGTTCAGGACTACACGCATTCCACCGCGCCGAATCGGCGTTTTCCCGATGTCGTGACACAGCGGCTGCTGAAGGCGTGGCTCGCGTATGCGCCGCAACCCTACTCCGAGAGTGATCTGGATGCCATTGCGCAACGCTGCACGCTGATGGAGGATGGCGCGCGCAAGGTGGAGCGAGAGATGCAGAAGCGCATCGCCGCGGTGGTATTGCGCCCGCGCATTGGCCAGAGTTTCCAGGCCATCGTCACCGGCGTGAACCAATTCGGCACTTTTGTCCGCGCACTCGATCCGCATGTCGAAGGCATGCTGGTCAACGCGGGCAAGCCGGGAGCCCAAAAGGGCCTGGATGTCGGCGACCGGTTGACCGTGAAGCTGGTCTCCACTGACCCCGTGCGCGGCTTTATCGACTTTGCGATGTGATCACATCAGCGCGGATCGGCGACCCAATCCGGTTTGCGTCAAATGCACATCCTTCCGCCTGAACCCGGCAGTTATTCCTGCGTGCCTTTCGGCAACTCGAAGACGATTGCCGCCTCGCCGGGCGTGATCTCGCCTGCGGCAACGTCTTTCACGACCACAGCTGTTCCCGGCTCGTCGATCCACAGACAAACAATCCACCAGATCAGTACCAGCAAGTACACAACACTGTTCCCGTTAAAAAGCTTTTCCCGCAAGCCGACAACGCGTTGATACTCCGCCATCGAGTGGGGCGCGGCGGTTTTTGCGATGAGCTGCCAAATTGCCTGCACCGCGATTTGACCAATCGATGCAGTGGAAAGACCGATGACGATTTGTTGTGCGTGGCTGCGCCATCCAGCACCGTAGCGCCGGCCAAACAGGACCACAAGCAGGCCCAGCGCGACAGTGAGCACGTCCACCAGCAGCCCAGTTTTCTGGGCGATCAGTTGCATTACCCCGAGCACGGCCATCGGAGTGTCGACGGCGAGCGTCTTCCAAGCCGGCCACTTCCCCCACAGCGCCGCCACGCAGCCACCAAGGGCCAGCAGCACAAGGGTTCCTATGAGCCAGGCGCGCCGTGGAGCGCGTGCGAAGGCCCGGCGGGCCAACTCCACTACCACCAGCAACCCGACGATGGACGACAGATCGGCCAGCACGATGAAGATCGCACTAGTGGTCAGCTGCGGCAACCTGCCAAAGAGAAGCCGGCTCGTCAACAGCCGTAGCGTCACCAGTACGATCGCGGTTGTGAACCACGGAAAACGGCGTATCCGGTCGCGTCCCAGCAAAACCACCAGCAGAACTAGATGGGCCGCAAACGTCATCGTCCAGAGAACCTGGACAGCGGTAAAGTCAAAGTTGAAGTGCATGAACTCCTTACTACGCCCCGCGCTCGGTGAGATCAGCGGGGTCACATTTCAGTCTAGGACATTTCCCCACCCGGGCGAATCTGGGCGGGATTCTCAGCCGGCTTCATGCGCCGGCGGGCGAAAGTTGTTTCTGTCTTGGAGAACGTTCAAGGAATGGAATGGTGCGCCCGGAGATCCGCCGCGGCGGACGAACTCCCGACTATCCGAAAGCTTCGAGAGAAATCGCACAGCGAGAGAAAATGGTGCGCCCGGAGAGATTCGAACTCCCGACCTAACGCTCCGGAGGCGTTCGCTCTATCCAGCTGAGCTACGGGCGCGCTCCTTCAGCATACCGTATTTGAGCGTTATCGCGGCAGGCGGCCTTGGGATGGCTACGAGGATTTTCGACGGCGGATTCCGCGTGAGATTTCTCCCGACCTAGCGCTCCGAAGGGTTGCCGCGGCGACCTCTATCCGGCTGAGCTACGGGCGCACTTTCAGCATACCGTATTTGGCGGTTAGGGTGGTTTTGCAGTGGGCGGGTGAGGTGAATCCGCTTTCCAAACTCAAAGTGGCCCCAAATCTCTGGCCCCTGATCCCTGCTTCTGCACCCGCAACTCTTCCATCACTGACTGGATCAGCGCCTTGGCGCCCTCCAGGCCGCTCAAAACGGCCTGTAAGTCGAGCGCCGGCTTGGCGGGGTTGCGGCTGGAGGCGCAATATACCCCGTGTTGGCCCACCATGATCAATGAATCGGTCAGCAGGTCCAGTGCCACCGCCAGCCTGCCCCGTTCCACGCCCATCATGAATTCGTGCTTGTCCAGCTCGGCTCGTTTCTCGTCAAAAACGCTCATCCTCCCAGCCTACCTGAAAAGCCGGAAGGCCCGATTCACACGTCCAGTTTGCGCACGTACTCGGCGTCCTCATGAAGTTCCTTCATCGGGTCCATGTCGAACTCCTCCTGCTCGACGAAGTAGTACTTCAATCCCGTGGCTGCGCGCAAGATCGGTCGATAATCGATGCTCCCTTTGCCCAGCACGGTCATCTGCTGTTTGCCGTCCGCGCCAAGCACCATGTCCTTCACGTGCATCAGCTGGAACCGTTCCGGCGATTTCTTCAGATAATCCACCGGATTGTGTCCCGAGGCGTGGACCCAGCCCGCGTCCATCTCGAAGACTACCAGCTTGGGGTCTGTGAGCCGCAGCAGTTCGTCATACACCAGCACGCCGCCCTCGCTAGCGAACTCCGGCGTGTGATTATGAACGCCAAACGTCATGCCGGCGGCCTTCACTTTTTCGCCGATGCGGTTGAACTCGCTGGCCACATAACGCCAGTCATCCAGTGTCAGTTCGCCTTTCGCGGATGGGTCGCGATGGACTCCACCCGACGAAGAGCAGACGATGTATTCGAGCCCCAGCGTATGCGCATATTCGATCCACTGATCGAACTCAGTCCGCAGCGCGCTGAGCGTGTGGTGCGTGCTTACACAGCGCAACCCGGCCTGCTCCATGGAGTGGCGAAACTCCGTCGCTGTCTTGTTGAAGTACCCGGCGGCCTCCACAACGGTGTATCCCGCCGCCCCTAACTGGTGGAGCGTGCCGTCGAAGTCCTTGGGCAACTGCTCGCGCACGGAATAAAGCTGCAGCCCGATGGGCATGTGGAGATGCGCTGCAGAGAGGCGCCGCGCGCCCACACAGGCTGCCGCGGCAATTGCACCGGAAGCCTTCAAAAAAGTTCTACGTGAAGATCTGCTCATTTGATGACTCTCCCTTTGTTAGCTCTTGATCGCCTGCGCCGCCGCGTCCCATGTGGCGACGTTGCGGTGAAAGTAAGAGTGATTGGCCATGTGACAGGCGATGGCGGCGTTGTTACCGAAGACCTCGTCTTCCACCACGTGTTCTCGTGTTTCCACCGCACGGAAGAAGTTGGTGATATGGTCGGCTGTGTCGTCATAGCCGGGCGTCGCGGAATAACTCTCCACCTCTCCGAGTTTCGCGGTGGGCGCGGGATGCGCCGCGTGCCACTCCTTCAGATATTGTTGCTTCGCTTCCGCGGTCCAGCCGTTCAAGGAGTAGCCCTCCGGCTGCGGGCGGGTGTCCTGCGGTGTCACAGTGACGGTGTCGCCGTTGATCACCATGGTGGCTTCGCTGCCGTCGAAAATGACCGGCTCGCTAGAGGCATTGTTCTGGTTGCAGTGAAGATTCACGGTGATGTCTGGATAGTCGTAAAGCGTGGCCAGCAAATCCGGATAATCACGTCCGTCTTTGAAGTGCGTAAGGCTGCCGGTGGAATAGGCGCGGGCAGGAAGGGCATTGACGCCGGTGACGCACTGAATGCCCGACAGCAGGTGGACGAACAGGTCGCCGGCTACGCCCTCGCCATAATCAGCAAAGCAACGCCAGCGGAAGAAGCGTGCCGCATCGAAAGGAAGAGAAGGCGCATCACGGATCCATGTCGTCCAGTCGATGGTCTCCGGGCTGGCGTCGGGAGCTATGGGATAGACCCACGCGCCGGAGGGCGAATTGCGGTCTGTGTGACCCTCGATGTACGTCACTTTGCCCAGCCGTCCCGAGGCGTAAATCTCTGCGGCCTTTTTGTAGACGATGTTGCTCACGCGCTGGCTCCCGGCCTGGAAGATGCGCTTTCCCGACTGAACCGCTTGCACCATGGCCAGGCCATCGGCCACGTTGTGCGACATCGGCTTTTCGCAATAGACATCTTTTCCCGCGGCCACGCAGTCCAGCACAACGTGGCGATGCTGAAAGTCGGCAACGGCCACGATCACCGCATCCACATCCTTGCGGTCCAGCAGGGCTCGGTAATCGCGTGTGGTGGGAACGTCGGTCCCGTATGCCTCCTGCCCGGCCCTCTGGTGCATGTCGTAGAGGTCGGCAATGCCCACCAATTCGCCGGTTGGCACCGCGCGGGCTGAGCGTAGCAGATCGCATCCGCGAATCCCGGTGCCGATGGAGGCAAATCGAATCTTGCGCCCTGTGTCGCCGCCCGACTGAGTTTGAGCCGCCAGCACTGGCGGTTCCAGCAGCGTTGATTTGACCGCTGCGCCCGCCGCCACTGCTCCCGCGCCCAAGCGCACAAAATCCCGGCGCGTGATTGACCGAAGGTTCATTTGGATTCTCCTGTGCGAGCGTCATTCTCGCTTGCCGGGCCGTATCGTGTCCACCGCCGCAACTTTGTTGTGCCCCGATGGCATACGATGCTGGAGGTGGAATACTGCAGGAACGGAAGAGGAGTTAGTCGGCACCATGATGAAAGCGATAAGGCTGGACTCGAAAGGCATGAAGAGATTTCGCGCAATCGTTGCAGGAGGATTTCTCCTTGGGATCATGGCGGTCGCTGCTGTCCAGGCGCAGGCCACTAAAAATGCGGAGGCAATCGCAAAGCCGGGTCTTGGCCCCAATGTGCTTGTGTTCGATCCCGCCATGCCACCGGCCGAGATCCAGCAACAAATCGACAAGGTCTATGCCATTCAGCGGCACAGCGAATTTGGCTCAGCCCGCTATGCATTGCTGTTCCTGCCCGGTGAATACCACGTAGATGTTCCGGTCGGCTTCTATACACAGGTTTTGGGCCTCGGCGCGACACCCGACTCCGTTCACATCACTGGCAACGTTCACTCCGATGCCAGTCTCCCCAACAATAATGCCACCTGCACTTTTTGGCGGGCGGTCGAGGGCTTCTCGGTAACGCCCACAGGCGGGACGATGCAGTGGGCCGTCTCGCAGGCGGTGCCTTTTCGCAGGATGCATGTGCGCGGCAACATTGTGCTGCACCAGAACGGCGGCTGGGCCAGCGGCGGGTGGATGTCGGATTCGTTAGTCGATGGCAACGTGGGCGCAGGGCCGCAGCAGCAGTGGATCTCGCGCAACAGCGAATGGGGCGGTTGGACCGGTGCGAACTGGAACATGGTCTTTGTCGGCGTGCCGCATCCGCCGACCGGTGAGTGGCCTGAGCCGCCCTACACCAAGGTGGACCGCACGCCCGTCGTTCGGGAGAAGCCGTTCCTCGAAGTCGATGCGAAAGGGAGCTGGAGCGTTCGCATTCCGGCTTTCAGGACTGACAGCGTGGGCATTACATGGCATGCAGGCTCAACGCCGGGAGAATCAATTCCACTCAGCAGGTTCTACATCGCGCGGCCTGACGTGGACACAGCCGCCAGCATCAACGCGCAGTTATCCCGCGGCAAGGACCTGCTCTTCACACCCGGAATTTACGACCTGACCGAACCGATTCATGTCACGCGGCCCAACACGGTGATGATGGGCTTGGGCTTCGCCACACTCAGACCCACGCACGGCACCGCGGCCATCACGACTGCGGACGCGGATGGCCTTGAAATCGCGGGCTTGCTCTTTGATGCGGGCGAGACCCAATCGCCTGTGCTATTGGAGGTGGGTCCGGAAGGCAGCACAGCCAGCCACACTAAAAATCCCATCTGTCTCCACGACGTCTTCTTCCGCGTGGGTGGCGCCGGTGTGGGCCGCGCGCAGGTTAATCTGCGCATCAACAGCAACGACACAATCGTTGACCACACCTGGATCTGGCGCGCCGATCACGGAGCGGGAGTGGGATGGGACAGCAACATCAGCGCTAACGGGTTGGTCGTCAACGGCGATAACGTGACTGTCTACGGCCTCTTTGTCGAGCATCACCAACAATTCCAGGTCTTGTGGAACGGCAATGGCGGCCGCACCTATTTTTATCAGTCCGAAATTCCCTACGATCCACCAGACCAGGCCAGCTACTCGAGCGCGCCGGGCGTCAACGGCTGGGCCTCCTACAGAATTGCCGATGCAGTCACGAGCCACGAAGCATGGGGGTTGGGCATCTACAGCGTCTTCCGGCACCCGAACGTCGTGCTGACGCGCGCCATCGAGGTTCCACGCAGGCCCGACGTGCGCTTTCATCACATGATTACCGTTGCGCTCGACGACAAGGGAGAAATCTCGAACGTTATTGACGACAATGGCGGAGCCACGTCAATCCAGCCGCGCGTGCTGCCCAAAGTGACCGATTTCCCTTGATCACTGCCGGCAGCACCGCCGACGGGCGCGCACCGTTGAATCATGGGAGAATGGATAGGTACACACCATGACCAACGAAGCCGCCTCCGAAGCTCAATTGCCCCCCGAAAATACGCCCGAATTGAATACGGAACCCGTCGAAGACTTTGCTGCTCTTCTTTCCGAGTTCGAGCGTAGCCATACACACAAGCCCGCTGGCGGCGCGAAGCAGTTGCAAGGAACAGTCGTCTCCGTCTCCGCCGAACAAGTCTTTCTTGACATCGGTTACAAGACCGAGGGTGTGCTGCCGCGCACGGCGTTTGAAAAGAATGCCGAAGGCGTCGAAGTCGGACAGAACATTCCGGTATCGGTAACGGGGCGAAACGAAGAGGGCTACTACGAGTTGTCGCGCTTCAAGGTGGCGCAGCCTCGCGACTGGTCCGCGCTCGAAGCCGCGTTTGCCGAAAAGCTGGCGGTGGTCGGTGTCGTCACCGGCGTGGTCAAAGGCGGCGTCAATGTCGATGTGGGCGTGCGCGCCTTTATGCCTGCCAGCCGCAGCGGAACTCGCGATGCTGCTGAACTCGAAAAGCTTGTCGGCACCGAGATCAACTGCCGCATCACCAAGCTTGACGTGACCAACGAAGACGTGGTCGTGGACCGGCGCGTAGTTCTCGAAGAACAGGCGCGTTCGGCCGCGCAGGGCCGATTCTCCGCCATGCAGGAAGGCGATGCGATCACCGGTACGGTGCGCAGCCTGATGAGCTATGGGGCGTTCGTCGATCTGGGCGGAGTGGACGGGCTGCTGCACGTGAGCGACATTGCCTGGGGTCGTGTAAACAAGCCCGAAGATGTGTTGAGCGTAGGCCAGGAGATCAAGGTCCGCATCCTCAAAATCGACCCCGAGACGAAGAAGATTTCGCTTGGACTCAAACAACTTCAGGCCGAGCCGTGGGAGACTGCCCCCGAAAAATTTCAGGTCGGTCAGCGGGTCAAAGGCACAGTGACGCGGCTGGCGGAATTCGGCGCATTCGTCGAGATCGACCCCGGCATCGAAGGGCTCATTCACATCTCCGAAATGTCGTGGGGCAAAAAAGTGCACCACCCCAGCGACATTCTCAAGCAGGGTGATCGGGTGGACGCGGTGATTCTCGCCATCAAGCCGGAGGAGCGGCGCATTTCACTAGGTCTGAAGCAGACACTCAGCGATCCGTGGACAGATGTGCAGCGGCAGTTCCCCGTCGGTTCACAAATCGAAGGGCCGGTCACCAGGTTGATGAACTTCGGCGCCTTTGTGCAGATTGCCGATGGCATCGAGGGCCTCGTTCACGTCAGCGAGATCAGCGCTGAAAAGCGCATCAACCATCCCCAGGACGTGCTCCGCGCCGGACAGGTGGTAAAGGCCCAGATACTCGCCATCGATCCGGAAAAGCGCCAGATCAAGCTGAGCATGAAGCAGCTTGTTCCCACGAGCATCGATGAATACATTGCCGAGCACAAACCGGGCGATGTGGTCTCGGGCCGCGTGGTTGAAGAGCTTGAGGATTATGCCACTGTGGAGCTAGGGCAGGGTATTCGCGGCACCTGCGGTTCGGCAGCCGCGCCTGCGGCACCAATCGGAGCAACGGAAGCCGGCGCCACGACGAAAGCCGACCTGTCCAGCCTCACCTCCATGCTTCAGGCACGCTGGAAAGGCGATGTGCCGGCGGACTCATCCAAAGCCGAGCCCATAAGCCCGGGCCAGATCCGCAGCTTCAAGATCGTCAAGCTCGACGCTGAGACGAAGAAAATCGAAGTGGAATTGGCTTAGCTACAAATACGTCTCGTCGATGAAGCACCAGCGCCAGTCTTCACCGCGCTCGGCCGATTGAATCAGCGGATGCTGGGTGGCATGGAAATGTGCGCGGGCGTGGCGATTCTTCGACGAGTCGCAGCAGCCCACGTGGCCGCACTCCAAGCACATGCGCAGGTGAACCCACGTGTCGCCCATCTTGAGGCACTCCTCGCAGCCTTTGGTCTGCGGCTTTACCTTTTTCAAGTGGTCGGGAATGTGTGTGCAGGATGCAGGCATCATGCCCTCCGTTTTTACTACGCGATTCCTACCTGTACCTAAACTACCCGATACTGCTGGGCCAGTGCACGAAACTCCTTCACCTGGCTCGAAGTCCAAGCTTCATCGCGTCCCAGTTCAGCTGCCAGCAGTTTTGCCACCGGCTCGGCCATGGCAATCGCAGCATTGGCATTCAGGAACAGCGCGCGGGTGCGCCGGGCCAAAACATCCTCGACGCTCCGCGCCATCTCTGCGCGCGCCGCCCACACGACTTCAGCCGCGACGTAGGGCAGATCGGGATGCAGTTGCGCCGCGAGTGCCGGAGAGTCCTGGGCCAGTGCGCGAATTGCCTCGGCGTCGGACCCATAAACCTCAAGACTGCCCAGCGCGGCAGAATCCCGCAGATATCCGTGAATCCTGAGATTGCGTGTGGGACAGGGTTCATCGCGCAACTTGCCCAGCGTGATGGCATGGTCCACGCAATCCTCGGCCATATGCCGGTAGGTGGTCCACTTGCCGCCGGTGATGGTGAGCAGGCCTGAGGTGTCCACATGGATGACGTGATCGCGCGAAAGCGCCGACGTCTTGCCCTCGCCCTTGACCAGCGGACGCAGCCCAACATAGACGGCCAGCACATCAGCCCGTGTAGGTGGCCGAGTCAGGTAGCGCGCTGCCGTCTCCAGGATGAACTCAATCTCTTCGTCGAGCGGGCGCGGCTCCAGACTCGGTGCATCGAGCGGAGTGTCTGTGGTTCCCGCCACCGCGTGCCCATGCCATGGAATCACGAAGAGGACGCGGCCGTCGCTGGTGCGCGGCACCATCAGCGCCGTGTCGCCCTTGAGGAATGAGCGGTCAAAAACAAGATGAATCCCCTGGCTGGTCACAACCAGCGTCTCAGCAGCAGGGTCGGCCATCCGGCGAATTGAATCCGTGAAAACTCCGGTTGCATTAACCACGATCCTCGCCGGAATCTCCAACTCCTCGCCGGTCTCCTCGTCGCGCACCGTTGCGCCGGTCACATAGCCTTCGGCATCGCGCATCAGGCCCGTGACCGGGCAGTAATTCAAGAGCGTGGCCCCGTGGTCAGCGGCGGTCATGGCCAGGTGAATCAGCAGCCTGGAGTCGTCGAACTGGCCGTCATAGTAGACGACGCCACCGATGAGGCCCTCGGGCTCGAGTGCCGGCAGTCGCTCCAGAGTTTCTTCTTTCGACAGAAGTTTCGACGCGCCGAAGCCGTACTTGCCGGCCAGCAGATCGTAAAGTTTCAAGCCGATCCCGTAAAACGGTGCTTCCCACCACGAGTAATTCGGCACCACGAAGGCGAGGTCGTGCACAAGGTGGGGCGCATTCTGGCGCATCAGTCCCCGCTCTTTCAGGGCCGACATCACCAGCGGAACGTTGCCCTGTTCGAGATACCGCACGCCGCCATGCACCAGCTTGGTCGAGCGGCTGCTGGTGCCCTTGCCAAAGTCGTGGGCTTCCACCAGCACCACATCCAAACCTCGGGCCGCGGCATCCACGGCAACTCCCATCCCAGTTGCCCCGCCGCCAATCACCGCAATATCCCACGGCTCTTGCCGTTCTCTTACCTTGCGCACCATCTCTTCCCTGCGCATCGCTTGCTCCTTGCTTACTCAGTCCAGTTCTTTGACCGTTCTACGGCGCGGTGCCAACGCTCGCGGAGCTCTGCCCGTTTGCCGGCATCCATCTTCGGCTCAAAGCGAACATCGCCCTGCCGTTTCAAGCGCAGTTCGTCGGGCCCTGCCCATAGACCTACAGCCAGTCCAGCCAGGTAAGCGGCGCCGAGCGCGGTAGTTTCAGTCACCTGCGGCCGCACCACGGGCACGCCTAGTATGTCCGCCTGGAACTGCATTAACAGGTCGTTCACCGCCGCTCCTCCATCCACGCGCAGCGCACCCAGCGGCGTTCCGGTCTCGCTGTGGACCGCCTCAAGCACATCGGCGACCTGGAAAGCGATGCTCTCAAGAGCCGCCCGCGCAATGTGGCCCGGCGAAGTGTCGCGGCGCAAACCGATCAGCAAACCGCCGGCATGTGGGTCCCAGTGTGGCGCACCCAGTCCCACAAAGGCCGGCACAAAAACCACTCCGCCGCTGTTGGGCACGCTCGCCGCGAGCGACTCCACGTCGGCCGACGAGCCGATCAGCCTGAGGTTGTCGCGCAGCCACTGCACCACCGCGCCCCCGATGAAGATGCTGCCTTCTAGCGCATACTCCAGACGATGCTGTGCGCTGGCCGCGAGTGTTGTAATGAGCCGATGCTTCGACCGCACAAATTGCGTCCCGATGTTTTGCAGCAGAAAGCAGCCTGTGCCATACGTGTTCTTGGCTTCGCCCGCACTCCAGCACAATTGCCCGAAAAGCGCTGCCTGCTGGTCGCCGGCGATTCCCGCAATGGCTATGCCGCCCAGTCCCAGCGTGGTCGTCACCTCGCCCACTTGCTGGCTCGACCACACCACCTCAGGCAGCAGGCTTGCGGGGATATTGAGGATGCGGAGCAATTCAGGGTCCCACTCGCCCTTGACGATGTTGTAGAGCAGTGTGCGCGAGGCATTGGTCACATCCGTCACGTGGCGACTGCCGCTGGTCAGGTGCCAGATCAGCCAGCTGTCCACTGTGCCAAAGGCCAATTCGCCCCGCTCGGCGCGATCCCGCGCACCCGGCATATTGTCCAAAATCCACTTCAACTTGGTGCCGGAGAAATAGGGATCAAGCACCAGTCCGGTGCGGTTGGAGACGGTATCCCCTACGCCGCTCTCTTCCAGGGCGCTGCACAGCGCAGCGGTCCGGCGATCCTGCCAGACGATGGCTGGGTAGAGGGGCTTTCCCGTCGCCCGCTCCCAAACAATCACCGTCTCGCGCTGGTTGGTAATGCCAATGGCGGCCACATCGCGGGGCCGCGCACCTACCTTGCCCAGCTCCTCCACTGCGCAACTCAACTGGCTGGTCAGGATTTCCATGGGATCGTGCTCTACCCATCCTGGCTGGGGGTAAAACTGTTCGAATTCGTGTTGCGCCACAGCGGCAATCGTGCCCGCCTCGTCAAACAAAATCGCGCGGGAACTGGTCGTTCCCTGGTCCAGTGCGAGGATGTAAGCCATTGATGCTGTTTTCCTTCGGCAACCAGTCAAACACGCGCAGCCGGGTTGCCGCAAGAAGCCGAGATCAGTGAGTTTCCGATCAGAACCTTGTCCTGGGCGTCGCCTAGATCACGTACCGGTCAACATACTCGTGAACGGGCATTCGTTCGAGTTGCTCGCGGTCGAGGGAAATTTCGAGAATCCTCTGTTGCCGCTCTTCCGGGAAGCGCCGACTTAGATTCGTCTTGAACTTTTCCACCAATAGCGGCAAGCTTTCGTCGCGGCGCCGCCGATGGCCGATCGGATACTCCACCGTATCTTCCAGCACGGCCCCATTGTCCAATTCCATGCGCAAGGAATTCGCAATCGACCGTTTCTCCGGATCATGATAATCGGCCGTGAATGCGGGCTCTTCGACGCACTCCACCTTGGCGCGCAGCGCGTCAATGCGCGGCCCAAGAACCGGATCGGCGGCAACTACATCCTCGTAATCCGCAGCCGTGAGCCTGCCGAAGAGCAGCGGAATCGCTATCATGTACTGCACACAGTGGTCGCGGTCCGCGGGATTCGCGAGCGGCCCTTTTTTGTCGATAATGCGCAGGCAGGCCTCGTGTGTGCGCAGCGTAATGTGGCGAATGTCATCCGCTGATTTGCCAAGCTCGCCAAGCCGCGTGTGCAGCGTCATCGCGGCTTCCACAGCCGTTTGGGCGTGAAACTCCGCCGGATAACTGACCTTGAACAGCACGTTCTCCATCACATAGGAGCCATAAGGGCGCTGGAAATGAAACTCCTGCCCCTTGAACGAAACATCGTAGAAGCCCCACGTCGGTGTTGTCAGAACAGCCGGATAGCCCATCTCGCCCGCGCGCGCCATCAACGCCAATCGCACCGCCCGGCTTGTCGCGTCGCCAGCGGCCCAGCTTTTGCGCGAGCCCGTGTTGGGTGCGTGGCGATAGGTACGCAGGCTTTGCCCGTCAACCCACGCAAGCGAAAGGGCCGCGATGGTCTGATCGCGCGTCAGTCCCAGCAACTGGCTCACCACCGCGGTCGACGCCACCTTCACCAGCACCACGTGATCGAGCCCAACTTTGTTAAAGGAATTTTCAAGCGCAATGCACCCTTGTATCTCGTGCGCCTTGATCATCGCCGTCAAAACGTCCCTCATCATCAAGGCAGGCCTGCCCTTTGCAAGAGCCGTGCGCGAAAGCCAGTCTGCCGTGGCGAGAATCCCGCCCAGATTGTCTGAAGGATGTCCCCACTCCGCGGCCAACCAGGTGTCGTTGAAATCCAGCCAGCGAATCATCGCGCCAATGTTGAACGCCGCCTGCACCGGATCGAGTTGATATTGCGTGCCCGGCACCCGCGCGCCATGCGGCACGACCGTCCCCGGCACAATCGGCCCCAACAACTTGGTGCATGCCGGATACTCCAACGCCTCCAGCCCGCAACCCAGCGTATCCATCAGGCAGTAGCGCGCCGTGGTGTACGCCAGCTCGCTCTTGATCTCGTAACCCAGCGCGTAGTCGGCGATATTGGCGATCACCTTGTCCGGCGCCGGGCGCTCATTGCTGGTGTGCGACGACAATTCTTCTCCTGACCGATTCCTGGGTGCCCCACCCTCGCGATCCGCCGCGGCGGATTTTTGTCTCCGGGTGGGAATCTTATTCTCGCTCCGCGATGGGAACAAACTTCAGATTCTCCGGCCCGGTATAAACCGCCGAAGGCCGAATAATCTTCCCATCCTGGCGCTGCTCGATGACGTGCGCACACCAACCAGCCGTCCGCGCCATCACAAACAGCGGCGTAAACAGATCCACTGGAATTCCCATCAAGTGATACGCCACCGCGCTGTACCAGTCGAGGTTGGGAAACATGCGCTTGGCATCGCTCATCACATTCTCGATCCGTTCCGCAATCGAGAAGAGCCTCTTGCCTTCGGCATCCACCGCCAGTTTGTGTGCAACTTCCTTGACGATCTCACTGCGTGGATCGCTGATGGTGTACACCGGATGGCCGAAGCCGATGATGACTTCGCGGTTCGCCACGCGCTCCCGAATATCGGCCTCCGCCTCGTCGGCTGTGGCGTAGCGGGTCTGAATCTCCAAGGCCACTTCATTCGCGCCCCCATGCTTCGGCCCTTTCAACGCACCGATCGCTCCCGCAATGCACGAATACATGTCCGATCCCGTTCCGGCAATCACGCGCGCCGTAAAAGTGGACGCGTTGAACTCGTGTTCCGCGTAAAGGACGAGCGATGCCTGCATCGCCGCTGTCCATGCGGCATCCGGCTCTCTTCCGTGCAGCAGGTGAAGAAAATGCGCGGCGATCGAATCGTCTTTGGTCTCGACCTCAATGCGTTTGCCGTTGCGCGCAAAGTGATGCCAATAGAGCAGCATCGACCCCAGCGAAGCCAGCAGCAAATCGGCGATTACGCGCGCGCCCGTCTCGTTGTGATCTTCGGCCTCGGGGCGCACGCAGCCCAGCACTGAAACCCCCGTCCGCAGCACGTCCATCGGATGTGTGGTCGCCGGCAGCAGCTCCAGCGCCTTCTTCACCTCGGGCGGAAAGCCGCGAAGCCTGCGCAGACCCGCTTTGTAGTCAGCCAACTCCGACGCGTTCGGCAGCTTGCCATGCACGAGTAGTTGAGCGACTTCCTCAAACTCGCATTGAGCCGCCAGGTCTTTGATGTCGTAGCCGCGATAGTGCAGGTCGTTGCCGGTATGCCCCACTGTGCACAGCGCCGTATTGCCCGCTGGCGTTCCCGACAGCGCGACGGACTTCTTGGGTTTGAAGCCCATTGGCGAGGGATTGACCTCCTCTCGACTCATCCAACTCCTCCGAAGTGCATCGAGTTTTGTAATACATGACTCAATCTGTCTGTTTTTCGCTCTTCGCTTTTGCGAACAGCTCGTCTAGTTTTTTCTCGTACGCGTGATAGTCGAGATACCTGTATAAGTCGTCTCGGGTCTGCATCAGCGGAATCAAGTGCTTCTGCGTTCCCTCGGTCCGGATGGCCTCATACACCTGCAGCGCCGCCGCATTCATCGCCCGGTAAGCCGCACAGCAATACAAGATAATATCCACGCCCGCGCCTGCAAGTTCTTCGCGCGTCCACAGCGGTGTCTGGCCAAACTCGGTGATGTTGGCCAGGATGGGCACTTCCACCGCCTTGCGAAACTGCGAATATTGGTCCAGCTCCGTCACTGCCTCGGCGAAAATCATGTCGGCGCCCGCAGCCACGTAAGCCTGCGCCCGCGCAATGGCCGCGTCCAGGCCCTCGCTGGCCAGCGCGTCGGTCCGCGCCATCACAACAAACTTCTCGGCGCTCCTTGCATCGACGGAGGCCTTGATGCGGTCCACCATCTCCTCGGTCGCCACCAGCTCTTTCCCCGGCCGATGGCCGCAGCGTTTGGCGCTCACCTGGTCCTCAATGTGAACCGCCGCCGCGCCTGCCTTGATCATGGAGCGAATTGTCCGCCCAATGTTGAATGCGCCGCCCCAACCCGTATCGATGTCCACGAGCAGGGGGAGTTCAGTTGCATCCGTAATTCGACGCACGTCGGTCAGCACATCTTCCATCGTGCTGATGCCCAAATCCGGCACGCCAAGGGAATTCACCGCGACACCGCCGCCCGAAAGATACAGTGCGCGGAACCCCGTCGCCTCCGCCAGTCGCGCGGTGTAGGCGTTGATCGCGCCCGCAACCTGGAGCGGCTTCTCTTCCCTCACTGCGGTGCGAAATCTCTCACCAGCCGATACTCGATTGTGTCTCAGCTGCATGCAATGCCTTGCGCCGCATCATAACAGGCTGAGAGGACTCCCTTTCCCGACAACTGCGCTCGGTGCGACAATCGTTGGGTTGAGTCAGTCCAACCCCAGCACGGGCTCTGCCCGAAGGAGAACCGTCATGAAGCAGCTCCTGATTTGCGCCGGCGTTCTGATTGCCGCCACCGCCACCCTTTCCGCCCAGCAGAAGCCACCCGCCAGCCCTCCCGAAACCGCGACGGGCACCATTGCCGGCAAGACCGTCACCATCACCTATAGCTCACCCAGGGTTAAAGGCCGCGAGGGCCATGTGTTCACCAGCGACGGACTGATCAAGACCGCACACGGCTCGCAGTATCCAATCTGGCGCGGGGGCGCCAACGCCGCCACCACCCTCACGACCGACGCGGACCTCAGAATCGGCGATCTCTCCGTGCCCAAGGGGACCTACACATTGTTCATCGAGATCTCCGATCCGAACCAGTGGGACTTGATAGTCAACAAGAAAACCGGCGAATGGGGACTCGCGTATGACAAGTCTGAAGACCTTGGCCGCGTCAAGATGGACATGAGTAAACCGCCCGCCATGGTTGAGGAATTGAAATACAACATCACCGATCTGGGGGGTACTCAAGGCAGGATCACCCTCGAATGGGAAGATCGCGTAGCCTCGGTCCCGGTCTCCGTGCAATGAAGACCAGTTACCGAAGGGCGGCACATTCTCGGGGGGCTGCCGCCCTCCCGGTACAATGGGCATAGTGGTTTCTCTGCCGGAGGGGTGAAGTCTCTTGCCCATGTATGAATATCGCTGCACCCAGTGCGGCCATCGTTTCGAGAAGATCCAGAACTTCAGCGCCGAACCCGAGACGGAGTGCCCTGTCTGCCATGGGCCCCTGATGCGCCCGCTCACCGCTCCCCGCCTCCACTTCAAGGGTGCCGGCTGGTATGTGAACGATTACGCAAGCAAGAGTAGCGAACCGGCTGCTGAAGGAGGATCCGAATCCGGCAAGGAAAAATCTCCGCCGGCTGCTGGCGAAAGCACACCCAGCACACTCGCCTCAACGCCTGCGGCTGCCCCTGCCGCCACGCAGAGCTCAACGGGCTCGACCACTACAAATCAATAACATCGCGCTTATTTGTCCGCCGGTTGACCCGGCTCTAGATCAGGATCCCGGCCGTGCGACGCTAAGATAGCTTCTGTATATGTCTCTCTTGGAACCCATTCCGTTGCTGGTGGAGAACGCCGACCTCGCCGCCCTCGAATGGGAGCCGCTGCTGGGACTCGTGGCCAGCTTTGCCGCCTCGCCGATTGGCCGAAACGCAATTCTTCAACTTAGGCCCTCGACCGACGAGGCCTGGATCGGAAGCCAGCACCAGCTCACCGGGGAACTCCGACTGCTCCTCGACGAGCAGGTTTCCATTCCGCTGGGTGGGCTGTTCGATCCCACACAACTGGCGGCGAAAGCGCAGATTCCCGGTGCGGCACTTGAAGCCTCCGAGCTGCAGTCCATTGCGCGCCTCGCCAATGACGTTGCGTCATGGCAAGCCCTTTTGCAGTCGCCTCCTGCCCGGATTGCCGGCAAGTTGCCCGGCCTCTCGCAGCTCTCGGCGGCTCTGACTACTGGCCTGCGCCCTCTCGCGGAGTCCATCGAACGCACGATTCAGCCCGACGGCTCGCTTGCCGACAATGCCTCTCCGGAACTGGGCCGCATTCGCCGCGAGCAGGAGCGCCAGCAACGGGTAATTGAAGAGAGCCTTCGCTCCGCGCTGCGCAAGCTCTCGAGCGAGGGGTCCACGCAGGAAGACCTCATTACTATCCGCGGCGACCGCTTTGTGATTCCCGTGCGCTCTGAACTCAAGCGGCGCGTCTCCGGCGTGGTGCACGGCGCCAGTTCGTCAGGTCAAACCGTCTACGTGGAGCCACTCGAAACCATTGAGCAGAACAACGAACTCGTCCGCCTCATCGAAGAAGAGCAGGCCGAGATTCACCGCATCTTTGTCGCGCTTACTCGCCAGGTGGGCGGATACGCCACTGCCCTGGTTGAAGGCGCGCGCGCGCTTGCGCTCGTTGACAGCTCGCTGGCCCGTGCCCGCTTTGGCCGCGACTACGAATGCGTGGCGCCCGCCATTACGCCCGATCTGCTCCACCTCGACGCGGCCCGCCATCCCTTGCTCGAAAAGCATCTGCGCACCACCGGCGGCCGAGTTGTCCCTCTCACGCTTGAACTCACTGCTGAGACGCGCCAGCTCATCATCAGCGGTCCGAACACCGGCGGAAAGACCGTGACGCTCAAGACTACGGCGTTGCTGGCCATGATGGCGCAAGCCGGATTTCCCGTGCCCGCGACGGCCGCCAGCTTCCCGGTCTTTACGGCGTTCCTTGCCGACATCGGGGACGCGCAGTCAATTGAAGCTGAGCTATCCACTTTTTCTGCGCACATCCTCAACTTGGATCGTCTTTCGCGGCTGGCCGACACGCGCTCCCTGGTGCTACTGGACGAACTGGGTTCCGCTACTGATCCTGAAGAAGGTTCTGCGCTTGCGGTGGCTGTAGCCCACCACTTCCTCACCGCCGGTGCGTGGTCGCTCATCTCAACCCACCACACTTCGCTCAAGGTCTACGCCGCCAACACCTCTGGCGTGCTGAATGCGGCGGCCGGAGTCGATGAGGTCACGCTGATTCCCACCTATGAGCTTCGTTTGGGTGTGCCCGGCGCCTCGGCCGGCATCCAGACCGCCGAGCGCCTGGGCCTTCACCGGGGCATTATTGCCGCCGCCCGCCAGCGCCTGGGCTCGCAGCAGGTCGATATCGCCCGTTTCCTCGATCGCCTTCACAAGGAACTCACGCAACTCGAAGAAGACCGCAAAGCCGCGCGCGAACAGCAATATGCGCTGAACCAGGAGCGTGCAAGGCTTGCCCGCGAGGGCGATGTGGAACTCCGCAACCGCACCCGTGAGCTTGAAACCAAGCTGGCCTCGTTGCTCAAGGACTTCGAGTTCCAGATGCGCGAAACCGTGCGTGCCATCGAAGATCGTGCCGCGCAACAAAAGCTGTCAAAGGAAGCAGAACGGCGCATCACCCGCCTGCGCCGCGAGTTTCAAGAGAGCTTCAATCAGACTGTCGTTGCGCATCGTACCGGTGCGGACCAGGGCGACGTCAATGCCCAGCCGCACGTCCTGCGTCACATCGCCCCCGGTGATCGAGTCCGCATCAAGTCAATGAATAAAATCGCGGTCGTGCAACGCGAAATTGAGAAAGATATCTTTGAAGTCGCCCTCGGCCCCATCAAGATGCGCGTGAAACGCGACGACTGCTCCGCACCGTCCTCTTCTGGAGAAGATTCCGGGCGCGAAAGGCACGACCCGCTTGCCGCCGCCCGTCAGCAGAAGAATGTGCATGTCACCGTGACCAGCGCCAGCACCGACGAGATGCGCATGGAGATCAATCTGATTGGCCGCACCGTCGATGAAGCGACCGAGGAGTTGGAGAAGTATCTCGACCGCGCTTTTCTTGCTGGGCTACCGCGGATTCGTGTCATCCACGGCCATGGCGCCGGCATCCTCCGCCGCGGCGTGCGTGAATTCCTGAAAAGCCATCCCCATGTGGCGACCATCGCCGAAGCGCCGCAGAACGAAGGCGGCCAGGGTGCAACGCTAGTCGAACTGCGGCAGTGACACGCATCCTTAAATCACCACGGAGTCTTGATCCCGCGACCAAGGAGGTACAAATCTGCCTCTCGTAAATTTCGCTCCACATCAATGCTGTTTAGACTTTGGGCTTTAGCGAAAATCGGTTCTTGCAACTCCTTCAGTGCAAGGAGAATAGTGAAGACAATCGCATTAGACTGCTTCAGTAGACTTTGATATTTGGTTAGGTATTCAATCCAAAGCGGCAAAAGGCTGGCATCATGTGCGTCCCTCAATACTGAGAGAAAGGACGCCTCCCACATTGGTTCAGGATTGCGGATCAGCGCCGTCAGAGCTGCTTCCTGAAGCGCCTTTCGCTCATCATCACTCACAACCTCTCGATCAATCTCTTCGAATCCGCTGTGAAAACCGGGCGACGCAGCGAGTCGAAGAAGGTCGCCGGCCATCCATATCCAATCCTTGATATCGTCGAAATCCTTGGCATCGTCGATCTTTCGCAGTATTCTTGCCGTTAATTCGCCCATGCCGCAATTGTCGCGTAGTTTCAAAGTAACTGCCAGCTCAAAGCAAAGTCAGGTTCCAAAAGAAATTTGCTGACCAGCCTTTCGACGCAAAACCGAGTCAATCAGTAAATCCTCAGGTTCCGACCGCCCCCGTCCTCCCGATCACCGCTCTTCGCAATCCACCGCCTCCGCGCCCTTTCCATCCAGAAGGAAGCATGAAACGCCATTGATATCGGTCGAGTAGGTACGGACTCTGGCGGCTTCCAATTCCGCGAGTACCTCCTCGCGGGGATGGCCATAGCGGTTGTGCAGGCCGCATGAAATGACGGCCCATTGGGGCGCCACGCGGGCGAGAAACTCCGGTCTTGTCGAGGTGACGCTGCCGTGGTGGCCCACCTTGAGCAACGTGCTCCCAAGCCCGCTCTCGGAGAGCATAGCCCGCTCGATGGGCTCTTCGGCATCTCCCTCCAGCATCACCGAGGTGGTCCCATAGGTAACATGCAGCACAAGTGAATCATTGTTGTCGGGTTCCGGGCCGGGCTGGTAATCGCGAAAAGGTGCCAGAACATGAACCTGCGTATCGCCGAGCAGAGGCGTGTTTCCGGCGCGTAAGGTCTCAATGCGAACATGAAGCTGTTTCGCCTCGTCCAGCAGCGCAACGTAGGCAGCGATGCGCGGATTATTCCCCACCCACAATTCATCGGGATGGAAGTTGCGCAGTATCGACGGCAGCCCGCCCATATGGTCGGAGTGGGCATGGCTCAGCGCCACCACGTCCAGGTGACGAATACCGCGCGCCCACAAAGCGGGCGAAACAACTTCTTCGCCGATATCGAAATCCTGCGGGGCCTGCTGCGGACCACCTCCAAATCCGCCGTCATCCACCAGCAGAGTTTTGCCCGCGGGCGTAATCAGCAGCAGGGAATCGCCCTGTCCCACATCGATGGCCTCAACGAGCAACGCATTGTGCGGATGATCGATCGGTCGCGGCGCGACGGCGGCAAAGGCCGCAAGAAACAAGGCTGCCCATGCTGCCCGGCGTGCCCAGCGGCTTCCGCGCGCCAGCACGATCGCCGTCGCCAGCAGCACGCAAAAAGCCGCCGACTGCCACGCCAATGGAGCGGCGATGCGAAAGTCGCCCAGAGCAAGCGATCCAAAAATGCGCACCAGCCAGACTCCGAAATGAAGAAAGGCAGCCGCGAACATCGCAGGCAGGACGGCAGCAGCCGGCCAAACAAGCAACGCCACCAGCGTGAGCAGCGCGGCAGGCATCAGCACCAGCAGCAGCGGCAAAATCAACACGTTCACCGGCAGCGCAAACACCGTGATGCGATGGAAGTAGATGGCCATGGGCAATGTCATCGCCAACTCGACTACGCACGAGACCACCAGAAGCTCGACAATGCGCAGGGAAAAGCGCACGAGCCATGGGAAGATCCGCCATGCGGCACGCGAGGAGACAGCCCGCTGCAGGCGGCTTGCGATCATGCGCAGCGTCACGCGAAACTGTGCCAGGTGCGGAGCCAGCTTGACGTCGAGTGCGATGAGCCGCAGATCGCGCGTAGCTGCCAGATAAGGGTGCACCGTTCCCTGCAACAGGGGAGCGGCGACACCCGCAATCGAAACCACCGCAAGCAGCGTCATCTGCAGGCCGGAGTCGAACAGACTGCGCGGGCTGGCCGCCAGCAAGCAAAGCGACGCGAATCCGATCGTATTCAACGCGTTGCGTTCGCGGTAAATAAGCCGGCCTAGCAGGTAGAGTGTCACCATCCACAGCGAGCGCTGCACAGGCGTTGCAAAGCCCGTAAACAGGGCATAGACGAACGAAGCCGCGATGGTAAGAAGCGTCGCCGGCACTTGTGGCAGGCGCAAGCGGCGCGCAATCCAGAAAATGCATCCTGCCAGAATCGCCAAGTGAAAGCCTGAAACCACCAGCATGTGAAATGATCCGGTGCGCTCAAAGCCCACCCGCAGTGTATGTGTCAGGTAAGTCCGGTCACCGGTAGTCATCGCCGCCAGCATGACGGCGTCATCGTCGCTCAGCCGTACTGCTGCAGGCAGATGTCGCATGGCCGCGGGCAGAGCCAGCAGGTGTGCGCTCGCCGCGTGTTGCAACCCAGCGATGCGGCAGACCATGGAGGCCTCTTGCGCTTGACCAAGCCGCTCAACGCGCTCGATGCCGACAGATGCGGTGGATGTGATGCCCTCATCGAGAAGATAGTCCGTGCGGCTCCACGCGCCAGGATCGCGATAGACCTCCGGCGGAAGCAAGCGCACGATGGCGCGGACTCGATCGCCGCAATGGAAGGACTGCACAGCCGTTCGGCCCTGTGATTCCTGAGGCCAGCGCACCGTGAGCCGCACGCCGCCATCGACCCGAGACTGCTCATCGACTAGGTCGTCGACAAATTCGATGCTTGAGACGCGCAGATTGATCCGCTGTGAAGGTCCATCGATCGCCGGCTCGTCAATGTTCTCGACCGTTTCGCTGCGGACCGGCGCGGCATCCGTTACTGTGCCCTCCACGGTGCGCAACAGGCCGTCTGATAACGCAATGACTGCGGGCGCGGGCGCTGGATGTGGCTCCATCTCCGCGCACCACACGCCCAGCAGGCACCACAGCACCGCGACAGGAACCCACACAATACGCAGCGCACGAAAGGCTGCAATGCAACAGAGCGCCGCCACGAGGGCCAGCGCAATCAGCACCCCACTCGGCCGCAACCACCCGGCCTGCGTCAGCACAATCCCCGCCGCGAACAGCCATGCGGCATGAAACAGCGGAATTCTCTCTAGACCTGCGAATGTAGGACTTGAGACAGCGGGACCCGGAGTTGTCGGTTCCGATTGCATTGCACGCGACGATGACTTGGTGATCTGGAGATCAAGCCTATCAGGCATGCCTTAACCGGACCATTGTCTCCAGGTGGAAGGTCTGCGGAAACAGGTCGGCGAGCGTGACAGACTCAATCACATATCCGGAACTCATCAGCATACGCAGATCGCGTGCCAGCGTGGCCGGATCACACGAAACATAGACCAGTTCCGGAGCCGCGACGGAGCCGAGCAGCGCCGTAATCTCTGCACCGAGTCCAGCACGAGGGGGGTCTACAATAATCAGGTCCGGCCGCTCTTTGTTCGGTTTGCGCAAAAACGCAAGCGCATCTGCTTTCACGGCCACGCTTGTCGCGCCGCTCAGGTTTTGTTCGAGAGCCGCCAGTGTCGCGGGTGCGGATTCGACCGCAACCACGCTATCGAAACCCGCCGCAAGCCGCCGCGCAAACAGACCCACGCCCGCGAATAGATCCCACGCGAGCGCGCCCTTGCGGCCCGCAGTCACCCAGTCGGCGAGCGCATCTACAAGCCAGCGATTCACCTGGAAGAAGGCGCCGTGATCCACGCGATAATCGAACCCCGCCGCGCGATAAACGAGAGATGCCGCGCCCCACCTTGCGATGGTTCGAGGGTGCTGTCCTTTGTGCCCCTCGAGCACGAGTTCAGCTCCTCTGAGCGCCGGAATCCTCTCGGCAAGAGCCCCAGCAAACTTCTCGAATCCCGATTTTTCGGGGGTTGCGACAAAGACGCTGCCCAGCATCGATGTCTCGCCTGCGTCGCAGAAGAATGCAAGCTCCGTTGGCCGCAATGCGGGCGCAAATTCGGGCTTCATCTGAGCGAACGCCTTCGCGGATTCGACCAGAAGTGGCGCGGATATCGGACACTCGCTCACAGAAACCACTGCATGGGAACGGCGGCCACGGTAACCCGGGCTCCCTTGTGCGTCGAATGCGAGGCGGATGCGATTGCGATAGCCCCAGGGATCTGCGGACAACACCTCAATCTTCTCCGGCGCGTGAACACCAGCGCGCTCCAGCGTCTCGCGCAGGATCGCTCGCTTAAACGCCAGTTGCGTCCCATAGTCTGTGTGCTGGTAACTGCAACCACCGCAGGCGCCAAAGTGGCGGCACGTGGGGACAATGCGTTCCGGAGCCGCGACCACAATCTCTTCGGCTTCCGCCGTTGCATAGCCGCGCTTGTCGTCCGTGATGCGAACCCGCGCCCGCTCGCCCGGCAGCGTAAGCGGCACAAACACGGCCTTGCCCGCCACGCGTGCCAGGAATGCGCCGCCATAAACAGGCTTTTCAATCTGCACGAGTTGAGTTGGATGCGCCGTCATTGTTGGCTCATGTAGAAGAGGCTCAACCGAGGCAAACCGTAATGCACCAACAGTTGCTTTTGCACGAACTGCCGTTCGACCTGGCGCAGTTGCACTGCACCCATGCGGCTGCGATATGGGGCCAGTTCGCGTGCTGCGTGTTCCTTAAGTGCAACGAGCAATTCTTCCGGCGCTGCGGCCGTCAACGTCGCGAAAAGCTTTTCTTCCAGAACCGTGAGAGTGCGTTCAAGCGCTTCGAGATCATGCGCGGCCGCGCTGTCAGGTGGCTCGGCGCGCACTTCGCCCGCCAAAGTGCGCAGACGGGAAGCCGTTGCAGCACAGGCCTCCGGAGCGATCGTTGCCGCTTCCAATGCGGTTGCGGCCGCCTCAAGGTGCGCGGCCACGCGCTCATGTTCAAATCCCGATTCGCGGCTTTCGCGCTGCGCAGGCGCACAGCCGGCCGCGGCTTCCCGCAACTCTTCGGCTGCCTCCATCACTGCTTGGGCGCACCATGCCAGGCCGTTGACGCGGCGCATGCGGCCACGCTTCTGTCGCGTTTCATACTTGTCAAAGGCCGCATCGATACCGCGCAGCGCCGCTTCCAGCGGAATGCCTGCCTCGCGCCATGTTTCAATCAGCGCCCAATCAAGTGTCGAGAGCAACAGCAGGGCGCCACGCCGCTGCTGGAAGCGCTCTTCAATCTCCGTAAAATAGTTGAAATAGTTGCGCACCGCGGCGCCTCAGTGCGCGTGGCCGCGCGGGCGGGCCGCACGATTGCGCTCAAACAAGATGAGCAGCCCGTCGAGCGTGAGCATGTCGTCGATCTCCAAGATGAAGCGCGAGTCCGCCGAAATCTGTCGAGCCAGGCCCCCCGTAGCCACGACGTGTGGCTGTGTGCCCAACTCGGCCACAATGCGCTCCAGAATCCCATCGACGAGGCCGATGTAGCCGTAGTAAAGCCCGCTCTGTAGATGGGTGACCGTGTTGGTGCCGATCACTTTGGGGGGGCGCTTGATTTCAACGCGGCTAAGGCGGGCTGCCCGTGAAAAGAGCGCTTCTGCGCTGAGCCCCAGGCCCGGAGCAATGGCTCCGCCGATGTATTCCCCCTTTGCCGACATCACGTCGAACGTAGTTGCCGTGCCGAAGTCCACCACAACACACGGGCCGCCATAGCGTTCAAACGCGGCGATGACATTCACCAGCCGGTCCGCACCCAGGTCCGCCGGGTTATCCTGCAGAACTGGCACGCCCGTCTTGATCCCCGGCTCCACAAACAGCGGCTGCACGTGGAAATACGTCTCGCACATCTGGCGCAACGTAGAGTCGACCGGCGGCACTACGGAGGAGATGATGATGTGCGAAACCTGGTTGGGTGCCATGCCGTGCATCTCAAACAGATTCACGAAGAACACGCCGTACTCATCCACAGTTTGAGAGCGGTGCGTCGTGACGCGCCAGTGCGCGGCTAGCACTGGCGGCTCCGCATCGAGCCGATAAAGCCCGAGCACCGTATTCGTATTCCCTACATCCAGGGCTAGCAGCATCTCTCAGCCTATCTCCGCAGTTCGAATCCCGCCCGTTTGCACCGTCACCATTCCGCTCGCAGTGCGCACTTGCAGGAATCCATGCTCGTCCAGTCCCTCAGTCACGCCGGTGCAAGCCTGCGGGCCATGCACATCAACCCGCCGCCCGCGAACCCACGTAGAAGCCTGCTCGACCCGCTTCAGAATGGCGCCCACCGCTGCTGCTTCATGCAGCCCAGCAGCCTCGCGCTCCAGCGATTTTAGCAGGGAAATGAGCAGAGCCTGGCGGCTGATGGGACGGCCCGCTTCCAGGTCCAGCGAAGTCGCGGGCGTCGCGAGGTCCGGATCGAAGACGCGCTGGTGAACATTGATTCCAATGCCGACAACGGCGAACGCAACTTCCCCGCCCTCGATCTTCGACTCCACCAGGATGCCGCCCGTCTTGCGCTCGGCAATCATCAAATCGTTGGGCCAGCGCAAATCCACATTGTGCCCGCCCGCCTCGCGGATCGCCTCTACTGCTGCCAATCCCGCGGCTAAGGGCAAGAGGGGCAGCCGATCGATTGGGATCACCGGGCGCAACAGCACGCTCACATAGAGCCCCTGGCCGGCAGCCGATTGCCATGCATGGTCGCCGCGCCCGCGACCGGCCCTCTGCTCATCGGCAAAGTAAACCGAGCCGTGCGATGCGGCACCGCGTGCTGCAGCCAACGCGTCGGTGTTTGTCGAACCTGTGACTGGGGAGAAATGCAGCTTGCCTGCGGAGACAGAACCGGCGAGCGCGGCCTCAAGCGCCGCCAGGTCGTACATGGGCTTAGCTTGGCTCCGCCGAAATGCTCATCGATATGTCGGCGGCTTTGGCCGAGTGGGTCAGCGCACCCACGCTGATGAAGTCCACGCCGGTCTCGGCATAGGCGCGAATGTTGTCGAGCACGATTCCGCCCGAGGCCTCGATAGGGATCCAGCGATTCTCTTCGCGAATCCGATCAACCGCAGCCTTGACCTGCGCGGGCGTCATGTTGTCCAGCAAAAGTGCCTCAGCGCCGTATTCAATCGCCTCATCCAAATCATGCGCATTCCGCACCTCTATTTGCACGCGCTGACCTTTTTGGCGCCGTTCCAGCGCATTCGTGAGCGCTGCCCGCAGACCACCGCCGAGCGCAATATGGTTGTTCTTGATCAGGATGCCTGACGATAGATCGAGGCGGTGGTTGGTTCCTCCGCCGCACAACACCGCGTATTTTTCAAGTGCCCGCAGACCCGGCACCGTCTTTCGCGTGTCGAGTACGCGCGCTTTGGTGCCCTGGATCGCGTCGACATATTGGCGTGTGAGGGTGGCAATGCCGCTGAGGTGCTGCATCAGGTTCAAGATGACGCGCTCGCAACTGAGCAGTACGCGGGCGTTGTGGCGGATCACAGCCAGCACCTGGCCCCCATGCACGCGTACGCCGTCGAAGATTTCAGGGTGGCTGATGACTTCGAATCGTGTATGCGCCGGCGGTCGGGGGTCGAGGCGGGCAAAGATCTCAAGCAGCCGCGGCACTGCTCCCAGACCGGCGACGATCATCTCCTGCCGCGCCAAGATGGACGCCGAAGCGCGCAGGCCGGGATCGATGGTCACGTTGGTCGTAGCATCGCTCGCGGCCTTGTCTTCCACCAGGGCCTGCTCCAGCAATGCGTCAATGCGGCTACTCTTCCAATCCATGTTTCTTCTTTCAGATGTTCAAGATCGGGTCTGCGACTTTTTTTGTAGAAGAAAGTTATAAATGACTTTCATGACCCTGTCATCCGCCCCTTCCGCAAGCGAATACAGGAGCGTTCTATTGCGCCGGTAGATCAGAAGCGAAAACCTGGGCTCAATGTCCGGGAACATTTCGACAATCCATTGCCAGATTCGGGGCTTTCCATGCTTGTTGCGGTCGACAAAGAGAACTTCGCCGAGGTCGGTGAACCAGAGGAAGGAGGCGATATTGAGGGCGTCGCGCACAAAAATCCGATAGCTGGTTAAGAGGATGTACTCCCCACGCCTCCTCCCAAGGGAGACGCCGCCGGACAAGTCGACAAACGCCAGCACCTTCTCAGAGTTTTCAAGGCGGCTCGCAAGAATGATCTCATTCGCATAGGCGGAAAAGTCCGGCGCGACAAAACAATAGGGAGCACCGCCAAAGGATAGGGGCAGCCCATCGTCACTTTTGGGGGTGCTTGCCGATGGGCCGTGAGCCGGTCCCCGGTCCGAGCCCGCGGGTTGAGCGGATGAGCGCTTGGGCCACAATTCAACCGGGGATTCACAGTGCTCCAACAGTTCGCGATAGGCAACCTGAATGTGTTTGAAGTGCTCTTCTGCCTCCGTACGTTTGGCGGGCATCTTCTCGAATCGGTCAGGATGCCATAGCTTGGCTGCCGTCCGAAAAGCCTTCCGAACCGCTGCCTGCGTAGGCGGCTTGGGCGCGAGACCAAGGGTCTTGGCGTGCTGGAGACACCGTTGACAGGCACAGGGCATTCTGAAGTTTATCCAGATAGACCATCAAGGTCTCGGCGCAGCTTGTCCCGCAGATGCAGGTCTTCTTCCAACTGCTTCCTCAGGTTTTCCACGACCTGCCGCGGAGCCTTAGAGATAAAGCCCGGATTGTTCAACTGGTTCTGTGCGCTTGAAATTCTTTTCTCGACTTTCACAAGCTCTTTTGTCAACCGCTCGCGCTCAGCGGGGACGTCGATGGTGCGTTCGAACAGAACTTGCACATCAACACCAAAACTTGAACGAATGTTAGGTCCGCTTAAAGGCAATTGGCTGAATTCAATCTTGGAGACCTTCGCCAACCTTTCAATGATGTCGGTATTGGTTGTGAAAACCCTAAGCTTATCTGCCACTACAAATTCGTTGCTATGAATTCTGATTGAAACTGGTTCCTTCTCTTCGGCTCCCACATCTTTACGCAACGCGCGAATGTCTGAGATAGTCCCTTGCAGCATCTCCATATCCATCTGCGCTCTCAAGTGAATACTGTTTATAGGCGGATAACTCGTCAACGCGATGGACTTTTTGGGTGGGTTGCCAACGTACACCGCGTGCCACAACTCCTCCGTTAAGAACGGCATAAAAGGCGAGAGCAGCCGGAGCGATCCCTCGAAAACAGAGATAAGCGTAGTTAACCCCACCTCAGTCTTCCCCTTGTCTGCCATTTCGGAGAAGTCCAGTCGCAGCTTTAGAATCTCCAGATACCAGTCGCAGAAGCTGCCCCAGAAGAACTGGTAGAGCGCGTGGGCTGCGTCGTCGAAGCGGTAGTTTTCGAGCGCGCGATTTACCTTGCTCGCCGTGGAATGGAACTCGGCGATGATCCAGCGGTCTTCCAATGCCGCTTCATTTCCAACCATCGGCAACAACGGCAACAAAGTTGGATCGACCGTGATGCCGATCTCCGCCGCCCGATCCACGTTCATGAAGATGAACCGCGCCGCGTTCCAGATCTTGTTGGCGAAGGCGCGATAGCCCTCGGTCCGTGCGATGTTGAAGGCGATGTCCGTTCCGGGCGACGCCATTGACGCCAGCGTGAACCGCACGGCATCTGTCCCGTATTGCTTCACGATCTCAATGGGATCAAGCACGTTGCCTTTGGTCTTCGACATCTTCTCGCGATTGGCGTCGCGCACCAGCGCGTGGATGTACACCTCGCGAAAGGGAACTGACTCAGACAACGACCTGGGCGAACCATCACGCAGGGGAACATCCGCAGCGAACCAGCACCCCAGCATGATCATCCGCGCCACCCAGAAAAACAGGATGTCGAAGCCCGTGACCAGCAAGCTAGTCGGGTAAAACGTGTCGAAGTCGCCGCGATTCCCGGCGGTAATATGCGGCCAGCCAAAGACCGATACCGGCAGCAGGCCTGAAGAGAACCACGTGTCCAGCACGTCTGTCGATTGCGTGATCTTGTCGGAGCCGCAGTGCGCGCAGTTTGTCG
>OBLU010000432.1_pt1 | contig 39768 bp, 34 predicted proteins | sample 1518681 | NCBI WGS metagenome assembly OBLU01 (sample SAMEA3539304, study PRJEB22396) | soil metagenome | biome: tundra; feature: field; material: soil | place: USA | collected 2010-05 | depth 0.15 m
GTAGCTATGTTCGGAAAGGATAAGCGCTGAAAGCATCTAAGCGCCAAGCCTATCCCAAGATGAGATCTCCCTGAAGGGTCGTGGTAGACCACCACGTTGATAGGTCTCCGGTGTAAGTGCAGTAATGTATTCAGCTGAGAGATACTAATAACCCGTTCGGCTTGATCATTTTCTTTTTTGTTAACCCGTCGTTCGCTTTACGCGGACGACGGCACACAGAGGGGAAATGATCCTAAAAACAAAACGAAGCCCAAGAAGTTAGACCTACACTTCCTGTATGTAGATTTCAGAGAACCAGCGAAATTGTTCTTTGGAAAAATGTAAGATCGACAACGTCATCAGACAGTCGGCACCGGCCGAGCTCGCCGCGATAGCGGCGAAATGCCACTCCGGTTACGGAGTCTGGTGATAATAGCGCAGTGGCACCACCCGTTCCCATTCCGAACACGGCAGTGAAACGCTGCAGCCCCGATGGTAGTACGACGATAGGTTGTGCGAGAGTAGGACGTCGCCAGAACTAACGCCCCGCTGCTTGGAAACAGGCAGCGGGGCGTTTGCTTCTACCGGCTACCAGCGTTGCGCCCGTCGCCACAACTCGTACAGAGAGAGCGCGTCTGCGCCTTGAAAACAAAACCTCGTGAACGCGGCTCCGGATTCAATCGTTCCATCGGATGCCAGAGTTTAAGCGGACGGCGGTAACGCTTAGTGTCGCCTTCTGGCTCACTCAATGTCTCGTTAAGATAACTGCGGCCATGTGGACACCATCGCAATCAAGGTTTGCCTGGGCAAGCCCCGACTCCCAGTCCGCGATGAACATTTGAGGGCAACCCGCTGTTGGGTTAAGTAAACAACTCCACCAGCGAAAGGTCATTATGCTCACCAGCAAAAAAGTTATTAACGCCATCAACGAACAGATCGGGTACGAGTTCAGTGCGTCGATGCAGTATTACGCGATCGCGGCGCATTTTGCGGCGGAGGCGCTTCCGCGATTGTCGATGCATTTTTTCAAGCAAGCGGAGGAAGAAAAAGGTCATGCGCTCCGCTTCATCAAATATGTAGTCGATGCTGGCGGGCGCGTGGTGATTCCCGCGATCGACGCGCCGAAAGCGCACTTCAAGACGCCGAAGGACGCGGTCAAGCTTTCCCTCGATCAAGAGGTCAAAGTGACCCATCAGATCAATGCGCTGGTCGAGCTGGCCCGCAACGAAAAGGATTACATCACGATCAACTTTTTGCAGTGGTTTCTGACTGAGCAGCTCGAGGAAGTTTCGTCGATGGACAATCTCCTCAAAATCGTCCAGCGCGCGGGTGACGACCTGCTCCAGGCCGACGAGTATCTGGCTCGCGTCGGGGTGAAGGCGATGCCCGAGCCGCCGAAAGAATAGCAACGTGACGTTGCATCCATTATTTTGCGACTGAGGGCCCCGAATCGTTCGCGAGGTAGCCGCTACTGCGCCGGGCATAGCGCCAAGATGATCGGTAAAGGCTTGCCTTAAAAGGCGGCCCAGGCGTTCAATGCCAGAATGAAAATGAAATTACTCCTTAGCCTGGCAGTCATAGGAAGTTTCGCGCTCAGCGCGTCATTCGCTCAGATAGCGGCCCAAAAAACACAAATCACTGGGAAAGTGATAGCGATCACGGCCACCAGCATCACAGTGCAGAGGGCAAATGAGAAAGGGGTATGGGAGATTCAAACGGGGACTGGGACGGATACAACGGTAACCGGCAAAGCGGAAGTCGGCGCAACCGTAACGGTGAGTTGCATCCAGACGAATGCTCAGAAAAAGGAAGCCCCACTCTAATCCAGCGCCGAGCAGGAAAATAATTAAATCATCTTAGCCGCGCGGGGGAATTTTTTGGTTCTTCCGCGGGGACGCGACCGGCCTCGCCAAAGCTACGGCTCGGCGGGCCGAGCGCATCCCTCCAGCCACTATAATTCGCGCCGCCGCCACGCGCCCAGGACGACGCCGCTGATCGCAAAGGCGACGAAGGGTCGACCCATGTTAATGAAAACGAGCGGCCATGGATTTGTTTCAAACGCCGAGAAGACGGAGATGGCCGCGTATTGGACAAACAAGAAAGCGAACCAGCAGATGAGCGCGATCTTCAACCCGGTGATGGCGTGTGCCACATGCATTTTTGCGAAGAGCCAGGCCAGCGCGTAATTGACAAAGATTGCGGCGACGATCGCGATCAAATAGGGAATCGCGCTGTGCGGTGGTTCGATATCGGTCATGGTGCGGGCGTTGTAATTCAACCACGCCTCGCCGAAAAGCGCGTACCATCCGAGTCCGATAAAGAAATGTATAACTACGAGGATCCAGACAGCGAGATGATGGATTTTGTGGTTCATCGAGGCGCATGAGTATTCCGACTTCTCCACTGGCGTGGCAAGCGGATTCTGATTGCCGCGGCGGTCATCAAAACGATAACTGGGCTGTCAGGGAACTATCCGGCGCAACCTATCCGATCTAACGATCGAGCGATTCTTAGCTTAAGTCTTGCCTCGCGGACGGTTCCGCCCTGTAATCGCCGGCATGATGAAAACCAAGACAACATTTAGTTTGTTGGCCATAGCCAGCTTGGCGTTGAGCGATGTCGCTTTCGCCGGCGGGAAGACCTACCAAGCCACGGGGCAGGTGGTCAAAGTCAGCGCCTCGATGGTCGTGATCCAGAGCGGCACCCAGAAATTGGAGATCGCGCGCGACACAGCCACCAAAGTCAAAGGCGACCTCAAAAAAGGCAACACCGTAACGGTCACATATACGATGAACGCCACCGCAATGGATGTGAAAGCGATGCCCGCGACGACGGCTTCACCAGCTGCAAAGGCCACACCGGCCAAGAAAGCAACGCCGGCTGCGAAGTCGTTGAAAGCGGCCGCCCCGGAGGAGCCGAACGCGCAGAAAAAAGAAGAGCCACAAGCTACAGCCACTCCTACTCCTGACGAGTAGTTGTCGATCTTTTTCCGGCGAGCGGGCGCGAGATTGCAGCCCGCTCGTCGTTGAATCTTGAGCGTTGCGGCACGATTGATTGCGGTCGCTGCGGTAACCGCCTCTACACCGACGCGGGTTCCGTTTCTGACAGGCTTGGATCGGGCGCAGTCTCGTCGCGCGGTGCGGCTTCGATCGAGATAATCGCATAACGTCCGCCATCGGCATTGAGCGTGACGACGTCGCCGACTTTGTGACCGAGCAATGCCTGTCCGATCGCTGTTTGGTAGGAAATAATGTTGCGATCGGGATCGCCATCCCACGCTCCTAAAATCGTGTAGGTTTCTTCTTTTTTTGAATCTGACTCGCGCAAAGTCACAATCGTCCCGACGGAAACGCGAGAAGTGTCCGGATTTTCAAATGCAGTTCCACGCGCGCGATCCAGCATCGACTCGAGCTCGACTTTCCGACGCATGAGTACAGCCTGCATTTGTTTGGCAGCTTTGAACTCAAAATTCTCGCGCAGATCGCCGTAAGAACGAGCGACGCCGATTTCCTTGCTGTTCTCGGGGATTTTCTTGTTCACGAGCTCTTCAAATTCCGCCCTGCGTTTTTCCAGGCTGCTCCAGGATACAACCAGCGCGTCGCTCTTTCCCGGCGCCTGTGCACCGGTAATCATGCCTTCGAGCTCGGGATAAAGTTTAACAATTCGCGCGAGCAACGAACGCTTCGTCAATTCGTCGAACAACGGACTGAGGAGAAGTCTCCTCATCGCGTCACGCGCGCGTCCGATCTCCGCGCCTTTAAACATCGCGCCGATCAACTCTCGATCTTCCATGAGTAAACGTTGCAATTTGCTGCCGCGCGTCGGCGCGATGTGTTGCTCACGCTCCATCGCTGAAAGAATCGCGCCAAGCAGGTCCGGCGTGACCAATTCCGTCCAGCGATCGCGTTCGTTGCTCAACCAAATAAGCATGTCACTCGTTGCGGAATGTTCGCGAATGCTACGTTCGAGCATTGTGCGAAGTTCGGCATGCTGTCCGGCTTCGCCCAAGACGCGCGGGATTTGCGCGACTATGCGGCCCTGACTTCTCTGCATTAATTGCAGGGCGCGCGCCGTCCAACGCTCACCCAGCGCAACCGGCAGCGTTTGCAAAACCTTCTTTTCTTTAGCCGCGGGCAACTTTGGCAAGATCGCCATCAAACGCGGTTCCTCGTCGGCGATCAATTTTGGCAACGTCAGAGAAAGATTGCTGGCCTTGAGTTTCGGCACGCGTTCGAGCAACTCGTCGCGAGCGATTACAAACTCGAACGTCAGCGCCGGATGCAATTTTTGATTTCGCACAGCCGCGTTCTCAATCGTAACGATGATCGGCTGCAACTGTTTCTCCGGTTCTTTAAACTCCTGATAAAGTTTTACTATCTGATCGAGCGCAGTGGCCTGTTCCTTTGGCTGCGGGGCTTGATTGAAAGACTCGATCAACTCCTCGGCGTGGGAGACAGGCGTGGCACGAAGTTGGATCGGCTCGTTCTTTTTCGTGGGGACAAGGAAATTACCTTCTTTCTTGAGCGTTTTTTTGGTGGACTCCCACCAGCGTTTCCACTCGGCTTCGCTGAAAATATCGCCGATTAGCCACTCGCTGATTTGCTGCACGGTTGCTTTTCCGCCGAGGCTTTCGAGAATGTTCCGCACAATCGCGGCTGCATCTTCTTTTACCAATTTCTTGATCGCCGCTAAATCGACAGCTTTTCGAGCAAGAAAATGTTCGGGGGCGAGTGGAGTGAGATTTTCCGCTGCGTATTGGAGCTGCATGGGATGCGCCTTCTTGCCCGCGAAATCGATCACGATCTGGTTAAGCAGAAGATTCCACTCGGCTACGCGTCCGAATCCCCAGCTTTTGTGCAGGCAATAAATCCTCGGTTTCAACTCTTCGAGTTGTTCTGCCGATTTTGAGGTCAGTTTTCCCGATTCAACGAGTTTTTGCAGTTCAGCATCCATTTCGGGTCGAACAAACTACGATGAACGTCCGAGTTCGCGAGAGAAAATTGGCGCGCGCGATGGTTTGCCATTGCCGTGAGCCTCGCGGCATGAAACCGTGCGGCGGTGACGACGAGCATCTGGTTTTGGATCGCCTTTCACTTGGGCGTTTTTCTCGCGTTGACCGTCGATCTTGTCAGTTTCAAGCGGCGGGACCGCGAGTTGTCCATGCGTGCGGCTGCACAGCGAAGTCTTCTCTGGATAGCACTGTCGCTCGCTTTCAACCTCCTGGTCGCGCACATAAAAGGAGCGGAACACGGCCTCGATTTTCTCACTGGCTACCTCATCGAGTACTCGCTGAGCGTCGATAACATTTTCGTTTTCGTCTTAATCTTTGCCTATTTCCGGGTCTCCGGCCGCGCGCAGCATCGCGTTCTGGTTTGGGGGATTCTCGGCGCGCTCATCATGCGTGGTCTCATGATTTTGCTCGGGGTTACGCTGGTCGCGCGTTTTCATTTTGTTTTGTACATCTTCGGAATCTTCCTTGTCATTACTGCATTTCGAATGTTCTTTGCGAAGCATCCCCAACCCGATTTCGGGAACAGTCTTGTGATGCGGCTCTGCCGAAAGTGGATCCGCGTGACGCCCGATTTCGACGGCGAGAATTTTACCGCCAAGATCGACAATCGCTGGATGTTTACGCCGCTCGTTCTCGTTCTCATAGTGATCGACGTAATGGATCTTGTTTTCGCGGTCGATTCCATTCCCGCGGTCTTCGCGATCACGCAGGATCCCTTCATTGTTTATACGTCGAACATTTGCGCCATCCTCGGTTTGCGATCGCTTTACTTTCTTGTCGCCAATTTGATCGACCGTTTCATTTATTTGAAAACCGGCCTGGCGATCATTCTCGGATTCGTCGGCGTCAAAATGATCGTGGCGGATTTCTTCCCGCTTCCGAACGGACTGTCGCTCATCCTCATTATCCTCGTTCTCGCAATTACGATTACGGCCTCAATGATCGCGACAAAGAAGCGGGCAGTCGCGGAGAATCAAAAATGAAGCGTTGATTTCGCGCTTCAAATGTTGTTTAACTAATCGGCGCCCCCCATGAAGAACTTTATCGCCCTCCTGCTCGCGTTCGGTCTGGCACGCACTGTCGCTGCCGACATTCAAGACCCGCCGTCGAATGATTATGGACCGACGCGCAAACTCGGCCGCGGTCTTTCAAATTTTTTCCTCGCGCCAGCGGAGATTCCGGTGACGATCGCGAAGATCAACAAGGACGAAGGTAACGCCGCGGCCGCCGGATACGGCGTGGCGCGCGGACTTGGGCGTGCCGCCACGCGGCACATCGCGGGTTTTCTCGAGATCGTGCTCTGGCCTATTCCGGCCTGGCGCCAAAGTTATTATCCTTTGCTGCGAAGCGATGTTCCGTGGATCCACGCCGGCTACCAAGAATTTTCGCCCGAGCTCGGGAATGAATCGAAATATCCCTACGTGCGGGATTATTAATCGACGCATGTCGATCTAAAAAAAGATCGAGCTAGATTTAGTCAATCCACGGTTGACCACGCTGCGAAGCGAAGTAGAAGTAGAGCGATTTCCCATGGCGCGTGCGCTGAAATCGCGGCTCGTTCGGACATTGCCGGCCATCGGTATCCTGACCGTTGTCTACTTCGCCACCGGCAAGCTTGCCCTAAAGCTCGCATTCTTAAACGCCAGCACTTCACCGGTGTGGCCGCCCGCGGGCATCGCGCTCGCTGCGTTGCTCGTGTTCGGTTATCGAACATGGCCGGGCATTTTTCTTGGCGCCTTCCTTGTCAATCTCACGATCACCCACAACGTCGCCACGTCCCTGTGCATCGCGACCGGGAACACACTTGAAGCTGTATGTTGCGCCTGGCTCGTGAACCGTTTTGCCAGTGGCACGCGTGTTTTTGATCGGGCACAAGACGTCTTCAAGTTCGCTTTCGCGGTAATGATCGGCACGGTCGTCAGTCCAACCTTTGGCGCAACCAGTCTTGCACTTGGCGGGTTTGCGAACTGGGCTCATTACGGCGCCATTTGGTTGACATGGTGGCTGGGCGACACGACCGGCGATTTGGTCGTCGCGCCATTAATCATTCTCTGGAGCATCACTCCAACCTGGCGATTGAATCACCGGGAAACCGTCGAGGTCATCCTGCTCTTGATTCTATTGGCGTTTCTGGGCGAAACGGTTTTTGGTGGATGGCTTCCCATTTCGGCGAAAAACTATCCGATCTCATTCATTTGCGGACCGATTGTGATCTGGACAGCTTTCCGCTTCGCGCAACGCGAAACCGCCACGGGCATCTTCATTCTCTCGGCCATCGCCATTTGGGGCACGCTTCGCCATCTTGGCCCGTTCATCATGGAAACGCAAAATCAGTCGCTGCTTATCCTGCAAACTTCGACGGCGGTGCTGGCTATCACCGCGATGGCGCTGGCTGCGGGCGTGGCTGAGCGGCGACGCGCCGAAGAAGCCATCGAGCAGCAGAAAGCGACTGTCGAAGCGGCGAACAGAACGAAAGATAATTTCCTCGCGATGCTGTCGCACGAACTGCGCACGCCGCTCACGCCCGTTCTCGCGGCGGTGGACGTATTGGAAACCGAACCCACACAATCCGAAGATTCCAAAGCCGCGCTGGCCATGATCCGCCGCAATGTCGAGCTGGAAAGCCAGCTCATCGACGACCTGCTCGATCTCACCCGGATCACACGAGACAAATTGCAGTTGAAGTTCGATCCGATCGACGCGCATCAGGCGATCACCAACGTCGTGGAAATTTGCGCCACGGAAACGGCCGCGAGAAAACTTCGGGTCAATCTCGACTTGCGGGCCGGCGCTCATCACGTCGCTGCGGACACAACAAAGTTCCAACAGATCATTTGGAACCTATTGAAGAATGCGATCAAGTTCACCCGCGAAGACGGCGAGATTTCGATTTCATCGGTAAATCCGGCGCCGCAAACTTTGGCCATCTTGGTGCGCGACACAGGCGTCGGCATCGAACCGGAGGTCATGGAGCGAATGTTCAATCCCTTCGAACAAGGCGATCGTTCCTTCCAGCGCGGTTTTGGCGGTCTCGGTTTGGGACTCGCGATCTCTAAATCGCTCGCACAAGCGCACGGCGGTACGCTCGATGCCCAAAGCGAGGGTCCCGGTAGCGGATCGACATTTACTCTTACGGTCAAAACTGTGTCGCCGCGCCAGCGCGCAACGCGGTTCCCAAGCGCCAGCGCCGAATCGCCGCCGCGTCCTCTTCGAATTCTGCTGGTGGACGATCATCAAGACACTTGCTCGGCGCTGGAAAGATTGCTTACCCGGCGCGGCCATCTCGTCGCGCCGATGCACAACATGCGCTCGGCCATGGAGGCAGGCGCGCGAAATCAATTCGATCTGCTCATCAGCGATATCGCGCTGCCCGATGGCAGCGGCACGGAACTAATGACTTGCCTCCACGCCATTTCGGGGATTCGCGGAATTGCCATCAGCGGCTTCGGAATGAATGGCGACATCCAAAAAAGTTTGCAGGCCGGCTTTTCCGAACATCTCGTCAAACCGGTGAAACTCGAACGGTTGGAAGCGGCCATCGAGTCGGTCATGCGGAGCGAAACTGTTTCGTCCTGAGACCTGGCGAGCATCTTCCATTGCGCATTGTCGATCTAACCATCGAAGATATCGCCTTTGGCGGAAAAGGCGTCGCGCGTGAAAACGGCAGAGTCGTCTTCATCCCATTCACCATCGAAGGCGAGAAAATCTCCGCCGAGATCGTGCGCGAAAAGAAACAATTCGCCGAGGCCGAGCTTGTCGATCTTCGCGAAAGCTCGCCGCATCGCGTCCAGTCCGAATGCCCTTACTTCGGTCGATGCGGCGGTTGCAGTTATCAGCACATCGATTACGAACATCAGCTCGCCATTAAGTCGCGACAGGTTCGCGACATTCTGCGGCGAATCGGAAAACTAAAAGACCTTCCGATGCGGCCGATTGTTCCCTCGCCCACACCGTATGGTTATCGAAATCGAATCACGATCCACGTCCAGGATGGAGTGGTCGGATTTTTCCGGCGCGACTCTCATCGTTTGATCGATATCGAACGCTGTCCGATCGCGTTGGACAAAGTTAACCGCGCATTGGACGAGTTGCGGGCGCAGAATGTACGCGACGGACATTACACTTTGCGCGCTGAGCGTGGCCCGCGCGTCTTTTCCCAGGCAAATGATGTGGTCGCGAACGCATTGCGCGAATCGATTGTGAAGATGATCCCAACCGATCAGGAATTGTTGATCGATGCTTATTGCGGCGCAGCATTTTTTGCGAAAGCACTGCTCGATAAATTCCAGCGCGTTATTGGAATCGATTGGGACAGGTTCGCGATCGAGTTGGCGACGAATAATGCCAGCGCAAAAGAAACTTATATCGCCGGCGATATTGAGGTGGAACTAAAGGGTGCGTTAAGACCTACGTCTGGTGCAAGTGCTCCGGATAAAACGACAGTGATTGTCGATCCTCCGGCCAGCGGTCTAACTGCAAACATTAGAAAAGTGCTTGTCGATCTTGCACCGGCAACGCTTATTTATGTTTCCTGCAACCCACCGACACTCGCGCGCGATCTTGCAGAACTGCAGCAGACATTTGCAATCGCCTCCATCACGCCGCTCGACATGTTTCCGCAGACCGCCGAGATAGAAGTTGCGGTCCATTTGCAAGCGTCTTAAGCGGCAGCTTCGTAAGAAAGAACTTGTCACCCATCGAGCCTGCAATGAAGAGTCACAGCCGATAGCGATGGCTGACCTAATTGTTACTGAAATCGGAGGTGTGCACCGCCCGAGGAATTTGGATTGGAAACGCGCGGCCGCTCTGCTTTACGGGGATTGGGGCACGAGCAAGGCCTACGTCATTGGCCTGGCTTTCGTCGCGGCCGGCTTCTCTTCATTTCCGATTATCCTCGCCGTTTGCGTGTTGACCGGCTTGGTCGGAATCAATTACGCAGTCATCTGCCGTTATTTTCCAGATGGCGGCGGCGTTTACTCGGCGGCGCGTTCCCAAGGCCGATTGCTCGCGGTGGTCGGAGCGTTGCTGCTGGTGGCCGATCTTACCGTGACCGCGGCGCTGAGCGGCTGGTCGGCGTTGACCTATGTTATTTCCGGCGCCGAGGGCATTTCCTGGCTAAAATTTTTAAGGGACAACATTGCATTCACGACCATCGGCGTGCTGCTCTTTATTGGATTCATCAATTGGTTCGGGCCGAAGCATTCCGGCAGTTTGGCCGTCATCCTGGCCGTGCCGACGGTCATCGTCGTAGTGGTGTTGATTGCGGTCAGTGCGCCGCATTTCACGACGCATTTTCTCGAGCCGCGTCACGAAAGTATAAGCGCTCTCTGGGTTCAGTTTGTCGGCGTGATTCTCGCACTCTCGGGAGTGGAGGCGATCGCGAATCTTACCGGGGTAATGAAACTCGATCCCGGCTCGGGTCATGACAAACCAAGTGTCGCGCGCGAATCGATCAAAGCGATCACGCCCGTGGCCATCGAAGTTGTGCTCGGCACGGCCCTGCTCGGGTGGGCGATGCTCTCGCTGCCCGCCGTTTTGGAGAAAACGCTTGGACTAACAAACCGGAGCGACATCGCTGCCGCGCTGACCAAGCGGCACGAAGACATGCTGCGGTTCATCGCCGAACAATTTGGAACCGCGTCGTTTGGAATATGGTTTGGTCAAGCGTTCGGATGGGTGGTCGGCATTGTGTTTTTGCTGCTGCTGTTGAGCGCCGCTAACACCGCGATCGTGGCGATGATCGGTTTACTTTACATGACGGCACGCGATGGGGAAATGCCGCCGCAATTCAAGCGCCTGAATCGACATGGCGTGCCGCTGTATCCGCTCCTGATCGCGGTCGGTCTCCCGGTTATCGTGCTGTTGACCGCGACAAGCTTCGAAGGACTCGCCGGTTTGTATGCAATCGGCGTGGTCGGCGCCATTACAGTCAATCTGGGTTCGTGCACGTTCAATCGCGCCATCGGCTTCACCTGGTACGATCGCGCGCTGTTCGGCGTCACGTTTGTCATCCTGTTTTTTGTTGAGATAACCCTGGCACAAACGAAACACGAAGCGCTTTTCTTCGTTGTTTGCGTGCTCGGAATTGGTCTCGCGTTGCGCGCATGGACACAGAAGCGCGCCGGCTTTACCACGCTCACCGTCACTCGCCAGGTCGCTGCAATGGTAACGCCGGACCTCGTCGCGACGATGCAACCGCGCTTGCAGGAAGGCCAGAAAATCATGGTCGCGGCGCGCGGCATCACGCCCGTCCTCAGCTTCGCGCTCGATGAAGCGCAACTGCGCAAAGCAACGTTGTGCGTGCTCTATGTGAAAGAGATCGCCGTGTTTTATGGCGGTGGCCCGGCCCAGGTCGCCCGATCGCGCTGGCAGGAAAATCCGGAAGCGAACGCGATCATGTCGCTAATGCTAAAGCTTGGCGCGGAGCGCAACATTTCGGTTCTCCCCGTTTACGCTGTCAGCGAAGACACCGCTTCGACGATTCTCGATCTTTCGGCCACGATGGGCGTCGATTACCTCATCATCGGAGCATCGCAACGTCCAGCCCTTGCGAAACTGCTCCGTGGCAGCGTGGCCACGAATGTCGCGCAACAACTGCCGGACTCGATTCGCCTTTTGATTTTCGGCTGAGCCCTTCAGAATTCGACATTGGGCGTTGGGCGTTCGACGTTCGGCGTTCTCTTTTTCATATGAGCCTGCCGAAAGTTCTCGTCGCCGATTCCATTTCACAGAGCGGAGTTGACGAGCTCGCGCGCGACGGCGCCCTGGATGTTGTGGTGCAAACAAACTTGGGCGCCGCGAAGCTGCTCGAGATCATTCCGGAGTTCAGCGCGCTCGTCGTCCGCAGCCAAACCAAAGTGACGGCGGAAATCTTAAACGCCGGGAGCAAACTGCGCGCAGTCGGTCGCGCGGGCGTCGGCGTAGATAATGTCGATGTTGAAACCGCGACGCGGCGCGGCATCATCGTCTTGAATGCACCCGGCGGAAACACAGTGTCGACGGCCGAGCACGCGTTTTCGCTTTTGCTTTGCGTCGCGCGCAGAATTCCGCCAGCCGAGGCGAGCGTGCGCGCCGGCAATTGGGACCGCAAGAATTTCGAAGGCGTCGAGCTCTATAATAAAACTCTCGGCGTTATCGGAATGGGACGCATTGGCAGTGAGCTCAGTCGCCGCGCTATTGCTTTCGGCATGCGCGTCGTGGCTTACGACCCATATCTTTCCGCGACACGCGCCCGCAGTTTGCAAGTCGAGCTCGTCGATGAGCTCGACGATTTGCTCGCCAGCGCGGATTTCATTTCGCTGCATACGCCGTTGACCGCGGAGACGCATCACCTTGTCGATCTTGCGCGGTTGCGAAAAACCAAACGGGGCGCGCGCATTATCAACTGCGCGCGCGGCGGATTAATCGACGAAACCGCTCTCGCAGCCGCTCTGCAAGATCGACACGTTGCTGGCGCGGCGCTCGATGTTTTCGAAACGGAACCATTGCCGGCCGATTCGCCATTGCGCAGTGCGCCGAATCTGGTTCTCACTCCGCATCTCGGCGCCTCCACCGCCGAAGCGCAAGAAAGCGTCGGAATCGAGATCGCCCAATCGATTCGCGCCGCACTGCTCGAAGGAACCATCCGCAACGCGGTGAACATGCCGAATCTCGACGCCAAGACGTTGTCGATCGTCGGACCACATCTGCGTTTCGGAGAAAAGCTCGGGAAATTTTTGTCGCAAATCGCACCGAAACGCGTGGACGCCTTGAACATCAATTACAGCGGCAAAGTGAACGAAGTCGATACCACTGCGATCACCCGCTCAGTCCTGAAAGGATTTTTGCAAACCGCCGCTGGTAGCGATGTGAACGAAGTGAACGCGCCCGCTTTCGCGGAAACTCTCGGCTTGCAGATCAGCGAGTCGCGTCTGGGCGCGCCCGGCGATTACACCGACATGCTCGAATTATCCGCCGCCGCTGAGGGGAAAACCGTTTCCGTCGGCGGCGCATTCTTCGGCGCGACGCCGCGCATTGTCAGCATCAACAGTCGTCCCGTCGAAGCGCGACCGCACGGCGTCGTCCTCGTCCTCGAAAACAGCGACCGTCCCGGAATGGTCGGACGCATCGGTAGTATGCTCGGCGATCACGGCGTCAACATCGCGACTATGTCGTTGAGCCGAAATCAAGCGGGCGGCACCGCGTTGACCGTTCTGAATCTCGATACCGCGCCCGGCGAGGCGCTGCTCGCCGAAATTCGCGCCAGCGAAGACATTCGCTCCGCGCAAGTAATCGAACTGTAGGTGGATCGAGCAAGTCCCTTGCTCGATGTTGGAAGATGACGGCGCAGCCGCTAATCAATTAACATCGCGCGACGGAGCGCGCGATCCACCATGAGTGCGGCATTGGCCAGTTGCTCTGCCGACTGAATCGCACAATGTGATGAATGCCGGAGCCGAAAAGAATCTCGATCATTCTCGCGTTCGGCGGGATCTATCTGATTTGGGGTTCGACTTATCTCGGGATTCTTTTCGCTATTCAATCGATCCCGCCGCTACTGATGGCGGGCACGCGATTTCTTCTCGCCGGCCTCATCTTGTACGCGGGAGCACGCATCAGCGGCGCACCGCGTTCGCCACGGGCTGACTGGCGAACGGCGTTGATCGTCGGCGCGTGTTTGCTCCTCGGGGGCAACGGCGGGGTCACGCTGGCGGAACAATATGTGCCTTCCGGAGTCGCCGCGCTGCTGGTCGCCACGGTTCCGATTTACATCGCGCTGTTGAGTTGGTTCTTTGGCATGTCCAAACGGCCGAGTGCGATCACATGGGCGGGATTGGCTGGCGGCTTTGTGGGAGTCGGTGTGCTGATCGGCCCAACGCTACGTTTTTCGACAACGGGCGAGTCACCGCATGCGTGGATCGGAATGACGATTCTGCTTTGTTCGTCGCTGATCTGGTCTGCGGGCTCGCTTTATTCGCGCACGGCCAAGCATTCCTCGTCGCCGTTTCTCGCGGCTGGTCAGCAGATGCTTTGCGGCGGCGTGCTTTTGCTTATCGCGGGAATCGCGACCGGCGAGTTGCGCCACTTCGATCCGCGGCAGATCACCATGCAATCGTTCGGCGCGTTCGTTTATCTGGTGTTGATCGGCGGGATCATCGGCTACGTCTCGTATGCCTGGCTGCTGCGTCATTGCGAACCGGCGAAGGTGGCGACGTATGCGTATGTGAATCCGATCGTGGCTGTATTTCTCGGCACTGCTTTCGCGGGAGAGACTCTGACGTTGCGCACGCTGGTTGGTGCGGGATTGATTATCGGCTCAGTCGCGGTTGTAATCATGGCACAACAGATGAAAGCGAAAACTTATTCGATCCCTGCGATCATTGAACCAGCCGATTGTGCATGATGAAGATCGACAATCCATCTGACGAATCGAAAGATCGACAGGAGACGATCGGCGTCGTTGTGCGCAATTGGCGGGCAGAAGCGGAAACGGCGCAGGCTTATCGCGATCTGGCGTCGCGAGAGCAGGATGAAAAGCGCAAAGGCATCCTCATACGCATGGCGGAAGCGGAAGAGCGGCACGCGCAACGTTGGGAAAAAAAACTTCGCGATCTCGGTGCCGAACCGCCCGTTCTCGAAAATACTATCGGCCATCGTCTGAGCCGTTGGTGGAACAAGCTCGCTGGAGCTGACATCGCGATTCGCCGCATGGAAGCAGCCGAAGAAAAGCATGAGGCCGAGTTCCGCGATCAGCGGGATCGCGCGTTGGCCGGAGAAGAAGATGTGCGAGACTTTCTGCGGGAAAGTGCGCTTGAAGAAAAGGCGCATGCCCGCGCGTTGAACGCGATGGTTGCGCCACCCGGTCCGCGAACCGCGCTCGATGCGATCTTGAAACGCGAACGCTGGCATGGACGCGGCGGCAGTTGGGTGGCCGACGCGATTTATGGCGTCAACGATGGCTTGGGTGCGGTGTTCGGAATTGTGTCCGGTGTGGCCGGCGCGACGAACAATGCGCAACACGTCATTCTCATCTCCGGTCTCGCCGGGATGATTGCGTCGTCGTTGTCGATGGGCGCCGGCGCTTATCTCGCGGTGAAAAGCGAAGGTGAAGTTTACGAGGCTGAAATCGCGCGAGAGAAAGCCGAGGTCGAAGAAAATCCAGAGGAAGAAATCGAAGAAATGTCGCTCTTCTATCAGCTACAGGGATTCGCGCCGGAGGAATCGCAACGCATGGCCGAAAAACTGGCCGAGCAACCGGAACAACTCGTTCAAGCGATGGCACAGAGTGAGCTCGGTTTGTCCGAACATCGTTTCCCGCATCCGTGGAAATCGTCGGCCTCGGCTGCCATTTCGACCGCAATCGGTGCATTCATTCCGATCATCCCGTTCTTTTTCATGACCGGAATTGCTGCTGTGATCGCGGCATTCGCCATCAGCATCGTCGCGCATTTCATTGTCGGGGCGTTGAAATCGCTGATCACACTGCGCTCGTGGTGGGCATCAGGATTGGAAATGACATTCGTCGGCGTGATCGAGGCGGCCGTCACCTACGGACTCGGCCTCGCTTTTGGCGCGATCGCTTAGAGAATTCTTGCCGGGAACAAATTCGGTTAGACATCCGTGATCCGAGCGGACCGAACAAAATCAACCCGAACTCGCCGCTGAACAATCCACCGCCGTATCACGGCATACAAAAAATGCACAATTCCGGCAAGTGAAAGTAGTGGCTCAGTTGGACAAGAGTGATGCGGAAACCGCATATGGCGTGCAACAAACGCGGCCGTAGTGAGGGGTCGCATCTATAGGGCGTGTTGCCCAAATCACAGTGACGCAACTGAGCGAGCGATCTGCGTTATCCGCGGTCATAATTCTGCCAATTGGATGTTGGACGTTGAGCGCTCGCCACGGCGTAGCCCGTCCCGGGCAAAGGCGGGTTGGACGCTTTCTTCGTCCTATGGTTTGGGTGGCCCGCCCTTGTTCATGAAGGGTGTGAACAGATCGATCGGGACTGGAAGAAACGTCGTCGTGTTGTGCTCGCTGGAAATCTCGCGCATGGTTTGCAGGAACCGCAGTTGCAGCGCAATCGGCTCCTTGCTCATCATCGCGGCGGCCTGCACCATTTTTTCCGCCGCTTGAAATTCGCCCTCGGCGTTGACGATCTTTGCACGGCGCTCGCGCTCGGCTTCGGCCTGCTTGGCCATCGCGCGCTTCATGGTGTCGGGCAGCGCGACGTCCTTTACCTCGACCGCCGTGACTTTGACGCCCCACGGTTCGGTTTGCCGGTCGATGATCTCCTGCAACTTCAGATTGATCGACTCGCGTTGCGAAAGCAGGTCATCGAGCGGGGCCTGGCCGAGTACGCTTCGCAGCGTGGTCTGGGCGATGAGCGAGGTGGCTTGGAGAAAGTTCACCACTTTCACGACGGCGGCTTGCGGATCAACCACCCGAAAATAAACGACCGCATCGACCGTCACCGGCACGTTGTCACGGGTCATCACCTCCTGTCGCTCGACGCTGATCGTCACGACGCGCAAATCCATTCGCACCATTCGATCGACGATCGGGATGAGGAAAATCAGCCCCGGCCCTTTCGCGCCGAGCAATTTTCCAAGACGGAAAATCACGCCTCGCTCGTATTCGCGCAAGATGCGGATCATCTGCGGGAGGATGATCACGCCAAGGAGGATGAAGGGTACAACCCAACTAATTAACGGTAATGGCATCGCTTTATCTTTCTTTGTTTTTTACTTTTAAAGTTAATCCTTGCACCGCTGCAATCTCCGCTACTTCGCCTTTTTCGATAGGGTTATCGCTGACCGCGTTCCAATACTCGCCTTCGATGAAAATCTTGCCGCCACGCGAGTCGATTGGCGTCAATGCCGTCACCCTTTTTCCAACCATCGTTTCCGCTCCAGCCTTCACCGGCAAGAGCTGCGCGCGCAAACCTTTTCCGATGACGAAAATAAAGAACGCCGCCGTAACCAGCGTCGCCGGAATAATGTAGCTCAGCGACAAACGAAAAAGTGGATCAGCTCGATTAAAAAGCATGAGCGAGCCGATTAAAAACGAAATGATTCCGCTCACCGTCAGGATGCCGTGTGTGGGCGCATAGACATCAAATATGAAGAGCATGAGTGCGAGCCCGATCAAAACCAGTCCCGTCACGTTGACCGGCAGGATCGCCGCCATATAGAGCGCAAGGACCAATGCAATCGCGCCAACCACGCCTGGCAGGATCGCTCCAGGCGTAGTCATTTCACCGATAATTCCGTAGATCGCGATGAGCATGAGAATGAACATGACCTCAGGTCGCCAGAGCTTTTGGAAGACGCGTTCGGACGCCGACATCTTAATTTCGGAGACTTCCGCGCCTGCGGTTTTGAGCGTCTTGCCATCCACCTGGCGGCCGTTCAATTGCTTTAACAAATCCGGCAGATCGACAGCGATCAGATCGATGACTTTTAACTCAAGCGCTTTCTCCGCGCTAATCGATGCGCTTTCGCGCACTGCGGATTTGGCCCAATCGACATTGCGATGCCGCCTGGCCGCAATTGCCTCGATGTAGCTCACCGAAAAATTCTCCAGCTTCTGCTTCATAGTGTCATCGGGCTTCTCTTCGCCGCCAGTCGGATTACCGCCCAGCATCACCGGGTGCGCCGCACCAATGGTCGTGGCCGGCGCCATTGCCGCGACGCTGGCGGCAATGGTAATGAAGCAACCGGCACTGGTCGCGGTCGCGCCCGTCGGAGCGACGTAAACCACTACTGGCACAGGGGACCCCAAAAAGCTTTGCACGATCGTTTGCGTCGAATCGAGCAAACCGCCCGGGGTATTGAGTTGAATGACCAGACATTGTGCCTGCTGCATCCGGGCTTCATCGATACTTCGCGAAATGTAGCTCGCCGTCGCCGGACCAATCGCTCCATCGATTTTGATGAAAGAAACTTTCTCCGCCACGACCGCAGCCGCGCACACCAGCGAGAGAGCCAAGCATATCAACGCAGTTTTCATCCGAAACTGTAACGCAAGCTATCACTAATTGAGCTGCTGTCTTCGCTACATGGAATGAATTGAAAATGACGACCATTGGGCCGGGAAGGGAATGGAAGCGGGGCGTCGCCTTGCTTGTCTGCTTCACCCAGCGGGCGCGACTATTGAGCAGGATTTTAGGAATGCAAATCGCGTCAGCGACCCTAGTTCGCCCGACGGTGGGGACTAATACGGACACTGTTGAACTTGTCTGGACAGGAGTGGCCTGTGCGAATGATGAAAATATTTTACATTCCCGCAGTCTCGGACCGACTCCGAGCGTCATCCGCGGTGCGGGGGTTCTTTATCGGGGCTTCTCTTGAACGCGTTTTCGCATCAATGCGCAACAGGGTAAGCCCAAGAAGATAAGCCATGTCGGACGTGTTAATAAGGATGCTACCGTGCTACGTTAAGACATGGGCGATAGATCTCCGAAGGCAGTACAAAAACAAGCGACGCAGAAGCAGTCGAAGAACAAGGCACAGCAGCAACAAAAAGGGAAGGCGCTAGCTGCCAAACAAGCGGGAAATAATCCGAAGCGGACCAAATAATTTTCAGCTAATCAATCCAAAGCGGCGTTGCTGTGATCTGGAATGACAAATTTTCTCATCGTGATAGTTTTCGCTCGCCGTTTTGGGGGTATAGCTCAGTTGGTAGAGCGTCTCGTTCGCAATGAGAAGGTCAGGGGTTCGAATCCCCTTACCTCCATTTTGTAGAAATGGAGTAACACAAAACTCCGGGGGCACTTCGGATCGCTCGGGAGAGCAATCCCCTTACCTCCACCAATTCCGCGCAACAATCTTTGCGCTTAGCCGGGAAGCCTGGTCGGCGAACTGTGGCGCTTGAGAAATTCGCGGGCGAGCGCCCGATAGGCGTATGCGCCGGCGCCGCCTGAGTCGTATTCCAAAATAGTTTTCCCAAAGCTCGGTGCTTCGCTCAAACGAACCGTGCGTGGAACCACGGTCCGATAAACCTTCTCCGCAAAATGCTCACGCACATCCGCAACCACCTGGCCGCTGAGATTGGTGCGGCTATCGAACATCGTCATGACAATCCCGCCAATTTCCAGTCCGTCATTCGCACCGGAATCGCGCACTTGTTCGACTACGCGCACGATTTTCACCAGACCCTCAAGCGCGAAATATTCGCATTGAATTGGCGTAAGCAGCTCGTCCGCGGCGGCGAGCGCGTTGGTCATGAGAATGCCGAGCGACGGTGGACAATCGAGCAGGATGAAATCGAACGTTTGATCGTCTCGCAAGATCGACAATGTTTTTGACAACCGTGTGAGATGGTCGTTCATGCGCGCGATCTCCACTTCAACGCCGGCAAGATCTAGATTGGCCGGAACCAAAAACAATCTTTCGATTCGCGTAGGCAAAATTTTGTCGACGATGGATTCATCGCCCAAGAGCGCTTCATAGAGATTTTCGCCTTCAAGGTCTTGCATGCCCAGCGCGCTGGTCGCATTTCCTTGCGGGTCAAGATCGACAATCAAAATGCGCTGACCTTTTTCGGCGAGTGCGTGACCGAGATTCACCGCAGTGGTCGTCTTGCCCACGCCTCCTTTTTGATTTGCGATCGCGATAATTTTCATGAGCGAGGAATGACAAGCGTTCGCAACTCGGATGTGCGCCGGCCGTCGGATTCCGGCCAAAGCAAATGGTCGGGATCGGGAAGCATTTCAGTAACTTCCAGTTCGCCCGCTTTCACCAGCCAGCGGTGAAGAATTTCGAGGAAAAGATAATTCTCGAGATCGACAAAGACAGGTTTCGTGTCTTTATCGCGCCCCTCCGCGCCACTGCGGCGAAGTGCTTGCTCGGTCGGCCGAATGTAAACATAGCGGGGCAAATCTCTGTCCGCGCGCAATCGCTCGACCGCGAGAACGAGATCGCGCGAGATGCCTGTGTAGTCACCCGGTCCGAGTTCTTCATGCGTCACGGTCCAGGAGCGACGCTGCACGATCACGCGCCCACAGCGCAGCCGGGGCATGTGCGGAGACATTCCAAATTGGAACGGATGAAACCCGAGTGGAATGAGCCACGCGCGTGCGAGTGAACCGAGGTGCTCACGCGATCCAATTTTTCGAACGCAAACATCGCCGCTCGTTTCATCGACATAAACTTCCGCGTCGCCCGGCGCGACCGTGCGCCACTTGGGATTTCCTCGCTGCGGTGCGACAAAGTTTGAAAACTCGGGCAATGCGTCAAAAATGCGGACGGTCGTGTGAGACGTAAAATCTGCGGCGAAAAATCCGAAGTGAAAACTCGGCTTGCCGCCAATTGTTTGCGCGAACGCCTCGTTCAGCAACTTCTTGTCCGGACAACTCCAGTAAGCGCCGTGATGCAACAACGCGGCCGGCGGATGAAGTTCCGCTAGAATCCATTGGTAATCGCCGGCCGCAACCGCTTCGGTCGATCGTGCAGACAATTGCAGATCGGCGGAGGGATAAGTGTATTCGTCGAACTTGGCATAATCGAAGTTTCGCCTGACCAGATGGCAATCATCCGCGGTCAGCTCGTACTCCGGCTTGTCACAATGCGGTTCCATCATTTTTCGGAAAGCTGCTTTGATCTCCTGAAATGCGATGTGCGCGAGAGCGACCAGTCCGGGACCAGTGAGCGGCAACTTTGCAGTTTCGCAGGCGCGAAGAAATGCGGGCAGCGGCGCGGCGCCATTTTGGATCGACATTCTCTCCAGGACATTTCGTAAACCTGCCGCGACGCGACTGGCGACAAATGCATAGGAATCGCGCCAAAGATCGATCCATGGTTCCGCTTCGATGGCGACCTCATTGATCAATTCCTCATTAATTTGAAATCCGGACTCCCGAAAACATTCCTCGCCAATCGGATTAACGGCCGAATACAAGAAGCGCTCGCCGGGTTTTCGCTCCGCGCCGAGCGCCTTCAGGCGTGAGTTCGCATCCTCCAAAATCTGTCGCCGATCTTCAAGGTCAGCAGTGTCAGCAAATCTTGCCGGCAACTCGGCAATGGGTTGCAAGATCGACAACCATTTGTCGCGAACGCTGCCCCCGCGCCATTTCTCAACGTCATCGCACAAGACGCCAAATGCGTGGGCCTCAAGCGCCGGAACTTCGACGGCACAGCGCAGAACTCTTCCTTCAACGAGCACGCGAATCGTCTCTATCGGCGCGCCCAACGCGTGAGCCGGCGTCGCTCCATCGCAACGCTGGATCAGCTCAAGCTGTGACGAATCGAGTTCGACGCTTTCGCCTGAATCGGTAAAGACAAATTTCGAATCGTCGATCCTGCCGCTGGGATTTAGACGCGGCGCGAGTTCCGGAAAGATTTCCAAATCGGCGTTCATGGCGGTGGTGATGGCATCCGCTGTCCAGCGCTCGAGGAAAACCTCGCGCGCTCTGATCCCAGGCCGAGGGTCCAAATTTATTGTGGCAGTTCTGCTGTCGATCTTGCCCCAGCCGGTGGGTCCAAACTCGCTGAAGGCATCGTTTTTCGCCGCGATTCGCTGCAGGTACAGAAGCAAGTGACGCTCACGTTCTCCAGCACGTGAGTTGCGGCGGGGCAACGTGTTGCTGTCAGCATCAGATGATGTCAACAGATCATTGAGAAGTTCATGAACGCCACCGAGACCGAAAATAAGAAGTCGTGGCAAGAATATTCGGCTCGATTTCCACAGCGCCGCCCGCGCAACGCTGAGTTCTCGATTGAGAACAGCGTCAAGTTTGGATTCCGCATCTGCGACCGCAGCCGTCGCAGACGCGTAATTCGTGAAGAACGAGGGTTGTTTTCCAGTTACCCCAACGGGCGGGCGGTTCAATCGCAAGGCAGTGCGCAAAGCACGAAATGCCTCTTCGGAAAGTAGGCGCTCGCGTGATTGAAAGAAGCGCTCTACCTCCGTGCGCGCTTTTGCGCACTCATTTTTTCGAGCGAGTAGCTCGCGTGCTGCCGAGATTGTTTTCGGCGTTCTAAGGCGTTCGATTATCTCGAACGGCACGCCGGCCATTCGAATAAGAAAGATGGGCGCAACGCGATACCGAGCGGACACGCGTTGAGCAAAACCAAACGCATGAGGACTGACAAGTTAATCCGCCTGCCGAAGGGGTCCATCTTGCCGACACAGCGCCTTTGCTTAGCGCGTTTACTGATTCGAGAGCGGCAATCGAATCGTAAAAATGGTTCCGACGTCCGGTGTGCTATCGACCTTGATGGAACCATGGTGATCTTCGACAACCTTTTTCGTAATGTAGAGACCGAGACCGGTTCCGCTCTTGCCCTGCTTGGTCGTAAAGTAAGGGTCAAATATCTTGCTCATCTGCGCGGGCGTAATTCCCGGGCCATTATCTTCGACGCGAATATCGACATAGAAATCTTTTTGCGTGCAACAAATGGCAACGATTCCTTTTTTCTCCGCGGCGGCTTGGATGGCATTGATGATGACGTTTTGAATCGCGCGCTTAATTTGTGTAGCATCGCCAACCAGGGTGGACGGATCTTCGCAAACGTCCGCCTTCAATTCCACGCCGCTCTGGGCCGCCATCGCGTCAACTCCCTTAATAACTTCCCGAAGGATCGCCGAGACCGAAATCGACTTGGGAGGTGAGCCTTCGACACTACCGTAACCTTGCCACATGGTAAGAAGTTCCCGGCAAAGTCGAACGTTTTGCTCGATAATATTGAGCTCTTTAACCGAGCTGGCATTCTCGCCAACCCCATTGTCGGATTGCTCCAGTTTCTTGGCGAGCAGCTGGACATAACCCCAGACGATCGTGAGCGGATTGCCGAGGTCGTGCACAAATTCAGCGGAGGCCTGACCGAGCGAGGCGAGCCGCTCCTTTTGCGCGAGCTGTTTCAGCAAATGGTTGTTCAATTCCTTAATCTCCGCCGCGGCGGTTTCGCTTGTCCGCTGCACACGCGTTCGCTCGACATTCCGGCTGATCACTTCGCGCATTTCGCGGGCGTCAAATGGCTTGCTGATGTAATCGTTAGCTCCAAGGCGCAGAGCTTCTTTCGCCGTTTCCAAGGCGCCAAATCCCGTCAGCATAATGACTGAAAGATGCTGATCGATCTCCCGAATTTTTCGCAGTCCCTCGATACCGGTCATTCCCGGCATGCGGATATCCATCACGATGGTGTCGGGCCGCTTCTCCTTGAGAAGTTTTATTCCCGCTTCTACGCAATCGGCGGTATGGACCTGATAATCAGTTTTGAGCAACATCCGCAGGCTTTCGCGCGGACCCAGTTCATCGTCGATTACAAGGATTTTGGGAAGATCGGTTGAGACGGTCATGATCGGCCAACTCGCTTAAGAGCTAGGCGCGTGCCGCATACGCGAACGAATAGGGGAAGGCTCGGCCCATATAACCGGGAAGCGTGAAATAGTTTTTTCTGGCGCGCAAGCTGTAATTTGTGAATAACTTGCAAATTTGGTGAATAAGTTGGTTAAAGATCGCCAAAAATATATAATGACTGGATTTAATGTAGCGCTTAGAATGTGGCGTGATCGCCTAGTGGCAAAATACGCCAAGCATTTAGAACCTCTGGAGTTTCTCCGAAGATCGCAGTCGGCGATGTTACTTTCGTCCAGTCGGGGCGCGGCGTGGTTATCGCTTTCGAATCATTATTATGAGGAAACGTAATCGCGTCGTCATTACCGGTATTGGAATTCTGGCTCCAAACGGGATTGGTGTGGATGCGTTTTGGAAGTCGCTTCTTGCCGGCGAAAGCGGGATAGGACCGATTACCCTTTTCGATGCCTCCAAGTTCAAGAGCCGCATTGCCGGAGAAGTTAAGGATTTTGATCCAGCCGATTATATCGAAGCGGAATTGAAACCGAAACGAATGGCCCGACACACCCAATTCGCATATGCGGCCGCAATGATGGCCTTGAGAGATGCCGGACTTGATCCCGACAATCTAAAATTGCCGAGCCCGACCCCGGTTGTGATCGGTGTTAGCACAAGCGCGATTGATGTCATCGAGAGCGTGTATTTCGCGATGCACGATAATGGCCCGAATCGCGCGCCTACAACCTCGTCGGCAGCATCGATTCCGCAGGCTCCGGCCAATACCATTGCAGACCGCATCGGAGCATCCGCGCATGCTGCTACCATCTCGTCGGCGTGTCCATCAGGTTTGGATGCGATCGCGGATGCCGCCGCTCTCATCCGATCCGGTGAAGCAGAAATAGCTATCGCCGGCGGATCCGATGCTCCGATTACTCCTTTGACGATGGCGAGCTTCATTGCGAGCGGCTTGAGCTCGTACCGGAACGGTGATCCAAATCACGCGAGCAGACCTTTCGACCTAGAGCGCGATTCGGGCGTCATATCCGAAGGTGCGGGGGTTTTCATATTGGAAAACCTCGAACGGGCACAGGCCAGAGGCGCGCATGCATACTTGGAAATTTGCGGCTATGGCAAGCAACGTGATCTAGATCCCAAGAGGCCCGGGTCGGGACTCGAGGATTCCATGAACATCGCACTAGCTAATTCCAACTCTCCGCCGTCCAACGTTGACTATATTTCTGCCTACGGACCTGGACATCCCGTCCTCGACGCGATCGAGGTCGAGGTCATCAAGAAAGTCTTCGGGAACTACGCCTACTCAGTGCCGGTGAGTTCGATCAAGGGGGTAACCGGCAATCCGTTGGCGGCAGGAGGCCCGTTTCAAGTTGCCGCTTGCGCGCTGACTATGCGTGATCAACTAATCGCGCCAACGGCAAATTACGAAGTAGAAGATCCGGCTTGCGACCTGGATTTTGTCCCGCACCGCGCGCGAAGAGCCAAGGTGGATTGCGCTCTCATCAACGTCCGTGGGATTGGCGGCAGCGCCAGCACATTGGTCGTGCAGCGCGACAACGGATCTAACGGAAACTAGATGAACAGCGCGACAACGGCGGTCCTCGCGGCGCTAGTAATTCAAATTGGTTTAGGATTGGCGGTTTTTCAGGCCAACCCGAAACGCCATTCGAATCAATGTTTTCTCATCCTCTGCCTAGCGATCGCGTCATGGCTGGCAAGCTTGTACTTCGCGTTCCACGCGACAAATTCGGCTGTCGCGGAGCGAGCAATCCGAGGGGCTTCGACGGCGGTCCCCTTAATTCTTATCGGATTCAATATTCTGCGGTTGTCGATTCGCGAAAGACGACGTGGCTGGCGCGGCATCCTGGGTCATTCCCGCGTTTGGTTGATTATTGGTTTTGCAATTGTTTGTCTTTGCCAGACGAAATTTTTTCTAAGCGGTGCAGTGATTCTGTCCCAAACCAACCACGGCCCTGCATTACCACGGCCAATTTACGGACCTGGCCTTACTGGCTTTATAATCCACACAACGTTCTTCGCGGTATCCATCCTTGTTCTAATTATCACATACGTTCGCGATTTAAGACGGACGAGCGGAGGCGAGCGGGCCGAGCTTGCCTTCATTTTAATTGGAGCGGTTTCCACGGTTGTATTTTCGATTCTGACGAACACCGTTCTTCGTTTCTTTGTCGAGCCATCCCAGTTGATAGGGTTCGCACCATTCCGTGCGGTTCTTTTCAGTCTGATCATCGCCTACGGCATTGCTACGCGAAAAATCATGGAGGTGGGTTTGTTACTTCGCAGGATCATGTCTTATGTCCTGCTGACTGCGTATCTCCTTGCGCTTTATGCCGCAGTTTGGTGGCTGGTTGCTACGGTTTTGGGGGCATCGCTCAGCAATGCCCACCCAATCGCCCACATCACTGCCGCAGTTGTCGTCGCATTTGCCATGGCGCCGGCGAGAGGCATTTCGCAAAAATTGGCGGAGCGGCTTTTCATTAGTGCACATGGATTGGATTTCAGGGCAACTGTTAGCAAGGCGGCAAAAATACTCAGCTCAGTTACCACTCTTAGAGATTTGCTAGACAGATTTGCCAATACCGTTGCCGAAGCAGTCGGGACAGATCGCGTTTTTATACTCCTGCCAGACAAACATGGTTTTTTGCAACAATATCCAATCGTCCAGCCTGGCGCACGGCTCGGTCGATTAGAATTGGACAACGATCAGGCAACGATCACACAACTTGCGGCAATCCGGGAACCGATCGTTCTCGATGAGTTGCATCGTGCCCGACCGACGCCACAACTGGAGCGCGTTATGCGGCAGTTGGGCTCGCTTCAGATTGCGCTGGCCATTGGAATCTTTGCGCGCGATCACCTCGCCGGAGTGATGCTGCTTGGCCCGCGAATATCGGGACGTATTTACGGGAGCGTCGAGCAAAATGCCCTGCAAGTTTTGTGCGGCCAACTTGCGGTCGCGATCGAGAATGCGCGACTCTTCACCGAAGTGCAGAACGCAAAACTCTATAATGAAACGCTACTCGAAAATCTTACCACCGGAGTGATCGCAGCCGGTTCCGATGAACGCATCACGGTGTTTAACAACGAAGCCGGGCAGATCACCGAACTCAATTCCCGCGAAATCCAAGACGAGTATCTGGACAAATTACCCGGGCCGCTGCGGGACACACTGCGCAAGACACTGCAGACGGGTGAAAGCCAGGAAAACAGCGAACTCACCCTTCGTTCAGCTGACCGAAGCGTTGTCGTCCGCACGAGCAGTTCGATCTTTCACGGACAAGAGGGTGAGATGCTGGGTGCGTTGATGGTTCTGACGGATATTACCGCTCTGAAGCGCCTCGAACAACAGATCCGCCGTAGCGATCGTCTCGCCAGCCTGGGTACACTTTCGGCCGGCATGGCGCACGAGATCAAGAATCCGCTCGTGTCGATCAAGACTTTCGCCCAATTATTGCCCGAGCGATATCAGGACTCGGATTTCCGGGAGACTTTTTCCAATCTAATCGGCCACGAGATCGAGCGCATCGACTCGCTCGTCAATCAACTGCTGCGTTTCGCCCGGCCGGCCAAGCCCGTTCTCAAACTCATGCACGTACAGGAGATTTTGGAGAAGTCGCTGCTCCTCGTAGGACATCGCTTGTATCAAAAAGATATTAAATTATCTCGTTCTTGGGGGGCGAATGTTGATACAATCCGGGCCGATGCCGATCAACTCGAGCAAGTCTTTCTCAACTTTTTTCTCAACGCGATGGATGCAATGAAAAATGGCGGCGAACTAAACGTGCAAACCGAGATTCGCACGGATGAAGAGTGGGTTTCCGCACTCGCTCAGACCAATGGCAACACGCACGAGATTCTTCGAATCACTATTCGGGATACCGGTGACGGAATCCGCGGTGAAGACATCCCGCACGTCTTCGATCCATTCTTCACAACCAAGGACTATGGGACGGGGCTGGGCCTCTCCGTTGTCCACGGAATCATTCAAGAACATGGCGGCCAGATCGAAGTGGAGAGCGAATTGAAGAAGGGGACGACATTTCACATCCTCCTTCCGCTCGTTCGTTTCGACAGCGAGGTGGCCGCCGCATGACCTCTGCGCCGGTCTGCGTTCTTTATACCCAAGACCCTGATCTCGCTCGGCGAGTCAAGGCTTACCTGCGTACCATGGCGCAAGTGCGGCATGTGACAGATGCCGATCGCCTTGACGTCGTCCTGCAACAAGCTGGACCCGCATTGTGCATTGTCGATCTTCGCGCCAAAGAGAGTCGCGACTTGGTCGAGCAGATCCAGAAAGATTGGCCGGAAGTCCTGATTACAGCCTTGGGCGCTTTGCGTTCAGAGCCACTGCGCGAGGCGGAGCAATCTGGGATTTATGCGGCCGAGGATTTGGAACTCGATCGCCGGCGCTTTCAAGCTCTCGCCGGGCGCGCCTTCGACCATCTCAACGTTCTCCAGGAAAACCGGGCGCTCCGCGAAACAACGCCGACAAGCAATTTCTCTTCTGAAACGCCGCGCCGATCCGAATCTGTTCCTGAGCGGACCAGCGGTCCCTCATTGCGCTTGCTTCGCTTTCCTCGCGTGTTCCGCCGATTTGAGAACGTCGATGCGCTGCTTGCCAGCGTTGTGGAAAGTGTCGCCGATGCCGCTGGCGTTACGCGCGTTGGTATTTTTTCCAAGATCCGCCACGGCGATCGTTATCGGCTCCGAGCTGGCTTGCGCTGTCTGCCCGAAACGCATGACGTGGAATTTGGCGAGCGCGATGCGCTCGTGCGCTGGTTCGAACTGAATGCGCATTTGATTTCGCGCGCCAACCTTGCCCAGACCCCCGAACAAGCGCAACGGGCGCTTCTCCGCCGCGCGCTCGACACCTTCGGTGCGGAAGTCATCGTGCCGCTTTATGCTCGCAGCCGCATCATTGGCTGGTTGTTTTTCGGGCACCGATTAACCGGACAACGATTCGACTATTCCGACCTCGAGGGTCTGATGATCCTGGCCGAACATGTCTCGACCGTCCTCGAAAACGCTCTGCTCCACGAGGAAATCTCGCTGCAAAAAACTTTGGCCGAAACGCTGCTCAAATCCATTCCGGCTGGAATTGTGGCGACGGACCAGGATGGCGTGATTCGTTGGTTTAGTCCGACCGCGGAGCAAATTCTTGGTGTATCCGGTTCCGAAGCCTTGAACAAACCGGCCGAAGCTGCCGGGGGGACGCTTGCCGCTTTCTTGCGCGACACACTTGATACCAAAACGAATTTGCCTCCGCGAAATTGGATCGACAATAACACGCGCCGATCGCTATCCGTGGAAACTCGCAAACTGCTCGATCACGACACGCCACTTGGCGCGGTCGCTGTCATCGAGGATCTGACCGTTGAGGAAAGCCTGCGCCAAAAACAAGACCTCGTGGATCGGACCGCATTTTGGACGGACCTGGCCGCGAGCATGTCGCACGAAATTCGCAATCCGCTTGTCGCGATCAAAACGTTCGCTCAACTGCTTCCCGAACGGTTCGATGATGCTGATTTTCGAAAAGAATTTAACGAGATCGTCGTCGGCGAAGTCGACCGGCTCGACACGATCATTACCCAGATCAGCAATTTCGCTCACCCTCCCGATCTCGTTTTGAAGCCGATCGATGTCCGGTCGTCCGTCAAAAAAGGAATCGAGATCGCGAGGTCGCGCTTCGGGGTCAACGGTGGCGTCGCTGTTGAAACCTCCCTGCCTAACGATTTGCCGAAAGTGCTGGGCGACGAGACCGCTCTCGCGGAAGCATTCGCGCATCTGGTGGTCAACGCAGCTGAGGCTTTGTCCGGTAAGACCAAACCGCGTATTACACTGGCGGCAAAACCGCTGCGTCAGGGAAAAACCGGGGGCGGTGTAATCGTCACGGTTCGAGACAACGGGAAGGGCATCGCTCCCAATTTAAGGGACAAGGTTTTTTCTCCGTTTTGCACGACCAAGCCGCGCGGAATGGGGCTTGGTTTGCCAATCGTCAAGCGCACTATCTTCGACCACAATGGCCGGGTCGATATCGATTCTACCACTCACGGAACGTCCGTCAGCGTGGTCTTGCCGGCGAGCACGAAGAAAAACTGACGAATTTTCGGATTTCGGTTTTCCGAAATCATCATTAGATTCATCAGGAGTTTTCGATTCCAGGCTAAGATCGACATCTTCATTTTATGATCGTTACTACCGCTCAACTTTACAAAGTCGCTTATGGCAAATTCGCCGTCGGCGCCTATAACATTAATAACATGGAACAGATTCTCGGTCTGTTCCGCGGCAACGTGCAAAGCAAAGCGCCGTTTATCGTTCAACTCTCCAAGGGCGCACGAAAATATGCGGACAAGCGCATGCTCGAAGCGATGCTCCGCACGGCCGAGGAAATATTCCCCGAAGCCATCTTCGCCGTTCATCTCGATCACGGCGATGAGGAAACCTGCTATGACTGCATCGATTCCGGCTTTTACAGCTCGGTAATGATCGACGCCAGCCACGAGCCGTTCGAAAAGAACGTCGCGATTACGAAGCGCGTTGTCGATCGGGCGCACGCCAAAGGAATTAGCGTCGAGGCCGAACTGGGAATGCTGGGCGGCGTCGAGGAGGACATTCAAGTCGACGAAGGTCACGCTTGCTTGACCAACCCCGAGGAAGCGATTGATTTCATCAAACAAACCAAGTGCGATTCACTTGCCGCTGCGATCGGAACCAGTCACGGCGCTTACAAATTCAAGGGACAGCAATCGCTGCACTTCGAAGTGATCGAAGGGATTCGTGATAACTTGAAGAAAGCCGGCTTGCCGCCGACACCGATTGTAATGCACGGCTCATCGAGTGTTCCCAAATCCGAGGTCGAGCGAATCAACGCCGCCGGCGGCAAACTCGATCCGTCCGCGCGCGGCGTAAACGAAGAGGAATATCTGCCCGCCGCAAAACTCGGCGTGACGAAAGTGAACATCGACACCGATGGCCGGCTTGTCTGGACCCGCGTTCATCGCGAGTTCTTCCGCGACAAACCGTCCGAATTCGACTTCCGCCCTCCGGGCAAAATTTTCGTCGAGGAATATGCAAATTTCATCGCGCACAAAAACGAGAAGCTCGGTTCGGCCGGGCAGCTCGAGGCCGTGCGCGCAAGCGTGAAAAAGTAGCGCAAGCCTCAGGCTTGCGTATCGGAACCACAAGCGGGACGCTTGTGCTACTTTTCTTCTCGATTGAAAACAGTGACTTTCACGCTCCAGGAACTCGAGAAATTGTCGGGCGGTGAGCTGCTCGGCGATCCCGCCCAACAAATTACCGGGGTCGCGTCTCTCGCGGAAGCGACTGCCGGTGAAATCAGTTTCTTCGGTAATCCCCGATACGCGGCTCAGCTTCGCAAGACGCGCGCTTCCGCCGTCTTCGTTCCGCTCGACTTCTCGGAAAAGACCGCAGCCGCCCAGATTCGTGTTTCAAATCCGGCGAAAGCGTTCGAGCAAGTCGTCCTGAGACTTGCGCCGAAACCGATCGCGTTTGCACCGGGCGTTCATCCAAGGGCGATTGTCGATCCTGGCGCGCAGCTCGGGCATGGCGTTTCGATCCAGCCGAACGCCGTCATCGAACCTGGCGTCTGCATCGGCGACAATTCGGTAATCGGAGCCAGCTGTTATGTCGGTCATGAAACAACGATCGGCGTCGATTGCATAATTTATCCGCACGTGACGATTCGCGAGCGGGCCCGAATCGGAGCGCGGGTCGTCATTCACAGCGGCGCGGTCATCGGTGCAGATGGTTTCGGTTTTGAACCCGCGCAAGGCCGCTACGAAAAAGTGCCACAGTTAGGAATTGTCCAAATCGACGACGACGTGGAGATCGGCGCGAATACGACTATCGATCGCGCCAGGTTTGGGCGAACTTGGATTCAGGAAGGCGTAAAGATCGATAATCTCGTCCAGGTTGCTCACAACGTCGTCATCGGAAAACATACCGTCATTGCCGCGCAGACCGCGATTGCTGGGAGTACGCGCATTGGCGAACGAGTGTTAATGGGTGGCCAGGTTGGCGTGGTCGGCCATATCGAAATCGGCGATGGAACCATCGTAGGCGCACGAGCCGGCGTTACGAAGAGTATTTCCGGCGGCACCTGGTGGTCTACGCCGATCGTGCCTCTCGCGGTCGCCAAGCGGCACACGGCATGGATTCATCGGCTTGGAAAGCTCATCGAGCGGGTGAAAAAAATCGAGAAAAAGCTCGGGTCATAGAACCCAACTGGTCCGTTGCGTTTCAATCTTGCGAACGGAGCATCGCAATCTTTGGAAAGGAAAAGGATTTCCGAGAGGAAAATCAGAACCGGAGACAGATGGCAAGGTTAGTGCTTATAGTAATTATAGAAACTATAAAACACTATGGAATTACTTACCCGCGATTCTTTCCAGTTCCTCATCGTCGATGACGACCCAACCATCGCCAAATTTGTTGTCACCTACCTACGCCAACGAGGACATACTTGTCACTCTCTCACCGACGGGTTCCAAACTGCCGCCTGGCTTGCCCACCACGACTGCGACGTGGTGATTGTCGATCTCAAGATGCCGAAAGTGGATGGGATTACCCTCATTTCGTTCATCCGTGAGGTTAATTCCCAAGTGCCGATTATTGTTTTTACCGGCGTCGGTTATGACGAAGAGCAAATGCACGCTGCTTTGCGAGCCGGAGCGAACGGTTATGTCAGCAAGAATCTGCCGATTGAGCAGCTTTACTGCGTCCTTTCGCGCGTGCTCGCGACGTGCCATCAACGAGCGCAGCACGAGACTGTCAATACCGAACACCCCGCGCTCATGGGCGCGGCGTAACAACGACAATTCTCAAATCAAGGCAATCGCACTTCTTCCAAAAGTTCACGCAGCGCATCATTTGAGATGCACGCGGCGCCGGAAGCCATAACGGTTTGCTGCTCCAGGTAGTCTGACGTTGCCACCGTCAGGTAGAAGTGCGCGGCATATTTCGAGGCAAGACGTTCAATTACAGCGTCGGCGGTTTGGCCGGCACGAGAATAGAAGATCTCTATCTCGCCCGCATCGGAGAGTTGAGTTACTTTCGGACCGCGGCCGTCGAACACGACTACCATGCGAACGCCGGTCCAATCCTGATAATCTCGAAGCCGTTTAATCAAGACTTCGCGCGCCATCGATGTTCGCCTTTTATGAAGTGCGCGTAATTCCGGCCAGGCAAAAATCACACTATGTCCATCGACAATTAACAGATGGCGCGGACCAGGCGCAACAGCGTCGTTGCTGTTCTTATTGCGCGGCGGCCGATTGCTTTTTGGCCTTCGGTTTCGGCGACTCACGGCGTGTTCCCTTCACGGCAACTCTCTTGCGCTTCACATATGCCTTGCGCCGTTTCCGTTTGGTTCTGACTCGATGTTGCTGGCCCATGAGATGTTCTATAGATGCGCTGCGCAACCGACGCAATGGCCAACGCCGGCGAACATAGCAATGCCGGAATCCTAATAATCGGATTGCGTTTCCCAGCCGAAGGCAGTTACAACAGCTACTCCAAATCATCCCCCATGACATTCCCGATTACGCCCAAGAATTTGATAGGCCTTTCCGCCATTCTCTTGATGCTGGCGGTTGTATTTGGCGTTCTCAATACTCAGAAACTGAAATCGTTCCGGACGAGCGCGTTTAACGCCGCCACCTCGGGTGACAACTCTGAGCATCGCCACTCCGCGCAAGAAAAAGAATCAAAGGCACGTGAGGCTAGCCTTGCCGCCAAGTTCTCCGAGATGGAAGGCAAGACGGCAAAAACGGAAGCGGAGCTGGCGAGAATCCAGGCCGACAAAGCCAATCTGCAATCAAAGCTCCAGGTCAATGAGGGTCAAATTGCGGCTCTGCACTGCCAGATTGACGAAGCCAGTGCAAAACCCTCGGCCAACCCTGGCGCTCCATCTACGATTGAATTGCAAGCGCAACTCGAGGAAACTCGGAGTCAATTGGAGGCGGCGGAGCACGAGAAAATGCCTTTGTCAGACAAGACACGCAGCGCCCAGGAGCGCTCATCCCAGCTCGAGGATGAAAAGAAGCAGCGCGATACGGCAGCCAAAAAGACGGGGATTCGCGGAACCATTCTCGCGGTAAACCAGGCTTACAACTTTGTTGTGCTTAATTTGGGCGGTCGTCACGGCGTGGAGTTGAACGCGGAAATGCTCGTCGTGCGTGGCGGCACGCTGATCGGAAAAATTCGCGTTTCTTCAGTTGAACCTTCCACCGCCATCGGCGATATCATTACCAGTAGCTTGACGCGTGGCGTCCAAGTGCACCCTGGAGATACTGTCATTTATGCTGGCAATTTTTAATCTGCCAAAAAAAATCGCGTTTGTCCTTTTGCTTTTAACTGCGGCCTCGCTTGTTTCCTGCGCTACGCACAAAGATACTGCGCTGATTAGCGATCCTAATAACAAGACCGACTCGGCCATTCCATGGAATAAGCCGGAACAGTGGGAAAGCTCGCAGGGTCAGCTCAGCAACATTAGCGACAGGCGATAGCCCGCCTCGCGCGAAGATCGACATCGTTATCGATCGGACTCGTCAAATCCAGAAGCCGGCAGGAATCACCGCGTTCTTGGGCACGATCACAATTCCGTCGCGGATGAAATAATTGTCTCCGTCGAAATCTGTCGGCTTCCCCTCCGGAGTAATGACTACGCCGTCGGCGATCCGGGCGTTCTTGTCGATGATGGCGCGATCGATTACGCAATTGCGCCCAATCCCGATCGCAGGTTGCCTGGAATCGGGCGGTCGATCCTGCTCGAAGTAATCCGCCCCCATCACGATGCTGTTACGGATGGTCGCGCCGCTTTGAATAATGCTACGCACGCCGATGACGGAGCGCTCCAGATGCGCGTCTGAAATAATGCAGCCGTCGGCGATGATGGCTTGCCGCAGAGTGGCGCCATTGATTTTGCTTCCCGGCAAAAAGCGCGGGTGCGTATAAATCGGGGCCGCAGCCTCGAAGAAACTGTATTCGGGCAGGAGATCGGTAAGATTGAGATTCGCCTCATAAAAAGCGCGCACCGTCCCGATGTCCTCCCAATAGCCTTGAAAAATATACGCGCCCACATTCTGTTTCTCGATCGATTGCGGAATGACGTGTTTGCCGAAATCGGCCAAGTTATTGTTCAGGCATTCGACCAACACGTCGCGATTGAAGATGTAAATGCCCATTGAGGCTTGGAACAATTCCTCTTCCTTGTCCGAGCCAATCTCAGTCATGAGTTCGCGGCTCATTTTCATTTCTTCGAGAACGCTCGCGTCCGTTGGTTTCTCTACGAAACGCGTGATGCGCCGATCGACGCCGCTTTGCATGATCCCAAACTCGCAAACTTTCTCGCGATGGACCGGTTTCGTCGCCAAAGTAATATCGGCGCCCGAACGAATGTGCTGGTGCAGTAGCGCGCGAAAATCCATTCGGTAAAGCTGATCGCCGCTTAGGATCAGGAAATAATCGAACGGCCCCTCCAGGAAATAGCGCATGTTTTGCCGGACGGCATCGGCCGTTCCTTGATACCATTGCGAACCTTCAGGTGTTTGTTGCGCCGCCAGGATATCGATGAAGCTGCGAGAAAAATTATCGAACTTGTAGCTCGCTTGAATGTGCCGATGCAACGAGAGGCTGTTGAACTGCGTCAGCACATAGATCGACCTCATACCCGAGTTGAGGCAATTGCTGATCGGGATATCGACCAGCCGGTATTTTCCGCCGAGCGGCACCGCCGGTTTCGCGCGGTCCTTCGTCAGCGGAAACAAACGCGTGCCAGCGCCGCCGCCCATGACAATTGCCAGCGTCCGCTGCGTTGTGCCGGGTGGAAGCGCGGGGGTATTCACGACCGAAGCCGATTGGACCGGAGATGAATCGCGCTTGGAACGATTTGGGGTTGCCACGCCTGCAATAACTCAGCGTCCGCGCGTTCCGGCAACTCTTTTGGTGGAGCGGCACGTGTCCTCATGCGCAGAGACCGCAGCTAAGGGACTACATTTCCAGTCAGGCTTGCGCGCCCTCAGCCTTGTGTCACGCTTCCCTCCCAAATATGTGCGGAATTGTCGGTTACGTTGGCCGCTCCGAAGCGGCACCTATCTTACTCGATGGCCTGCGTCGTCTCGAATACCGGGGCTACGACTCGGCCGGCGTGGCGATTGTCGATGGGGATCATATCGGGACCCGAAAATGTGCGGGACGCATCGCGTCGCTCGCGAAATTAATGTCGGAAAAGCCGCTGTCAGGTTCGTATGGAATCGGCCACACCCGCTGGGCTACCCACGGCAAAGTGACCGATGAAAACGCGCATCCCCATTTCGACGCCAGCGGCAAGATCGCCCTCATTCACAACGGCGTGATCGAGAATTACCAGGCGCTCAAAGACCAGCTCGCGGTTGACGGCGACGACCAATTCACTTCGGAAACCGACACCGAGGTGCTCGCGCATTTGATTGGCAACATTTACCGACAGCTCGACGGCAAGGATTCCAAAGCGCGGCTGGTCAACGCCGTTCGCGCCGCGTTGAAGCAAGTCATCGGCACATATGGCATTGCAGTCTTGCACAGCGACATTCCGGATTTCATCGTCGGTGCGCGGCGCGGCAGTCCTCTCGTCCTCGGCGTCGGCAAAGACGAAAACTTTCTCGCCAGCGACGTCGGCGCCATTGTCGCTTACACACGCGACGCGGTTTACTTGAATGACTTCGATGTCGTCGCGGTTGAGCGCGACAAATTCGAGATTAGTTCGCTCGCCGGCGAGATTGGCGATCGTCAGGTCAGCAAAGTCGAATTCACGGCCGAGGACATTAAGAAGGGCGACTACCCCCACTACATGCTCAAGGAAATTTTTGAGCAGCCAGCCACTGTGCGCGACGCCATGCGCGGTCGTCTCAGTCTGGAAGAATGCACCGCCAAACTCGGCGGGTTGAACATGACACCGGCACAACTGCGCGAAGTCGGCCGCGTGGTGCTCACCGGCTGCGGCACCGCGCTTCACGCCGCGATGGTCGGCGAATATTTAATTGAGCAATTGGCCAACATCCCGACGGAAGTCGAATACGCGAGCGAGTTCCGCCATCGCAATACGCCAATGACTCCGGACACGCTCGTCTTTGCCATTAGCCAAAGCGGCGAGACCGCCGACACGCTCGGCGCGCTGCGCGAGAGCCGGCGCAAAGGCTATCGCACGCTCGGCATTTGCAATAACGTTGCGAGCACAATCGCGCGGGAAAGCGACGGCGGCGTTTACATGCACGCCGGGCCGGAGATCGGCGTTGCCGCTACGAAATCGTTTACCTCGCAACTCGTCATTCTCACTCTCATCGGTCTGCTCCTTGGCCGGATGCGAAGTCTTTCCACCGCGGAAGGGAGCAGAATCATCGAAGCGCTCGAGGCCTTGCCGAAGCAAATCGAGGAAGTTCTCAAGCTCAGCGATGAGATCAAAGCGATCGCCAAGAAATATGCCGATGTTAACGGCGTGCTTTTCTTCGGACGCCAGTTCAATTTTCCCATCGCCCTCGAAGGTGCGCTCAAAATGAAAGAGATCACTTATCTCTTTGCCGAAGGTCATCCGAGTGCCGAGCTCAAACACGGCATCATCGCGCTCGTGCGTCCCGATCTCCCTTCCGTTTTCATCGCGCCCGATGACGGCGTCTTCTCGAAAAACGTCAACAACATCGAGCAAGTCAAAGCGCGCAAAGGCCCGATCATCGCTCTGACCAGCGGCAACGGCGCCAAGAAACTCAAAGGAATCGCCAACGACATCATCGAGATTCCGGATGTCCCCGATTGCGTCAGCCCGATCCTGACCGTTATCCCACTCCAACTTCTCGCCTACCATCTCGCCGTCGAGCTCGGTCGCGACGTCGACAAACCACGCAATCTCGCCAAGAGCGTGACCGTGGAGTGATTCGCGAAGTTATGGCGAGCAGCACTGCTGGCCTTTCTCTGACGGCGCGACAGCGTGCGAATCCAAAGTTAAGGAGCATGGCCGCAGAATAGCGATCTCCGGTTATTCGAGGCGATTCTCAAAATTACCGTACCCGACTCTAAGAAAAGTCACCGCCCCTCACACCCTTGGGGGGCAGTGAGAGGCGGCGTAGTTCCCCCCAGAACTATTAGAAGTCACGGTTATACAGGGTTTTGAAAAGCTAGTCCAGCACTGCGAACGCGAAGCGTATCGCCAGACTTTATATGACATAATATGACATATAATATTTTCGATTTTTTTGCGTATGTTCGCAGATGGCCAACACAGAATATGTAAAGGCACGATGGCAAGAAGTTCTTGATGGGAGACAATCGTGGGAAATGAAGGACTTTTGTTCCGATGACCCCGATTCATTTCGCACTCAGTTTGTTGATCCGTTACGGCAATTGCGTAATCAGGGTCGATTCGAAAGCGAGGAATTAACGAACAATGCGGATGGCAACCCTCATGTGTTCGCAGTGGAAATCACTAGTCCTATTAACTACGACCCATAAGGACCCCTGGCGGCGGAAGTCAAATCGTTGGCCCTCCGTAAGAGAGCCTCTGTCGCTCGCTCCAATTCCAAAAAGGCTGTCAGCAGTTCATCCGACCGCACGATGAATCGGCGGTGCGAATCGGAGCGGTGAGCGTCCACAACGAACAGCTTGCCCGCGTGCGCGTCGATTGCCGTTGTTAATCCCCACGACCAGCCCGCTGCACTCAATTTGTCCGCGATGATTTCCCAGTATTTCATTCGTGCGGAAAGTTGCCGACCAAAACGAGTGAGGGTTTATCGAAAATGGCCCTAAGACGACGTATCTATAAAGCGGCGAAAATATTTCTCGGTCTCTTTATTGGTGAAATAAACAAAGCAGCCCCGCATTCCTCTCGTCAGTAGGGTTCGGTAGATGTTTTTGACATACGTTTCGAAATTGTCGCGACCTTGACGCAATTTCGGATCTTCTGTCGCGTCAATATTTGCGGAAAGCCGATCGGAAAGAGGATCGTAACAGAGATCGTCTCCAATTATCACACCGATATAGTCGAATTCGAATCCTTGCGCGGTGTAAATACACCCAACTTGCTTAAATCCTTCTGCCTTATAAGCCCATTCATACCAAAGAACGTAACCTTTTGGCCGTCGGGTAATCTTAAGATGAGTCTCCCACGGCATCGCAAATTCCCCGATTTTCACGTCCTTAACAAGGGAGCCCTCTGAATCTAGTTGTTGACTCCAAGGCCAACAAAATCCCGCCGCCAGTCATTGCCCTCACCCGCGCACTTCACGGCTCTCGCGGCGAGTCTTGCTGCCTCCTCTTTTTTCGCATCAGCCTCTTCGGGAAAAGAAATTAAAACTTCGTCACCTTCAACTGTCACGACGATCGGCTTCGGCAAGAATGCGTAATGTTGTGCTACATAGTTGGTAATTGCCGCCAAATCCTTCGCATCATCTACCCGCTCTCCATCGATTTCGAAAAGTTCGGAGATTTTCAGACGAATTTTTTTCACGGAGTTATGGCGGGTCGATATTAGATCAGATCGACAACCACTACTCGTTCGCGTCCACTGACAGAACGACGCGTCGATTTAGATGCTGCCGCGCTATTTCCGCGTCCAATTCAGGACCAGGCGAAAGCGAAACCGATCGAGGTGGTGTCAGAAATTTCGTCGCTCCGTGACCTTGCGCCCTGATTTGAGCCGGATCGATTCCCAGAATTTGGACGAGGTATTGGCGCACGCTTTCCGCGCGACGCTGGCTCAGCTCCAGGTTGTAATCCGGCGTGCCGATTGAATCGGTATAGCCTTCGATGGTAAATCTCGCTTTCGGATTGCGCTTGAGCAGCGTGACCAACTTTTGCAGCACCTCGCTGGGCTGCAGCTCCGCGCTATCGAACGAGAAAAGCTGATCGTCAGGCATTGGAATTTTCGTCCCGGAACCAAGCGGACCTTTTTGCGAAAGAAGCTGATCAAGATCGCTGAAGCCGGGAGCGTGTCCTTTGCTGGGACCGGCGCTGTCCGTCTGGATCTTGCTCGTAAAACTATTGGGCCGTTTGATGATTGTGCTCGTGGCCAGTTCCGTTCCACTGAGTGCGGGTTGCGGACGACCGGAGACCGCGCTGTCGTTTAACAACGATTGTTCGTGCGTGGCATTTGGACTATTCGAGAGCGTCTGCGCGCTGGAGCGCTCGATCTCGGTCATCACCGAAGTCGCGTCCGGTTCGACTTTTGGTTTGTCTGGCAACGCGTCGCGCATGTCGTCCGGCATGGCGGCACTGGCATGCACTTCTTCCAACAACTTATCGAACGATTTCTTTTCATCGGGCAGCTGCACGTCGGTGTTGTCCGGCACTGGTTTCGCCGCGGCCGCATTTGAATCGGCGGCGGTTTTATCCAGCGTCTTGAGATCGACGTTTTTTACTTTGAATGTCGGCGTCTGCGGGCTTTCGAGGACGACCGATTCGGCCGATTGAAAGCGAG
>OBLU010000435.1_pt1 | contig 39434 bp, 28 predicted proteins | sample 1518681 | NCBI WGS metagenome assembly OBLU01 (sample SAMEA3539304, study PRJEB22396) | soil metagenome | biome: tundra; feature: field; material: soil | place: USA | collected 2010-05 | depth 0.15 m
CGCCCTGTCTAAACTCCAGGGAGGTCGTAGGTTCAAATCCTGCCGCGCCTACCAAATTTAGGGAAATTGTGAGAGTTCTTTACCTTTGCGGTAGAGGCGCGCGGTTTCCTTTGGTGGCCCCGTTGCGTTTGACGCAAGGGCTGATCACGGTGCCGGTACCTTAGACGACGACTGCGCAATGAAGACTACAGCCACAACGGAGCAAATCTTGAGGCCGAGAGTATTGATGCTTCTGACGAATGCCTACGACCCCGATCCGCGGGTGCGGCAGGAGGCCCTTGCCCTGATCGGTATGGGTTGTCATGTGCGGCTTCTGGCCTGGGATCGGGATCTGAAGAGTCCGGCATTCGAGTGCATGGAAGGTGTGGATGTAGAGCGCGTATTTATGACGTCAGCGCACGGGCGGGGCACTTTCCAGTTGCTCTACTACCCGTGGGTGTATTTGAAGATGCTGTGGCGGGGATTGCGTAGTCCCTGCGATGTGATTCACTGTCACGATCTGGACACCCTGCCGATCGGCTCTGTGCTGGGGAAACTGAAGCGCAAGCCGGTGGTGTTTGACGCCCATGAGAACTTCACCGATATGCTTGTCGGGAGCGTCCATCCTCTAGTGCGGCGCGGACTATTGGGGTTGGAGAACTTTCTGATCCGGCGGGTAAATTTGCTGATCACGGTGGGGGAGAAACTGCGGCGGCACTTTGTGGAAAGAGGGGCGCGCCGGGCCGTGGTGGTAGGCAACTGGAAGCGCCTGGAGGAATACTCGCGAAGCGAAACGCAGAATCGCGACGTCCGCCGGCGGCTGGGAATTCCGGACGGCGCGTTGACGGTCGTGTGCATCACACATTTATTGAAGGACAGGAAACTCGAGGAACTGCTGGGAGCCGTGGAGCGCTGTCCGGATGTGTACGCGATCATCGGCGGCAAGGGGGTCCTGGAACCTCTGGTGCGGCAGTGTGCGGCGAAGAATCCACGTATTCGTTATGTCGGTTTCGCTCGCGGAGTAGAGATACCGGACTGTACCTGCGCCAGCGATGTCGTTTACTACGGATGCGATCCTGAGAATCCCAATACCCGATTCAGCGCGCCGAACAAACTGTATGAGGCGCTGGCTGCCGGCCGGCCTCTGATCACCGGAGATTTCGGGGAAATTGCGGACGTAGTGCGCTCAGCCTCCTGCGGAATCGTGCTGTCGCATTATGGTGTGGAGGAGATTTGCCAGGCTCTCGAGGTTATGCGCGATCCGGTACTGCGGCAATCCATGGCCGATAATGCCAAGCAGTTCGGGCGCGAATCGATGAACTGGGACACCGGAGCGAAGGTCCTTTACCAGGAGTATTCGGCGATGGTCCCCGGTGCATTGAGGCAACCGGCGGCGCGTGTTGTAGGAGAACTGGGATAGGCATGCCTGGACCGATCCGCATCATGCATTTCGTGGACAGCTTGGGCAAGGGGGGCTTGGAGAATGGCCTGGTCAACCTGATCGAGCGCCTGGATCCCGACCGTTTCGAGCACGTCGTTTGTGCCATCCGTCGCTTGGGTGAGAACGCGGACCGGCTTCCCAAGAACCGTGCGCGCGTGATCTGCCTGGGTAAGAAAGAAACGGATTCGGCGGTTCAGGTAGCAGCCTTGGCGCGCGCGATTCGGGAAGTCAAACCCGACATTGTGCATTCGCGAAATTGGCCGGCGATCGAAGCCGTGATCGCGGGATGGTGGGTTCGTTCCTGCTCCCTGGTACACAGCGAGCACGGACTAGATGCTGTTTCAGTGAAAGGGGAGCCCTGGCGTCGGCGCTGCTTTCGGCGTCTCGCGTTCGCGCTAGCGGATCATGTCCTGGCAGTCTCGTACCAGTTACGGGACCTGCACGCCCGGCGCACCGGTTTTCCAGCAGACAGAATTACGGTCATCCACAACGGTGTGGACAGCCAGCGATTCTTTCCCGACCCAAGAGCACGCGCTCGAGCCCGTGTGGGATTGGGGCTCTCGGAGGACGAGTTCTGCATCGGGTGTGTAGGCAACCTATTCCCGGTAAAGGACCACCGGACCTTGCTCGAGGCGGTGACCAGGCTGGCCCGAGAGCGCGGCGGAGCCTGGCGCCTTTTGGTCGTCGGGGAAGGGCCGGAGCGAGCGCAACTGGAGGGCATCGTAAATACGCGTCCGCAGTTGCAGGGGCGGGTGTGCTTCTTAGGTTCCAGCAACCGCGTGCCGGAACTGCTCCAAGCGATGGATGTTTACGTGCTTAGCTCGGTTGCGGAAGGAATCTGCAACTCGCTGCTGGAGGCGATGGCTACGGGGCTTGCGGTGGTCGCGACGGCGACCGGTGGGAATCCGGAAGTTGTGGTTGACGGTCAATCGGGGCTGCTGTGTCCGGTCGCAGACTTCGAAACGCTGGCCGCCCACCTGCTGCAGCTCGCCGCCCGGCCGGATCTGCGTATGCAATTGGCGCAGCAAGCGGTCACAAGAGTGCGTGACAAGTTCTCGATCGACTCGATGGTCGAAAAATACGGACAAGTCTACGAAAGTCTGCGGCCCGCGGTGACAGCACCGGCGCACGCCGTCGCCGGAGCCTAAGAATATGTGCGGAATCTGCGGCATCTTCGTATCGCGGGGTGAGGGCTTCGTCCAACGCTCCACGCTGAAAGCGATGGCCGATACACTGGAGCATCGCGGCCCGGACGACGAAGGCTTCTACACCAACGGCTCCGTCGGCCTCGCGCACCGCCGGCTGTCGATTATCGATCTTGAAGGAGGCCACCAGCCGCTTGCGAACGAAGATGACAGTGTCTGGATCGCCTTCAACGGCGAGATATACAACTTCGAGGAGCTGAACCGCCGGTATTTGTCCAGCGGACACGTTTTCAAGACGAGATCGGACACGGAGACGATCATCCACCTTTACGAGGAACTCGGCGAGGCCTGTTTCGCCGAATTGCGCGGGATGTTCGCCATAGCCTTGTGGGATGGACGCCGCAAGAGGCTGGTGCTGGCGCGGGACCGGCTCGGCAAGAAGCCGCTGTTCTATTCCTGGGACGGGGAGCGGCTGGTGTTCGGGTCGGAGATCAAGGCGTTGTGGCCTGCCGGAGCGATCTCGAAGCAGATGGACATCGAGGCTTTATCGGATTACTTCTCCTACCAATACGTTCCGGCGCCGAAGACAATCTATCGCAACGTTCGCAAGCTTCAGCCGGCTCACTACCTGGTTGCAGACGCATCTGGCATCCGCGAAGCCCCTTATTGGGACATTCGCTTCGATCAGACCCGCGACCTTTCCGAATCCGCATGGTGTGACGCGCTGCTCGATGAGTACCGTACGGCCGTAAAGTCGCGATTGGTCAGCGACGTACCTTTGGGCGCCTTTCTCAGCGGCGGCGTGGACTCTTCCTCGGTGGTGGCACTGATGAACGAATTCCAATCGCCAGTGACCACCTGCTCGATCGGCTTCACGGAAAACAGCTACGACGAAGCCAACGATGCCCGGGCTTTCGCAAATAGCCTGAGCGCCAACCACTTCGAACATATCGTCCAACCACGTGCCATCGACCTGATCTCAAAGCTGGCCTGGCATTACGACGAACCGTTTGCCGATTCTTCGGCAATTCCTACTTACTATGTCTCGAAAGTAGCGCGTCAGCACGTGACCGTAGTGCTCTCAGGAGATGGCGGCGACGAGAACTTCGCGGGATACAGGCGATATAAGCTCACGTTGTGGGAAGATCGACTTCGTTCCTCTGTCCCGTCCGCGCTCCGGCGCGCAGTGATTGGCCCATTAGGTCAGATCTATCCCAAGCTCGGCTGGGCCCCGCGGGTATTCCGGGCGAAGAACACGCTGCAAAGCCTGGCACGGTCGCCAATCGATGGGTACTTCTACGGAGTTTCGTGTTGCCCTCCGCCTTTGAAGCGCGAACTCCTGAGCGCAGATGTGTGGCAGGCCCTGAACGGATATGACTCAGCGGACGTGCTCCGGTACCATTATGACCGGGCCAAAACAGCCGATCCTCTCTCGCGGATCCAGTATGTCGATATGAAAACATACCTGGTGGACGACATCCTGGTGAAAGTGGATCGGGCAAGCATGGCGAATTCCCTCGAGGTCCGCTGTCCGCTTCTCGATCACAAACTAATGGAACTAATCGCGCAGATTCCATCCGGCCTGAAGCTGCATCATAGCCAGGGCAAGTACATTTTTAAGAAGTCGCTTGAGAAGGTTCTGCCGTCCCCAATCCTGGCCCGAAAGAAGAAAGGGTTCGCGGTGCCGGTGGCGGAATGGTTCCGCGCCGAATTGAAGGAGTTCGCGTACGAGGCATTGATCTGCCGGCCGGATGAGGCTCTGAATCGCACATTCCTGACTCGCTGCTGGGACCAGCACCAACGGGGCCAGCGAGACTGGTCGGCGATGCTCTGGTGCGTTCTGATGTTTAAGACGTGGCGGGAGGTCCAAAAGGCGGCATGAGTGGCATCTGCGGCGTGTGGCGAAAAGACAGTCCGGAGCGGATCGCGGGTATGCTGGCCTCGGTTAACAGGGGTCTGTCCCTGTCCACTGAGGAACAGGTTCGACAGGAGAGCGATCCGATGGCTGGGGTCGGTGTGTGCGCGCGCTTCACCACACAACACATCTACCGGAGCGATCGTGTCCTGGTGGCCTGCGACGCCGAACTTTTGAACGAGAGCGAATTGGCCGAGGAGATGGACGGTAGCGGCCGCCCCGAAATGCGAATGACGGCCGCCCTATTGGCCGCGCTTTACGAGCGGTACGGTTCGGGGTTTGTGGAGAAACTACGGGGAGCCTTCTCGGTGCTCCTGTGGGACCGGAAGGACAGGCAGTTAGTCGCCGCAATTGACGGCTTCGGTATAAAGCGGCTCGCCTGTTATCAGGATGAGAAAGGTGTCCTGATCGCCTCTCGTGTCGATGCTTTGGCACGAACCGGCGATGTTGACCTGAAAATCAATCCGAAGAGTATCGCGAATATTCTGAACTTCACTTCCAACCTTGCACCAGAGACGATTTTCTCGAAGGTGGAGAGGCTCAACCCGGGCACGCTGCTCGTGGTATCGGACCGTCAGATACGCCGGGAGAGCTATTGGGACATGCGTTACGGCGTGAAGAACGAGTCGAATGAAAGCCAATTGAGCCGGGAACTGGAGGCGGTGGTAGAACGTTCGGTCGCGACTCACTGCAAGGGCTACGCCAACAGCGAAATCGGGGCCTACTTGAGCGGCGGTACCGACAGCAGCACCGTCCTGGGCATGATGACCCGCGCGGCAGGGGGTCCGGTAAATGCCTTCTCCATCGGCTTCCAGGAGCAGCACTTTAACGAACTGGGATATGCAGCGCTGGCCGCCAAGCGGTTCCAGGCAAAACATCACACGTACCTGGTAGGCGCGCAAGACTGCTTCGAGGCGCTGCCGCAGATGGTGCGAAGCTTTGACGAGCCGTTTGGCAATTCCTCCGCGATCCCTACGTATTTCTGCGCTCGCCTGGCCGCTCAAAACGGGGTGAAGGTCTTGCTCGCCGGCGACGGCGGGGACGAACTGTTTGGCGGCAACGAGCGGTATTCGATCGACAAGATCTACGAGATCTATCACCAGGTACCCTTACCCCTGCGCAAAGGGCTGATCGAACCGGTCGTCCGCGGATTGCCGCTGCGATTACCGCTAGTACAGCGGGCGCGGGGCTACGTTCGCCGAGCCAAAATGCGGGGCGTAGAGAGGATGCTGTCGTTCCAGTTTCTGCGAACCCATCCGCTCGCTGATATATTTGACGGCGACTTCCTGAAGTCGCTGGGCGACTACACAATTTTGGACATTCCGACGCACCACTACTCGCGAGCCGCCGCGCAGGATCATCTGGATCGCCTGCTATATGTCGACGTCAAGATTACGCTGGCAGACAACGACCTTCCCAAAGTGACCTGCATGTCCGAACTGGCAGGGATCCGGAGCCGATTCCCATTTCTGGACCGCCAGGTGGCGGAGTTCTCCGGCCGGATTCCGGCAGGGTTGAAGGTCAAAGGGTTTGAAAAGCGATATCTCTTTAAGCGTGCTTTTCGCAATCTGCTCCCGATCGAGATTATCAAGAAGAAGAAACACGGATTCGGCATCCCGGTCGCAACCTGGATGAAATCCGACAAGCAGATGAGGGAGTACTCGCGGGATACGTTGCTCTCCGCCCGGAGTTTCGAACGAGGCTACTTCCGCAGACAATTCATCGAAGACCTCTTCCGCCAGAATGAGGCGGAAGACTCCACGTACTACTACGGCGACACCATTTGGACCTTCCTGACGCTTGAGTTGTGGCATCGGCAAGTGGTCGACGAGCCGGCAATGGTGATGGCGTGAGGCTGGTTGAAATTCGTAACGAAGCCGCACTGCGGGATCTGAAACCCGACTGGGAAGATCTCTTGCGGGACTCTGGCTCGGCGACAATCTTCCTGACCTGGGAATGGGTTACAGCTTGGTGGGCGGCGTACGGAGCGCCTGGAGGGCTGTCGATATTAGCAGCGTTTGACGAGCGCGATGTCTTGCGGGGGATTGCTCCCTTGCGACGGCGAAACGAGCGGCGGTATGGGCTGACAGTTCCGGTGCTTTCGTTGGTCGGAGATGGCTCAAACGACTCAGATTATCTGGATTTCATTGTGGCCGTGGGGTACGAAGAAGAGGTGATGGAGTCGTTCTACCGGCACTGGGCCGACGAGTTGAGCCACGGCACGGTTTTAGAGTTGAATGAGATCCCGGAAAGCTCTCCCAATCTCGTCATCCTGAGAAGACTAGCCGCCGAGCAGAAAATGCTTTGGATTGAGTCCGAGACTCCATGCAGCACAGTCCGTCTGCCGCAGACTTTTGACGAGTACCTCGGAATGCTGGGGCCGCGATTCCGGAAGCAGATCCGCGCGCTGCTCCGCAAACTGGAAGGCCGCCCGGACATACGCTTCGGATTCTGCGAAGACTCCGACCAAATCGATCGCATGCTGCCGGTTCTCTTTGAACTGCACACCAGGCGATGGGCCGAAGACGCGAAACCGGGTGTGTTTGGGTGGGACCGGAAGCGCGCATTTTACTCCGCGCTTTCGGCTCAGTTGCTGCGACGGGGCTGGCTTCGCTTTAGCTGGCTGGAGTGGAACACGCGGATTGTCGCGTGCCAGTACGGTTTTTTGTTTGGAAATACCTATTACCATCTTCAGGAGGGTCATGAACCGGCTTCCGAGCACTGGAGTTTTGGAACCGCTCTCAGGGCTTGGTCTATTCGCGAGTTCTTGAATGCGGGGGTGCGGGAGTACGACTTTCTGAGCGGAGTCGGCTGGCACAAGACGCATTGGGGAGCCGAAACGAAAATGGACAAGCGAGTTCTCCTGGCCGGTGCCAGCGGCAGGAGCGCTTTGTTTTGCCGGGGCCCGAAGTGGGAGATTCGCTTGCGAGAATCCGTCAAGGCTATCTTTCCGGAAAAGCTGCTCGCCGCCCGTCGGGCAATTCATGAAAAGCGATCCCGGAGCATGTTCGCGAACGACCGAAACGGCGACGCGGCCCAGCCCGCCGGGGAGCGATGGCTGCTGAAAACGGCAGCCACGTGCTACTTCCACCTTAAATTGCCGGCGCTGACCCGCTCGCTGCAGGAGCGTTATCAGGTTTGCATCTCTCCGACAGGCAAACGGCCCGGAATCTCGCTGGCCAGACGACGGCAAGCCTCTGTTCGTATCCTGTGCTACCACCGAATAAACGATGAACACAACCCGTTTTTCCCGGCGATATCCACGTCGTCTTTCGAGCGACAGATGCGGTTTCTGGCTAGTCACTACAAGGTTGTCAGTCTAGCTGCAGCGATCGAGCACCTTCACGGCGGCGCGGCTGATCCGGTGTTGGTCATAACCTTCGATGACGGCTACGAGGACAATTACCAAAATGCTTTCCCCATTCTCCAGCGGTATGGGTTGCCCGCAACCGTATTTCTGACGACGGGCAGCATAGATGCACAACAGCCAATATGGTTTAGCCGCATGGCGCACGCTTTCAAGACCACCGACCGGCAGTTCGTCGATTTGGAGATCGACATCCCCCGCCGTTTCCGAATGCGCACAGAGGAGGATCGCCTCGATTCCAACCGCCAGGTGTTTAATCTGCTCAGGGCCTCTTCGGATTCCGATCGCCAGTATTGGTACGATCGGGTATTGCGCGACCTCGGTGTTAGGGATGACAGGGCGAACCCCGACCGAATGCTCAGATGGGACCAGGTCCGACTTATGAAAGCAGGTGGTATCGATTTTGGCAGTCATACGGTAAACCACCCGTTCCTTTCAAAGGTAGACCCAGAGCAGGCGGGATGGGAGATATGCGAGTCCAAGCGGCGCATCGAGGAGGAGTTGGAGTTGCCAGTATTGCATTTTGCATATCCTAACGGCCGCGAGGTAGATCTGAGTGCAGGGAATAAGGAACTGCTCCGCAGAGCTGGGTACCAAGCGGCCGTCAGCACGATCTGGGGCACGAACTTTCGGTGCACCGATCCAATGGAACTCAGGCGTGGGCAGCCTTGGGAGGATGACCAAGCCCTGTTCGCTTATAAATTGGCCTGGTATCAACTGTCTAACGCTTAGGGGCTGCGATGTTTAAAGAGAAAGATCGGCAAAAGTGCGCGCAACTTTATGAGCGGTACTACGCGGGCCGCAGATTTCACGATTCGTTCTACCGCGAGGCGATAAGGAAGAATCTCGCGCCGCGGTGTCGCCTGCTAGACGCGGGGTGCGGCCGTTATTTGAAGTTTTCCCATGAACTCTCCGATGTTGCGCAGGTGGTGGGGATCGATTTAGAGTCAACTCTCGATACAAACAACCAGCAGAGGCCTTTTGGAGTCCGCGGCGATGTCGGGCGGCTGCCCTTCCTCTCCGAGTCTTTTGACATAGTCATTTCGCGAAGTGTTGTCGAGCACCTGGAGGACCCGCGGTTGGTTTTCTCTGAGTTTGCGCGAGTGCTTCGGCCGGGGGGAAAGGTCGTGATTCTGACACCGAATAAGTACGATTACGTGTCGGTGATTGCTGCATTGACTCCTTACCGCATCCACCGCCGGCTGGTGAGCAAGATCTTCCGGGTGCCCGAAGATGACGTCTTCCCGACTTTGTACCGTGCCAATACGGCCTCATCGATCCGTACAACATTGGAGGCGGCTGGGTTTGTGCAGAAAGAACTTCGAATGCTTAACCATTACCCGGCGTACTTGATGTTTTCACCGTTGCTCTTCCGCTTGGGCGTATTTTATGAACGAATCACATCGCTTTCATTATTTTGGTCCATCCGTGGCTCAATACTGTGCGTATTTGAAAAGCACGCACCGGAAAAGGTATAAAAGTGCCGCTACGTGCCTTGATCTTGGTGCTGTCCGTCTTGATCAGCTTGCCGATCTGCATCGTGCGACCGTTCTATGGCATTTTGGTGTGGTCCATTTTCTCATTCCTGAGGCCCCAGGCGTTTGTTTGGCAGTCCAACTATTTGTTTCCGTTGGCAACCGCCGTGGCACTCGCAACCATGATTGGATTCCTCGTCTTTTGCCGAGGATGGGCTCAGCGCCTGGCGTCGAGCGAAGTTGTTCTGCTCGGGGTGCTCTGGGTTTGGTTCACCCTCACCTCGGTGGTGAGTTCCAACACGCCGCTGTTCATGCATCATGCCGCGGCCACCTGGGAACATTTGCAGTTTGTTTCAAAAGTTTTATTGATGACCCTGCTCACGATTGCCGTGGTGGACTCGTTTGCCCGGTTGCGGATTCTTGTGATTGTTACTGCGGGGTGCTTCGGCGCCTTTGTCCTTAAGGCGCTCCCGTTCATGATATTGACAGGCGGGAGTTTCCGTCTGTATGGGCCGGAGAACTCCATGATTGCGGACAACAATGATTTCGGGCTGGCGTTAAATATGTCGTTGCCTCTTTTCTTCTTTCTGGCCATGGCTGAATCCAACCGATGGCTCCGGTGGCTGTTCGGTATCCTATTCCTCGGTACTATCCCAGCGATTTGTTTTACATATTCACGCGGGGCACTCGTTGGACTAGTTGCGGTATTGCTGTTAATGTTCCTTCAACTAAAGCAGCGTCTTGTCTTGGGACCGGTGATTGCTATCGGAGTCCTTATCGCAATCCTTTTGGCGCCTGCCGCCTGGCGGGAGCGGATGGACCCAACCAGCCGGGATGCTGTGGATGCTTCGGCGCGCTCGCGACTAAACTCCTGGACCTACAGCTGGAACCTGGCAAAGGACTACCCGGTTGCCGGCGCCGGCTTCGACGCATTCACGCCTGAGTTATTCAGTCGCTATGCTCCCAACCCAGAAGACGTCCATGGTCCGCACAGCATCTACTTCGGCGTCCTCGCGGAGCATGGGTTCGTCGGGCTGATACTCTATCTCTCCTTAGTGTGTTCCTGCTTTATCAGCACACGGCGAGTGGTGAAACAAGCCCAGGCCCAAGGGAACCAGGTGCTTGTTCATTATGCCAACATGTTCCGGTTTGGAATAGTGGGCTTTCTCGTTTGCGGAATGTTTTTGGGCCGGGCCTATTTCGACTACTTCTTCGCGATTGTGGCCTTCATCGCGATTCTGAAGCGGGTCTGGACGGTTGAATTTGCCGGAGGGTTTTCGCTGGAACCGGCCGAGGAGGAGCAAGTCGCATGATGGGTCGGGAAGACATCCCTTCGATTGAAATGAATGGAGGTCTATTTGCGCAGGACAAAACGAACGGGCAGTTACTGGTGTGCCCGAGTTGCAAGGTCGTATTAGGTTCCGTTGCCGGCGTACTCCAGTGTTCTCAATGTCGTGAAGAGTGGCCGATCATCGACGGCATTCCTCATTTTGTAGAGGACTTCCCGTATTGGGGGGAAATTCCACTCGAGCAGATGCTCGAAGTGAACCGGTTAGCCGAGGCCGGCAACTGGAAAGCCACGCTCCTCGATTCTCGCGAGCCCACCGTACAAGGAGCCACGGGGATGATCCTGAATCTCGACCGGGCGAACTGGCAGTGGCTGGTGGACCTCCCGCCGGACTCCAGGGTACTCGACATAGGCGCGGGTATGGGCACAAACTCCCATGCTCTGGCTACACATTATCGTGAGGTGGTGGCGGTTGAGCCGGTATTGGAACGAATTCGCTTCATGCGCCAACGCTTTCTCCAGGAGAATCTCCGCAACATTTCTATCATGCGGAGTTCTGTCTGGGCAATTCCCTTCGCCAATGAAACCTTTGATCTCGTCGCCATGAACGGAGTGCTCGAATGGGTTGCCGGCGGCCGGAACGGCGACCCGGGCGCTTGTCAGGAATCCGCCTTGCGGGAGGCCTTCCGCCTGCTCCGGCCCGGTGGGTACTTATATGTCGGGATCGAAAATCGATTCTGCCCCGGATATTTTATCGGTTATCCCGATCCTCATTGCGGCTTGCCATTTGTCACCGTGCTGCCCCGGCCACTTGCGCAGTGGTACGCCCGGCGAAAGGGACAGAGCGGATATCGAAATTATCTCTATTCAGCCGCGGGATATAACAAGCTGCTCCGGAAGGCAGGCTTCAGCGGCGTAGATATCTACGTTGCGCTGCCAAGCTACAACCATCCGCATTTCTATATTCCCATGGACGGCAGCATCTTCTCTTACTATACCCACACTTTCACATCCGCGCCAAACAGCCTGACTCGCAGGTTGATGCAGGCAGCCCTGTTAAGGTGCGGCTTGCTACAGCATGGTAGTTACTCTTTCGCTATTCTAGCCAAGAAGTGAAGCCCGAGGGACGAGTGCAGACTATTCACGAGCAGAAAACGGTAACTAAGGAAATCCAGACGGCTGCGCGGCACAGCGCGATATATGGCCTGGGTGGAGTCCTTGCAAGAGGAATCGGCTTCCTCATGCTTCCGTTCTATACTCATTACCTCAAGCCTGTCGACTACGGCGTCCTGGAAATTCTCGACCTCAGCATGTCGCTGCTCGGCATGTTTCTGAATATGGGTATTACGGCAGCGTTACTCCGATCCTATACGGCCGCCAAATCCCACAAGGACAGAACTGCCGCTGTCAGTAGCGCCTGTATATTTGTAGCTGCCACGGGCGCCATCACGTTCTGCCTGATGGCCGGTACGGTGCGACCAATTTCTGGACTGCTCTTCGGTCCCGGCGTCCCCTCCAAGTATCTTCTACTGTCAGTCTGCTCATTCGTATTGGCGTACATAGCGAACGCACCTCGAACGTATTTGCGCGCCATGGAAGCGTCAGGCGCTTTCGTCATTGTGGAAACGGCGGGTCTATTCGCACAGCTCGCGTTGAATGTGTACTTCATCGCCGTGCTGAGGTTGGGGCTGATGGGCGTTCTGCTGAGTTCGCTCCTGGTTGGCGTGGCACAGACGAGTTTGCTATGCGGTTGGACGATTCGCAAAGTGGGGCTACGGTTCAGTAGGTCAGCCGTGGGGACTATGGTGAGATTCGGCCTGCCGCTAATCTTCTCAAATCTGACGTTGTTCGCCTTGAATTTTTCCGATCGGCTTTTTCTCCAGCATCTTCGGTCGCTCGACGAGGTCGGGATCTATTCGGTAGGTTACAAGTTTGGCTACATGCTGAACTTTCTATTGGTGCAGCCGTTTTATGTGATGTGGCAGGCGCGGATGTATGTCATCCACTCTCAGCCCGAGCATCCCCGGATTTTCCCGCAGATCTTCGTCCTTTACTCTCTCGTATTGACCTGTGCCGGACTCGGGCTGGCGTTATTCAGCCGGGAGATCGTCGCCGTGATGGTGGACCCCAAGTTCGCTTCGTGCCGGGAGGTGATCCCGGTGGTTGCGGCCGCATACGTGTTCGGCGGATTGGGATATTTTGCACAGGTTGGAATGTTCCTGACGAACAACACCCGAATGGTCGGAGCTGTGAGCGCCGTGGCGGCGTGCCTGAATATCGGTTTGAACTATGTGCTGATCCTCCAGTACGGAATGATGGGGGCTGCCTGGGCGACTCTTCTCAGTTTCGTGGCGCTCGCCGCAGGCAGTCATCTCTGTTCCCAGCGAGTCTTCCCGATGGAGTTGGGCGTCGGACGCGTTGCTCTCGCGATGTCGGTGGCTGCGGGCCTGTATCTGCTTTCGCGATGCTGGACTCCGGCGTCCCTATGGATCAGTGTGTTGATGAAAGTGGGCTTGCTGGCTGCCTTCCCGGTGTTGGTGTGGAGCGCCCGGATCCTGTCGCGGGGCGAACTTGACACCTTACTGGCGACCTGGGACAGTGCACTCGCCCAAATCTCGAAGGTGACGGGCCTGGTTTCCAGAAAGACGGCATGAGCGTATGATCAACGAATGGAAGGCAGTTCTACGGGAAAAAACGGATGAATGGAATCTACCGGCCGGGGGGGAGTGGCGCTTCCTGTTTTTTAATAACTACCAGCCACATTACACCACGCTAACGGTGCTCTGGTTCCACGATGGCGGAGCGTTCCCGCGGGTTGTCACGAAACTGTTTCGCAAGGCAGCGATTCCGCGCCAGGAATTCGAAAACCTGGCATACGTTTATTCGTGTGTCCCGGACATGGTTCCGCGACCGTTGCATTTCGGGCCGGCCGGGGAGTTCTGGGCCTTATGGATGGAGGGTGTCCCAGGTTTGCCGATCTCCGCCCGGAGGGAATATCCGCGGGAGGTTCTGCGTTCAATGGTGGAAATGGTGCTATCGATGCATTCCGCCGTCCGCCGGCCGGTGGCGGAGTCTGCGCATGACCGGTACCACCGGTTAGTCACGCAGCCGCTGCACGCCCTTACGGAGTTCGGCGTTTCCTCAGCCGTGCGGGAGGGTTGCGCCAAGCTGGCCGCCAGGGTGCGCGCCGATAGCCTAGTGCCGCTGGACAGCATTCCCCAGCACGGCGATCTCTTTGCCGGGAATGTCCTCATCGACCGGCGCCAATGGAGCGTGATCGATTGGGAGAGTTATGGCGCGGTCGACCTCCCGTTCTACGATGTATTTACGTTGTTGTTTTCGCTGCTGCGAGTGCGCGGAGAGAGTCCCGATCACTGGGATTCCTCTGTGGTGAAGGAGGTGCCCGCACTAATCGACCGTTACACCGCTGGCCTCAGCCTGCCTCCCACCGTCGTGCCATTTCTGCTTCCGCTTAGTCTGGCGAACTGGTTTCACGTCCAATACCGTGACGGACGGAAGGATTTTGCGCATCGCATGTATCGGACGATGGAAGACTATTTTCAGAACACCAACGCTTGGGAGCGAGTTTTTATTGGGCAATAATAAGGTGTGGAATATGCGACGGTTTGAGACAAAGATATTGAGCCGTTTCCCGGTGCTACTGGCGGCACTTGCGTTATTAGCACAGTGCTCTGAAGGCGCTCAGTGGGAATACGGAACGATTGATTCCTCCGGAGTGGGGCGTTACTCCTCTCTGAAGTTCGATCGAGACGGCAACGCTCATGTGGCCTATGTCATCGACGGCCAAAATACGCTCAAATACGGTTTTTGGGACCACAAACTGAAGCGCTGGTTCATCATGGTGATTGACGGGCGAGCCACCCACTGTGCCCTCGCGCTGGATTCCAAGCAGCGGCCGCACATATCATACGTGGACTACGGATCGGCAAAAGAAGCGCGTCTTCGGTATGCCTACTGGAACGGTTCTGCGTGGACAAAAAAATTCGTACCGCTCGCCGATGGCGCGGCTTTCTACACTTCTATCGCTCTGGATCGAAATGACAAGCCGCATATTTCTTTCTATGACTACTTGGCGCCCGACAATGAATTTGTTTTGCGCCTGCGGATCGCCACTTGGAACGACACCTACTGGGAGGTCCGAACCGCGGACGACCAGGACGGTAGCGGTAAGTTCAATTCACTGGCAGTTGATTCGGCGGGCAATCCACAGGTCGCATACGCTAATGTGAAGGATCCAAATCAGGGCCTTCGGTACGCCCGGTGGACTGGCTCTGCCTGGAAGTCGGAGATTCTCGACGCCCCCTGCTACGCTTGGTCAGTGGGTATCGGTTCGGACAAACAGGGCGTACCCCACATTGCGTACACGGATGTCCAGAATAAGTTGGTCAAATATGCGACGCTCGATGGTGATAAATGGCGAGTGCAAACCATCGCATCGCTTCAGAAGGCGGGTTATCCCGATCGGAATGGGGTAGCGGTCGATAGTCGGGGAAACCCATACATCACATATCACGATGCGGGGACGGGATCGTTGATCCTATTGTACCGCGACCGCACAAACTGGAGGGCTGAGACAGTGGACCAGAGTGGGACAGGGTTTACAAGTTCTATCGACATCGATGGCGATAGTATTTTGATTAGCTATGCGGATGAAACCAATGGATCGTTGAAGTTCGCCCGACGCACATTAGCTCAGAGTGCTTCTGGTCCGAAGTAGGCGTTGGATTGCATGGAAGTGCTCGAAACAAGGCCGGTGAATCCCGCGTAGTGGAACAACCCCGGTGGGCGGCGACGACAAACAATGGTTTGTCGCTGGTTTGAGGAGACGTAAGAGAGAGATGGAAACGAGAGGCGATTGCCGGAGTGGTCGTGAAGTGATACTGGTCGCGCCGCGAATGCCTCCTTACGGCGGGGTAGCCTTGCAGGCCCAGCTTCTGGTTCAATTGATGAACCAGGAAGGTGTAGCCGCCCGACTGGTGCCCAGTAATCCTCCGTTCCCGACGCTACTAGGCTTTTGCGAGGATCTACGGGGGGTACGTACCTTGCTTCGTTGCGCTCTGTTCTCCGCAAAAATGTGGTCAGCGGCCCGCCGAGCTGAGGTCGTACATATTCTGGCGTGTTCGTGGCTCTACTTTTTCCTGGTTGTCATCCCGGCGGCTGTGATCGGCCGCCTGCGAGGAAAGCGGCTGGTCCTGAACTACCGCGGCGGAGAAGCAAGGCGTTTCTTTCGGTGGTGGGGATGGTCGGCAAGACCGGTGTTCAAGTTGGCCACCGTAGTCACCGCTCCATCCGGATTTCTGGCTGAGGTGATTCAAAACCGTTTTGGTGTTCCCGTTCAGATCGTGCCGAACATCGTGGACTTTTCACTTTTCCGCTACCGGCAAAGGTTGACGTTTCCGCCCAGGATCATTGTAGCTCGTCATCTCGAGGCGATGTACGATATCGAATCCGTCCTTGAAGCCTTCCGGGTGGTGCAGGGACGTTTTCCGGACGCCTCTCTGTGGATTGCGGGAGTGGGAAGCCAGGAACAACATTTGCGCGGCCTCGTGGCCGCCTGGAATCTAAACGGGGTCCGGTTTCTTGGACACGTGGCTCACGAGAAGCTACCTGACTTCTACGATCAGTGCAACATCTTCCTAAATGCGTCCCGTGTGGATAATTTCCCGGGAGCGCTTCTGGAGGCGTCCGTAGCTGGTTTGGCGGTTGTTTCTACTGGCGCCGGTGGGATTCCTTTTATTTACGAAAACGGGAAGACCGCGCTGCTTGTCGAACCCGGAGACTGGCAGGGGTTGGCCCGCGCGGTCATTCAGGTGGTGGACCACCCTTCCATGGCTGCGGGCCTGATGGGAGCAGCGGTCGCTATGACCCAAGCCTGTGAATGGACAGAAGTTCGCAAGTCACTCTACCGGGCCTACGGTTTCTCCCCCGAAGAAGAAGAAGCGAACGCCAACAATGTGGTAAGAGTCGTGGATGAGGGATAAATGCGACGTTGGTTAGTTTTTAATATCATGTTTCGCCTTCACGAGTGGGCGAAAGGGCATGCGACATTTCAGATCCTGCGTGAGATGGAGGCTGCAGACCGGCTTTCATTGGCGGAATTGGACCAACTGCGCAATGACAGGCTTCACGACTTCGTCGGTTATTGTTATAAGCACGTACCCTACGTCAGGAGCCATATGAAAGGGGCCGGCATAGAGCCCGCGCAGATTCGGGAGCCCCGGGACCTGACCTGCTTCCCCGTGATGACCAAAGCGGATATACGGAAACACCGTGACAGCCTCCGGTCTGAGGTGGCCGGAAAACTATCTCCGTTCTCCACCGGGGGCTCGACGGGAGAACCGCTGATATTTGACCTGGCCAGACGTCGCATCGCCTCGCGAGTGGCCTGCCGCCAGCGCGTTTCCAGGTGGTGGGGGGTATCGATAGGCGACCCGGAACTGGCGCTTTGGGGATCACCGGTGGAGTTGAACCGTCAAGACCATTTCCGGCAGCTTCGCGATAGACTGCTCTCTACGCGGTTACTCCCTGCATTCGAAATGGACGAATCGGTGATGTCGGACTACCTCGACGTTTTGGAAAGAGGAGGTTGCCAACACATCTTCGCCTACCCTAGCGCCATTTATCTGCTCTGCCTGCATTCCCGCAACCAGGGCCGGAACCTCCGCCGACTGGGAGTCAAGGTAGTTTTCGTGACGGGCGAAGTCTTGATGCCATATCAGCGGGAGGCGATTTCGGAAACGCTTAATTGCCCGGTGGCCAACGGCTACGGTGGGCGCGACAGCGGGTTCATTGCCCACGAATGTCCCCAAGGCGGGATGCACCTCATGGCGGACGCAGTGATCACGGAAGTCCTCGATCCCCACGGCCAGCCGGCTGCGCCCGGCGAGATCGGGGAAATTGTGGTGACCGACCTGTATTCGCACGAGGCCCCGTTTATCCGCTACGCCACCGGGGATCTCGGCGCGTGGTCGGCCCGTTCCTGTAGCTGCGGACGGGCACTACCGCTGCTTGAGCGGATCGAGGGCCGGTCAAACGATTCCATCGTGACGCCCGACGGGAGGATCATCAATTCTCTGGCGCTCATCTATCCGGTAAGAGAGGTCGAGGGAATCGAACAGTTCCGAATCCGCCAAAAGGCCGTCGATTGCTTTCACATCCAGGTGGTGCGAAACGAGCGCTTTCAACGAGATGGCGAGGACCGCATCCGGGATGGCTGGACTCAACTCCTACGTTCACCGGCCCATGTAACGTTCGAGTACCTCGCTGAGCTCCCCGTAGAGGGCTCGGGGAAATTCCGCCACGTGGTCTCGGAGGTTCATGCCAATAGGGACGCGGTGCAAAAACCTGTGCCCTTGTCGCAACCTGTCGAAGAATCTCACTAAATGTATGGCCGTTTTTGGGGTGTTCACCGGGACGAGATTGGATTCCCAAAAACTGTCTCGAAAGGAAAAACTGGCGACTGGAACGACTCTGACGGGCGCCTGTCAGCCATAATCCACACAAAATAATCCATTTATAGAACGGTCAATGATGTGCTATTAGATTCCCGACCGGGAAAAACTTTCAGTTCTTCATGTGGAGCAGATGATGGAAGAAGTGCAACGCTCGCGAATTTGTGTTGTGGGTTGCGGTTACTGGGGAAAGAACTTGGCGCGGAACTTTTCTCAGCTAGGACTGCTATTCGCGATCTGCGAAAGCGATTCGAGCCGACTACAGTCCTTCGCGGAACAATATCCCGAAGCTAAGGCCTATGACAGTTTCAGAGAAATGCTCGCCGATCCCTTGGTGGAAGGTGTGGCCCTGGCAACGCCCGCCGAGCAGCATTTCACGATGGCCATGGCAGCCCTGAAGGCCGGCAAAGACGTGTTTGTCGAGAAGCCATTGTCGCTCGACGTCCAAGACGCTGAGGAGTTGATCGAAGAAGCCCGAAATCGCCGCCGGATTCTGATGGTCGGACATGTACTGCGCTATCACCCAGCCATCTTAAAGCTCCAGCAGCTCGTGGCCGACGGAACCTTAGGAAAGATCGAGTACATCTATTCCAACAGGCTCAGTATGGGTAAAATCCGGAACGAGGAGAACGCCCTATGGAGCTTCGCGCCACATGACATTTCAATAACACTGGCCCTTATGGGCCGCCAGCCAGTGCAGGTCGCCGCGGCTGGCGGGGCCTATTTGCAGCCCAACATCGCGGATGTGACGGTATCGCATCTATTGTTCGAGAACGGCGCCCGGGCCCACATTTTTGTCAGTTGGCTGCACCCATACAAAGAGCAGCGGCTGGTGGTCATCGGCAGCCGGCAAATGGCTGTTTTTGAGGACAGCCGCCCGGCTAATAAACTCCTCTTGTTCAATAAGCGCATCGAATGGAAGAATGGAGCGCTCGAAGCAGGGAAATGCGAGGGCGTCCCCGTGGAGTTTGAACTTTCCGAGCCGCTACAGCGCGAGTGCCAGCATTTTAATCACTGCATTACGACCCGGAATCAGCCGGTCACATGCGGTGCTGAAGGCTTGCGGGTTCTACAGGTATTGCAGGCCTGCCAAAGGTCTTTGCAGATGAACGGCGAACCCGTCCAGATGAACACACTGGCCGCACGAAAGATCGCCGCACTTTAGTTGTCGAGAGACTGTCTAGCCGCGAACACTATTTACCCGGAGTCCTATTAAAATGGCTACCCAAAATGATTTGGCGAGCAAGGCAATGTCAGGAAGAGACATGGCCGCAGATATCAAAACGTTCATTTTTAAGCAATACCCGCTTGCGCGCAAGAAGACGATCACAGACTCAGACCCGTTACTGGAAAGCGGCGTTCTGGACTCTCTCGGAATACTTGATCTCGTGGCGTTCATTGAAAAAGAGTTTCTGATAGGTGTGTTGGACGAAGACCTGGTCCCGGAGAATTTTCAGACAATTAACCGAATAGCGGCTTTTGTCCGATCCAAGACAAACGGAGAGGGCTAAAGCCGCGCATGACGATCAGTGTTAGGCCGGTTGATCATGCGTCCGACAGGGAGGAACTGTTAGGCATATTACAAACAAACCTCCTTGCCATTCCCCATGCCCGCCGCTTTCAGTGGCTTTACTACGCTAATCCGGATGGCCCCGCGTACACCTGGTTTGCCTACGAGAAAGGAACAGACCACGTCGTGGGAGTGGCCTCCGTGTTCCCTCGTGCGGCGTGGGTGGGCCCTGAGCTGAAGATTTGTGGGCAAGTTGGGGATTTTGCAGTGCCTGCCAGCCACCGAAGTCTGGGCCCGGCACTCCTGCTACAACGCGCGACTTTTGAGCCTGTGAATCAGGGCAAATTGGCACTATGCTATGACTGCCCGCCACCCGGAGCTGCAATGGCTACGTTCCGTCGTCTTGGCTTCGAGTCCAATTGCACGATGGAGCGATATGCCTTGCCCCTGCGGGTGGATAATCACCTCAGTAAGCACCTCGGCTTCGCCGTTTCTCCCCTCGCCAGCGCAGGCAACGTCGTTTTGCGCATGTACCGGCGAGCAGGGTCGCGACGTCGAGATTTTGAGATAATCGAACACAAGGAGCCATTTGGGGATGAGTTTTCTCTTCTCGACAAACAAGTCGGAAGTACGTGCGCGATCCGCGTTCAACGCAGCACCGCTCAACTCAACTGGCGTTATCGGGAGAACCCGTTGCAGGGGTATTGCGTGCTGACGGCGCGCCGCAAGGGCGAGCTTGTCGCGTTCATCGTCTTTTCGGTGACGGATGGAACCGTAAGGATCGAAGACTTGTTTGGACAGGATGTCTCCGAGGCAGGGGTGGCCTTGTTAGAGGCCGTCGTTGCGCGGTGCGAGTTGTCTCACCAGACCATTGAGGCGTTTCTTTCAAAAGAGAGCCCTCTAATTAACCCTTTTTTAAAGGCGCACTTCCGCCGCCGCTCCGTGGCGGCTCAGGTCGTGGCCTACACAAAGCAGGGCAGCGATACGTCTACGTTTTTACAGCAGGCTCCCAAGTGGCTCTTTACCGGAGCCGACATACGAGCATAAGTCATGATTGAACGGTACGCGCAGAGCTACCAGAGCGCTCATGCCGGGTCGAAACACGGAACGCATACTGGTTCCGTTAGGAGAGTTTTGGAAAGCTGGAGGCCGAGAAAGTGGACTTTCTGATTCATCATATGTTGCGTAGCAGCGCGGAGCGATGGCCCGACAAGGAGGCACTCGTTCATGGGAACCAGCGGCTGAACTACCGCGCAGTTAACGATCAGACCAGCAGCCTGGCAAGCGGGCTGCTGGGCCTCGGTGCGTCTCGAGGTGATCGCATCGGGATCTACCTTGAGCCTTCGGTAGCTCAGGTACTGTCGATTTTTGCCGTCTCAAAGGCGGGTGCGGTCTTCGTCCCCATAAACGCTCAACTGTTCGCGGAGCAGGTGGCGCACATCGCCAAAGACTGCGGCATGAGGGGTCTGATCACGACGCCGGCGAAACTTCACGCGCTGGGTGATGCGATCAAACAGATTCCGTCGCTCGAATTCGTAGTGCTGACTGGAGAGGAAGAGGCACCGGACGTTGCGCTTCCTGTACACCGCATAGAAGTACTTTGCAACCTGCCGGCGAAGCATGACCGGCGGGAGTCTTCCATCAGCAAGGATCTGGCTGCCATTTTGTATACATCCGGTTCCACCGGCAAGCCGAAGGGAGTGATGCTCAGCCACGCCAATGTGATGGCGGGGAGCTCAATCGTCTCTACCTACCTGGAGATCACTGCAGCCGATCGCATCCTGGCCGTTCTCCCTTTCAGTTTCGATGCCGGAATGAACCAACTGATGACGGCATTTCAGCAGGGGGGCACAATAGTCCTGATCAACTTCATATTTGCCCGGGAAATCGTCCAGACTCTATTGCGAGAGCGCATCACAGGTCTGGCTGGCGTGCCCACGGTCTGGAGCCTCTTGACTCAGCCAAACTCCACCCTTCAAAAACAGTCTCTTCCGGACCTAAGGTATATCACGAACACTGGCGGAGCGATGCCGCAAGCAGTTCTGGCCGTGTTGAGAATGACGCTGCCGGCCACCAAGGTGTTTCTGATGTATGGCCTGACCGAGGCATTTCGCTCCACCTATCTGCCGCCTGAAGAGGTGGACCGTCGCCCGACCTCAATGGGCAAAGCTATCCCGGACAATGAGATCCTGGTAATCAATGAGAACAGCCGGTTGTGCATGCCAGGTGAAGTAGGTGAGCTTGTGCACCGCGGCTCTACGGTTTCGATGGGCTATTGGGGTCGCCCGGAAGACACCAACCGTGTGTTGCGCCCGAACCCGCTGCTGCCCGCCGAGTTGGGCGACTGCGAGAGGGTCTGCTATTCGGGAGACTTGGTCAAGTTCGATGAGGAAGGCTTTTTGTACTACGTGGGTCGACGCGACACCATGATTAAGTCTTCGGGGTTCCGAATAAGTCCTACGGAGGTGGAGGAAATTCTCTTCCAGAGTGGGCAGCTTCAGCAGGCGGCCGTGATTGGGGTCCCGGACGATGTCTTGGGCCAGTCGGTCAAGGCCTTCGTGGTGCCCCGTGAAGAGGTGTCCGTGACTGCGGAAGTTCTCATTGCACACTGTGCGGAACGCATGCCGCGATACATGGTTCCGAAAGCGGTTGAAATTATGACCCAGTTGCCAAAGACGACTAGCGGCAAAGTTGACTATCCTGCATTGAGACGCAAAGAAGGACTATAGGATGGACCCGCTCAGTCACCTGGTACAGCGTCTATTCGCCTCGCCGAATGGGGAGCTAGCGATTGGCGGCGTCGCTGTTTCCGAGTTGGCCGGCCGGTACGGAACACCTCTGTTTGTCTATGACCGCGGCGTGATAGAGAAGAAGTGGGAACTCCTCCGGGAAACCCTGCCGTCCGAGTTTGCCATCTTCTATTCAGTCAAGGCGAACCCGAACCGTACCATCTTGCGCTGCCTCTTGGAAAAGGGTTGCGGGCTGGAAATCGCCTCGGGCGGCGAATTCGTGCAGGCATTGGATGCCGGCTGTTCGCCCGAAAGAATACTCTTTGCTGGTCCGGGAAAGACCGAATCCGAACTCGACCTGGTTCTAGCTGGGGGAATTGCAGAAATCCACGTGGAGTCCGTCCGCGAGGCCTGTCGGGTCGCGAGTATTGCTCAAAGTCGAGGGCTACGCGCCGGCGTGGCATTGCGGGTGAACCCCGACGGAGAGGCAGAGGGGGGGGCGATGCGGATGGGCGGACGTCCGTCGCCCTTCGGCGTAGATGAGGAACAGTTGGATGAGACGCTTGACAGGATATTCGATCTGGGTTCCCTGGATTTTCGCGGCATCCATCTTTTTGCCGGAACACAGATCCTAGACCCTGAGACCTTGCTTAACCAGTATCGAAAAGGTCTCGACATCGCGCGCCGCGTGGCGGTGCGACTAGGAAAGCCACTGCGGAGAGTGGACTTCGGTGGGGGGCTGGGAATTCCATATTTCCCGCATGAACACGAGTTGGATATGTGCAAGCTGCAGGAATCGCTCAATACGCTCCTGTCGTCGGTACGCGTCCAGGAGGCCTTTGCCGGTACCGAGTTTGTAGTTGAGCCAGGCCGGTATCTGGTGGGAGAGGCCGGTGTTTACGTTGCCCGCATCAACGATATCAAGATTTCACGCGGCAAGAAGTTCTTGATTCTCGACGGCGGGATGAATCACCACCTGGCCGCATCCGGCAATCTGGGGCAAACGATTAAGCGGAATTACCCGATTGCTGTTCTGAACAAGCTGGACCAGCCAGCAACCGAGGTTGTCGACGTCGTGGGGCCGCTTTGTACTCCGCTCGACTGCTTGGGACGTGGCGTGAATTTGCCTCGCTCTGGGGTCGGAGACCTCGTTGGCGTCTTTCAATCGGGCGCTTACGCGCGCTCGGCAAGCCCGCTCGGTTTCCTCAGCCATCCGGCACCTCCAGAAGTCTGGGTTGAACGAGGCCAGCATCGCTTGATTCGCCGCCGGGGGGAGTTGACAGACTACTCGCGGGATCAACTCATCGACAAGCGTTCTTGCGACACATCCTTGTGATGCGGATCGGCAAGTCTGGAACTGCTGCGCGGAAAACGCTGCTTTGAGCACGGGCAGAGATGTGCGGTTCAGGGCATCACAACGCGGGAACCGACCGGTACCGGCAACATGAGAGGCCAGTGCTTTTGATTCAATGACTTGCGGGGCAGGCTGGCGGAGGAGACATCTGATTGGCCTGCGGCAACTCATTTTTGCCCCCCTCACCGCCACCGAGCACTCGCCGGTTGGCTCAAGTTGGCCCCAAGTAGTCCTTGCCCCCGCTTTCCGACAATAGACTCTATTTCGTTAGCTGCCTGTTTATGCCATTCGCCATTATTGAATCCCTGGAATCCGCCACGATATACTTGGGCCTGGATGAGGTTCAAGAACCCAGTGGTGCCGCCCCGAACAGAATCGACACAATCGTGGACGGTCTAGGGCTATCGGTTGCCGCGTAAAGCCAGGAGAAATGTTTGTGATGTTAACACGGTTCCCAGCAAAAGTCATTTTGGCCTCAGTGGTGAGCGCTTTCTTGTCACTTCCCGTCCGGGCGGCGACAGGAGACAATGCTCCTCCAATACCAGCGAGCTATACGACTAGCCACCCCAGGCTCCCAGTTCCGGATAGCGCGTTTCTGGCCAAGTTGGCTTCAAACCCGACCGCCCTCAGTCGCTACAACGCAGCAGCCGACGCGTGGGACTCAGCCAACCCAGGCAATTCCACCCAACTCCGGCAATTGCTGATTGCCTACATGGCAAACAAAATCGCTCAGCCAACGAAGGCTGCGACGTATCTTGGGAAGATCAAAGCCTTGGCCAACCTCGGCGGCACTTGGGGACCTTTGCTCTATTCCGTCGATGACGGGCTTGGCAATGGGACCTACACCCTCACCAGTGCGAGCGCGAATTTTCTTACCGGTTGTGGTGGCAGTTGCGTCGGAAATGTGGTGTCCATCGAAGCCCGCACTTTCGCCATCTCCAGTGTGCCCAACGCGAATACCGTTGTGCTGAACCCAAGCAACCCGGCTCCAACTGGGTCAAATCTGAAGATCCGGATTTTCTCCTACTCGGGAGTTGCAAGTCTGAATATCGCTCTCATCTACGACTGGCTCTATAATGATCTGGATTCGGCTACCCGGACAGAATTCCTGACTGAGCTTGAAGTGCTTTGCACCGAATGGGAAGAAACCTACAACTCTGTTGGCGCGAGTCCCTACAATGATGTGTTCTACCTTAACGTCGGGCCATTCGGGTTGATCGGGGCACTGGCGATCTATCCTGACCATCCAAACGGCATCACTCACCTCAGATTCATGACGGACGTATGGTTTAACGTTTTGCTGCCGGTCTGGAGCCAGGTTTTTGGAACCGAAGGTGGGGGATGGCACGAAAGCTGGCCGGATTATGTGAATAGCTCCGGTGGAAGCGGGCTGACGCAGTTCCTGGTGCCCTCTATGTTGTCCTGGCAAGCAGCGAGCGGAGACCCGATTTTTGCCCGCAAGCCCTGGCTGAAGAACTTTGCCTACCTCACGATGTACATGACAAAGCCGGACTACCTTCTGGAGAATATCGGCGACACCTCCCGTCCATATCTGACCCCGGAATACACGATCACCCAAGGCGCCGGACTCGGATCTCTAAACGGATTAGCCGAAATCTACAACGACCCTGTTCTGCGTGGATGGGCGCGGACCGTAAACGGCGAAGCGCCCACCGGACCCGATGGCTTTGAGCCATCAGCGTGGCCATTTTATACGCCCGACACGAACAGTAATGCCGTGGCTGACCGTTCCGGACTTCCTCGGGTGCGCAACTTCAGCGGTTGGGGACTCTTGTCGATGCGTAGCGGCTGGAGCGAAGACGACACGTTCGCGACCCTGAAGTATGGAGACAACTTTTGGTCGCACGAACACCTCGATACGGGGGCCTTCACGATTTTCACTCGAGGGAATCTGGCCATCGACAGCGGTTCCTATCGAGCGGGGTACAGCAGCAAGCACGAAAATCAATACGCGCGACAAACGATCGCCCACAATACACTCACCGTGACCGATCCCGCCGATGTCTACTCGACTACCTTTTCGACAACGGATGAGTTAGGCAACTCGGTCCAGTTGCCACTGCCTAACGACGGCGGACAGCGTCGCACCGGAAGCCCCTACAATGAACGCTTTCCTCAGTTTGTATCACCCGGCGTATTAGGGGGATGGCTGCAACATTGGAACGACTACCACACCGGTCAAGTGGTCGCACTTTCGTCCGCCGCCGGCTATACGTATACCGCGGTAGATATTACTGCGGCGTACAATAATCAGTCCAGCGCTACGGCCCCGACTGCTTCTAATCGGACGAATCGGGTCCAAAAAGCAGTCCGTCACATGGTCTTCATACCACGTGGCACCGCAGCGTACGTCATCGTATTCGATCAAGTGACATCCACCAATGCTTCGTTTGTGAAACGCTGGCTGCTGCACAGCGTCAACCAGCCAACGGTAAGTGGCAACAGCTTCCAAATTGTTCGTAGTGAGTCGGTCATTCCCAAGCCATATATTAGCCTGTGGCTGGGAAATTATCAGTCTTCGTTGAAGTACGCTAGTGGATCCGGTGCCAGTCTCCAATATCAGTACGGGGGAAAGCTGTATGGGTGGATGCTCCAGCCGCAAAGCGCGGCTATCACGGTGGTAGGAGGGCCCGGGAAAGAATTCTGGGTTGCGGACCCACTCAAACCGGGCACCGGCACGAACTGGAATCAGTGTCAGCAAGGGCAGTGCGCCGCGAACACCGAGGGGCTCGGCACGGTTAACGATATGATAAGCCCAGACCCCACTACCGCTCCCCACGAACCTGGCTCCTGGCGAATCGAAGAGAGTCCCACAAGTCCCGCTACCCAAGATTATTTCCTCAACGTAATGTTAGCCACAACGGCTGCGGATACCAGTGTTCCGGTTAACGTAACGGCTCCGTCTGGGCTGGCGGCTGGAACTGTTGGAGCAACATGGACGGAGGGTGGTAAGACATACACCGTCACGTTTCCGCAGAACGGAGTAGGCGGGCATATCACGATAGCCGGCGCCAACGGTGTGGACGAGGATTTGCTTGCCCACGCACAACAGTTGCCAGGTCAGCTCCAGATAGCCTCGGGATCCGGCCAGACGGGCACAACCGGCGCTCCGCTCCCGGCTCCCTTGGCGGCATTGGTTGAGGATGCCGCCGGCAATGTTATGCCGAATGCCGTAGTGCATTTCGCGGTGACACAAGGCAACGGGTACGTGTCTTCCGAAACGGCCGTCAGCGACGCCGCGGGGCACGCGTCTGTGACTTTCACGTTGGGGGCAGGGTCGGTGGGAGCGATCGCAAAGGTAATGGCTGCTGTCAACGGGTTGGCGCCGGTAGAATTTAGCGCGACCGTCGGCTCAGCCGGTACGCCGGCTTTGACATCGGTATCCTGCGCGCCGTCGGCGCTGAATTCTGGTACTACATCTGCTTGTACAGTTAGCTTGGCCCAAGCAGCCGGCTCCGGGGGCGCCACGGTAACGCTCTCGAGCAATCTGCCTGTCTTGACGGTCCCAGCCAGTGTGCCGATTCCTGCCGGTTCCATGTCCGCCACATTCACGGCGACGGCAGGCGTCTTTTCGATTGGACAGACGGCCATCGTCACCGCCAGCTTGAACGGAGCTTCGGTGCTGACATCGCTTACTCTGGTTGTTTCAAGTGCGACAACCCTGAGCTCTGTCTCCTGCGCCCCAGCGAGCCTCGTTTCAGGCACGACATCGATTTGCACGGTGGCGTTGTCCCAAGCGGCGGCGGCTGGAGGTGTGAGTGTAGCTCTGGCAAGCAGTGCCACATTGCTGACGGTTCCAGTCAGCGTGACAGTGCCGGCCGGTTCCAGCACTGCTACTTTCCAGGCAACAGCCGGTACGGTCGTAAGCAGCCTCACGGCAATTGTGACCGCCGCCCTGGGCGGAGCGTCGCAGGTGGCCTCTATAGTTCTTCTGCCTCCCAGTGCTTCTACATCGGGTTGGCAAGAGCTTCCGAATACAACTCTGCAGGCGGTATGCCCCGCCAATAACTTCGGAGGATCAAGCTATCTCTACAATTACTATTGCCATAACGTAGTTGATGCCTGGAGTAGCGCCGTTTTGGACACTACCCGGAATCGTCTGATCATCTGGGGCGGAGGACACGCCGATTACAGCGGGAATGAAGTCTATTCTTTGAACCTGGGTGCTTCTCCAGCCACGCTGACGCGGCTGAACGACCCCAGCGTGTTTGACGCCAGCGGCAGTTGTCCCGATTCGAACGTTTCAGACGGGACGCCGGTCTCCCGGCACACTTACAACAACCTCGTGTACATGCCTACGGTTGACCGCATGTTCACGTTTACCGGAAGTAAGGCTCCGTGCGGTAGTGCGTCAACTATGACTTACACTCTGGACTTCTCGGTTTCACCGCCGAAATGGCATGCGATGGATCCGGTAAACGGGTTTAATCCCGTACCTGGATTCTTCTATCCGTATTCGGTATGTGCATGGGATCCAAATTCCCTATCCGTGATCTGTAATGCCACCGGCACATTCTTGCGCTACAACCCCGTGAGCAATACCTATACAAGCCTGGCAACATCGCAGAATGTACCGTATACCGCCAGCGGCGTAATCGATCCGAAACGCAAGTTGTTTATCTTCATGGGAGTCGAGTATCAGAGCACGGTTCCGCACGTCGTGGCTGTCGACATCTCCTCCGGAAGCAGTTTCACGGTACAGGACTGGAGTAGTCAGGTCAGCGGCTGCGATGCACTGGCCGGTGCGAACTATCCAGGGTTGGCTTACGATCCCGTGTCTGATCGTATCGTAGGGTGGCCAAATTCGGGCAATACGGTGTACGTGTTTAATCCCGACGCGAAAACCTGTGTCGCGCAGACATTCGCTAACGGCCCGCAGGGTGCCGCACCGGTAAATACGGCTGGCACATTCGGACGCTTTCAGTACGCTCCAGCCCTGGGCGCATTTGCTCTCTTGCCTAAAGCAACTCTTAATGCGTTCTTGCTGCGCATGGACACAGGCCAACCGACGGCCTCGCCGTGCGACGTGAATGGCGACGGGGTTCTGAACAGTGCGGACGTTGATTCGGCTGTCGCACAGGCCTTGGGGACTCTGGCCTGCACGACAGCAAGCCTGGTACAGCCGGGCACATGTAGTGTAGTGGATGTCGAACGCGTGATAATCGCTGTGTTAGGGGGAGCGTGTGTAACGGGATCTCATTGACAGAGAGGACGAAAGCGCGCCTTGCCGGCACCGTTTTGGACTGGGACCAGCGCCCCCCGGCTCGCCGCTCCCAGGGTGCCGGCGAGCAGAAGATGACCGCGCCAGACGACCGCCGTGGGGTGAAACCTCTTCGGGACAGTCCCATTTCCTGGAATTTTTGGCACACCATTGGGATTGCCTCCGCCATGCTGGGTCTGAACGTAGGAAATCGGAGATTCAGGACCTGCCTGGAAATCTCCCCAGCGAGGTAAATGGTACAATTGGTCGGTCAACGCAGTATGGCAATATTCTTGCTACAACTGCGCCGGTGGCATCTCGTTTTGCAGGATGGGGTAATTGATGATAATGGCTGTTGGGCCATGCCTGACCATGTTGTGCGTGGCTGGGTGCGGTCGTTGGGGGGGCAGGCTTGCCCGTACGTCGTTCGAGAACGCTCTTAACGGTCCAGCCATGCATGCGGTCCGTCTCGCGCACCCGGACGTCGCAGATACCCGTCAGACTGTCGATGCGCCCTATTCCATGATCCTGAAGCAAGTATGAAGCTGCTTTCCGTAGTAGGCGCCCGCCCTCAGTTCATAAAAGCAGCTGTTATCTGCCAGGCCATCGCTCGGGAGCAATCGGACATAGTCCACCGGATAGTTCATACCGGCCAGCACTATGACACAGGGATGAGCGAAGTGTTTTTTCGAGAACTGGGGATCCCGGCGCCCGATTATAATCTGTCTGTGGGCTCCGGAACGCATGGTGTGCAGACGGGCGAGATGCTAAAGCGTCTGGATCCCATTCTGCTTTCCGAGCAGCCGGATTGGGTTTTGGTTTTTGGCGACACCAATTCGACGCTGGCCGGAGTCCTGGCTGCCTGCAAACTGCATTTCCCCACGGCTCACGTAGAAGCCGGCATGCGAAGCTACGACCGCGGTGCGCCGGAAGAGATCAACCGCATAGTGACCGATCAACTGGCGGATCTGCTGCTCTGTGCCACTCCGTATGCCCTGGAGAACTTACGCAAGGAAGGTCTGCACGACCGTGCCGTCATAACCGGGGACGTGATGTACGACGCGTTCATCGGCTTGCGCGACCTTGCGGAAAATCAGGGCAAGTCGTCTGGTCGATCCTTGCCGCTAGGCGCGTTTGCATTGGCGACGGTGCACCGCGCGGACAATACCGATAATCCCGCGAGACTGAGCGCCATTATGAGTGCGCTCGACAAGGTTGCTCGGGACGTTTGTCCGATCGTGCTTCCGTTGCATCCCAGAACAAGAAGCGCCTTGGCTGCCATTGGATGCGCTCCTTCGTCAATCACCATAATTGAGCCGGCTTCTTATCTGGAAATGATCGATTTGCTTAGTCGGGCGTGCTTCGTGTTGACCGATTCGGGCGGCGTGCAGAAAGAGGCTTATTTTGCCAAAACCCCGTGCATCACGATGCGCAGTGAGACCGAATGGGGCGAGACGCTGGAGAATGGCTGTAACGTGTTGACCGGTGCTGACGAGGACAGAATCGTGGCCGCCGCTCGCCAAGCCAGGTACGCAGGTCCCTGGACAGCAGTTTACGGGGAAGGAAATGCGGGCACACTAATTCTGGAGGCTCTCAGACGGGGCAGTCAGACTCACGTGCTCGTCCCACCAGCGTGGAGCGACGGGGTACTCGCTCCTTCAGACCCAGCGTGAGACCATGCCGGAGATTTTGACCAAACCATGCGTAGCGGAGGCGTACTCCTCCGCAACTCTGATTCGCGAAGTCGAGCAAACCCTGCTGGATCTGTATGCCGACGGAAAGCTTTTCGGGACAGTCCACACTTGCATCGGGCAAGAGTTAACAGGCGTGGCGGTGGCGCGCGCCCTTCGGCAGGGTGATTTAATATTCAGCAATCATCGGTGCCACGGGCACTTTTTGGCTCGCACCGGCAACGTGGACGGACTGATTGCCGAAATCATGGGCAAGCAGAGCGGCGTTTGCGGCGGCCGTGGCGGCAGTCAACACCTCTGCGACCGCGACCAGGGATTCTTTAGCAATGGGATTCAGGGAGGCATAGCACCGGTAGCGGCTGGCTTGGCGATGTCGCTCCAATTTGGTGGCACCGAGAATATCGCGGTTGTTTTTCTCGGCGACGGGACATTAGGCGAAGGCACGGTCTATGAAACGTTCAACATCGCGAGCAAATGGAATCTGCCGCTGCTCGTCGTGCTGGAGAATAACTACTACGCCCAGAGCACTTCCCAGGAACAGACCTTGGCGGGCGATATTGCTGCCCGTGCCGCTGCCTTCGGAATTCCCACTTGCCATGGTCTCATTTGGGAACCTGACAGGCTATTGGAATTGGCAAACGATTGCGTCGCACAGGTGCGCCGCGAGCGGCGCCCCGTGTTCTTCCAGGTCGACACCTATCGCCTGATGGCGCATTCCAAAGGCGACGACGATCGCGATCGCGAAGAAGTCAATGCCTTTTGGAAAAGGGACCCGCTGAAAAACTTTCTGGATGAGCATCCGGCACAAGCAGCCGAAATGCGACACCGGGCGAGAGCCTGCATCGATAGCGCCGTGGCCAAAGCGGAGAAGTTTCCGTATGCGCAATTCGTGGAAGGGGACCAGGACGTCGCGGTCACACACAAGCCTAGGTGGACACCGACCAGTTTTGCCGGCGGCGAGCGCGCGGTCGGTGTCATTCGGGAAGCACTGCGCCGCAACATGCAGCGCGATCCGCGGATCGTTCTCATAGGCGAAGACATCGAGTCGCCCTACGGTGGGGCGTTCAAGGTAACCAAGGGCCTCAGTGACGATTTCCCCGGCCGGGTGCGCAACACGCCCATCAGCGAGGCCACCATCGTGGGCTTGGGGAATGGTTTGGCGCTCGGGGGATTGTTGCCTGTGTGCGAGATCATGTTCGGAGACTTTCTCACGTTGGCCGCAGACCAATTGATCAATCACGCATCCAAGTTTCGCTATATGTACAACGAGCAGGTGCGGGTTCCACTCGTCGTGCGTACCCCGATGGGAGGCCGCCGCGGCTACGGTCCCACCCACAGCCAGTCGTTGGAAAAGCACTTCCTGGGCCTGCCGCAGACACAAGTGCTGGCACTCCACGGGAGGTACGATCCCGGAGCTGTTTATGATGAGCTGTTTGCCACCATAGATCGGCCCACCATCGTGATCGAGAACAAATTACTCTATGCCGCCCGTCTCGGCTCGCCGGTCCCGGAAGGATTCGTGCTTGAGCATAGCGACGAACGGTATCCCACCAGCCGACTGCGGCCCGTGGAAACGCCGCAGGTGACCATTTTCTGTTACGGCGGGATGCTGCCCCACGTGGAGCAGGCAATCGTTGATGCGTTCGAAGAACACGAGATAGTGGCTGAAGTTATTTGCCCTATTCAGCTGTATCCGTTCAACCCATGGCCAGTGGTGGAGTCTCTGGAGCGAACACAGACACTGCTGGTGGTCGAAGAGGGATTGAGCTTTGCGGCCTTAGGTGCGGAATTGGCCGCTCAAATCGTAGAGCAGGCGCCTGGGCTCCTGCGTCATTTCAGGCGGCTCGGCCCACCCCAGCATCCGATCCCCTCGTGTGGGCCTTTGGAGAACGAACTCCTCCCCAATTCGAGCGCAATCGTCGCCGCGATGGAGAGGCTTTGCGCCCATGTCTGAGGCAACCCCCGTCACAATTCCTCTGGAAAACGTGAATGATGAGACGGTCAAGTTCGTCGCCTGGCTTGTCGAAGAAGGCCAGGAGGTTCGCGAAGGCCAACCGCTGGCGGAAATAGAAACCAGTAAGGCTCTGTTCGAGATGAGCGCGCCTGCCTCAGGAAAAGTGTGGTTTAAGGCTCATCCTGGCGAGGAATTACCCGTTGGCGCGGTGGTGGGCTACATCGGCTCGGCGGAAAGCACGCGAGGCGAAAGCGCCGCTGCGGACGCGCCCGGCGCAGGTCGCTCATCCGTGGGTTTAACCGGACCCGCGCTAGACCAAGTCACGGCACCTGCGGGGGTTCGCGTCAGCAAGAAGGCGCTGGAGCTTCTGGATCGTCACGGGTTGTCTCCGGCGGTCTTTGCGGGCCGCGGAATGGTCCGCGAGCAGGATGTGCTCGATTATCTGAACCAGAGACCGATCGGCGAAGATACGTCCGACCTCCACTTCGCGCTCAAAGACATAGCGGTCGGCGGCGTGACACTGCCGGCAGGATTAAAGGATAAGGAACGTGGAAAGGTCGACGCACAATTCATCGACTACCTGCGCGCCAATCTGGGATCGTTCGCCCAACTTCCTTCTCTGGAGAAGTGCCAGAAATATCGCGAGCACGGCGCGGTTGTAGGAGAGGGCGTTCTTCTTGGGCCGGGGGCGGTGATTGTTGCGCCGCAGATCGTGCTGGGCGATGGGGTACGGATCGCAGGAAACAGCACGGTGCAATGCAGGGAGCTGTTCGCGGCAGGACAGCTCACGAGCTTTCGCGAAGGCTTAGCCGTTCGTGGGGGCACAGTTGTACTGGGAGAGAATGTTTATGCCGGCAGCAATATCCAGATCGGCGGCGGCGGCAACGCCGATCCCTGGGCACTGCTTTGCGTAGGGGACATGACGTATTTGGGTGACGACGTCTTCATCAACATCTGCCGACCCGTGCTGATCGGTAAGGAAGTGTTCCTGACGCAGCGCTCCCTCCTGGTGACCCATAACATCGGTCACTCAGTTTTGGAGGGCTATGAAAACCGTTTCGCGCCCATCGTACTCGAAGACTATTCCCAGATCGGGATGAATTGCACGGTTTACGCCGGCGCCTCGATCGGCCGCGCGGCCATCGTCGGTTCCAACTCCTATGTTATTTCCTCGATTCCGGCAGGGAAGCTCGCCATGGGCGTCCCTGCGCGCGTGATCCGGGATGCCGCTCGGCCTCTGACCCGCGAACGCCAGGTGCAGATTGTGGAAGCAATGATTCGGCAATATCACGAACTCCTGTCGCTCAAAGGCTATGAGGTGTCTCCGATGGAAATTCCCCGAGCGCGGGGGTTCGCCTTGTCTCATGGCGGCAAGCGATTTCAGTTGATCTTCGTCGAAACCTATCAGGCGCGGAGCTTGTCGGTGGGCCCAGCCGACGAAACCGTGATCTGGACTCTGGAAGCCGCCGGCGCCAATCCGCCGTCAGGATGTTCGCTCGTGGATCTGCTGGCTAAGACAATCAGCGGAACGGGCGGATTGTTTCTAGATTCGACGCGCGAGTTCCTGCGGAAACGGGGCATCCGTTGCCAGCCCGGCCCCTGGCGATATGAGCATGGCTTGATATGAGAACATGACTATGTCGATGAAAAATACCGCATCGGAACGTACTCCGAGCGACACTTTTTCGCTCGAGCTCTACGAAGAAACGCTCAAGAAGGCCAAAGACCTGGGCTATGAATTTCCGACCGTCTCGGAGTTGAAGGAGGGGTTCGGGAACCGCAGGCGATTTCTGCTGCTGCGGCACGACATCGACAGTTCTCCACACTACGCCCTGCAAATGGCCAAGTTGGAGCATCGCCTGGGGGTGCGGTCTTCCTATTTCGTGCTGATGCATTCACTGCACTACAATCCTGCGGCGCCGCCGCATTGGGACGAGTTGCGGGAGATCATCGACATGAACTTTGAGGTGGGCCTCCATTACGATACGAGTTTCTTCGAAGAGCGCCATCTGGATCTCTTGGAAGGTGTCCGGAGCGATGCGGCGGCATTGGAGAAGATTCTGGGTATCTCGATCGTGTCTGTATCCCAACATCGGCCCGCCTCAAGCCCTTTTCTGAAGAAACTCAACGAGTACTACGTAGACGCATATAACAATGAGCTGGTAAACGACGTTCTTTATGTCTCCGACAGCGGCTTCAAATGGCGAGGCAAGAGTCTCATCGACTACGTGGGCACGGAAGATCGTATTCATGCGTTGATCCATCCCCTGACGTGGAGTTTTGGCGACCTCGACATGACTGGGACATATCGCAGGATCAGCAACGAGTTAGAATCGCAGATCCGGGACTCATTCAACGGCTTTATTGCGTCCACGGACGAGTATCTGCGCGATCGCGACCGCCTCGACAAGGTCCGCAAGGCGCGGTACGACGAATCGTCAGACGGCTAGTTGGACGGATACCGGCCTATGCCGAGGAAACGGCGCCTAGACCTAACGGTTGAACGGCGCCTAACGGTTGCACAGCACTTCGAGAGTCTTGCGGTGCGCGGTGACCCAGTCGAACAGCAGGTTAACCCCTTGCTCCGGGGAAACCCTGGGCTTCCAGTCCAACTCCTCCGCCAATCTGGCGCAGTCGGCGATGAAGATTTTCTGATCGCCAGGACGCCAATCGGTGACCAACGGGTTCAACGGGCGGCCCAGGCGGGCTTCAATCAGCGAGACTAATTCGAGCAGTGAAAGGGTATTGGCTGCACCTCCACCTGCGTTGTACACCTTGCCCGCCGTAGTCTCTGGCTTGGCGAGCGCGGCCAGGTACAGGCTCACCAGGTCGTCTACCCAGAGTAGGTCACGCACTTGCTTGCCATCGCCGAAGATCGTCACCTGTTTGCCCAAAACCGCAGCGATTGTAAACCATGCCACCCAACCCTGATCTTCGATACCGAACTGACGTGTGCCGTAGATACACGACTGCCGGAACACCGTGGACCGCAAGCCGTAGATCCGGCTGTAATCCTTCACATATTGTTCCGCCGCTCCTTTCGAACAACCGTATGGTGAGTGGAAATCGAGCGGCTCAGCCTCCGACACGCCCTCCGGAAGGGCATCGTAAGTGTAGCGGCGTCCCTGCTCACTTACTTTAATATGACCCATCTTTCCGTAGACTTTGTTGGTGGACGCATACAAGAACCGTACACCCTGCTGGAGCGCAAGTCTGGTTGCTTCAAGCACGTTGAACGTGCCGAGCGCGTTAATTTCAAAATCGCTACGCGGGTCGGCAACGGCTGTCGTTACCGCCACTTGCGCGGCTTCGTGAATCACCGCGTCCGCATCACGGTGAGCGGAGAACACACGCTCAACATCGTTAGCCGACCGGATATCGGCGTGATAAAAGCGGAAGGCCCCGCCCTGCGAATGCAGCCATTCGAGATTACTGGTGCTACCAGCCCGCGACAGGTTATCCAACCCGATCACAGTGGCATTCTTTCTAAGCAAACGCGCAGCGACGTGGCATCCGATAAAGCCAGCAGCACCGGTTACAATTACCTTCATAGGGGTAGTCCTACAGCGGGGTCGGCGATTGCCGTCATTTCCTCGCGCAGCCGCTCCATGGCACGCGGCCAGGAGAAGCGGGTCTGAGCTTCATTGCGGATACCTGGGTCCCACATCCCAGCCGCAAGGGGCGCCGAGGAAATCCGCTCGATAAACTCCGTCGCGCTGGGACAATGGACAACACCCCGCGGCAGGTCCGCGCCCAGGCTTTCGCAGATTGGAGTGCTCGAAAAAACGGTCTTTCCCATCGCCAACCCCTCGAGCACTTTGTTCTGAATCCCACGCGCCATGCGCAGAGGCGCGATGACTGCGGCGGAAGCCGACAGAAACGGTACCACATCCGGTGGCGACGCCTCTAACCAGATACCCGGGATTGAGCCCAGCGCTGTTACGTCGCGGCTGGGATGTCTTCCAATGATACCGAGTTCCAGTTTGGGGGTCCGCTTGCGCAACTCGCCCCAGACCTCCTTGGCAAACCACATCACCGCCTGGACGTTTGGGTAGTAGTCCATCGCGCCAACGAAAGCCAGGAAGGTCCGGCCCCTCAATGCCGGGATCTCCGGCGCCGTCGCGGGATTAAACCGGGAGAAGTCCACTCCGTTCTCGATGTATGTGGCGCTTGCTCGCAGCGCGAAACTCCTAAGCAAGGAACACTCCTGCTCAGTAATCAGGATAGTGCGACGCGACGATTCAGCATATAAAATCTCTTGCTTTCGCAGCCTCTTCGCCACGGCGTCAAAGAGAAATGCCGGCTTCCTCGTCGCCGAGTATTGAAACCACTTCTGTGAATCCACATCGGACATATCCAGTAGCACCGGGACATCTGGCGGCGCATATGGCGCCATCACCGTGGTGTAGGCAACGGTGGCTTCCAACTTGACGCGACCCGAGAGGCGCCTCACGTGGTCCTGCATGGCCGCGCTCTGGAAATAGCGCGTAATCAGGCAGGAGCCCTGGAGAAACCCCCATGTCGCTTTGGCGAGAGCAGCGTTCCGCGAGATCTTTTCCACATAGACTGATGCGCAATTGCGCATCGCCTTCGCGGCAGCAACTTCTGCGTCCGTACGCGCGAAGCAGACAAGGTGCAGGCGGTGTTGTTTCGCTATTTCCTGTACCCAAAAACAAGCGCGGATCTTCTCACCCTTATTGGGCGCGTCTGGTACGCAATGGGATAGATACAAAATGTCCATCATCAGCGAACACTTTCTGAAAAAGAAAACGGTTGACTTCATGCGAGTGCAAATCCGTTCAAAACCGCATGCGTCGGCGGCGTGTCAAGCAGAAATCAACCATGCAAGTGGGCAAAGAATTCTAAAAGGTCCCAACCGACCCCAGCTTCATTATTGCAGATCCACCATAACCCGCATCGGAAGGGCTCACTACAAGGGGGTGATTACCACCCGCTCCTCCGATCGAAACGAAACCCACACTCCCAAACAAAGTCGCAGATTCGCTTCAGCGCTCGAAAACCGCAGCTTCCATTCCTCTAAGACCGTCCAACTTGCACGTTAACTACCAACACCGGGTTGGCGAGAACCCTCGACGCTCCTCTCCTACGAAGCCTCGTACCTACCTATGAGGTTAAACCAGAAAAGGCTAGACCACAAAACGCATTTCACGGAGAAGCAATGGCAACAATTCCGAATCTTTTGCAGTCGCAGCCCGTCGGTCATCGTCCAATTCGCTGACTCGTGCCTAACCCCTGGGCGACGTCCAGATAGAGCCGAATTTGGCTCACGGGCGAGTTGACTTGGTCCCGAACTGGTGCTCCGACTGGACCGCAGCGGCTTCCTCTTGTGCGAGATCTGTCTCAATCTCCTACCGATTGCCGTGACAATACGCCAAGGCCGCGTGGACCTCAGCCAGCGTCAAGTGCGGGTACTCGAGGGCAATCTCTTCAGGAGTCATGCCCATTTTGTAGCAGCCCACGATTCGGCTGACAGTCAGCCCGGTGCCGGCAACTTTCGGCGTCCACTATGAATCTTCGGGCTGCGGTCGACTAAAGTCCCGATCTCGGTCGCTGAGGCCATACCCATAACTTACCGCGGTCCCCGATCTGCTCGATGTCGCGGGTGGCCCAGCGGCAGAAACTGCCCGGGCCATTCCCGCCGCATCGTGCCGGCCTTCCGCTTCTCGGTCGAGCTCTTCCAATTTTAGGCCACGTCGCCCTGGATCTCCCTCTGCGGTTCGCGCATTCTGCGAATTGCTCGCGCCACCCCAGACTCCGTAGATCCGAACTCATGCTCCTGATCTCCGAACCGGCCCACCAATGCTGCCTGCCGCGAGCAGCGTCCCGATCTCAATATGCGCTACTGCGAGACCGCGCAGGAACCGGCCAGCGATGCCGACGCGCTGGTGCTGGTCACGGAGTGGCGCGAGTTTTACAATCTTGACCTGGCGGCACTCGCGCGGTCCATCAGCTCGCTTTCTAACGTAACGGCGGGCGAAGGAACTACGGCCAGGACAGCCTTGGCCACCGCCGCCGCCGCATTCGCGTGGATCGTAATCGTGTCCTCTAGGCTCTGCACGTGCCCGCCGGCCACGTAGCATCCGTATGCGCCGCGCCGGGTGCGGTTTCGCGTCCCGGCCCGCTGCGCAGCCTCACGAAACCATGCTGCAGTGAGCCGCGCACGCAAAAGCCGCCTCAAGCGTCCGGTATTCCCTTGAAACTTTAGACGGCGGTAGCACGCCTTAACCGCCAGAATGTCGGTGGCGGCCAAAAAGGGTACCAAAATGGCGGCGAAGTGGTCCCCTACCAGGAGAGCCGTTCGGAGTGAGCCTTTCCCTCTTCTCAGAAGTGTTGTTAAGAACGGCCCGGAGCCGTCAAGGGCGCGCCGTTGTTGGGCGCGGCGAAGCGAACCCTTGACGGCGAGGACCGTTCTGAGATGATCACTGAAGAGGGAAAGGCGGGGCGAAAGATTGGCGAAAGGTGGTCCGCCATTTTGGTATCCTCGCCCGCCGCCTCTAACAATTACTCGTCGGTGGCGCCGGACCAGGTGCTGGCGCTGGCCGTGCCTTATTGGTACCGGGGTGTACTGGCCCGCCTGGATGCCAACTTCGATCAGGCCGCGGCGCCGGTGGAACTTCAGGGTGTGGATCCAATTGGTTTTGTTCAGGGCACCAATGCGCCCTACACCCTGCAGAGCACGGCGACGACGGACCTGGGCGGCGGCATCATCGAACGCACCTTGAACTTCGAGTCGATCACCGGCCCGGTGCAGCTTGAAGAGACACCCCTCAACGGAACGCTGGTGGTGTTCAGCGGCGCTCTGCTGGTCCCGGCCGGGCAGTACAGCATGACCAAGAACAAGATCACTTTCACCGGCCCGCAGACCGGGATCA
>OBLU010000436.1_pt1 | contig 39402 bp, 34 predicted proteins | sample 1518681 | NCBI WGS metagenome assembly OBLU01 (sample SAMEA3539304, study PRJEB22396) | soil metagenome | biome: tundra; feature: field; material: soil | place: USA | collected 2010-05 | depth 0.15 m
TTGCGAAGGACGCAGGCTTCACCGCTGCAGCCCCATGATCGCTTGTATTTTCATTCACGAAAGCTCTCACGCAACGCTCAATCGCAGATCGCCTGCAAAAGAAATCCATTGTACTGGCATGCGGCTTCTGAGTCTCCAAGCGCGTGCCAGCATCCAATCACTGCAACTATTCAAATTTCTTCTGGAGTCCTCCTCATGAGAGCAGCAGTCGTACCCTCCCTAAACGGCAAGTGGGAAGTAAAACAGTGGGAAACCCCCAAGGCCGGCCCCAATCAAGTGGTCATCAAGATTCACGCCAGCGGCCTCTGCTACACCGATGTTCACATCACGCACGGCGTAATTCCCACGCAGCTTCCCCGCGTGCTGGGCCACGAGCCGGTCGGCGAGATCATCGAAGTCGGCCCCGGCGTCACCTCCCGCAAAGTCGGAGACCGCGTCGGCGTCGGCTGGGTTCAAAAAGGCTGCGGCCGCTGCGAGTGGTGCCTGCGCAACAAAAAAGAACTTTGCCAGAACGCCATCTCCACCGGCATCGGTACGCAAGGCAGCCACGCCGAGTACATGCTCGCACACGCCGACGCCACCATGCTTATCCCAGACGCTCTCGGCTACGAGCAAGCCGCGCCCATTTTCTGCGCCGGATACACCGTCTGGAGCGGCCTGCGCCTCGCCGACCCCAAGCCGCACGAGCGCATCGCCGTGGTCGGCATCGGCGGCCTCGGCCATCTCGCGCTGCAGTATTCCAAAGCCTCAGGCTTTGAAACGATTGCCGTCACCAAATCCAAAGACAAAGAAAAAATGATTCGCGACCTGGGCGCCGATGAAGTCGTCGAGAGCGGCGAGAAACTTCTGGCCGCCGGCGGCGCCGACGTTCTGCTCGCCACCTCCAACTCCTGGTCGGCCACTGCCGAGGCCGCCAAAGGCATGCGTCCCGAGGGCCGCATCATCCTGATGGGCGTCGGCCACGAGCCCCTGAATTATTCTCCCGAACTCATGTTTAAGCGCGTCCGCCTGATCGGATCGTCGCAGAACGGCGTCGAGTACCTCTACGAAGCGCTCGACATCGCCGCCAGAGGCAAAGTCAAAGTAGTCGAGGAAATCTACAAGCTCGACGACATCGCCAAAGCCTACGACCGCGTAGCCGAAGGCAAAGTCCGCTTCCGCGCAGTAATTACGATGAATTAAGCGGTTTCGAACCGTGTGGGGGCAGCCGCCCCCGGCTGTCCTACGGAGTGCAGTTCCGGGAGCCATTCCCCCTCTGTGTACCTCCCGTGTCCCCTGTGGTTGACGATCTTAGGCCGCCCCGGCCAAGTCAGACTCTTGTCTCGAGACCCACAAACCTGCTATGTTAAACATGTTAAACAAATGCTCGGCATCCGTCTCGAACCCGAACTCGAAGAAAAGCTGGAGTCTCTAGCCAAAGAGACCGGCCGCAGCAAGAGTTACTACGCCCGCGAGGCCATCCGGCAATACTTGCAAGACCGCGAGGATTACCTGAAGGGGATTGCCGCCTTAGAGCGCCGCGAGCCCACCATTACGCTCGAAGAATTGGAGCGGCGGCTTGGTCTGGATTAATGAAGACTGGGCAAGGGAAGACTTGGCGGATTGAAATCACCCGCACCGCAACCAAGCAGATCACAAAGCTCGGCCCGCAGGCTCAGAAGTCCATACTGCATTTCTTGCGCGGGCGCTTTTCGCTCGCCGACAATCCGCGGCAATGGGGAAGGGCTCTGCAAGGCGAGAAGCGCGGTCTGTGGCGCTATCGCGTCGGAGACTATCGCCTGATCTGCGACATCCAGGACGAAAAGATCACCATCTTAGTGCTCGAACTGGGACACCGCACAGACGTCTATCGCTGATCCTCTGGCTGATGGTGCCCTAAATAACAATACGGACACAAAGTCATGAAGGAAGTCCCAGCGATTCCTACCTTTGTGGTAACTCTGTGTCCTCTGCGGTTCAAGATTTTAGGAAACCACCCGCTGGCTGATCTCCGCCCACGGTTCTGCTGCCTCATTGTAGAATCTAAGGTTTACTCGACACTCACTCTGATCTCCTTATGCCGCAGCAAGATAACTCGGAAGCTGCCACTGTTGCCCGCACCGGCAACGCCGACCACCCCGACCACCGCTACAACCCCCAGCGCGTGGAAACCAAATGGTCCGCACTCTGGCAAAGTGACCCCCAGCTCTACGCCGCCGAGCCCCACTCCACCAAAAAGAAATACTACGTGCTCGAAATGCTGCCCTACCCCTCCGGCGCGCTCCACATGGGACATGTGCGCAACTACTCCATAGGCGACGCCCTCGCCCGTTATATGTGGATGAACGGATACAACGTCCTTCATCCCATGGGCTGGGATTCCTTCGGCCTGCCCGCGGAAAACGCGGCCATCCAGAACAACACTCCGCCGCGCCAGTGGACTCTCGGCAACATCGCCAAAATGAAGGCGCAGATGAATCGTCTCGGCTTCGCCTACGATTGGTCGCGCGAAGTCACTACCTGCTTGCCCGATTACTACCGCTGGAACCAGTGGTTCTTTCTCCAGTTCTACGGCCAAGGCCTCGCCTATCGCAAGAAAAGCAAAGTCAACTGGTGTCCGAAGTGCGCCACGGTGCTCGCCAACGAGCAGGTCGTGGATGGATGCTGCTGGCGCCACGAAGACACGCTTGTCGAGCAGCGCGAGCTCGAGCAGTGGTTCTTGCGCATCACCAAATACGCCGACCAGTTGTTGCGCGACCTCGACCAGCTCGGTGGCTGGCCTGAAAAAGTCCGCACCATGCAGCGCAACTGGATCGGCCGCAGTGAGGGCACGCTCGTCGATTTCAAACTCGATTACGCGGAAAACCATACCGGGTTCGGGCCTGCAGGCTCGACCATCAGCGTCTTCACCACTCGCGTCGATACCATTTTCGGCGCCACCTCAGTGCAACTCGCTCCCGAACATCCCATCGTCGCCGATCTCGCCGCGGCCAACCCTGATTTGCGCGCCAAGGTCGATCAACTCATCGCCGAGCAGCGCAAAGCCAAAGAAGTCGGCGACATCGGCGAAATCGAAAAGCATGGCATTCCGACCGGCCGCTACGTCATCAATCCCTTCAACGGCGAGAAAGTTCCCGTCTGGGTGGCGAACTACATTCTCATGGACTACGGCACCGGCGCCATCATGAGCGTGCCCGCCCACGACGAGCGCGACTTCGAGTTCGCCAACAAATACAAGCTCGAAGTCCGCCTCGTGATTCTGCCTGTCGCCAACGACCCGGAGGAAACCGTCGCCGAGCCGCCCCTTCCGTTCACCGGACACGAGGGCATGCTGATCAATTCCGGCCCGTACAGCGGCCTTGACTGCGCCGATGCGATCGAGAAAATGTCCGCGCACGCGGAGAAAAATGGCTTCGGCAAAGCCACCATCACCTATCGCTTGAAAGATTGGGGAATCTCGCGCCAGCGCTACTGGGGCACGCCCATCCCCATGCTCTATTGCGAGAAGGATGGCATCGTCCCCGTGCCGGAAAAAGATTTGCCGGTGATTTTGCCGGAGAACGTCGAGATCAGTCTCGCCGGCGGATCGCCGCTCGGCAAATTACCGGACTTCGTCCACACGACTTGTCCCAGGTGCGGCGGCCCGGCGCGCCGCGAAACCGATACCATGGATACGTTCGTCGATTCCTCCTGGTATTTCTACCGCTACACCGACGCGCGCAACGACCGCGCTCCGTTCGACTCGAAGACCGCGCAATACTGGTTCCCCATCGACCAGTACATCGGCGGCGTCGAGCACGCCATCTTGCACCTTATCTACTCGCGCTTCTGGACCAAGTTCATGCGCGACATGGGCCTCATCACCAACGACGAACCCGCCGAACGCCTCTTCACCCAAGGCATGGTGATCAAAGACGGCGCTAAGATGTCGAAGAGTCTGGGCAACGTAGTCAGCCCCGACGAAATGGTCGCCCGTTACGGCGCCGACGCCGCACGTCTCTACAGCCTGTTCGCCGCTCCGCCCGACCGCGACCTCGACTGGCAGGACTCCGGCATCGAAGGCATCCAAAGATTTTTGGGCCGCGTCTATCGCTTTGTAGTGCGCAACGCCGTAAACCTTCCCGATGCGTCCGTAGAGACGTTGCAAGCAACGTCTCTCTCGCCCTCGTCCGGAACGCCGCAATCACCATCTCTCTCGCCGCAAGCGCGCGCCATCCAGCGCAAACTCCACCAAACCATCAAGCGCGTAAGCGACGACTTCCAAGGCCGCTGGCACTTCAACACCTGCATCTCGGCCATCATGGAATTGGTGAACGCGCTCTACGGCTATGAAGAAAGTGTAGCCTCTGACCGTGTGGGGCGGGCGCCCTCGCCCGCCAATGCCAGCGGTGAAACAAAGGCAGCAAGTCCGCAACAGTCTTCGACGGCAGACAGCGCCACGGCAGCACTGCTGGCCGAAGTGCAGCGCAACCTGGTCCTCTTGCTTGCTCCCTTCGCTCCCTATCTTGCCCACGAACTCTGGGAGATGCTCGGCGAGAAGGGGAGCCTGCTCAAAGCTCCTTGGCCCAAGTACGACGCCGCGCTGGCCAAAGAAGAAGAACTGGAAATCCCCGTGCAGATCAATGGCAAGCTGCGTAGCCGCATTATCGTGCCTGCCGATGCCGCGCAAGATTACGTTCTCGATCGCGCCCTCGCCGATGAAAAAGTACAGTCCGCCATCGCCGGCAAGCAGGTCGTGAAAAACATCTTCGTTGCCGGCAAGCTGGTTAACATCGTCGTGAAGTAGCCCTCATGTCCCGCGTCTCACCCACGCTCGAAGGCTTCCGTGCGGCGTTTCGCCGGCCTTCCCTGACGTTCGCCGAGATCGTCTGGCGCTGGACGGTCGGCGCGGTTGCCTGGGCGTTGTTCTTTTTTTCGTTCATCGAATACCTCGACACGCTGCCGGTGACCCACGGCGATGCGACTCTCCTCTGGACCAGGCAACCCTTGCTCGTGGGACGGGCGATCGCGCACATTCTTCGCGGCAGCCTGAGTCGCGCCGTGATGGCCGCGTTGTTCGCACTGATCGCGCTGTCGTTGCTCTGGATTGTCGCCGCCACCATCGGCCGCGCCGCCACAATCCGCGCCCTGCTCGAATACTTCCGTAGAGACGTTGCTGGCAACGTCTCTGCGGAAAGGTATGACGCGCCAAAGCCGCGGCCCTTCCGCTCGCTGATCGGCCTCAACTTCTTGCGCGCAGCGCTGGCACTGGCCGAAATCCTCGCCTTGATGGGCGCGGCAATTCTTGCCGGCTTCGCCTCACCCGATGCAAACCCTCGACCTGGCCTGGTGTTCATTCTTTTCTTGCCGCTCGCCGGTCTGATCTGCGTGGCGGGTTGGGCGTTGAACTGGTGGCTGTCGCTCGCAGGCATATTCGCGGTCCGCGACGGCGAGGATGCGCTGGGCGCGCTCTTCGCCGCCGTCGCTTTTTGTCGGGAACGCTGTGGACCAGTATTCGCGGTGAGCACGTGGACCGGGCTTGCGCACATCGCCGCCTTTAGCTCCGCTACCACCGCTGTTTCGCTGCCGCTGGGGCTCATCCACTTCGTACCGTCGCGGCTCGTGGTCGCCAGCGTTATTCTCGTGACGCTCGCGTATTTCGCCGTCGCGGATTGGCTGTACATGGCGCGCCTTGCCGGATATGTCTGCATCGCCGAAATGCCGGATGCGTCGCTCGCACCGTTGCCCCTTCCGCAAACGCCGCTCAGTGGAGATGTTGCTCTGGAGACCGCGATTGATCGCGACGAGCCGATCCTCAGCGATGTTTCGAACTTTGCCGTAGAGACGTAGCTTGTTCCGTTTCTGCTTGCGCCGCCGCAGATGTCGCAAGGAGGCTATCCAGCCGGGCGCCAGCAAGACGTTGCAAGCAACGTCTCTGCGATCTGGTCCTTTACACCGGCCATTCCATTTGAGAGACTCATCCGTGGAAACCCAATCCAGGCTCGACGAGTCGTTACTTAGTCAATCCATCGTCATCCTCGACTTTGGCGCGCAGTATACGCAGCTCATCGCGCGCCGCATCCGCGAACAGAGTGTTTTTTCCGTGGTGCTGCCCTGCACGGCCTCGATCGACGAGGTCAAGAACTGCGCGCCCGTGGGCATTGTGCTCTCGGGAGCGCCGTGGTCGGTCTACGACAAAGATGCGCCGCCGGCCGACCCGCGCGTTTTCGAGCTGGGGCTGCCCGTGCTTGGCATCTGCTACGGGCTGCAGTTCATGGTGCACACGCTCGGCGGCAAGGTGCGGCCGGCGGACAAGCGCGAGTACGGCCACGCGGAAATCGACATCGTCGCCGAATCGGCGCTGTTCCAGGGACTGGCGAAGCGGCAGGCGGTGTGGATGTCGCACGGCGACGAGGCGCTGGAACTGCCTCCGGGATTTGAGCTGACCGCGAAGACGTCTCATGCGGTGGCTGGAATCCAGAATGTGGCGAAGAAGTGGTTTGCGGTGCAGTTCCATCCTGAAGTTCACCACACCCGGAACGGCACGGAGATTTTACGCAACTTTGTGTTCAAGATTTGCGGAGCCAAACCCTTGTGGACGCCGCAGCACTTCATCGACTCGACGGTGGAGCAGGTGAAGCAGCAGGTGGGCAAGGGGCGCGCGATCTGCGCGCTTTCGGGAGGTGTGGATTCTTCGGTGGCGGCAGTGCTGGTCGATCGCGCCTTGCACGATGCGAGCGGCAAGTCGCGGCTGACCTGCATCTTCGTGAACAACGGCGTGCTGCGCAAGAACGAGTTCGAGAAAGTGCAGAAGACGCTGCACGACAAGCTTGGGCTGCGGCTCGACGCGGTCGACGCGACGGATCGTTTTCTCGGCAAGCTTAAAGGCGTCAGCGATCCCGAGAAGAAACGCAAGATCATCGGCAACGAATTCATCAAGGTGTTTGAGCGGGAGGCCCGCCGCATCGAGAAAGAAGAAGGCAAGGTCAAGTGGCTGGTGCAGGGCACGCTGTATCCGGATGTGATCGAGTCGCGCTCGGTGCGGGGGCCGTCGCAGGTGATCAAGTCGCACCACAACGTGGGGGGGCTGCCGGAAAAAATGAAGCTCAAGCTGATCGAGCCGCTGAAAGATCTGTTCAAAGACGAAGTCCGCAAGATCGGCCGCGACCTGGGCATGCCGGAAGAAATTTTGCAGCGGCAGCCGTTCCCTGGGCCCGGTCTGGCGGTGCGCGTGCTAGGGGAAGTTACGCCGGAGCGATTGGCGCTGCTGCGCGAGTGCGACGACATTGTGGTCACCGAAATCAAGCACGCCGGTTTCTACAACAAAATCTGGCAGGCGTTTGCCGTGCTGCTGCCGGTGATGTCGGTGGGCGTGATGGGCGACATGCGGACATATGCTTATACATGTGCGATCCGGGCGGTGAGTTCGGAGGACGGCATGACCGCCGACTGGGTTGCGCTGCCGCACGAAGTGCTGAAGACCATTTCGACACGAATTGTGAATGAGGTGAAGGGCGTAAACCGCGTGGTGTATGACATTACGTCCAAGCCTCCGGGGACGATTGAGTGGGAGTAGAAACGCTTCTAGCTTCTGGCTTCTAGCTTCTAGCTTGAACCCGCCCCTCCGGGGCTTTGTTATTTCCTCCTCTTTTACCCACGGCTTACGCCCCTTCGGCAAGCTCAGGGCAGGCTGTGGGCTGCATGCTGACGCCGTCCTTCGGCAGGCTCAGGGCAGGCTTTTGCGGCTGATTTGTCGCCATGCCGAAGCCGCTAATTTTCTACCCGACTACCTTGTTGGCTGGCTTGTTTGGCGGTTTTCATGATCCAGTCGCGGGCCATGCCTTGGATTTGTTTTCCGACCTGGTCCATATCTACTTTCTTCGGTTCTTTTTTCTTATTGACCTTTGCGGGGGCTGGTTGACGGCGGGCTTCGGCGCCGGATTGCTTGTGGTTGACGGCGGGTTGCGGGTTGACGACGGGTGGACGGGGAGGGGCTGTTGCTGGACTGACTGGGGCGGGTGCGGGCGGGCGTTGCGTTGGAGGCGCTGCGTTGCCGGTTGCCGTGATGCGAGTGGCGCCTATCCACGGGGCGTTGAGGGGATTGTGGTGCGGAGGCGGAACTCTAATTTCGGAGGGGGGCGGTTCGTCGACGTAGGTGGGATCGCCCTGGCGGATCAGGCGATCGGCTTCGGCTTCCAGGGCGGCGGCGGCCCTTTTCTTTCGGCGGCGCTGGGCTGCGGCTGCTGCTTCGGCGGCGGCCTCGGCTTTTTCTTCTTCAGCTTCTTCCGGATCTTCTTCAGGATCTGGGAAATCTTCTTCGCACCACTGGTCGCCGCCGATGCAAGTTTGGTCGATTGGTGCGGTGGTCGATGACTACATCCATGATGTGAGAGGGCCCGAAGGTGGTGTGGCGAAGGTTGAAACTGGCGGTCTGCAGGGCGTAGAGGAGCAGGCCGGCGATTTTGGAGTCGATTTGGCGGGAGGCGAGCAGGCGCATGATGTGCATGAGGGAGATCTGGATGGAATTGGCGTCTTCGAGGACGGGAAGATAGAAGCTGGCGCAGCCGTGGCGGGCGCGGTCGCCGCTGAGCTTGATGCGCTCCTCTTGAAAGCGTTTGTGGAAGAAACAGAAACGGTTGCGTTTGAGTGTGGGAGAGCGGCACTGGGTTCCGTTGACTTTGAGATGCTGACAACGCGGGACGCTGAAGAGTGACATTGTGGTCTCCTACCCCCCTCCCCCCTGGTCTATTGGAATCAGGGAGGTGGCGGGAAATTGTGAAACAATCTTAGGGCTGCAATGAGTTAGGGGCAAAATCTTGATTCCTAACGAGTTATGGGTGCGGGGAAGCATGTTTTGGTTGAGCTATAGGATTAGTATTGGATATTGCCGGGAGGTGGTCAAGGTTAGTGAACATTGAGGGAGAGAGAGAGCTGTGAAAATGTGTAGGGAGAGCTGGCCACCATAACTCGTGTGGAGACGGGCGACTCTTCACTCGCGGGCTTATTTCAAGCCCAGCTCGCCATCGTACTGTCGGATAACCCCGTAGCACTCGCAGGCGGAGTCTTCAAGTTTCTTGCGGTTCACGATCTTTACTGCGCCACGCGTGTACTCGATGATCCCCTTCTTCTGCAAAGCACCAGCAGCCAGGCTCACGGTAGGCCTGTCTGTCCCCAGCATGCCTGCCAGAAAATCATGTGTGATGGGCAGCGACCCTGAATCCACTCTGTCCTGAGTCATCAGCAACCACCGCGCAAGGCGCTGCTTAATATCGTGCAGCCGATTACACGCGGCTGTTTGCGCCACCTGCATACCCCGAATTGCGGTATAGCGGTTCAACATCAATTGCAGGTGTGGAGTGGATTCCAAAATATTTTGCAAAGTTCCAACTTTTGCCCGAAATCCGTCGCCCGTGATTTGTACCACCGCCCGCAGCGGGCCCCTGCTCAGGCCAATAGCCGCCGGTGTTCCTGTAAAACCCTCATTGCCAACTATGCCAGCTTCGACGGTTTTTCCATCTTTCATTACGACTACAAGAGAAATCAAGCCTCGATTCGGGAAATACGCAAACTCCAGCCTTCCACCTGTCTCGTGAAGGACTAGATGGTTTGGCAGGCGGACGTATTCGAGGTGAGGGCGAAGTGAGTTGTAGTCGCTATCGGAGATCGATAGAAGTACTTTGTTGCTGACTGGCTTTCCTGCGGCATTCGTCCGCTCGCCAGGCTGCACGATTTGGAGGTGTTTGCGCGCCACAAGCGAGAACCGAAAAACCTCCCGGAGCGGGGATGAGCTCACCCGCCGTGATGTGCGAAACAGGAACTCTGCTTGTCCGCGCTACTCCGCAGAGTATACAGGGTCCAAACACGACGCTTCTGTAGGGTATCCTACATTGGTTTACCGCTGCTCCGCGCCCGCATCGCGACGCACGAAACGCGACCATTACTTAAAGCGATTCGGCTTCACTTCAAACCAGGCTCCCAAAGTCAGACGTTCGCGCCGAACAAAACTTTTCCATGTATGTAGGATGCCCGACAGACCATCCAAATTGGCGCGTGTAAGCTTCGCCCATCGCTCCATGCATCTTCCGCCACCGGCCAGACTGGGTGACGGTTTTCTGTTGCAATCAGGCAGTACGCCGCTGTGAAAGGAGAACGTTTCGTCCCTTGACGGCAAGCAGGTACTAGGCATGCGGTCAGACAACGCTGGGGCGCAGCGACATAGGTGGCCATGAACCGGAAGCTGGTATGGATTGAGCAACAGCGTTTTCGGGGTTTTGGTTGCTCCGAATGTGACTGGCGGTTCCAACCCTCTGGTCCGCCCGCCGGGGCATCTTTCGATGAAATGATGCGCAACTTCGAGTTGCAGCGCGACAAAAAATTTACATCGCATGTTTGCGCCGATCACCCAAAGAGCCAAGAGCAGAAACTCTGAATAATTCAAACCGCACCCCTGCAGTAGCCTGTGGAAGTCGTGCCCTTCCCGGTCGTGGCCGGGTCTGAGAGCCGGCCCCACACAGGCGTCAGAGAAAAATCCCAAGCGGGAGGCGGCCTTGGAATCCCACCCTTGCAAGAACGCAAGGGTGGGCACCCGCTATCAGAATCGGGCCACGCGAAAATGCGGGACCCGAAATTAGACGTTGCCGGATACAATTCCGGTTTATGGATGGCGCTGGTACTGCCGAGTCCGTCTCCGATGAGCTAGGTGAGGAGCGCCGCGGTCGGGCGCTTCCGGCCCTCGCCGTTGGCATTCTGGTTGGGCTGTGTACAGCCAAGCTGCTGCTGCACATTTTCACGAGCGTGCGGCACTACGGCTACTTCCGCGATGAGCTTTATTACCTGGACATGGCGCGCCATCTGGATTGGGGCTACGTCGATAGCGCGCCGCTGATTGCCGTGTACGCCAAAATCGCGCTGGGGATGGGCGGTTCGCTGGCGGCGCTGCGCATTTTGCCGGCGCTGGCGGGCGCGGCGCTGGTGGCGATCTCCATTTTGATCGCGCGCGAGCTGGGCGGCGGACGGTACGCGCAATTCCTCGCCGGAGTCTGCATGCTGCTGTGCCCCGCCGTGCTGTGGGGGGACAGCCTGATGACCATGAACGCGTTCGAGCCGCTGTTCTGGATGGGCGGAATGCTGGTGGTGGCGCGGATCTTGCGCACCGGCGAGTCGCGGCTGTGGTTGTGGTTCGGCGTGCTCGCGGGACTTGGGCTGGAGAACAAGCACTCCACGCTGTCTTTCGGATTCGCGGTCACCATGGCTCTGCTGCTGACGCAGCATCGCCGCGAGTTCGCCCGGGGGTGGATCTGGATCGCCGGTGTCATCGCGGCCGCGCTCTTCCTCCCGAACATCATCTGGCAAATCCGCCATCACTTCCCGACGATCGAAGACCTGGAGAACGTTCGCCGCGAAGGCAAGAACGTGGTGCTGGGGCCGCTCGCGTTCGTCAAGGGGCAGATCTTCGATATCGGCCCGATCTTGTTGCCGGTCTGGCTCGCGGGCCTGGTGTGGTTTCTGCGCGACCGCCGCTGGCGCGTGCTGGGCCTAACGTTTGCCGTCTTCTTTGTATTGATGGAAGTTGCACATGCCAAGAACTATTACGTGTTCCCGATCTATCCGATGCTCCTGGCGGGCGGCGCTGTGGTGATTGAGCGAGGGCTGGTAAACCGCGCCGCTTGGACGCGCGCGGCCGTCGTCGGCATCATCGTGCTGGCGTCGCTTCCCGCCGTGCCGTTGGTGACGTGGTTCTTACCGCCGGAGCGCCTCCTGGCCTATCAAGACGCGTTAGGCTTCAAACTCTCCAAGGCCGAGGTGCACCACGAGTCGCTGTTGCCGCAACCGATTGCCGACCAGTTCGGATGGCCCGAGATGGTGGGTGAGGTGGCCGGCATCTACAACTCGCTGCCGCCCGAGGAGCGGGCCCAGACCGGCATCTGGGCCGGCAACTACGGCGAAGCGGGAGCGATTAACGAGTTCGGGCCTGGGTACGGACTGCCGCGTGCCTGGTCGCGCCACCAGACCCATTGGTATTGGGGACCGCCGCCGCAGGTGTACAAAAACCTCATCGTGATTCAATGGAGCCTCGACGACGTGCGCGATAACTGCACTTCGTTTCAAACCTTCGAGCACTACCAGCGCTTTGGCATGGGCGAGGAAAACGCACCCATGTACCTCTGCCGAGGCGTCACCTTCGACATCCAGAAGATCTGGTGGCACTCCCACCACTGGAATTGAGGCTTAAGGTAAGTGGCCAGGGGCCAGTGGCCAGTTAAGACCGCCACGGATCACTACAAGCCATCTCATAATGAACCCAGGAGTATACTGCCGGATCCCTCAGGGGCTAAAGCCCGCGTCTTTATTGGCTCTGGGCGGCACGGCTGAAGCCGTGCCCTTCCCAAAACGATTTATGAGACAGCTTGTAGCTACTGGCCACTTACTTGACGATCCGGCTAGGGTTGGTCGCGGTGGACCGTATCCAGGGAGAAGGCGGGGAGGCAGACGGCGATGTATTCGGCGCCGCCTTGGTGGGGAGTGGAGTAGCGGATCCATTCGCCGGCGTGGGCGATGACGGCTTGTCCGGCGGCGACGTCGAGGGAACCGGTTTTGTGTTCGACGCGGAGGGTGCCTTTGAGGACGATGGTGAACTCGTCAAAGGCGGGAGTTTGGCCGGGCTCGAGCCATCCGGCGGGGCTGCGCATGTGGGCGACGCTGGCGGCCGAAGTTTGGGAATTGACGCGTCCGATGTATTCGTCGATGAGTTTGGGCTCGTTGCCGGCGGATTGGATGCGGGTGGGTTGCGGGATGAGGATCGGGCTTCGGCTTTCGGGCTTCGGGCTTCGGCTTTTGGCCTCCGGCTTCTGGCTTCTGGCTTTCGTGTTGCGGAGCATTATTGGGTCTAGGTATGAGTGTAACGCGGCGGAGAGATCGAGGGGAACTCTCCGCCGATTGAAGAGCAAACCAACGAGCCGGCCATTATGGGGACAGAGGAGGTGTGGGCGGAGGTGGCGTGGGCGGAGGGAGCGCGGGAGGAGGCGGCGGGATGCTGGTGTCGGGCGGCGGAGGCGGCGGTTGCGGGCGCTTGGCAATGGGCTGCACGGGCGCAGGATGCTGTTCGGCGTCGCGGTTGGCCTCGGCGACTTGATCCGTTTCCAGAATTAGGGAATGGGGCAGGACCATCTCGACGGGCGAGCCTACGTCGAGGAAGAAATTGTGAGTGTTGAGGAGCAGCGCGAGCGAGGCCACGGCGCCGATGGCTCCGCCGACCACGGCGCCGATGACGGTGCTTTTCCCGGCGCTGCCAGGGGCGGTTACGCTTGATGTAAGGCAGCCCGGCGGCGGTCCGGTACAGCCGGGCGGGAGAGTGCTGGTGATGGTGTTGGGTTGCGTATTGGCGACGGAGTGGCCAATCAATGCGCCGATGCCGAAGCCGGCCGCGGGAAAGGCGATTGCGCCGACGATGCGGCCTTGGCCGGGGTCTTTGAGGGCGTAGCCTTCATCGCTTTCCAAGGTTATGGGACCGGAGATGGTAGCTACATAGCCGTCGGGGTAAGTGATCGACATGGACTGCAGGTAAAGTTCGCCGCGGCTGCCATTACGACCGAGCCTGTCTACTTTTCCTTGAATCAGGATGCCGGCAGGGATGACGACTTGGTTGCCGGCGGAGATGGGAGAAATGACTTGGGCGTAGATGTCGTCGCCGCGATGGATGTACCGGCTCTCGATGGGATGCGTGAGCACGAGAGCAATGCTGGTTCCGGCGGGAACGGTTATGGTAGTGGCTTCGGGCGCGGGTTTTGCGGATGGGAGCGCGTCGTCCTGCGAGGTGGTTTTCGAACCCGATTGCGGAGTTGGCGTTGGAGTTTCCTGCGCAAGGCTGGAGAGAGCTAAGAGCAAAGTGGAGGTTAGGGCGCTGCCTTGCCTGATTTTTGTTTTGGCCAGAGACAGAAATGCTGTGGTCGAGAGAGTGCGAAGGCCGCGATTGTTTGCAAACATCTGGTGCCTCCTGTTGAAGGTTGGAGCCTTCGGTTCGAGTGGCGCTTTGGGAGCCGGAATGGCTCTCTGGCTTAGTAAACATGGAGGCGGCGGGGAAGTTGCATAGAGATTGGTGAAGAATTGCAAAGGTAAATGGAGATTCGTAAAGGGCGTGTCAGATGGCGCAATTGGAATGAGAGCTGGTTTCATCGATATGGTTTCGACTACGAGGGCCTTGCCTCGGGAGCTTAAAGCCCGCATTGATCCTGGATGCTTTACGCGGCGCTGAAGCGCCGCTCTTCCACGTGACTGTCGGGGTATCGGTTACAATCCTCGCTTATGTTCTATCGCTCGGACAATCGCGCTACTGACCAACTGCGGCCGGTTTCGATCATTCCAGACTTTATTACAACGGCGGAAGGGTCGGTGCTGATTGAGGTGGGGAACACGCGGGTGATTTGTACTTCGTCTATCGAAGAAACTGTGCCGCCATTTCTGCGCAACTCTGGCAAGGGATGGATCTCGAGCGAGTATGCGATGATTCCGCGGGCGACGCTGACGCGGACGCCCCGGGAAGTGGCGAAGGGGCGGCCAAGCGGGCGGACGCACGAGATCCAGCGGCTGATTGGGCGGTCGCTGCGCGCGGTGACCGACCTGGCGCGGCTGGGCGAGCGCACCATCTGGATTGATTGCGACGTAATCCAGGCGGATGGCGGGACGCGGACGGCTTCGATCACGGGCGCGTTCGTCGCGCTGGGGCTGGCGCTGGAGAAATTGGTGGAGGCCGGAACTCTGACTTCGGTTCCGTTGAAGGATTTTGTGGCGGCGGTGAGTGTGGGAATTGTGGACGGAGAAATCCTGCTCGACCTTAGCTATGAAGAGGACTCCCGCGCCGAGGTGGACATGAATTTTGTGATGACTGCCGGGCACAAGATGGTGGAGGTGCAGGCGACGGCGGAGCGGCAGGCGTTCGATGAAGCGCAGTTCGCGAAGATGCTGGGGTTTGCGCGGCAGGGCGTGCAGTCGCTGATCGCCAAGCAGCAAGGGGTGTTGAGTGGGCTGACGTTGCGGCAGTAGTGGCGGAACTGCGGGAACTGCGTCAGATTTGACGGGCGTCGCCCTACGGGCAGAACTCCCTTGAGAAAACACGCGGCTTATTGGAGTGTCGAATATCCCACGACTTGACCCGAATCGTTGATTGCGGTCGCGGTTGAGTAGATGCCGCCTAACACTCCCAAATCTTGGATCTGATTGGGAGCCGTCCAAATGACGGCGTGGATTGTCGGGCTGACAGTTTCGTAGCTGCCCACAATTACTCCCAGACTGTTGATTCCGTCAGCGTTGCTGAAGTTCGTTCCCAAGGGACCGAGACCCTGCATTCCGCCGGCCCGGGTCCACAGAAACGCGAGATTGTCTGAATTGCCAACCACGCTACCGGAATCGTTGATCGCTACAGCAATACTGTTATCTACTCCGAAAAGGGTTCCGAGGTCGATCATGGCATGCCGAGTTCGCAAGAAGGCATGGTAAGGGGTCAGGTTCGACGTCAGGGTTGACTCGCCTACGACTGCGGCAAGGCCGTTGATGCCAAAGGCGTAACTGTTGTGCCCAGGTAGCGCTCCGAGATCGATCATGCCCTTCTTACGGCTCCACAGAAACGCGTGATTGTAGTGATCTCCCAGCTTTGTCGAGGTGCCGGTGACCAGGCCATACTTGTTAATTCCAGTCGCTGAACTGGAGTTCCCACCCAGGGTGCCCAGATCCCTCATCCCGTCGCTCGCGCTCCAGAGGAATGCATGACTCTCCCCGGCGGCGGTGGTTGACCATCCGACAACATGCCCAAAATCGTTAATCCCGAGGGCAGCACCCGAGCTACCCCCGAGAGTGCCCAGGTCTTGCATGCCTCCGCTTTGGGTCCAAAGAAAGGGGCGCAACTTACTGGTGAGCGAAATGTAGTAGCCCACTACTTGTCCACTAGAGTTAATGGCCTGAGCGTAGCTGCTGCCGCCGAGGCTTCCGAGGTCTTGCATCCCGGTGCTGGCAGACCAAATGAACGCGTGATACGTTGTCTGCGCCAATGCGACCCCTGAGAATAAGAACGACGCCGCAACGACCAACCGGCACAGTAGAACAGACCTCTTCACGGATGCGCTCCTTGCACGAGAATTATGATGGGAACGGATGTTTGATCCGGGGGAGGCTTAAGTCTCCCGATCGAAAGTCTGGCCAACCTTCCGCCAAACTGACAGGCACGAATCGTGGCGCGACGCCAGCATAGCCGACATTGGCCGCTTGTCAATAGCACTTGCGAGGGTGTCTGGAATGCTCGACGCTGTAGCTATGCGATGGAGACGGTTTTGATGTTCATGAATTCGCGGATGCCGTTGGCGGATAGCTCGCGGCCGTGGCCGGAGTGCTTGACGCCGCCAAAGGGGATGCGGGGATCGGAGGCGACCATTTTGTTGATGAAAACCATGCCGGCTTCAAGTTCATTGATGAAACGTTCGCGCTCGCGGCCGTCGGTGGTCCAGGCGCTGGCGCCGAGGCCGAAGCGGCTGTCGTTGGCGAGGCGGATGGCTTCGTCGATGTCTTTGACGCGGAACAGCGATGCTACGGGGCCGAAAAATTCTTCGCGGTAGGCCGGCGAGTCTTTGGGGATATTGGTCAAAACCGTGGGCGCGTAGTAATTGCCCGGCTGCTTCAGGGGATGGCCTCCGGTTAAGAGTTTGGCGCCGGCTTTGACGGTTTTCTGAACGTCGGCATCGAGAGATTTCACGGCGTCGGCGGTGGCGAGAGGGCCGAGTTCAGTCTTCTCGTCGAAGGGATCGCCTACGCGGAGATTCTGCATGCGGGTGACGAACTTGTGCTCGAACTCGGCGGCGATGGACTCGGCGACGATGAAGCGTTTGGCGGCAATGCAGGACTGGCCGTTGTTGACGACGCGAGCCTCGACGGCGGTGGTGACGGCGGCGTCGAGATCGGCGCTGGGCATGACGATGAAGGGGTCGCTGCCGCCGAGTTCCAGCACGACCTTCTTGATGCGCTTGGCGGCGGCCATTCCGACCTGGATGCCGGCCTGCTCGCTGCCGGTGAGCGTGGCGGCGACGACGCGCGGGTCGTTGAGAATTGCGTCCACCTGCTGCGAGCCGATGAGCAGGGTTTGAAACGCTCCTTGGGGAAATCCGGCTTCGAGAAAAATCTTCTCAATGGCGAGGGCGCACTGGGGAACGTTCGAGGCATGCTTGAGCAGTCCGACGTTGCCTGCCATCAGCGCCGGAGCGGCGAAACGAAACACCTGCCAGAAAGGGAAGTTCCAGGGCATCACGGCGAGAATGGGCCCGATGGGAAGATAACGGACAAAACTTTTCCTGGCACTGGTCTCGATGACTTCGTCGGTGAGGAAGCGCTCGGCATTGTCGGCGTAGTAGCGGCAGCCGCCGGCGCACTTCAGGGCCTCGGCTACGGCGGCTTTGTAGGGCTTGCCCATTTCCAGCGTCATCAGGTGGGCGAACTTGTCTTTGTCGCGTTCGAGAATCTCGGCGGCCTTGAGCATCCGGCGAGCGCGCTCGGGGAAGGGAGTGCTGCTTTCGGCTCGGAAGGCGGTGACGGCTAGCTGGAGTTTTTGCTCGATTTGCGCGTCGGAAAGAGGTTGAAAGGTTTGGAGGACTTCGCCGGTAGCGGGATTAATAGTGGCAATGGCCATAATGGGTAGTTCCTTCGGGATGTGGTGTCTAAGAAGTCTCTCTAGAAATGATTCGATTCTTAATTGTCTGCCTGCGCAGGGGGCGCTGGAAAGCCTGAAGTAGTCATAACACTATACCATTGGTCGGGGCAAGGCCGGCTCTCGCTAGCTGCAGAAAGGCCCAAACTGCCAGCACCGTAAATAGGATCACTTGCGCGAGATGGATCCAAAACCAGTTGTCAGTCGGACCGTCCCAAAACGAGCCGTCGCGCCGCATCCTGGGGCCAGACCAACGTGAAAAAGATCAGCAGGTAGGCTATGGTTCCGAATGTAGTCTGCAGTCTCGTTCGTGAGTCGCTTGGTTTACAATTGAGTGTTTTCGAGCACTCATCTTCTGTGCAGTCCTGGAGGAATCTATGAAGCTTACCCCTGGCAAACTTGCGGGTCTCAGAAAAGTCTCGAACGAGCGCGGCGTGATTGCGGCGGCTGCGATGGATCAGCGCGGGTCGCTGCAGAAATCGCTGGGCAAAGAAAAAGGTGGCGAGGTCAGCGACGCCATGATGGAGGAATTCAAGACGCTGGTCGCCGAGGTCTTGACGCCACATGCCAGCGCCATTTTGCTCGATCCGGAGTGGGGACTGCCAGCTTCGAAGCGGCGCGCGAAGAACGCGGGGCTGTTGCTGGCTTATGAAAAGACTGGTTATGACAAGACTGGGCCGGGAAGGTTGGGAGACCTGCTGGATCACTGGTCGGTGCGGCGGTTGAAAGAAGCCGGGGCTGACTGCGTGAAGATTCTGCTTTACTACACGCCGTTCGATCACAAGGACGTGAACGACAAGAAGCACGCGTGGGTGGAGCGTATTGGCGATGAGTGCCGCGCGAATGACATTCCGTTCTTCCTGGAGTTTGTGGGCTACGAGGAGGGCGCGGACGAGAAGGGATTGGAATACGCCAAGAAGAAGCCGCAGATCGTTACCGAGAGCATGCGGGAGTTCAGCAAAGACCGTTACGGCGTGGACGTGCTGAAGGTCGAGGTGCCGGTGAACATGAAGTTTGTCGAGGGCGCGAAGTGCTTCGGCGGGCAGAAGGCATACACGAAGAAAGAGGCGATTGACCTGTTCCACAAAGCGGCGAACGTGGCGACTAAGCCGTTCATTTATCTTTCGGCGGGCGTGAGCAACGCGGAATTCAGCGAGACGCTGGAGTTGGCGGGCGAATCCGGGGTGAAGTTCAACGGCGTGCTGTGCGGGCGTGCGACGTGGAAGGATGGGATTCCGATTTATGCCAAGCACGGAGCGGCGGCTTTCCGGACGTGGCTGGAGACGGAAGGGGTGAAGAACATCAACAACGTTAACGGGAAGCTGAAGGCGGCGACCTCGTGGCATTCGATCTACGCAGTGGAGCCGGTGCTGGCGGGCGCGTAGGTTTAGGATTGGTTGTGGGGGCGCGGGCGAACTTGCCCGCGCTTTTTGTTTTGTGTTGGATTTAGGATTCCCTTAGGAGAGTTTCATGGACTCGAAGACTCAGACCGCTCTTATTACTGGCGCCTCTGGAGGCATTGGATATGAACTGGCCAAGCTGTTTGCGCGCGACCACTATGACCTTGTGCTGGTTGCTCGTCGATCGGGCAAGCTGAACCAGGTGGCCGCTGAACTGCAGGGGCAGTTTGGGGTCGGCGTGAAAACGGTTGCGCTGGATCTGGTTGCGTCACCGGCTTCTGAGTTTCTCTTCGACCAGTTGGGGCGGGAGGGGGTTGCGGTTGACGTTCTTGTGAACAATGCTGGGTTCGGTGGGTTTGGCGAGTTTGCTGCGATGACGGAGGAGGAAATTCTGGGGCAGATTTCTCTCAACATTACGGCACTCACTCATCTGACCCGGCTTTTTCTTCCGGCGATGCTGGCGCGGCGCGGGGGCAAGATCATGAATGTGGCTTCTACTGCGGCTTTTCAGCCGGGGCCGTTGATGGCCGTTTACTACGCGACCAAGGCTTACGTGCTTTCGTTCTCGGAGGCGCTGGCGAACGAAGTGGCTGGCTCGGGCGTAGTGGTGAGCTGTTTTTGTCCGGGAGCCACGGATACTGGTTTCGCGAAGCGGGCTGGCACGGAGGATTCGCGGCTGTTCAAGAAACTCCGGCCGATGAATGCGGAAGCTGTGGCGCGGGACGGCTACCGGGGGTTGATGGCGGGGCGGACAGTCGTTATCTCGGGTTTCCAGAATTGGCTGGTGGCGGAGTCGGTGCGGTTTGCTCCGCGGAAGGTGGTGACGGCGATCTCGCGGTGGGTGGCGGAGAAAGTTGAGTAGGGCGGCCGCGCCTTTTCACCAGAAGCTCTATTCACTCCAAAAGTACCTCAGGGGGCTGAAGCCCGGTCCAAATGCCTGTCTTCAATGCAGGCCTGGAAGGCCTGCTCCACCCGTTTGCTCTCCCTCCAAACCACGCACTGGAACCCAGGTTCTTTCTTTAAGAGGTGCTTATCGCAGCGCTGGAAGCGCTGCGCCACCCAAAATCTAGCGGCTACTGCGTTGACTGGAGTTGCGCGGTTAGTTGGTTGATGGCGGAGACGTCGAAGAAGTTGGATAGGTCGGCGTGGCCGGCCAGGGTGTCGCGCTGTTTGCCTTCCACCAGGATTTTCACTTTCAGAATGCCGGGGAGGTTGGCGGACAGAGTCTGGATGAGAGACGCCACGGTGAGTTCTTCGGACAGAACGCCGGAGCGATGGCCGTCGGCGAAGGCTGCGTTGATGTCGATGACGGCCATTCCGGGATCGACCAGGTAGACGCTGCGAATGTCGGAGCCCTCCGGCAGCGGATGGGGCGAGGATTTGCCGAGGTATAGGGCAAGTAGGGCACGGAGCAATTCTTCGGCGCGTTGTTGACGGACGGAAGGGAGCGGAATGCGGGCGGACTGCGCGTGGAGCACGCCGAAGTCGTCATAGGCGACAAACAGGGTCACTTGCTCGGTGGGCCCGGCGACGGGAGGAACGACGGGACGGGTGTCGAGGGAGGCGACGGGACCGGCGGTGGCGCGTCCGCGCATGTGCCATGCGTAGAGGCTCATGCCGAGCACGGCGAGCAACAGCACCGAGACCGCGAAGTAAAGATGGCGAGGAATCATGGTTGTCCAATCATTGTTTTCCAATCATGGGGCGGCTCCGAGCTGGGAGCGAATGGCGACGATTCCGTTGGCCACTGCGCTGACGATGAGTTGCTGGTAATCCGGCGAAGTAAGTGGAGTGAGATCGGATGCGGGCGGGGCAACCTCGACTGCGATAGCAGCGGTGACGATGTTATTCAGAGGGCGGAGAGGCGCAGTCAGAGTACGGACGGCGACCTGTTGCTTTTTCAATTCGGCGGCGACACTGGCGGCGGCGGCTTGACTGAGGGGGATGGAGGACTGCTGCGCCGTGATCCAGGAACGGAAGGGGCCGCGGTCGTCGTCACCGCTGTAGGGAAGCAGCGCGGTGTAGAGGCGAACGCCGTGGCCGCTGGAAGCGGCATGCAGGGCGACATAGACGGCGGCGTGGGCGGTGTTGGCGAAAAAGGCGCGGTCGTCAAGGGAGAGGTTGGCGTCAGAGTCGCGCAGGACGAGGGTGGGGATGCCGCGATTCTCGAGTTCCTGGCGGAGACGGCGGGCGAAGGCGACGGTGACGTCCTTCTCGGCGAGGGTGGAGCTGAGGGCCTCGCCGCGGTCATTGCCGCCGTGGCTGGCGTCCACAACGGCGAAGTAACGGCGCGGGCTGGAAGCCGACGGATTTGCCGGGGACTGGGTGGCCGGGTTGCCTGGCGCCGGAGTCGCGGCAGGCGCAGGAGTTGCGGTTGCGGCGGGTTGAGATTTTGTGGGAGCGAGGGTGATGGTTCGACCATCGGCGCTGAAGCTGGCGAGGAGCGGGACGGTGGTGGTTACGGTGATTTCGGCGGCGCCATTGCTCTCGGAATAAGTGGCCGAGGGAATGGTTTTGCTGCCGAAGGTGAGTGTGGGAGAGGCTGGCGCGGTGACCGGTTCGCGGCTGAAGGTCATGCGCAGTTTGCCGGGTTCGGAGGCGACGGAGGGATTGACGGGCGCGGTGAAGCGAAAGACCAGGTGCGAAGGATCGTCCGGGGACACGGAGGCGGTGAAGTGGGTGGCGATGCTGCCGATGAAGAGACGGCCGGACTCCTGGTGCAGAGTTGCGGGACCACCCAGGAAGCGGGGCAGGATGGAATTGAGGGAGGCCAGGGGGACGAGGCCGCGTCCGTTTTCCATGAGGAATTTTCCGGAGAGGTCGGTGTCGCGTCCCTGGATGCGGGCGTGGCTGTTGCCAACGGTAAAGTCGCCGAGGATGTTGTTGTAGTGCAGACGCCAGCGGGGAGGGTCGGACTTTGCGCTGACCGTTCCGAGGGGATCGAGTAATTCCAGCAAGCCAATGTAGTCACGGCCTTGCCGCTGCACGACGGGCAAGGAATAGTTGGCAGCGGTGGAGTAGATGGAGAGACGCTTCTCGGGAGCTGCGGCGGAAGCAAGGAAGACGGCGAAGAGTAAGAGGATGCTGGCCGCGAGGGCACGGCTGGAAGAGGCTGTGACGCAACTACGTGCCTTCCCTGAAGGGACTCGGTTTTGTTCCGCTTTGCTTTCCCCGCACTTACGTGCGGAGCTAGTGAATGCCGTCGCTTCGCGACTCAAGCCTCTGCGAGTCCGGCTTTCGCCAATCCAGATTCTAATCGAGCGCATAGATGGTCAGTCCGCTGAGGAGCTTGGGGTAGAAGTCGGTGGATTTCTGGGGCATGACCTCGCCGGCGAAGGCGATGTTGCGGACTTGCTCCATGCGGCAAGGATTCATCAGGAAAGCGATATCGGCGTGAGGGCCGTTTGCGTTGCGTACTTGCGCCAAGGCCTCGGCAGCATCGCGGATGTAGGAGATGTTCTGCTGGTTGCGGATGGATTCCTCGGAAAGGTGCAAGACCTTTTCCAGCAAACACTTGTGCAGTTGGACCACGTCCAGCGCTTGTTGGCGGATGGATAGGTCGGCGAAGACTTGCGGGGTGTTCGGATTGGGATGGTGCAGCAGGAAGGCGCGGTTGGCGGTGACGGCGAGGATGGTGGTGCCAGCCCGTCCGGACTCGCGGAGGATCGTGGTGGCGCGGGGCGCGTCGAGGGCGGGGTCGATTTCGTCGATGTCGAAGAAGGCGCGAGCGGAATTGCGGAAGGCTTCTTCCGAGAAGGAGGGCAGGCTGTGAACGAGGCGATGCGTCGGCAGGATGAGCAGGCCGGGGCTGTTCATGTTGACGAAAGTCATCATGGCGAATTCGTAAGGAGCTTTGCTGGGACCTGGAGCGGGCTGAGCGTTGGGAGAATCGGCGGCGCGGCGTTCATTGCAGTAGGTGAGAGCGGTTTCGTAACGGTGGTGGCCGTCGGCGATGATAAGTTTTTTGTCGCTCATCGCGGTTCGGACTGAATCGATCAGGCGCGGATCGGAGACTTGCCACACACGATGAACGACACCATATTCATCGGTTATCGCAACATCGGTGACCGCAATGGCCGGATCGGCAGTGGTGGCGAGGAGAGATTCGACCTGGCCGGAGTCTTCATAGAGCATGAAGATCTGGCCGAAATGGGCGCGGGTGGCGCGGAGCAGATCGAGGCGGTCGGCCTTGGGCTTGGCCAGGGTTTGCTCGTGGCGGAAGACGACGCTGGCGGAATAGTCTTCGATGCGGCCCAGGGCGATGAAGCTGCGGCGTTCCAGTTCCGAGGCCGTTCCGGGGAGAGTAAAGCGCTGGGAATAGACGTAAAATGAGGGAAGGGAATCCTGGCGCAGGATGCCTTGCTGGCGCCAGTGGCGGAAGTGGGCGGCGGCCCGGGAATATACATTGTTTGCCGGATTGTCATTTTCTTCGCGGCGGCCAAGAATGATGCGGACGAGGTTATACGGGCTGGCGGCGTAGTAATGATCCTGCAGGGCGGGAGTGATCTTATCGTAAGGTTGGGTCACGACCTGGGCAGGGGAAACCTGTTGAGCATCGTAGCGAAAGGCGCGAAAGGGATGAATGTCGGCCATGGAAACCCTTGATTGTAGCAAGATGGTGGTGGCGGCCTCGGTTTGACGCTGATTGGATTGGGACGAATTGCCGAAATGGGCCGTCCATTCTGGAATGTCACCAACATTTGACAAAAAAACTGCAGTCGCTTGAGCAAAGCTGTGATACTATCGCGGCCACTCGAGGTGCTTATGTCCTTCTTGGATGGGCGCGGGTTATCTCGCCCTAAGGCCCTAGTTCGAAAGTCCTTCCCGGTTCGACTCCCAACTTTTGCCCGGATGTGTGGCATCGCGGTTCGGCCATTCCTGTGGATCTTGCTTCTCGCTCTGGGCGCGGCATGCGGATTGCGGGCGCCTGCTCTGGGGCAGACGGACGTGAACGATGTCCACGTGGTGCCCCGTGAAGTCCAGCCGCGCGAGGCGGAAAAAGGGAAGACGGAAGAAGTTGCGAAGGAGAGCCTCGTCGCCCCGTCCCTGAATACGCATGTGCGTCCGCTGAAGGTGGCGGTGGATTTGGTGCTGGTGCCGGTGACGATCACCGATCCCATGAACCGGCTGGTGACCGGGCTGGAGAGGGAGAACTTCCAGCTTTTCGAAGGCAGCTCGAAGGAGGAGATCAAGTCGTTCTCGAGCGAGGACGCGCCGGTGTCGCTGGGGGTGATCTTCGATGCCAGCGGAAGCATGAGCAGCAAGATGGACCGGGCCAAGGATGCGGTGATGGAGTTCTTCAAGACCGCCAATCCGCAGGATGAATTCTTCATGGTCGAGTTCTCGGACGAGCCCGAGGTGGTCAACGATTTCACCAGTTCGGTGGACGAGATCCAGAACAAGCTGGTATTCACCGTGCCGCGAAAACGGACGGCGCTGCTGGATGCGATCTACATGGGCGTGAGCAAGATGAGGCAGGCCAAGTACGCGAAGAAGGCGCTGCTGATCATCTCCGATGGGGGCGACAATCACAGCCGCTACACCGAGGGCGAAATCAAGGCTCTGGTGAAAGAAGCGGACGTGATGGTGTACGCCATTGGCATTTACGACCGGTATTTCCAAACCCAGGAAGAGCAACTGGGTCCGGCGCTGCTGGGCGAGATCGCGGAACTGACGGGTGCGCGGGCGTTTACGGTGGAGAACCCGAACGACCTGGCCGACGTAGCTACCAAGATCGGAGTGGAACTGCGCAACCAGTACGTGCTGGGGTATCGTCCCAGCAAAGTGGTGCGGGACGGCAAATGGCGTAAGATTAAAGTGAAGTTATTGCCGCCGAAAGGACTGCCGCCACTCCGAGTGTATGCCAGGACTGGATATTACGCGCCCGAAGAGTAAGCGGGCAGCGAGCATCTTTTTTTTTCTAAAGAGCGCGATCTGGGCCGCGGTTGCGGTACTGGCGCAACCTTTTGCTGGGCACGGGGAGTGGAAGCCTGCGCAGGTCCAATCGGAAGCTGTCCAGTCCGAAGCTGTCCAATACAAATCAGCCCAGTACAAATCAGCCCAGTCGCAGCCGGTCCCGGCGCAACATTTCCAGTCCCAAGCGGGCGCGGCTGCGGCGCCGCCTGCCAGCTCGAATCGGCAGCAAGCCCCCGACGAGAACGGAACTTTTGTCATCCGCAAGGATGTGGATGAAGTCTTGTTGCACGCCACTGTGGTGGACGACAAGCAACACATTGTGACCGACCTTGACCGGAATGCCTTTACCGTATTCGAGGATGGGAAAGCGCAGAATATTATTTCGTTCCGGCATGAAGACATTCCGGTGGCCATGGGAGTCGTGATCGACAATTCCGGTTCGATGAAGGAAAAGCGGGCCAAGGTGAACCAGGCAGCACTGAACCTGGTGCGGTCGAGCAATCCGCAGGACGAAGTGTTCGTGGTGAATTTCAACGACGAATATTATCTCGACCAGGATTTCACCAACGACCTGCTGAAATTGAAAGAGGCGCTGGAGAAAATTGACGCCAGGGGTGGGACGGCTCTATACGAAGCCGTGGTGGCCTCGGCGGAGAATTTTAAGTTCGCCAAGCTGGAGCGCAAAGTGCTGTTCGTGGTGACCGACGGAGAAGACAATGCCAGCCGGGAGACCCTGGAGCAGGCGGTGAAGCAGTTGCAGGGGGAAAACGGGCCGTCGGTGTATGCGATCGGGATACTGGGGGATGAAGAGCATCCCAAGCGAGCCAAGCGGGCGCTGGAGATCATCGCGCAACGGACGGGAGGGCTGGCATTTTTTCCGAAGACCCTGGACGAAGTGAATGAGATCAGCCGGCAAGTGGCGCACGATATCCGCAATCAGTACACGATCGGGTATAAGCCGACGAATCCAAGAGGCAGCGGGGGATTCCGGCAGATCCGCGTAGAGGCTAAAGTGAAAGGGCACGGCAAGATGGTGGTGCGGACCAAGAGCGGATACTACGCGGGGACGCAGGCGGCAGCGGCTGGGACGAAGTAAGCGCCGCGCAGGGGCATACCAAGACGAATCATGTGCTTCCGGGGAGTGCTTCAAGTGAAAGTGGAGGGTGGTACGAGGTGATTCCTGGAGTTTTAACGGTGGGAATCGAAGGGGATTGTAACCTCCGCGATGGAGCGGGAATGGCTGGTGGCATAGACCCAATGCTTCACGGCGGATATGGCAGACTCACCCAGAATTGGATTGCCTCCCAGCAGCTCGACATTCTCGACGTTGCCTTTGGCCGAAATGGTTACCTGCAGGCGCACCGTTCCGCCAATGTTGAGCCGCTTCAAAGTCTCCGGATATTCCGGCTCGAAGCGGGTGATTAGTCTTCTTTGGGCGCCATTGCTGGCGTTAGCTATGGCGAGTGTCTTCACACCTTCGGTACTGGTTCCGGCGCGCACATATCCAATCGCGCCCCGCGTCCTGGCTACATACGCCACGACTTCGGCATCAGAGCCGAGTTTCTTGGGGATGGAGCCTCTGCCGGTGAACACCAGAGCGCGATAGTACGTTTGCAAGTCGTCGTCGGTTCTGCCAAGGTACGTTTGCAAGAAGGCTTCATGGACTGGCCCATCCTTCTCGAGTACAGGTTCTACGTGTGTACCGCCGAGCGAGTTGTTCTCCTCCAGGAAGATTCCTTGGAGTTCTCGTGCGGAAATCGTGTCGGTTTGCACACTTGAATTGGCAATCACCTTGATGTCGCCTGCAAACGCGTGGACTGAGCCGAGCATTATGAAAACGGCAGCGAGGGGAAGTAATCTCCGGTTCTTCATCGCGTTCTCCTTTCCCGATGCCTCTCTCTCCGTTTAGAAATTCAAGCTGGTCTTGAGGACCAGAGCATTGGTATTGGGCTTGAAGCCCTGGGGGTTGACCTGCGGGTAGAACCCGTCCGGGTAGTTGCTGCTGGCGTAGCCGTCCATGAAGTGACCCTCGACCTTCATGTTCCAGAAGTTTTTCAAATCAATCCTCGCCGTGATGACCTTGTCGTAGATATGGTTGGCGGGCAGGCTGGTATCAGTTTCGGGAGGGACCAGCGCACCCAGAGGGCCGGCTACGGCAACGCTGGTGAGCGAGAAGTGGGAGTAGTAGGAGCCAATCTCAAGCCGTCTGAGAATTCGGTAAGTTCCAGCAACGTACCAGGCGCGCACATTGGTTATGGTCTCGATGAGGCCAAGGTTGATGATTCCATCGTGCACGTAGCGGCGATACTCAGAATCGATACGCAGTTTCCCCGTGGTGTACTCGACGTAGGATTGGGTGGTCCCGTCCGCCTTCGAAACCTCGGAGTAAGGAACGAGGGTGGTGCCCGAACCGAGAGGATTTATGAATGTTCCCTTGCCGGCGACGTCTTCATTCAATCGCGAAACTCCGACCAGTATACCCTTCAGCGGAGTCTTCCATCGCAGATCGGCACCATACTGAAGCCCGCCAAAGCTCGAGAAATAGACTTGGTATTGAGCGGAAACGTACGCGTCGCCGCTGTAGAGGCTGTCGCTGCGATGTCCCGCGTACACCGTGTAGGAAAGATCTCCGAGATGACGCCTGAGGGAAACATTGCCGTAGACGTCGCCGCCCAGGTGAGCGATGGTAGCGTCTCTCAGATCGGTGGGATAGACGCTTTGCGGAAGCAGGGCAAAGACGCGAAGGAAATCTTGGTCCTGAGTATCGTTATACAGACCGAGAGTGGTTTTGACCTTCCCGGCACGAACGCCGAACCAACTCGCGAACCGATAGTCGGCGACGGCCCAGTCGAGCGACGGATGGTATTGGCCGAGCTGCCCCAGATTGCGGTCGTAACCCTGCGCACCGACACGGAGCTTATCGGTGACTTGGCTGGATAGGTTGATCCCAAAATCGGTGAAGGCGGCGCTGCCCTGGCTGGTGTTCATAGTCAGCCAATTGTTGTCGTTGGTGTAAACGAATCCCTGCGACGCGAAGCCATGCACCTGAACCATGCGGTCAAAGAGCTTGAATTCCTGTGCCTGGAGGGTGATTTGGCCTGCGCACAGACATGCGCAGACCAGAACCAGTCCGACCCTTCGTCGATGCATGAGGCCTCCTGAATCAGTGGTCAGAAGTTATTAGATCGGTGAAATTGAGGGAAAACTTGAGTGCAAGCAGGATGAGAAGGACAGAAGGGAGCGGGGAGAGAGGAGAGATGACGATGGTAATGGTTTGAGCGTCGATCAATGGGCCGGTGCAATTGACGATTCCGAACTCTGCCCTTAACCTGTAGCGTGCACCTGAAAAACTCTGAAGTCTCTCATCTGGGGGTTGCCGACGACATCACCGAGCTGGTCGGCGGGACTCCCGTGCTTCGACTGAAGCGGCTGGTTCCAGCCGGTTCGGCTGACATCTTCGCCAAACTTGAATACTTGAATCCGGGGGGCAGCGTGAAGGACCGCGCCGCCATCGGGATAATCCGCAGGGCGGAGCAGGAGGGGAAGCTCGCGCCCGGGGGGATGATCGTCGAAGCCACGGCGGGGAACACGGGAATCGGGCTGGCGCTGATCGGGGTGAATCGCGGGTACAAGGTGAAGCTGTTTGTGCCGGAGAACTTCTCGCAGGAGAAAGTGATCATCATGCGCGCTCTGGGGGCGGAGGTTGAGCGCACGCCGGATGAGGAGGGCATGCAGGGGGCGATCCGGCGCGCCAAGGAGCTGGTGGCCGGCGATCGCAGTGCGTTCATGGCCGGGCAGTTTGAGAATCCCGCGAATCCCGACTACCACTACGAAACCACCGCGGTAGAAATGTTCGAGCAGATGGGTGGGAAAGTGGATGCCGTGGTTTTGGGCTGTGGCACCTGCGGAACTTTTACCGGGATCGCGCGCTATATGAAGGAGCATGTGCCTGGCGTGCTGGCGTTCGCGGTGGAAACACAGGGCTCGATCCTGGGCGGGGGACAGGCCGGGCCCCACAAGGTCGAAGGAATCGGAAGCAGCTTTATCCCGAAGACGTTTGATGGCTCTGTTTGCGATGAAGTGATCATGGTGACGGACGAGGATGCCTTTGAGGCGGTGAAGCGGCTGGCGGCGCGGGAAGGCGTGTTGTCGGGATCGAGCGGGGGAGCGGCGGTGTTCGCGGCTCTGCTGGTGGCGCGGCGACTGGGAGTGGGGAAACGGGTGGCGACGATTATTCCGGATTCGGCGGAGCGGTATTTGTCGAAGAAGATTTTTGAGGGCGGGATCTAGATTAACCGCAGAGGACGCCGAGGAAGGCCGCAGAGAATTAAAGAGAAAAAGAGAAGGCGCGATTCGTTTAGAGGATGTGGATGAAGAAAGATAAACAACCCGGGTTTGCTACCCGCGCCATTCACTCCGGGCAGGAGCCGGATGCCTTGACTGGCGCGGTTACGGTGCCGATCTATCCGACTTCCACTTATGTGCAGCAGGGCATCGGGGAGAACAAAGGGTACGAGTATTCGCGGGTTTCGAACCCTACGCGGGCGCGGTTGGAGCAGAACCTGGCATCGCTCGAAGGCGGAGTGGCGGCGCCGGTGTTTGCCAGCGGTATGGCGGCGATCAACGCGGTCGCGACGATGCTGAAGTCGGGCGATCATGTGGTGTGCGGGAACGATTTGTATGGTGGGACGCCGCGGCTGTTTAACCAGGTACTGACCGGGTTCGGGCTGGAGTTTTCGTATGTGGATACGTCGGATGCGGAAAACGTGGAGCGGGCGATCCGGAAGAATACGCGGATGGTGTACGTTGAGACGCCGACGAATCCTCTGATGCGGTTGAGCGATCTGGCTGCGATCAGCCAGATTTGCCGGCGCAAGAAAGCTGAGTTGGTGGTGGACAACACGTTCATGTCGCCCTACTTTCAGCAGCCGCTGGCGCTGGGCGCGGATATGGTGGTGCATTCGACCACAAAATTTCTTAACGGGCACAGCGATGGGCTGGGCGGCGTAGTGGTATGCAGCAAGGCAGAGCAGGCGGAGAAGCTGGCCTTTCTGCAGAAAGCCGCGGGGGCGATACTTTCTCCGTTTGAATGCTGGCTGGTGCTGCGCGGGGTGAAGACGCTGGCGGCGCGGATGGAGATTCACGACCGCAACGGGCGCGTGGTGGCGGAGTTCCTGGCGAGGCACAAGAAGGTGAGCAAAGTTTTTTATCCGGGGCTGCCCGATCATCCGCAGCACGAGCTGGCGAAACGGCAGATGAGCGGCTTTGGGTCGATGATCACGTTTGAGACGGGATCGCTGAAGAACGCCAACAAGATGCTGAAGAAACTGCGCGTGTGCTCACTGGCAGAGTCGCTGGGGGGAGTGGAGACGCTGATCTCGCATCCAGCCACGATGACGCACGCGGGGCTGGGCGAGAAGGGTCGGAAGGCGATTGGGATTACTGATGGCATGGTTCGCATCTCGGTGGGGATCGAGGATATTGCGGATATTCTTGACGATCTGGAATTAGGGTTGGGAGCTGTATAAAAACCTCTTTGCCGCGGATTCACGCGGATCTACGCGGATAAACCGAAATCAAATTCGTAGGCTAGACGCCGAAGGAGTATTCCTCCCCGAGTCTGGGGGCTATTCTCCGGCTGAGACTGATTCAGCGATCCATTCCAAATAGTCGGGCGATCCGTCTTCGATCGTCAGGCAGATGCATTCCGGGAGTTGGTAGGAGTGGAGTTCTGCAATGGCCTGGCGCACCTGGCCGAAGGCCGCGGCGGTTGTCTTGACCATCAGAATCCATTCGCGAGCTTCTCCCACCTTGCCCTGCCAGCGGTAGACGGATGTGACTTGCGGGACGATATTGACGCAGGCGGCAAGGCGGTGCTCTACCAGATGGCGCGCGATTTTCCGGGCTGCTTCTTCCGATCCGGCGGAGGTGAGGACCATTCGTTTGTCGGTCATAATAGAATCGGCTGTCAGCTATCGGCAATCAGCGGTCAGCCAACCACCGATAGCTGAGAGGGTAGCACTTTAAGCTAGCGAGCAGAACATGCTAACGCAGATCAAGTTTGGCACATCGGGTTGGCGGGCGGTGATGGCGGAGGAGTTTACGTTCGCCAACGTGCGGCGCGCGGTGGGCGGCATTGCCCGCTATGTGGCTTCGCAGAAGAAGCAGGGTGCGCGGGTGATTGTGGGGCGCGATCCTCGATTTCTGGGCGAGACTTTTTGTTCCATGGCGGCGGAGATTCTGGCGGCGCACGGGATTACGCCGGTGGTGGTCACAGAGCCTGCGCCCACTCCGGCATTTGCTTATGCCGTCGTGCAAACCCAGGCAGATGGAGTCATCAACTTTACGGCATCGCATAATCCGCCGGAGTACAACGGGATCAAGTTCTCGACGCCGGATGGGTGCCCGGCGTTGCCCGAAGTTACGAAGAAGATTGAGGCTGAAATTGAAGCCGGAGACGGGGCGGATTCGACATCAGGCGTGAGGAGTAACGGCAATGGGGGCGCCAAAGAGTCGCTCGATGCCAAACCGGCGTACTTGAAGCGGCTGCAGGAGATTGTGGATCTGGAAGTGATCCGCAAGGCGAACCTGCAAGTGTGTTTTGATCCCATGTGGGGCGCGGCGCGGGGCTATTCCGACGGAGTTTTGCGTGACGCGGGAGTAAAGGTTGCCACCGTCCACGACTATCGGGACGTGCTGTTTGGCGGACACGCACCGGAGCCGGACGATCAACTGTTGCAGGATTTGCGGGAAAAGATGCGGGCGACGGGGGCGCACATTGGCATTGCAACCGACGGCGACGCCGATCGCTTCGGGATTGTCGATGCGGATGGAACGTTCCTGCAGCCGAACTACGCGATTGCGCTGCTGTTCGACTATCTGGTGGAGAGCCGGGGGTGGAAGAACGGGGTGGCGAAGTCGGTGGCGACCACGAACTTGATCAATGCGATCGCCAAGGCGCGCGGCGTGGAACTCTACGAAACGCCGGTGGGGTTCAAGTACATTGGCGAACTGATCATGCAGGACAAGATCGCAATTGGCGGGGAAGAAAGCGCGGGGCTGTCGATCCGGCATCACGTGCCGGAGAAAGACGGAGTGCTGGCGGGGTTGCTGTGCTGCGAGATGGTGGCGCGCCGGGGCAAGTCTCTGGGCGAGCAATTGAGGGCGCTGTGTAACCAAGTTGGTTCCTATTACCCGAAGCGGGAGAACTTCCGCTTGACGCCCGAGGTGAAGGAGAAGTTCACTGAGAAGCTGAGGTTTGATCCGCGAGAGTTCTGTGGGCACGGGATCAGCGAAGTGGTCCGCACAGACGGATTGAAGCTGGTTTTCGAAGACGGCTCATGGGTGTGCTACCGGCTTTCGGGAACCGAGCCGGTGGTGCGAGTGTATTCAGAAGCGCGAAGCAAGCGTGGTCTGGAGAAGTTGAGTACGGCGGCCAAGCAATGGATTTTCGAGTAAAGAACCTGGCAAGAATTCGGCGATTTCCCAGTCGGCAGGACGGGCTGCGCGCTATGGCCGAAAGGGCGCCACAGGCTGAGGCGCTGGCTGCGTCGTGGGTGGAAAGTGTGCGTCCACTGGCAACGCGGGTGTATGTCTTGCGGCGACGCATTGCGACGATCACGGTTGCCGTGCTTGCCGGCTTGCTGTTCGTGCATGTGATGTTTGGCGCGAATGGCATGATTGTGTACAAACAGAAGCGGACAGAGTATGAATCGCTGCAAAAGCGGATCCTGCAGGAACAGAAAGAAAACGAGCTCTACACGCAGCAGATTCAGGGATTGAAGACGGACGAAAAAGCGATCGAGAAAGAAGCGCGCGAGCAGTTGCGCTACGCGCGTCCCGGGGAGTACGTGTATGTCCCGCCGGCCCCGGCGAATCCGCCGCCACCGGCCAATCATTCGGCAAGAAAGTGAGCCAGTCCGGTGGAGGGTTCCGTGGAGCCCTCCGTGGAAGGGTACAAGTGTGTGACATTCAGAAAGTTCCTCTGTGGTATAGTTCGGGACGTTAATCGCCGGCCGGCGGGGCGTTGAGTTGCTGCCGGACGTACGATTAGAATTCCTGCCACAACCTGCGGCTTGGGGACGCGAGCGGAAGATCAAAAAGGAGAAAAACCGGCCATGAGAAAAGTGCTAGTGCTTTGTCTTGCGATATGTTTCGTGTTCGCCCTGACGGCTTTGGCGTTCGATGATATGGGGAAGAGCACGACCGTGAACGGGTGGGTGTCCAACGACAAATGCGGCGCGAAGGACGCCAATGAGAAGGGCGGGGCTTGCACCAAGAAATGCCTGGCCGCGGGCGCGAAGATGGTGATCGTAACCGACGGCGACCAGAAGGTTCTGGCCGTGGATAACCAAGACGCTCTGAAGGGGCATGAGGGACACCACGTCGCCGTGACCGGAAGCATGGGCAAAGATTCTATTCACGTAGGAAGCGTGAAGATGCTCTGAGGGCAGTCAAGACTTGGAATTGACGAGGGCGGCTGAGGCCGCCCTTTGTTATTGCCGGCGTTTTCTTGTGGGCGAGTCCGGCGGCGAGAACGCCGGCGCTACACAATCTTAGAACTACCGGACTACGCCTTCCAGAGGCGAACTAGCTGTGGCATACAACTTCTTCGGCATGCGGCCGGACAGGTAGGCTTGACGTCCGGCCAGCACGGCATGGTGCATGGCTTCGGCCATGAGCACTGGATCTTGCGCGTTGGCGATGCCAGTGTTCATGAGGACGGCGTCAGCGCCGAGTTCCATGGCGATGGCGGCATCGGAAGCGGTGCCTACGCCAGCGTCGACAATCAGCGGCACGCCGGTGATCATTTCGCGCAGGATGCGGATGTGGGCCTGGTTCTGAATGCCCATGCCGCTGCCGATGGGAGCGCCGAGCGGCATCACCGCGGCAGCGCCGGCTTCGACCAGCCGCTTGGCGAAAACAATGTCGTCGGAGGTGTAGGGCAGGACGGTGAAGCCCTCGCTGACCAGCACGCGCGTGGCCTCGAGTGTGGCTTGCACGTCCGGGTAAAGCGTGGCCTGGTCACCGATCACCTCAAGCTTCACCCAGTCGGAGAGGCCGACCTCGCGCCCGAGGCGGGCCGCGCGGATGGCCTCGTCGGCGGTGAAGCAGCCGGCGGTGTTGGGCAGGAGAAAGTACTTCTTGGGATCGATGTGGTCGAGCAGAGATTCCTTGCTGCGGTCGAGGTTGACGCGGCGGACGGCGACGGTGACTATCTCGGCGCCGCTGGCCTCGAGTGCACGCGCGGTTTCCTGGAAGGACTTGTATTTTCCCGTGCCGACAATCAGGCGGGAGCGGAAGGAGCGTCCGGCAATTATGAGTAGGTCGGTCATGGCCCTATTGTAATTAATCTGAAGTCCGTTGTAGAGACTTGGGCGGCTCTGACCAAAAATAGTCGACTTCAGGCTTAACGCGAACCACGCTCATGCCTGGGCGCGGGCAGGGCGAATGGCTGTAACCCGATCAGGGGATCCAGCCAGGCATTCATCCTCTATAGGAGCGTTTCGCTTATTGCTGCCCAGTCAAGTCGGCCAGCTTCCGTAACCTAACGGTCGCGTCATTGACGATGTCCTGCTGCAACCACCCGAGGTGACCGGCCCCATAGATCACGAGAATCCTGTCGTTCGGAGATTCGACCAGCGTGACGATATTGTGATAAATGCGAATATTTCTCTGATACCAGAGTGCCAGCAAGTCAGGTCCGGCATAGTCATCAGGTTCTCCGAAGGGCACGCTGGCGTAATACAAGGCCATGTTTTTTGCCGTCATCGAATCGGAATTGATGTACTCCAACATCTGGAGAATAGTGTGTGATCGCAAGAAATCGTCCTGCTCCTTCACCAGGGCGCCCATGCTCGCCATCATCGCGTCGAGCTTCCCTGCGCGGCCGTTGGCTTTCGCGTAGTTAGCCACCCGCTGAATCGGGAATTCACCTTCTACATTGACCGGGTACACCGCGTGATGGCCAAGCTCCTTGGCCAGCCGGTATCCGAGTTGATTGGTCTCGTCACGCGACAGTGTGTACTTTCCCGCGACGTAGTCGGAATATTCTCGCCCCACCTGCTGGTTCTCGAGATTGGCTTCAATCGCGATCTTGGTGGGATGAAACCTCTTCAAAACCTCGATAAGCTGCGCCATTTCTCCCTGGCGTTTCGGCGACAGGACATCGTCCGCTTGCAGGTTAAAGACATCGCGGCCCCGGTTCGCCATGTGATACGTCCCCAGCACCAGAATCTCCGGGCGTGCGTCCGATTGAGCCCAGGCAGCTATCGATATCGCCAGTCCCCCCAGAAACAGAAAAATCTTCCTCATGCATCCTCCGCTTCTACATACGAGCCTCCGCCTGGCAAAGTTCAAGCTCACAGTTCCGCGCGGAATCATAAATTTCGGTTTTGACCGTCTGCTGTCGTGTGGCCTCCCGCGGTCAATCGGCAAGTCACGGGGCGGTGGTGGCTTCCGCCTGGGCGTAGAGTTCGTCGATCTGCCGGCGGTAGCGTTCCTCAATCACGCGGCGGCGTAGTTTCAGGGTAGGCGTGAGGGCGCCGTTGTCGGCGGAGAACTCGTCGGCGACGAGCAACACGCGCTTTAGCTTTTCGAACCGCGCAAGATTCTGGTTTACCTCTTCGACAATTCCCTGGTAAAGCTCCTGGACCTTTGGGTTGGCGACGAGCTCGCTGCGCGAGGAAAAGGAAATGTTGTTGGTGCGGGCCCAGTCTTCGAGGAGTGGGAAGTTGGGCGAGATGATGACAAGGGCAAACTTGCGCTTGTCGCCGAGGATCGCGGCGGTGCCGATGAGGGAGTTGAGCTTAAGAGAATTTTCGATAGGCTGCGGAGCGATGAACTTGCCGCCTGAAGTCTTGATGAGTTCTTTCTTGCGGTCGGTGACCGAGAGATATCCATCGACGTCGATCTGGCCAATGTCTCCAGTCTTGAACCAGCCATCTTGGAAGGCGCTCTGAGTTTCCTCGGGGCGGTTCCAATACCCCTTGAAGACGGAAGGTCCGCGCACCAGAATTTCGCCATCCTCGGCAATGCGGACTTCGAGGTTGGGAAGGATCTTGCCGACCGTACCGATGCGGTGGTTGATGGGCGTGTTGACGGCGATCACGGGAGAGGTTTCGGTCAGGCCGTAGCCTTCGTGAATGCGGATGCCGACGGTGGCGAACCATTCGGCGAGTTCGCGGCCGAGGGGCGCGCCTCCGGAGATGAAAGTTTCGACACGGCCTCCAAGACCTTCGCGAATTTTCGAAAAGACCAGTTGGTCGGCAAGCCTCCAGGTGGCTGAGGTCGGAGTTTGCCCGGCGAGAATTGCCGGCTTGTTGGCGCGGCCGACGGAAAGCGCCCAGCGATAGATTGCGCGCTTGGCGAAGCCGTGAGTTTTCATTTCAGTCTTGGCGTAGATTTTTTCGTAGACCCTGGGTACGGCCACGCAGGTCGTGGGGCGCACTTCCAGCAGGGTTTCGGGGAGATGCTCCATGAAGGGGCAGTAGGCGAGAGTGACGCCGTGGTACAGCAAGGCTAAATCCACGTGGCGCGCCGTGACGTGGGAGAGGGGCAGAAACGAAATGCTGATTTCTCCGGGCCGCATGTCGAAGCCCAGCAGCGAGCAAGTGATGTTGGACGCCATGTTGCCGTGGGTCAGCATGGCGCCCTTGGAAGTTCCAGTGGTGCCGGAGGTGTAGATGATGGTGGCGAGGTCGTCGGGCTGGATGGAGCGGGCGAGAGATTCGGTCTGGCGGTCGAGGGAGAGCGGGCCCTGGGTCATGAACTGATCCATGAGCACGCAGGTTGCCGCCAATTCGCTGGGGACTTGGACGTGGTCCATGACCACGATTCTCTGAACTCGCGTCTGGGAGAGGATCGTCCGGATCTTGCGCAGTTGATGTTCGGTGGAAACGAAAACGGCGCTGGCGCCGGCGTCGCGCAGGGTGTATGCGGTTTGTTCAGGGGTTAGTGTGGAGTAGACAGGAACAGTGACGGCGCCGAGCAGCAGAATGGCGAAGTCGGCGGTGGACCATTCGGGGCGATTCTCGCTGAGGATGGCGACGCGGTCGCCTTTGCGGACGCCCCATTGTTGCAGCGCGCGGGCGGTTCCGGCGACGTTGCGGCGGAGATCCGAAGAAGAGATGGGCAGCCATGTTCCCGCCTCGCGGTAGAGCATCACGCGGTCGAGATTACGCTCGGTGGCGGCAAAGAAAATGTCGTTCAGCGTGGCAAGGCTCATCGGGGCGTGGAACCGTGGTCTGCAATAGAATTTACTGGTTTACGGTTCCATTCGGCAATGCGAAAGGTGCGAGGCAGAGTACTGATTGGTGTCCTGGGTGGTTGGGCCTTCAAGCGATGGGCAGTTCGAAAGAAAATACCGAGCCGCGGCCGAGTTGACTGGTAACGCCGACAACTCCGTTGTGGGCTTCGACGATAGCCTTGGCAATGGCCAATCCCATGCCGGTGCCTTGTACGCTATAGCGCTGGTCGCGGCCGCGGTAGAACTTGTCGAAGACCAGCGATTGCTCGAAGTCGTCGATGCCGGGGCCGTGATCGGTGACGCTGGTGATGATGCGATTCCCCCGCTGTTCAGCGGTAATGGTGACGGGCGAGGCGGGTGGAGAATACTTAGCGGCGTTTTCCAGCAACTGTTTGAGCACTTCCGCGATCCGGTCGGAATCCACGCGCACCTTGGGCAGGGATGCAGGCACGCGCACTTCGAGGGGATGCTGGCCGAGAACCGTCCTGGACTCCTCCACTGACGACTCGATCACGGTGGCGATGTCCACGGGAGCCATGTGCAACTCGACCTTGTGGGCATCGAGCTGGGCCATTTCGGTGGCTTCGCCGACCAGGCGGTCGAGGCGATCGGTTTCTTCGTTGATGACCGTGAGCAAGTCCTTCCGCTGCGCCTCATCGAGGTTGTAATCGGAGAGCAGGCCGGTGACTGCGGCCTTGATTCCGGTGAGCGGCGTGCGCAGTTCGTGGGTTACGGAATCGAGCAGGACGGCGCGCAGGTTTTCGCTCTGATGAGCCGCTTCAGTTTGGGAGAGTTTCTCCATGGCTCCGGCGCGCTCAATGGCGATGCCAATCATGCTGCCCAGGGCTTCCAGAGTGGCGCGCGAGAGCGCAGGACCGGCGATGCCCACGGCTCCGGTGGTGCGCGTGCCCAGATGCAATGGAGTGAGAGAGATTCCGCGCTGGGAATCGATGACCGGCTCGCCGCGCGAACTGACCATTTGAAGATCCTGCAGGGCAAGCCAGGTGGCTTTCGGGTCGGTGCGGTAGACCTGCTGGGAACTGAGCAAGTAGATGGCGGCAGCCTTGGCGCCGAATCCATCACACACGTAGGCGGGAATCGCATTCAGCAGTTCGGCTACGTTATCGGTGGCGAGCAGGCGCTGGCTGAAACTGTAAAGCCGTTCCACGTCGCGGCGGCGCTGAACCGCGTCGGCAGTTTGCCTGCGGGCGCGGTCCGCGAGTTGGCTGGCGATGCCGGCGGTCACAAGGAAGGCGAACAGCGCCACCCAGTTTTGCGGGTCGGCGACGGTGAAGGTTCCGATGGGGGGAAGAAAATAATAGTTGAAGGCGAGCGTGGCGAGCAGCGCGAGAAAGACGGAGAAGCGAAAGCCCCAGTAGGCCGCCACCCACAGCACCATCAGCAGGAAGGTCAAGGCTACGGTGGTGGGGTTTACGTGGATGACGCGGCGGTAGAACTGGGCTACCACTTCGGCGGCCACGAGGCAGGCGGCGTAGCGGAGCACGTGCTGTAGCCAGCGGGCTTTCACGGGCACGATTGTAACTGGGATTTGGTACGGATTCGACAATTTCGGCTCCGGCGTGGAGAATAACGGCGATGCCCAAGACTCCTGAGGAATGGCTGGCGGAAGTGGACACGGCCAAGCGGCCGGCTGTGTTCAAGCTGTTTCTGGGCTACGCCCCCGGCGTGGGAAAGACGTATGCCATGTTGAGTGAAGGGGTGCGGCGGGCCAGCCGCGGCGAAGAAGTAGTGATCGGGGTGGTGGAAACGCATGGACGCAAACCGATTCTGGAACTTTCTTCGCGGCTGGAGACGGTTCCCCGCAAGAAGCTGGAATACAAATCGACCATCTTTGAAGAGATGGATGTGGACGCCATTCTGGCGCGCAAGCCGCACGTGGTGCTGGTGGATGAGCTGGCCCACACGAACATTGAAGGCAGCAAGCACGCGAAGCGCTATGAAGATGTGTTTGAGCTGCTGGATGCGGGGATTGACGTTCTTTCCACGCTGAACGTGCAGCACATCGAGAGCCTGTCGCCGACGATCCGGAGCCTGACCGGCGTGCAGGTGCGGGAAACGGTGCCGGACTGGGTGATCCGCCGCGCGGGCGAGATTGTGATGGCGGATCTGACGCCGCAGGCGCTGCAGACCCGCATGAAGCGCGGAGATATCTATCCGCTGGAGCGGGCGGACCGGGC